>Ga0116221_1003011_pt1 | contig 10952 bp, 11 predicted proteins | sample Sb_taG_5_FD_88965 | JGI IMG/M metagenome (GOLD analysis project Ga0116221, IMG submission 88965) | Peat soil microbial communities from Weissenstadt, Germany - Sb_50d_8_FC metaG | ecosystem: Environmental > Terrestrial > Soil > Wetlands > Peat | place: Germany: Weissenstadt | collected 2010-09-21 | reverse complement strand
TTCAGCGACCTCGGCGGTCGAATAATAGTCCTTGATCACGCGCTGGGAAACTAGCTCTCGCAGCAGGTTTTCGATGGTGTCGAGTCTGACCTCAATGTCTGGCGACATGCCTGATGAATCCTCCCAATTCAAACCCATTCAAAGACGAGCTCAAGTCGCTCTTCTGCGGTTGTGATCACTGAGCTGCGCACATGCGAACGACATCCAGATCGCTGAAAAGAAGGCTACGCTCCTCCTGCAATCTGGGGCCAGTTGTACCAACCCCCTCTGCAAGAGGACGGATCATTACCTGCTCGCCCTTGTTCAGCGAGCGCGTAATCACCGCGTCGACCTTCACATTCATGCCGGGTATGACTTCGAGCATCCCCTGCCTCATGAGCTCGGCGACCTCGACCCTCCGCTGCTCCACAAGGTCATCCTCCGGGACCTCAACGATGACCTGGTCGTGCACGAAGTCCACGAGCTTGTATCCTGTCCGCCAGACCTTCCACATGCCCAAGATGGCCCCGTCCGCGCTGCCGCCCTGGAAGATGCAATTGCGGGAGCTGCAGAATGTCGCGGCGGCCCGGAGTCGGCCAGTCAGCGTGAAGACCGACCGACGCCCGGCCTGGTCACGGACTGCTTGCCAGAGTCGCGGATCGGCCTGGTGGGCCTTGAGCTTGCCCTGCAGTTCGGGCTTCAAGCTCAGGGAGAGCCGGCTGGCAGCCCCCCAGAAGAAATCGAGCTCTTCCTCGGTGTATTCTCGTCCATTGTTCGTGCTGGGGTTTTCTTGCTTCAGCGTCTTCAGGAGCATCCAGCCGAACCACGGCTGTGGGCGATCGTCCTCCGAAGCCGTTGTTCTCGACCCCCTACCTGTCGCCTCGTGATAAGCGGCGGGGGTTAGGCCAAGGGATTGAGCCAGGACCTCACCGACGTCTGACTCGTCCTTGAGGAATGCGTCGAGTTCGGGGCAGAGTCGATGATAGGCCTCAATCCGCTGCTGGACCTCTTCCATCGTCAGCTCGATGCCGTAGCTGCTGTGGGCAAGACGCTGAAGCCTCTCAGCCCCCATACCTCCTGGGCGGCCGAAAGAAACGGGTTTGACTCCCTGCCGTTCATCCTTCGTGATCTGCTCGGGGGGCTTGTTCAGCAAGATCGACGCGAGCATGTAGTGGATATCCTTGCCCTCATTGATCAGCGAGGCCAGGTGTGAGGGATACCCGAACTAGTGTGTCAGCGCGTGGGCCAGGACGACCAGCTCGATCTGGCTGTAATCGGCATCGATGAACACTTGCCCCTCCGCGGGGACGAAGCAACCGCGGATCGTCGGAGCGGCCCCAGCCTTGTCTGTCTCTCGGGGGAGGTTCTGCAGATTGAACCCGCCTCCGCATGACATCCGTCCGGTCGCCAGCAAGTAGCCAAAACGGGCGTGCAGCCGCTTGCGGCCCATCTTGCCCAGATAGGTCGAGAGGAGCTTCTGGGCGGCACGATGGGTGATGTAGTCCCCGAAGAACTCGTCGAGCGCCACCAGCTCCGTGATATCCTCCTGGGCGGTCGAGAACTTCCCGGTTTTTGTTCTCTGCAGCTCAATCTCGGGATGAGCTCGGTGGAACTTCGAGAGGATTGCCTGAAGCGCCTTGCCACTGCCCGATTCGCCGGGCAGATACCCCCGGCGCCGCAACCGCTCCTTGCAGTCGGCTTCGACCTTCGCGACCTCCAGTGCTTTCACTTCCCGACGCCGCACGTCGATGCCGATGCCGTTGCTCTCCAGGACGTCGGCCAAGATCGAGGCTCAGAGCTGGACATGGTGGGTCAGAGGACCGAACCGCCTGATGCAGTCGGCCAGCCAGGACTCGTTGACGTAACCCCAGACCTGAGTCGAATCCCGGAGCGCAGCCTTGATCTGGGCGTAGAGTTTCCAGAAAAGGAGCCATGTCGCCAGAGGATCACGCGCCGCGTAGCTCAAGCTGTCGAAGGGTATTTCGGATAAAGGGCGCCCAAGGTAACGCCCGAAGCCAGTCCGGATCGCCTTCCCCTGCTCGTCCTCGGTCTCCTTCGGCAGCTCCAAGCCTAGGATATCCCGCACGCTGGCGGCCAGCGTGGAATCCCCGCGGGCCGAGTGGCCCTGGGTCGCCAGCGACAGCAGTCGCCGCAGGACCAGGGTGTCCCAGACCCGGCCAAGTTCGACCAACTCGTAGAGATCCTGGCCTTTGCCGATGACCTGCTGCATGACCTTCAGGTCGAAGGCAGCGTTGTGGCAGATCAGGGACGAGTCGTGGTGGATCCGCAAGAAAGCCGGCAGGGTGTTGCGGGAGAGGAGCACTCCGCGGGTCTCGTCGCATGCCGTGGCGAGCACCAGGGCCGGGACGATCTGCGGATTCTCCCGGTCGATCTCCGTCGTCTCCGTGTCAATCGCGTAGAACGCCTGGAAGACCCGACCCTGGTCCGGAGTCCATTCCGTGAAGGCGCGGCGGTACTCACCAAGCTGCACTTCAAGGGCTACAGGCCGAGCTGCTGACCTCGAGAGTGGAATAACGTTATTCCAAGGCTCCATGGTTTGGTCCTTCCTTTAGCACCACTCCAGTTCGTGATCGGGCGGATTGCCGCCGGGAGCTGGGGTTCCCAGTAGTTGCTCTTCCGGCCCGTCCGCTAGCCCCGATGCACCCGGGTCCGGATCGCCGTTGCCGGAGACCTCCTCTGTCTCGCTTACAGGCGGACTTTTCAGCGCGCGGACTTCGAAGAAGAAGAGCTTCTTGTTCGACCGACCAAGATGCTTGCGCAAGGTGGAGGTCAACTGCTGGGGTTCCGCATCGACCGTGACAGACCGATCAACCATCTTTGAAAAGAACTGGCCAACGATGGTTGCTTTGGACCTCGAGGGGGCCAGGCCTAGCTTGTCAGTCAAGATCCCGGCCTTCTCGAAAACTGGTACCCATTCCCCGGCGGGTAAGCCGAGTCTCGTGGCCCCCTTCACCGCGTCGGCCGGGTCCTTCGGTCCGCCCAAAGGCCCGGAGTTGGCCGACACCGGCTCGTCGCACACCACCTTGGGCCAGTGGATGAGCTTCTCTTGCGGGTTTTTCAAGACGTACTCAGCAAGGGCACGCAACTGGTTCAGGTCCTCGTCCATCTCCGCCGCGGCCTCGTCGAGGTTGCCAAGGAATAACGCGCCCAAACCAGCCTCGCCCAGGATCCCTCCGATCACGGATGCCCAGTACTCGCAGCGATGTCGGTGGGTCCCCTGTGGTTTCCCCTTCAGCAACCAGTGGTGGACCATGCCCGCAAGCTCCCCCAGGATCTCCAGGCGATGCTCGTAAGCGTACGCCAGCGGTCGGCCGGTGAAATTTCGTTTCTTGGGATCTCCCTCGACGCTGAGGCGGATCGGTAGCCCTCGAGTGAACACGTCCGAGGCGGCCTTGGTCGTGTTGCTCGTGACGACCCAAAGGTAGCTATTGGGCCGCTCGACAAAGGACGAGGTGCCGAGCACCCGGAATTGGAGGACTGGGGACAGAGCATTTTGCTCGATGACCTCGGAGACCATTCGGTCGCGGACGTTGTCGAGGAAGATCATACATGAGCGTGAACCACGGATGTGCGAACAGAGTTTCTTTTCCAGCTCCTCTTCCCCGGCCAACGAGATCCGAGCGGGCTCGATGCCGTCGAGCACGTGCCCCATGATCTGGCCCAGCAAAGTCTTGCCGATGCCTGACTGGTTGCCGTCGATCACCACGATCGGGTGCGGCTCGTCCACGAAGTGGTTGCAGAGCAAGCCGGTGAGCAACGCCGCCACGGCATTGACGTGGTCCGCGTCCGACCGCCACGCGAACTCCCGAAGGAGTTGGGCGAGGCGAGGGGGCAGGCCCTCCAACGCTCTCGCACCGGCCTCGAACTCAGGCTCGTACACTACGGGCGCGATCTGTGGGCCATGGATCAGCAGTCGGGAGGACTCGTGATAGCCCGGCCCCTTCCAGCCGAAATCCTCGTCAAAGACGGGGCGGCGGCAGTACAGCCGGACCTCGGGCAAGAGCTTGCGGAGCGAATGGCTCGCCAAAAGCGATGCAGCAATTCTCGGCGGGACCGACGCCTGGGTGAAGGACTCACTATTCCCAGTGGTGACTGCCAGCAGGTTGGTGAGGTGAGCTGCTGCGTGAGCCTCCGCCCGGTAGTCCACGGCGAGGGTCGTCAGGGAGCCGGTTTCCCCGCCGCCCTCCTCGAACACGATCGAGTTGCCGAAGCGATAGACCTTATGAGAGCCTGCAGGGCCGCACGATCCTTCCCGATCGCGCGGCCCATGCCATTTAGGCTTTCCTCGCCTTCCTCCTGCGCCGCGCCGCTCCGCAGGCCTGGTCCGGCTCAGCGCCCATGTAGATCGTGATGAATAGATCATCAAGGGATAGCTGTCCGCAGCCGTAGCACTGCCCACGGTTGTCATAGAGTGTTAGTGCCGATTTCTGGCATCTGGGGCAGACGTCGACGCGGTCCGCGCCGAGGAGGATCCGGCCGATCGTCCGGAACCTTGCAGCCGAGAGCTGCTTTACGAAGTCGACGACCTCTGAGGGCCGAACGGGACGACCTGCTGCGAGTTGCTCGACAGGGCGGCCGTTCTTGCTGTTGATGGATCCGATGGCACGCGTCAGCGCCGTGATCGCGGGTGCGTTCAGGTCAGCCGGGAGTGTCCTCTGGATGGCCTTGACGATCGCATCCCAGTACTTTTGTTCGCCGTTCGACTTCAGCTCGACCGGGGGATCGATCCGTACGATCAAATGAAGCCCGGTGCCGCTGGCACGGACTTCCGCCTGACTGGCCAAAGGGTGCCTCGCAAGGACCGGCTTGATTTTTTCGTAGAATTCCGCCGGCTTTGCCGAGGGCGGAAACAGTAGGTTGTCCGGCCGGAGGAGCCCCGGATCCAGATCGGTGACGATGCCGCTCAACGAGGTGATGGCCTCGAGCGGAAGCTGAATCTTGCTGGCCGGGCCGATCGGCCCATCATTGCAGAGGGCCTCGCGAATGTCCTGCTTCAAGTCAATCGGCTGGATCGGTAGTAATTGGCGGGGCTGTTCGTCCTGGACGGCTCCTATCAGGTCGATGGGTCGCGAAGGAGTAAGATCAGTCGTGATCAAGATCGGGCCTCCTGAGTGTCGAATCGGGTGACAATGCTGGTGAGTCGACGGCGTCCTGGTGCTGCGGGCACCTTGCCTGGGCGCAACGGGCGATGAACCGCTCCACGGCCGCGGGCGAGGTGTAGCGACGGCCGGCGATCTTCTGGCTCTCCAGGCGGATCCCGCCGATGCCGTAGACTGCCCAACGAGTGGGTGTCGACGGGTGCAGTGGTTTCCCGCACGGCGTGACCTGCGGGAGTGTGGCGACATCCCGGATCGGGATCATCTCGGTTCGGCTCGCCTGCGGCATGGTTTCCTCCAGTTCGTGGCACTCTCGTCGGTCGATTCGTGATTGTCGCGCTGGGTCCGAAAGTGGGGGCGACTCGATTACCCCGTTCGACGGCAAGGGGCGTCCTGGACCCTTCCACGTAGGGGGGCGACCTCGACCGGCGAAAGCCGGACTTGAATTTTGAGCACGTTTGGGCATACAGAGCTGTTGACCTCGGTAATGAGCGATTCGCGCGGGCTGAGGGTCGAGTAGTCGACCTGTCCCGTTCCGGTTACAGGCGAGGTTCGTCTCTCGCGTCAATTTCGATTGTGAACGGCACCTTCGTTTTGGAGCAAACATAACATCATGATATGTAAGGACTTAAGTATGGTGAACCTCCTGGGGAAAAGGTTCACCGCAGGGGGAGGTTCTCCAGAGGCCGCTTCTCCTCCCCGACGGAGAGCCCCCTGCATTCGATGTTGGGGGTTAGCCTGGAAAGGGAGAGGACGAAGTGGGTGTGCACCCCGGGACCTGACACGCCCGGGCAATGATCCGGCCCGTCAGTAGGGGCCCCGCCCCGAAGGGCTCCAGACTGGGCGACGCTGCCCCAACGTCGTGTGAGAATCCGTCGGAAATGGCGAACGGATACCCGGCGCACCAGCAGGGTACAACTGAGCGGACACCGTCGGGACGGCGGGTGGCCGAATCCGGTTTCCCGAATAATTATCAGTCCAAGAGCACGGTCCAGGCCATGCCGTGTCGTACGCCGGAACGCGAGTGAGCTTGGGCCGTTGCTCGGGACGGGTCCCGCAGCGAGGGGATAATCTCCGGGCTCACATCACCTAGGCTGACTTGGGGGGCGGGGGGCGATCCTGCCCCTGTGGCGCCCAGGTCCCAGGATCCGATACCTGTGGGCCGGCTCCGGGGCCGGAGCGGGCCTCTTGCTGCCCAGCACACTGAGCACAACAGGCAGCTAGGTCTGAGCTCCCAAGGCGTCCCCGGGGCGGTCGGCGAGGCAGTACGGGGATCGGTCGGGTCGGCCATTGACGGCTATTCCTCTGGTTTCGAATCGTGCGGCCGGATCTATATCCGAGTCAGAGGCGGGACTATACGGGAGGGGCAATAATCTCGTCCGCGGCTCACTCAGCAAGGACGGCGAAGAGATCGCGGATTTCGTGCTCGATCTCCCACGGCTCGGTGACTGTGGCCTCGATCGCCTCATGCACCAAGTCGGGATAACGCCGGCGCAACCGGTGGACGGCCGTCTGCACGGCGTCGGGCCATCTCGGCGTGCGACACCGTTCGAGGGACGTCGGTCAGCGCTGCCTTCAAGGTCTCGAATCCGGCGCCCCAGACTGAGCCCTCGTACTCGCCGTGGAACTGGGCGAGGACGGCTGCGGTCCCGCGCCGCGCGGAGAAGGAGTCGCACTCGCCGATTGTGGTCGTGGGCCCAAGCTTCTGGGTCTGGACGCAAATGATCTCCCAACCGGATGTCCAACGACACCAGAAGCGGGCGTTTGGGAGGAGACGATCTGCTGCTGGGCGGTCGAGATTAGGAATAACGGTATTCCAAACATCGGGCTCGGGTGGATCGGTCCTCGTCTGAGAATCCGTGATTCAGGAAGCGCCAAAATCGAACGCGCAGCCGCCTGACAGGCAACCACGTAGGTCACGAAGGCTCGTTCGATCCCCCCAGGCAACTGGCACACTATCCCCGCGGTAACTCGACTGCCCTCTCACTACATCTTTCCCTTCTCAAGCCAGCCGCGTCGGAGCAGGTTCGACTTCCGGCAGAAACCCGCAAACCGCGAGTAACCCGTGTACTCGCGGCCCGGCCGGGTTATGCGCTGGTTGAATTCGGAAAGACATCCCCGCAATTCCGGTTCGGCCGGATCTTATACCCAGCCCACATGCTCGTCACCAGCCCGCCTCCCGCGCCATCTGTTGGCCCCATTTCGCGACCCTGCGTTAGACTCTGCTTCGTGGCAACCTCGGAAAATCAAGCCAGTGGAATGCCGTCGCCACGGTCACCAGGTCAACCGAGCCGTCCGGGAGAGGCGTCCTTTCGGCGGGAGCGACGAGGTAGGTGACCTTGGGGCGGGGATGAGCCTGGGCGATCTGGCGGGGGCTGGCGTCGGTGGCGATGATTGTACGGAAGTGCGGCGTCAGCCCGAGGGCTGCCTGCCCGTTCCCAGTGGCGCAGTCCCAGGCGAGGTCGTGAGTGGGGACCAGGGAGGCGAGGAAGGCGAAGAGGGAGTCAGGGTACGTGGGGCGGTATGCCCCGTAACGGTGTGCGTGGTCGGAGAAATGGTCAGGGAAGGTCATTTCAGATGGACCAGGCTTCATGTTCGTAGCCTCGATACGCTTAACCATCATTGCCCAAGGCGGAGGATCTTGCCATAACATCTTCTTCTCGCTGGGTCAGCATGGGTAGACTCACATGGTGGTCTGTCGCAGGAAGACTGAGGCTTCGGTACGCACATCGCCGTCAGATTAGTGTGCCGACCAACCGTCACGAAGCGAGATCGACAATGGCAGCCGAGTGGTATTTCCGGGTGATGGGGGCGGAGTTCGGGCCAGTCTCGGCAACCGAGTTGGTCGAGCAAGCTGCGGACGGAAAGATTAGTCCCGACACCGAGGTCCGAAAGGGAGAGGGAGCATGGGTTCCGGCGTCGAGGGTTGCGGGGTTGTTCGACGGGGCCTCCCAAGGCAAGGCCATCACCGCCAAGACAGCCGTGCCTCCGCCCCTTCCCAACAAAGATGCCAGCGTGTTCGTCCCTGCACCGAAGCCATTCGATTCCACCCCCTCGTCAAGCAAATTCGAGGTCATCGACACGGCTGAGGACGACCGGTTCCGGGTGGAGATACTAGCATATTCAAGCCTTGGGGGTGCGAAGGACCACCAGACCGCCGCCACGGTCTACTTCGCCAATCAGGCGGGCATTCGGCTCAAGCAGGTCCGCATCACCCTGCGGAACGGGGAAGCGATCGCCGAGTCGGGAGCCCTGCATTTCATGCTCGGCCAGATCCAGATGGAGAGCAAGATCGGTGGCGTCTCGGGGCTCGGCAAGGCGATGATGAACAAGTTCGTCACCAAGGAGGCGGCGATTATGCCCAGATACCGGGGCACCGGGCAGATCTATCTCGAACCCTCGTTCAGCCACTTCCTGATCTACCGGCTCATGGGCGAGGAGGTCATCGCCGACAAGGGGATGTTCTACTGCGGACAGGGGACGCTCGATATCGGCTCGGCGTTACAGAGAAACGTGTCATCTGCCCTTTTCGGTGGGGAAGGGCTGTTCCAGACCCGGATCAAGGGCAAGGGGATTTGCGTGTTTGAGTCCCCGGTTCCCGTCGATGAAGTGATGCGGATCGATCTCAAGGACGAGACGTTGCAGGTGGACGGCAATTTCGCCTTGATGCGGACGGGGCGGATTGAGTTCTCAGTGGAGAAGTCAACAAGAAGTTTGCTCGGCACGCTGACCAGCGGCGAGGGACTTCTTCAGACATTCCGTGGGACCGGTTCCGTATGGCTTGCCCCGACTCAAGACATCTACCAGAGGTTGCAGTCGGGAGGTATCGCCTCGATGGCAGCCGCACCCAGGTCGTCGAACACGGCGACCTGATTCCATCATATGACGCTCCCACGGCAGACTGTGGACGGACAGGGACCAATTCATGGCGATCCCCGACTTTCAATCCGTGATGCTCCCCCTGGTCAAGATCCTGGGCGACGGGCAGGAGCGGACCATGCGGGAGGTGACCGACCTGTTGGCTGAATCCTTCCACCTGACCGACCAGCAGAGGGAGGAACTGCTTCCCAGCGGGCAGCAGAGCCTCTTCAGCAACCGGGTGGGATGGGCAAAGTCGCATCTGAAAGCGGCGGGGCTGCTTGAGAACCCACTTCGTGGGCGGGTTCGGATCTCTGACCTGGGTCGCCAGGTGCTTGCCGAGAAACCACCAGAGATCAATGTCAAGTTCCTGAAGCAGTACCCCGCTTATTGCGATTTCATTGGCAAGTCTGCCCCGACGCATGATGAAGGGGTTTCAGGCGAGACAGCGCCAGTCGAAGAGAGCAGAACCCCGCTCGAACTGATCGACGCTGCCTACAAATCGCTTCGGCAGGCGACCGCCGAGGATCTCCTCTCAAAGCTCAAAGCCTGCTCCCCGGCGTTCTTCGAGTCAGTGGTCGTCCGACTGCTCATGGCAATGGGCTACGGTGGCGTGGCGGGACAAGGAACGGTCACGGGCAAGTCGGGTGACGGCGGCATCGATGGCGTGATCAAGCATGACAAGCTCGGGCTGGATGTGATTTGCATGCAGGCGAAGCGGTGGGAAGGACCGGTGGGCAGACCCATCATCCAAGGCTTCGTCGGGAGTATGGATTACATCAGAGCCAGGAAAGGCGTCATCCTGACAACTTCCAGCTTCACGAAGGACGCCGTGGACTTCGTGGAACGCATCGAGGGCAAGAAGGTCGTTCTCATCAATGGCGACCAGCTTGCTGACCTGATGATCGACCACGGGCTCGGAGTGACGACGACCAAGACCTACGAGATCAGGGAGGTGTCAAACGACTTCTTCGATGAGAGCGAGGGGTGAATCTCAGAGAACTCATTCCCATGCCCAGAACGAACAGTCGTCGGACGAGATGGTCCTGGCGGGGACAAGGAGTTCTGGATAGGAGTAAAGCATGGCAAGGGTCACGCCTTTAATTCGTAAGTGGCGTCGTTGGCTGAAACGCATTGAACGAGAGCAACTTCAAGACTTGCTCATCAATCAGCATTTCTTCCATCAATTCAGAGACCACACCGCATCATGCCACGAGAGAAGGACCGAACACGCCGAATTTGCCGAATGGATCGTCCAGAGTTACACGGCTTTCGTTGCAACGGCAATTCGGCGTATCGTCGAGACGCCAAGCAAGAGGTGGAAGTCAATCTCTCTGCGGATACTCCTGGAAGACATGGCAAAGAACGATATTGAATTGACTCGTGAACGATTTCTACGTCTCTATCGAGGTTCTTCGGCGAGACGCTTCGGTGACCGAGATTTCAACAGAATCACAAGAAAGAAAGGTGCTTCACGGCTAACTTCAAGCCGAATCAGTAGAGACATCAAGGAACTCGAACGTGCTTGTGCCGCTGTTCATCGACTCGTCAACAAAGTCGTTGCACACACTGAAGAGGACAGGAGAAAGATTGGAAGAATGAGATACGGAGACTTTGACAAAGCAATTGACAAGATCGTGGTCACCTTTGACCGTTATGCTCTCCTGCTAAACGGAAAGAACAGCCAACCGCTCGTACCGCTTGATGACTATGACATATCTGAATCGCTGAAGCTCCTCTGGCCACGACCTTGATAGTTTGTCATCACTGCTTCAGCTTTGGAACTTTGCCCATCAGCCTGTCGAGTTGGCGATCGTCCAGTTCCGCCAGCTTGAGGAATGCGTCGGGGCGAGCCAGAACCCGCTTCCTGATCCGATCCGGCACGATCTCAGCCAGCAGGAGTAGCTCGTCCAGGTCAGCATCGAGGGCTTTCGCCAGTCTGCGGATCAACCCTTCAGACTGGTCATCATCGAAATCTAGCTTGCCGTTCTCAATCTT
>Ga0116221_1003000_pt1 | contig 10979 bp, 10 predicted proteins | sample Sb_taG_5_FD_88965 | JGI IMG/M metagenome (GOLD analysis project Ga0116221, IMG submission 88965) | Peat soil microbial communities from Weissenstadt, Germany - Sb_50d_8_FC metaG | ecosystem: Environmental > Terrestrial > Soil > Wetlands > Peat | place: Germany: Weissenstadt | collected 2010-09-21 | reverse complement strand
TATATCGTTTCATTAAAACATATCCATTTGATTAGCCCTCGGCTTCCAGCGCTTCGAATGCCTTCCAGCGATGAACGACCGGCATCTCATTGATTTCGGCGATCCCCAGGAGAATGCGTTCTTTCAACTCCTGCTTCGATCTCACGCGGATCCCCTTCAGGAAGGTCCGCGTCATCTTGCCAAATAGAGTCTCCACGATGTTTAGCCAGGAACCGTGCGTCGGCGTCAACACATACTTAAACCGATTGGGGCGCGTTGCCAAATATGCTCGCGTCTCTTTCGAGATGTGCGAGGAGTGGTTGTCCATGACCAGCCGGATCGTACAATTCGGCGGATAGTGGGCATCCAGATCCTGGAGCAACGCGATGAACTCCACGCTGCTGTGACTCTCCTCGACGCGCGCGGTGACGTGCCCGTCATGCAGATCCAACGCCGCCAGGATCGACCAAGTTCCGTACCGGATGTACTCATGATCTCGGGCTACCGTGGAGTATTTGCGGGCCACCGGCGGCAAGTCCGGGGCCGTGTTTCCAATGGCCTGCACGCCGGGTTTTTCATCCACCGAGACCGTGATCACGATGGGCTGCGCAACTCCGTTGAGAACCGCTTCGTTTTGCAGTGCGACCTCTTGGTACACCAGCAATACTTCTTTCATTTTTGACAGGAAGTTGGGGTCCCGACGTTCCAAGTAGTACGTGACTTTGTGGGGACGTAGCACCTGCGCGTCGAGGATGCGTTGCACCGTCGCCTTGGCGGCCTTGGCCAAAGCGGGATAGCCCGCTTGGGCCGCATGCTTGCGCACGTGTCGAGCCAGCGCCGATCGCGTCCATAACTCCGCTGCATAGCCGAGTTCCTTGGGTTTACAACACGCCAGATGCACGACCCAGGCCTTGGCGTCGTCGGTGATGACCGCTTCCCGGGGCTTATGCGGGGTGTCCTTCATGCCCACCTTGGCGCCGACCTGGAGGCTCTTATCAATCCACTTCAGAACGCTCTTGCGCGTCATCTTCAGGGCTCTTGCGATCTGGGTGACGGTCTCGCCGGCGTGATAGCGCCATAGGATCTGCGCGCGTTGGACATCGCGGAAAGCAGCGGTCCTGGACTGGCGAAGCTGATCGAGATGTTTCTTCTCTTCCTCGGTAAGAACGAGCCTCGGACGTGTAGATACTCGTGCCATGCGCCCAGCATAACACGAAACAAGATCAAATGGATATGTTTTAATGAAACGATATACTAGTTCTGGACCGGCCTTTCCACATGCGTGATCTCGAAAACCTCGACCGGCGCCTTCTGCGCCTCCAGCTTCAGCCCCAGGTTCGTAAACACCGTGAAGAGCGTGGGAAGATCGGCGATATTCGACCCATCTTCGCCCTTGGCGCCGGTGGGAGGAAGCGGCCCCGGACGTACCGGCAGCCACGGGCGCGTCTCGATATGGAAGAGTCCTTGAATGCCCGTCCGGTCGATCACCGGGTGTTCCGCCCAGTTTTCCACATACAGCGCCAGGTCCGACATGTCGACCGCCTGCCCGTGAAGCCCCCGCCCCTGCCCGCCTATGAATTCGTGACAGGAAATGCCTTCCGTGGTGCGGGCCTCGGGGCAATCCTTTTCCTCTACCTTCGCCTTTTCCAGCTTGGGCCCGTCCTTGGCCACCACCACCGCGTACACCGCCATCTCTTTGGTGTCGCGGCGAACCACCAACTTGAACCGGTCCGCCAGCAGGGTCTGCAGCATCAACCTCATTTTCTGCTTGCGAGCCACATCCTGCATGCTCAGGGGAATCGCGTCCTTCTCCGCTTTGGCCTCGATGTCGTATCGTTCGGCGCGGATCCATTCCGGCCCTCCGCTAAGCCGCGAGGACTGAAAAGGAAGGGCATACGCCATCGCGATGATCATGTACAGCGGAATGTTGGTCACCACCAGCCTTCCACCCGGCATGAAGTCCATGGCGATGCGGCGGTCGTCGGCTTTATTGGGCTTGACGGACGCGACTTCGAAGGCCAAAGGCGTGGCCGGCCGCGCCTGGGGGCCGGCGGCTGCGGCAATTGCCGCTGCAGCCAGCAGCAGTCCCTTCCTCATGTTTCCCTCCTCGATCTTTTCATTGTAGACACCATCCCGGCGGGTGGGGTTTCCCGAATCGTGGCAAAATCCTGCAAACCCTCTTGCATCGAACGCCCAGTTGGCGCAAAATCATAGTGGCGATATTCAGAGTCTGCACTCCTGATTCCGCGCCCGTGAGTAGGAGGTTACCGTGAAGCTGCCCACCCTGAGCTTGGCCCTGGTTCTGCTTGCCGGTCCCGCTGTGGCCGCCAGCGGTCTGGAAGACGCCCTCCAGACCCTCAAAGATGCCGTGGAGAAGAAAGATCCCGCGCTGGTCAAGAAACTGGTCGCAGACGTGTATCCGCAGGCGACCCAGGCTGCCGCCGAGCCCGCTCCCAAAGACGACGACGAAAAGACCGCCTGGACGAATCGCGTCGAGTTCGCCAAAAGCGTCCAAGAGTACACCGAGTACGCCCTGTACGCAGTCGCGATCCAGTCCCCGGCCGCCACGCAGGTGGACCTCATCTCCACGCTGGAGCAGCAGACCCCCAAGAGCAAGTACCTCAATCAGGCCTACGGCTCGTACCTGGTCGCCCTGGACAAGACGGGGGCCAGCGCGAAGGTTCTTCCAACCGCTGAAAAGGGCTTGGCGAACTTCCCCGAAAACGAGGACCTGTTGCGGGTGCTGGCCGACTCGGCGCTGGCCAAAAATCCCGACCGCGCGCTGGCACTTGCCAACCGGCTCACGGCCGCCTACAACAAGCATTCGAAGCCCGAGGGTATGGCCGCTGCCGACTGGGATCGCAAGAAAAGCGAAGGCCTCGGCCGTGGCTACTGGATCGCCGGTGTGGTCTATGGCGCCAAAGGCCAGTACCTCAACTGCGATAAGAGCCTGCGCGCCGCGATGCCGCTCATCCAAGGCAACGCTGCCATGGCGGGTCCCGCGCTGTTTTTCCTCGGCATGGCCAATTACAACCTTGGCAAGATGACCCTGAGCAAAGCCAAGATCCTGGAAGCCGCCAAATTCAGCGAGCAATCGGCTGGCATTCCCAGCGCTTATACCGAGCAGGCCCGGCACAACGCCCTCGTCATGAAAGACGAGGCCTCCAAGATGCGCTAGGGATTTCCCCTCGAGGGCGCGCGACGCAACTTGCGTCGCGCGCCTCGGAATCGCCCTTTGTTTTCAGATGCTTGCATTTCGAGAGTGACGCAACTTGCGTCATTTTGGCCCTCCGCTGACTCCGGTTACTCCGTTCTCTCAGTTTCTTCTCCGCGCCGATCTCCGCGGCTCAGCGTCTCCGCCTCAAGATGTCTTCCGCATCTTCCCCGCGAACTTCTCCCGGAACTTCCGCACCTTCGGCGCCACCACGAACGAACAATAAGGCTGCTGCGGATTGTTCCGGAAATACTCCTGGTGATAATCCTCCGCTGTGTAGAAAGTGGACGCCGGCCGGACCTCGGTCACGATCGGCTGTCCCCAGATCTCCTCGGCATCCAGTTCCCGGATCAATTCCTGGGCCACGCCCCGCTGCCGGTCGTCGTGGTAGAAGATGACCGAGCGATACTGCGAGCCGGCGTCGTTCCCCTGCCGGTCGCGCGAAGTAGGATCGTGGATTGCGAAAAACACCTCCAGCACCTCGCGATACGGCGTGACGCCGCTGTCGAACGTCACCTGCACCACTTCCACGTGTCCGGTCCGCCCCGTGCAGACATCGTGGTAGCTGGGGTTGTCGAGGTGGCCTCCCATGTACCCGGAGATCGCCGAGACCACGCCCTCCATTTCGTTGTACACCGCTTCCAGGCACCAGAAGCAGCCGCCGCCGAGTGTCGCTGTCTCTTGTGTCGCCATGCTCTACTGCACCAACAGCACAACCACCGTGACATTGGCGCTCACGCTGACCGAGCCGGTCTGAATGGGCGTCGTAGTGGGGGCGCCCGCGGCCGGGCCGTTAACAATTACCGGTGTGTACGACGAGCCTTGCACCGCCGAGACCACCTTGCCGGTCGTTCCGCCTAAGCCCGCCGCGATCGCCCCCGCGTAAGCCAGCGCCTGCTTCCCCGCGGCGGACAGCGCCTGCTGGATGAATGAATCGGGGTTCTGCAAGCCGAACGACACGCCGCCGATGTTATTCCCGCCGGCCTGGGTGGCGGTGTCGATCAGGCTCCCAATGTTAGTAAGGTTGTAAGTGGTTACCAGGACCGTGTTACTGGCCGTGTAGCCGGCGATCGCCGGAGGCGTTGCGTTGCTGTAGCGCGGCCCCACGGAGTAGCCGATGGTCTGGATGGTTCCGTTAGTGCCCAGCGCCGACTTGAGGGCGTTCTGCACGGTGGTCGAGAGCGTCGCATTCTGTTGCGCCGCATCCTGTGCCGTGGTGCCCTGCGTGACCACTCCTACGGTGAATTGCGCCTGATTCGGCGTGAAGTTGATGGTGGCGCTTCCGACGGCCTGGATGGTCCCCGGCGCAACCGTTTGCGCCATGGCCGCGGAGCCCCATAAAAGAAGAAGTACGTAAATCCTAGGCATCCCTTCAAATATACACCACCACCACCAGTATTCCCGCTTCCCCTCGCACGGGTGCTGAACCGATGTGGGGATTTTCGCGGCCCGGTCCAGGAAACCGCTCCCTTGCTCGCCAAGGGCGAGTGACGGTCGCGGCTCCGTCGCGCTTGTACCGATTTCAGCGTGAGTTACAGAGCCGGGCCCAGAGGGCACCCCGTGAGGGAGCGGTTGGCCAGGCTCAGTTTCCCCACATCGGTTAAGCACCCCCCTCGCACCTTGGGGAAGCGTCAAACAGGCCGCCAGTCTTGCCGGAGTGGCCGCGCCGCGGCAGCAGCGCGTCAGGCTCTCAGACTTTACGCATCTTAGTCACTCGTCCCACTTCCACCCACTCCACGACGAAGATATTTCCCGAGTGGTCGAAGCAGGCGCCGTGCGGGCAGACGAACTTGCCGGGCGTGAAGTGGTCGCGAGTCAGTGTCCGGGTATCTCTCCACTTACTCGATGAATCGTCGCCCAGGTGAGTGATGAGCTGGTTGTTCTTGTCCAGCAGAGTCACTCGCGCGCCGAGGTCGGGCACCACTACGTCGCCGTTCTTGAAGAAGTTGAAGTGACAGGGCAGATTGGTTCCCGCCACGAAATCGATGTGCCGGCCATCCAGGGTGAAGCGCTGGATGCGGTTGTTGGCGCGGTCGGCCACGGTCAGGATGGGAGAGCCGCTGCGCATATCGACGGCAATGCCGTGGGGGCAATCGACTTTGCCGGGCTCCTTGCCTTTGCCCGCGAAGGTGCGTATGTACTCGCCCTTGTTGTTGTATTGGTTGATGTAGCTCGATCCGTAGCCGTCGCCGACGTAGAGATCGCCGTTGGGCGCGATGGCCAGGTTGGTGGGGCTGTATTTGGGCTTCTTGCCGTCCGCTCCCGGCTGGTAAGCGTCGGACTGGCCGGGGTAGCCGATGGTAAAGACCTCCTCGCCATCCAGCGTGGCCTTCACCACGACCCCGCGTCGGGTGTCGCAGAGATACAGGAACTCGGTCGAGCCCTCCTTGCGGATGTGCAATCCGTGGGCGCCGCCCTTGAACTCCTTGCCCCAGGACTTGACGAACTTTCCCTTTTCGTCGAACACCACCATCGAGTCGGCGCTCTCACTGGCCGCATTCACGGTGTGGTGCACGTAGATGTGGCCTTGGGAATCCTCCACCACACCATGCGTGTTGCCGTATTGGATCTGGGCAGGCAACTCTCCCCACTCGTGTTGCAGTTCGTAAGTGTGTTCACCGGCGCCGGCAACGGGAAGTTTCGTTCCGGCTTTGTCATCGGCGCCCAGTATGGCGGGAAAAGCGCCGGCCGGGATGAGGGCGCCGGCCGTTTGGAGGAATCTACGCCGCGAGGAGGTCATTTCGGAAGTATATTACGAAAAGGGTGGTTGCGGGCGTTTCACGCGACCGGGAGGTTTCGATGGCCAGTTCGAAAAAGCAGAAAGGCGCAGCGGAAAACCAAAGCCTTGGATTGAGCAAGCAAGAGCTTGACGATCTTGTCGAAGAAGCGATCACCGACGCCAACGGCGACGAGGAAGCGGTAACCGGGTTCTACACGATGCTGGAGAACGACCTTCGGTTGCCCTTCGAGACGGAGATTCTGGGTGTGAAGGTGATTGTGGAGAGCATCGACTTAACCGAGGACGAAGACGATATCGTGGCGGTTTGCCGGAAAGGAAAGATCCGGCAGCGGCTCTCTGTACGCGATCTGCCATTGCCGTCACCTCCGCCGGAGGGAGCGCAATGGATCGCCGCGTATCGTCATTTTCGGCGATGGTGAGGTTGAGAAGATGTGGAGCGTACCGCTCGGCCGTGCCGACCCCCGTAATGACCCACGTTTGTAAACGGGGTGGGCGTCCTCCGAGCGCCTTCAGGCTTCTCCCTCGCGAAAACCGCCAGGAGCTTGCACACCAGCGCGTTGTGATCGAGTCGGACTCCCTATTTTGAGGTGTTGGATCAAAATAGGTGGACCAGCACCTGCATCGCAGACACGCTCCAGAGACATCTTATCGCAACCGGGGTGGAAAGCAAACCACTTTTTGGGGGTGGTAGAGGCCGGGGAAACCCGGGCCCTCATCGCCGGAAGACGAACCACTCGCTGGCGGCGAAGTTCAAGAGCGAACAGACTGCAATCGTGACTATGTTGGCCGGCAGGTACCGGACGTGCAGCGTGCCGACCAACAGTCGCATGAGGGCCAGGTTCCCGAGAATGGATACCGCGCCATTGCCGGCGTGAAAGCGTAGGAGCCGCACGGCAACATCGCGCACGCGGCCGTGGACCACCGGCCCGGTCCGGTCCTTCCAGGTGAAGCGCTCATGCCAGATGAAGTTGTGCAGCACGGCCGTCTCCACCGCCAGGGCCGTGGCCGGCAGATAGCCGAGACCGAGGCCGCTGACCAGCAGGGCCAGGCAGGCAAGTTGAACCAGAATCCCCAGGCCGCCGACGAAATTGAATTTCAGCCACCGGATGGCCAGCGGATTCACGGCAGCCGCTCGGCCTGGTACAGTTGCCGCGTGTGCCGGATTGACGACCAGATCAGCATCAGGGCCATTCCCGCGATCCCGATCGAGCCGCCCACATCGAAGAGCAGAAAACGATGCCCGAAGAGGCCGACCGGGCGATAGAGCAGGGCGATGTTCCCAATGCACAGCAGCAGCCGGAGCTCGGTAGGGCCGAAGCTCCAGAAGGAGAGATGAAACGCGCCGACGGTGTAGGTGTGAGATAGACCTCGATGGAGAGCAGGAAATAGGCGATCAGCAGGCCGAGCGCGATGAACGGGTTCATATAGCTGGAGAGCGCCAGGCCGCCCATCAGGAAGAAGGTGCCGATGGCGTCGGTGATGTGATCGACATAAAAGCCGTAGCGCGGGCGCAGGCGGTTGCGCACGCGGGCCAGCGTTCCATCCAGGCTGTCGCCGAACCAGTTGACAGCCAGGGCGGCGATCACTCCGATGAGCGCGCGGCGGTCCACGCTGGCGGCCCAGTAGCACGCGCCGGCGGCGAACATGGCGGCGAAGCCCAGCAGCGTCAGGTGGTCGGAATTGACCCACACCCGCATGCGGTGGGCCAGCCAGACGAGCACCTTCTTCTCGACGGCCGCCAGGAAGCTGACCTGCTTGCGCTCGGCGTCCTGGAACGAAGGATTGGGCACGTTACTCGATCGGCGTTATTCAATCATTTGGGGATGCGAGAACAGGAAATGGTCGAAGTAGTAGTGCATCAGGAGCACCGTGAGCACGACGACGAAGTAGCTCTGGTCGGCCGCCATAGGGGTCAGGGCCCGCACCACCAGGGTCAGCAGCACCATGACTCCGGTCGCTCCCAGGAAACACGCGTAATAGACCGCCATGTTATCGCGGCGTACCAGGCGGCGCACGAACGGGTTCTCGATCTCGCCGCGCTGGTCGCGAAGGCGGTTCACCAGCCACAGCAGGAACAGGTACTGGAAGGAATGCCAGGTGTTGTATCCCTGGAACAGAACGTCCAGGTTGGAACCCAGCGGCAGGCAGAAAGAGACCACGGTGGTGATACCGATCAGCAAGGTCTTGGGAACGCTGCCGCGGCCGGTGCGGAACTCGGCGATCGTCTTGTAGATCCATGCTGTCAGGAAGGCGAAGAAGACCACGCCGGCCACGACCGGCAGGTGAAGCCCCTGCACGAAATCCGGAAAGGGCAGCAACACCCCGCCCACACGGAATTGCCGCAGGGAAAGCTTGTAGAGGCCGATGGGGTAGAGTCCCGTGAGAACCAGCCCGTAGTCCACGTAGCGCGACCACGGCTGCTCCACCGAGGAACTGCGCGCCCGGTAACAATCCGTCAGGTAAATGATCTGGTGCAGCACGTGCAGCGATGCCCACGTGAAGAAAAAGGTCACCAGAAACACGTAGTGGTAAACGCCAAGATAAACCACACCCACGGGCAGGAGAAACGCCAGGTACGCGTACCAGGGATACCGCTTGCGGAAGTTTCCGTCCAGGAACGTGAACGTGATGGTGGAAAAAAGGTGCGGCCCTCCGATCAACGCCGCCACCGCGATGTTGATCAGGTCCACGGCCTGTTGCTGCCGCCAGCCAGCGAACTGCGCCAGCCAGGCCACCAGGAAGGGCAGCGGGACCAGCACGGCACTGAAGATGATGAGCGGCAGGTCCCAGGAGGGTTTGTAGATCCATCCGGGTTCCCGCCCCGAGATGAGTGTGGGAGCGCACGCAACAGCGGCCATAGCGTGATGATACGCTACCTGGGGTCGAGCATTCAACGGACAAAACCCAGAACCGGACGCGGAGCCGCGGAGGAACGGAGACAAGCGCGGAGAAAAAGCACCGAGAAAAGAAAACTTGAGATAACGGAGGAGGCAGAGAGCGCAGAGAAACCACGCCCTATGGCGGGGACGACTCCGCAGGCACAGACGTGGCGCAGACGATCGTTTTTTGTCGTCTGCGCTTGTTCGGCAACCGGCAAAGGCAGGCCACAAGAAGCGATGGCCTGCCCCACCTCGGCGCTGCCGGGATGGCTGGTGGGCTACAATCGTTCGGTACGTTATGTCGCTTCCTGCCGGGGCTCTGCTGGGACCGTACGAAATCGTGGCGCCGATCGGGTCGGGCGGTATGGGCGAGGTCTACCGCGCGCGCGACCGGCGGCTGGGGCGCGACGTCGCTTTGAAGGTGCTGCCGCGCGAACTGGCGGAGGACGCCGCGCGGCGGCAGCGGTTTGAGCAGGAAGCGCGCGCCGTAGCGGCGCTGAACCATCCCAACATCGTCGCCATCTACGACATCGGCGAGAACTACTTCGTCCAGGAACTGGTGGATGGCGAACCGCTGCCGGACGACAAGCCGGTCGGGCTGCGCCGCACCATCGAACTGGCGGGTCAGATCGCCGACGCGCTGGCCGCGGCCCACGCGCGCGGCATCACGCATCGCGATTTGAAGCCCAGCAACATCATGGTGACGCGCGACGGCCGCGCCAAGATCCTGGATTTCGGAATCGCCAAGGTCAGCCAGGGGGCCGATGGGCAGGAGCTATCTACCCTCACGCATGAAGGCTCGGTGCTCGGCACGCTGGGCCATATGTCGCCGGAACAGATGCGGGGACTGCCGTCCGACCACCGTTCGGACATTTTCAGCTTCGGGCTGCTGCTATATAAAATGCTGACCGGCAGGAGTCCGTTTGCGGGCAAGACCGCGATCGAGATCGTGAGCGCGATGCTGCGCGACGAGCCCCAGGAATTGCCGGCGGAGGTTCCGCCCGCGCTGCGGCAGATCGTCAGCCATTGTCTGGAGAAGAATCCAGAGAACCGGTTTCAATCGGCGCGGGACCTGGCATTCGCGCTGCAGACACTCTCTGGAAGTACCACCGGCAGCCGGTTTGTCGCGCCCGCGGTGCGGAAGAAAGGGCGCCTGGTAGCGTGGCCCGCCGTGGCCGCGTTAGCACTGGCCTGCGCGGCTGCGGGCATCTGGCTGGGCAAAATGCTCTTCCAGCAAGCTCCTCCGTCGTTCACCCGGCTGACCTTCCAGCGCGGATTCGTCACCGGCGCCCGGTTCGCTCCCGACGGCCGCACGGTGGCCTACAGCGCTACCTGGGATGGCGCCCCCTCGGACGTTTACCTGGGCCGCATCGAATCGCCCGATGCGCGGCCGCTGGGCCTCACCGGCGCGCACCTGTTCGCGATTTCTTCCAAGGGCGAGATGGCCATCGGGCTCGACGCGATCCTGGGCGCGGTTCCGGGCATTCCGCTGCGCGGCACACTGGCGCGGGCACCGCTGAGCGGGGGAGCGCCGCGCGTCCTGCTGGCCGATGTCGAAGATGCCGACTGGGATCCGGCGGGTGCAGAATTGGCCGTGGCCCACGTGGTGAACGGCGTGGCCCGCCTCGAATATCCTGCGGGCAAAGTGCTGGACGAGACCGCCGGATACATCGATAGCGTGCGCGTCTCGCCCGCGGGCGATCGCATCGCCTTCGCCGAGCATCCGCTGCGCAACGACGACCGCGGCTCCGTGGCGGTGGTCGATCTCCACGGCCGCAAGACGACGGTTTCGAGCGGCTGGGAAACGCTGGACGGCGTCGCCTGGGCGCCCGGCGGCAAGGATCTCTGGTTCGTGGGCAGCACGCAGGGGTACGCGGATACCCTGTGGGCCACGACTCTCTCCGGACACAGGCGCGCGTTGATGAGGGCGCCTACGGGATGCTTTCTGCGCGATGTGAGGTCCGACGGGCGCGCCCTGGTGGACAGTTACATCAGCCGCAACGAAATTGTCTGGCAACAGGACGGCGACTCGCGGCAGCGCAGCCTGACCTGGTTGACGGATTCGTTCCCCAACGATCTCTCGCCCGACGGTAAGACGCTGGTCTTCACCGAGCCGGCGCTCTCCAGCAACTATGCGGTGTGCCTGCGCAAGACCGACGGTTCGGCG
>Ga0116221_1002996_pt1 | contig 10983 bp, 7 predicted proteins | sample Sb_taG_5_FD_88965 | JGI IMG/M metagenome (GOLD analysis project Ga0116221, IMG submission 88965) | Peat soil microbial communities from Weissenstadt, Germany - Sb_50d_8_FC metaG | ecosystem: Environmental > Terrestrial > Soil > Wetlands > Peat | place: Germany: Weissenstadt | collected 2010-09-21 | reverse complement strand
TTCATCGCCCGGCATCGACCGGCCGCTGGTGCGACGCTCGGATTTCGATCGCTATGCCGGCCAGATCGCGCAGGTCGAGATGCAGGTGCCGATCGACGGCCGACGGCGATTCCGCGGCGAACTCACCGGGACCGCAGGCGAGTGTGCCCGCATCCGCCGCAGTGACGCGGCGGCAAACGAAAACCGCGACGTTTTGCTGCGGATCGACGACATGATGGAAGCAAAACTTGTTCTTACCGACTCGCTCATTTCCGAATCGCTGCGGAAGAGTAAGCAGAATCAACGCAAGGGAGAGTGACTGATGGCGACCGTAAGCGCCAACAAACTTGAATTGTTGCAGATTGCCGAAGCGGTCGCCCGCGAAAAGGCGATCGACCGAAGGATCGTGCTCGGTGCCATGGAGGACGCGATCGCCAAGGCCGCTCGCTCGCGCTATGGCAGCGAAACCGAAGTACGCGCGGAGATCGATCCGAAGAGCGGCGAGCTTCACCTGTCGCGCCACATGCTGGTGGTTGAGACAGTTGAGAACCCCGCGACCCAGATCAGTCTCGACGACGCGCGCCGGCGCCACCCCGCCGCACAGATCGGCGATACCATCGCTGATCCGCTGCCGCCGCTCGAATATGGGCGCATCGCCGCGCAATCGGCAAAACAGGTGATTGTGCAGAAGGTGCGCGAGGCCGAGCGCGATCGCCAATACGACGAATACAAGGATCGCATCGGCGACATCGTCAACGGCATCGTCAAGCGCGTCGAATACGGCAATGTCGTGGTCGATCTCGGCCGCGGCGAAGCAATCGTGCGCCGCGACGAAATGCTGCCGCGCGAGGTGTTCCGCAATGGCGACCGTATCCGCGCCTACATCTATGACGTTCGGCGCGAGCAGCGTGGACCGCAGATTTTCCTCTCACGCACGCATCCGCAATTCATGTCCAAACTTTTCGCTCAAGAAGTACCGGAAATCTACGACGGCATCGTCGAGGTCAAAGCGGTCGCGCGCGACCCGGGTTCGCGCGCCAAAATCGCCGTGGTATCGCGCGATTCCTCGGTCGATCCGGTCGGCGCCTGCGTCGGCATGCGCGGCTCGCGCGTGCAGGCCGTCGTCAATGAGCTGCAGGGCGAAAAAATCGACATTATTCCGTGGTCGCACGATATCGCCACTTTCGTGGTCAATGCGCTGGCGCCCGCCGAAGTCGCCAAAGTGGTGCTCGATGAAGAGCGCGAGCGTATTGAGGTGGTGGTTCCGGACCAGCAGCTTTCTCTCGCCATCGGCCGGCGTGGCCAGAATGTGCGACTCGCATCGCAGCTTACCGGCTGGGACATCGACATTTTGACCGAGCAGGAAGAATCCGAGCGCCGCCAGGCGGAATTCGAGAACCGCACGCGCATGTTCATCGACACCCTCAACGTCGACGAGGTGATCGGACAATTACTCGCTTCCGAAGGCTTCAACTCGGTCGAGGAGCTGGCGATGGTCGACGTCAAGGAGATTGCCGGCATCGAAGGCTTCGACGAGGACACCGCGGGCGAATTGCAGACGCGCGCCCGCGACTATCTCGCCAAGATCGAGGCCGAACTCGATGCCAAACGACAGGAACTTGGCGTCGAGGACGCGCTCAAGGAGGTCGAGGGCGTCACGACGGCGATGCTGGTGCGATTCGGCGAGAACGGCATCAAGACCGTCGAGGATCTTGCCGGCTGCGCGACCGATGATCTCGCGGGCTGGACCGAGCGCAAGGACGGCGAAGCCGTACGTCAGGCCGGCATTCTCGACGGTTTCGAAGTCTCGCGCGAGGAAGCCGAGGCACTCATCATGCAAGCGCGCCTCAAGGCTGGTTGGGTGAGCGAGGCCGATCTCGCGCCGCCGCCCGCCGCTGAAGAGGCGCCCGCCGCCGAGGCGCAGTCCTGAGGGAGCCGCACGCAGGCATGACCGCTCTATTGGCCGAGACCGAACTCGACACCGGACCGCGTGACCGCGAAAGCGAACGCCTGTGCGTCGCGACGCGCACGGTGCGCCCGGTCGCGGATTTGATCCGGTTCGTGGTCGGACCGGATGGCGAGGCCGTGCCGGATCTCAAGCATAAGTTGCCGGGGCGAGGCGTGTGGGTGACGGCGACGCAGGACGCGCTTGGTGACGCGATCAAGCGCAGGGTATTTTCGCGCGGCTTCAAGTGCGACGTTTGCCTTCCGGCCGACCTTTTGATCCGCACCGAGCGCCTGCTCGAAAAAGCCGCCCTCGATGCGCTGGCGATTGCCGGCAAGGCTGGCCTCGTCGCCGCCGGCTTCGTCAAGGCCGAGACGGCTCTGGCGCGCGGCGAGGTAGTCGCTCTCCTGCATGCGGCCGAGGCTGCCGCTGACGGGGTCAGGAAGCTCGATGCCGCCCTACGCCGCAAAATCCAGAATCGCTCCATCGTTGTGATTGAATTCCTGACCTCGGCGCAATTGGATTTGGCACTCGGACGCCCAAATGTGATACATGCAGCCCTGCTTGCCGGACCCCCGAGTAGCACGTTTTTGGCGCGTTTGCGGCGACTTGAGCGGTTTCGGACCGGCGATCTCGGCCCTCGGCCGGTACTATGACACCGAGCTGAGGCCGGGAAATTGATGCCTGAAGAAATGGATGCGTATGACTGAGACGACCAAGAACAGCGGCGAAAAGCTGAGCGTGACCTCCGGCAAAACGCTGACGCTGAAGCGCGGCAGCGTCGAGCAAGGCGTGGTGCGCCAAAGCTTTAGCCATGGCCGCAGCAAGGCGGTCGTCGTCGAGAAGGTCAAACGCCGCGTCGGTCCCGGCGAGGCCAAGGCCGAGCCCGTCGCGGCGCCCGATCGCGGCGCCGCGCCAAAGCGCACCAATGCAGCGCCCAAAGCCGCGGCGGCCGCCACGGCGGCCCCAAGCGTTGCTCCTGTCGCACCCAAATCCTCCGGTGTTGTGCTGCGTACACTCACCGACGACGAGCGCAACGCGCGCGCCCAGGCGCTCGCTGGCGCGCAGCTGCGCGAACATGAAGAGCGCGAGCGCGCCGAGGAAGAGGCCCGCGTTCGCCGCAGCCGCGAGGAGACCGATCGCGCCGAGCGCGCGGCGGCGGAAGCGCGCAAGCTCAACGAAGAGGTCCGCCGTAAGCACGACGAGGAGACCAAGCGCAAGGCCGACGAGGTCGCCAAGAAGCGCTTCGGCGCGGATGCGACAATCGCAAAACCCGGGGCACGTCCCGCACTCGAAGCCGACGAGGACGAGGCCCCACGCAGCGCCCGCCGTGGCGGCACGGCCGCGCGGCCGGCGCCGGCTCCCAAACCGCCGCGCAGCGGCGGTGAAAAGCGCCGCGGCCGCCTCACTGTCGTGACCGCCCTTTCCGCGGACGAAGTGCGCGAACGCTCGGTCGCCTCATTCCGCCGCCGCGTCCAGCGCATGACCGGTCATCGCGACGCCGAGCCGAAAGAAAAGATCGCCCGCGAAGTGATCATTCCCGAGACGATCACCATTCAGGAATTGGCCAATCGCATGGCCGAGCGCGGTGTCGACGTGATCCGCATCCTCATGCAGCAGGGTCACATGGCCAAGATCACCGACACGATCGACGCCGACACCGCCCAGCTCATCGCCGAGGAGCTCGGTCACACCGTACGCCGCGTCGCGGAATCCGACGTCGAAGAAGGCATGTTCACCGCGGACGAGCCGGCAAACCTGCAGTCGCGCGCGCCGGTCGTCACCATCATGGGCCACGTCGATCACGGCAAGACGTCGCTCCTCGACGCCATTCGCTCGACCGATGTGGCGGCCGCCGAGGCCGGCGGCATCACCCAGCATATTGGCGCCTACCAAGTGACCTCGCCCTCCGGCGGCCGCATCACCTTCATCGATACGCCCGGCCATGCCGCCTTCACCGCCATGCGCGCGCGCGGCGCCAAGATCACCGACATTGTTGTGTTGGTGGTCGCGGCCGACGACGGCGTCATGCCGCAGACGGTCGAGGCGATCCATCACGCCAAGGCGGCGAAGGTTCCAATCATCGTTGCCATCAACAAGATCGACAAACCGGACGCCAAGCCCGAGCGCGTGCGCACCGAATTATTGCAGCATGAAATCCAGGTCGAATCGCTTGGCGGCGACGTGCTCGAGCTCGAAGTCTCCGCCAAGGCGAAGACCAATCTCGACAAGCTGCTCGACATGATCGCCCTCCAGGCCGAAGTGCTCGAGCTGAAGGCCAATCCGAACCGTGCGGCCGAAGGCACCGTGATCGAGGCGCGTCTCGACCGCGGCCGCGGACCGGTTGCGACAGTGCTCGTTCAACGCGGCACGCTGAAACCTGGCGACATTGTCGTCGCCGGCTCCGAGTGGGGCCGCGTGCGGGCGCTGATGTCGGATACCGGCCATTCCGTCGTCGCGGCAGGACCTTCGATGCCGGTCGAAATCTTGGGCTTCAACGGCACGCCCGAAGCCAGCGACCGGCTCGCTGTCGTCGATTCTGAATCTCGCTCCCGCGAGATTGCCGATTACCGCGCGCGGCAGAAGCGCGACAAAATGGCGGCGCGACAAACCGGCCTGCGCGGCTCCCTCGAGCAAATGATGAATCAGCTCAAGACTAGCGGCCTCAAAGAGTTTCCGCTGGTGATCAAGGGCGACGTGCAAGGCTCGATCGAAGCGATCGTCGGCGCGTTGGAGAAGCTTTCCACCGAAGAGGTCGCCGCGCGCGTAATCTTCGCAGGGGCCGGTGGCATCACCGAATCCGACATTACGCTGGCGGAAGCCTCGGGCGCCGCCGTCATCGGATTTAACGTCCGCGCCCACAAGGAAGCGCGCGAAGCCGCCGCACAGGCCGGCATCGAAATCCGCTACTACGACATCATCTACAACCTCGTCGACGACGTGAAAAAGGCAATGTCGGGTTTGCTCGCGCCGACGCTGCGCGAGACCATGCTCGGCAACGCCACAATTCTCGAAATCTTCAAGGTATCGAAAGTGGGCAATGTCGCCGGCTGTCGCGTCACCGAAGGCACCGTCGAGCGCGGCGCCAATGTGCGGCTCATTCGCGACAACGTCGTCGTGCACCAGGGCAGGCTGTCGCAGCTCAAGCGTTTCAAGGATGACGCGCGCGAGGTCGTCGCCGGCCAGGAATGCGGCATGGCATTCGAAAATTACCAGGACATGAAAGTAGGCGACGTGATCGAGTGTTATCGGGTGGAGACCGTGCAGCGGACGCTGTGAGTTCAAGACTCACGTTCGCATCTTTGCCGTCATTGCCGGTTCGAGCCGGGCACGACGCAAATTCAGAAAAACAAAATGGCACGTCACCAGTATCGCGATCAGTCAATCGGGGGCTCGCAGCGCCAGCTTCGCGTCGGCGAATTGATCCGCCATGAGCTCGCCGATATGCTCTCGCGCGGCGACATCCATGATCCGATCATCGAAGCGCACATGATCACGGTGCCCGAGGTGCGCATGAGTCCCGATCTGCGGCTGGCGACGATCTACGTCATGCCGCTCGGCGGCCGCGACGAGAAGGACGTAATCGAGGCGCTGGATCGCCATAAGAGATACGTCCGCGGTGAAATCTCGCGGCGCGTTAACCTGAAATTTGCACCTGAGATCCGCTTTAGAATCGATGAGCGATTCGACGAAGCGGAACGGATCGAGAAGCTTTTGCGAACGCCTGTAGTCCGGCGCGACCTGGATGCCGCAAAGGATTCGGGCGGGAAGGACAAGTGATCTTCGCGATGGACGATGTCACCGCGCCCGATGCCGCGGAGCAGAGCTTCCGGGCACATAAAAAACGTCCAAAACGGGACGTGCACGGCTGGGTCGTCCTCGACAAGCCAGTGGGCATGACCTCGACGCACGCGGTTTCCGTCGTCAAGCATCTGTACGCAGCCAAGCGTGCCGGTCATGCCGGAACGCTCGACCCGCTGGCATCGGGTTGCCTGCCGATCGCGCTCGGCGAAGCAACCAAGACCGTGCCGTTCGTCGTCGACGGCCGCAAGACCTATCTGTTTACGGTGCGCTGGGGCGAAGAGCGCGACACCGACGATGCCGAAGGCCGCGTCATGGCAACGAGGGAAATCCGTGCTGACGCCGCGGCAATCCAGGCCTTGCTGCCGCGCTTCATCGGCACTATCGAGCAGGTTCCGCCGCGCTTTTCGGCCGTGAAGATCGCCGGCGAGCGCGCTTATGATCTGGCGCGCGACGGTGAAACGGTCGATCTGGCGCCACGCGCCGTGACGATCCACCGGCTCGAATTGGTCAAAACGCAAGATCGCGACCATAGCGAGTTCGCGGCCGAATGCGGCAAGGGCACCTACGTACGCTCGCTCGCTCGCGATCTCGGCCGCGCACTCGGCGCGCTCGGTCACGTCTCGGCGCTGCGCCGGAGCCGGGTCGGGCCATTCGGTGAGGCCGAAATGATGCCTCTGGAACAGGTCGAATCTTTGTGTCATAGAGCAGCCGCTGGCGAGGGACACCTTGCCGATACGCTCCTGCCGATCGAGACCGCGCTGGACGACATCCCGGCGCTGGCCGTGAGCTCGGCAGACGCGGCGAGGCTGCAAAGAGGCCAAGCCGCATTGTTGCGCGGACGGGACGCTGCCATCTTCCGCGGCATGGTTCAGGTCGCTTGTGGCGGCCAGCTTGTAGCCATTGCCGAGGTCGAACGCGGCGAGATCGTTCCCCGGCGCGTATTTAATTTAACCGGCATCGCGGGTCGCGCCGGTCGAGAAAGAGGTTCATGACGATGTCGATAACGACGGCGCGTAAGGCGGAAGTCATTAAGACGTACGCCGTAAAGTCCGGCGACACCGGTTCGCCGGAAGTCCAGGTTGCGCTCCTTTCGGAGCGGATCAACAACCTGACGGATCACTTCAAGAACCATATCAAAGACAACCATTCGCGGCGGGGTTTGCTTAAACTCGTGTCGCAACGGCGCCAGATTCTTGATTATCTTCGGCGCACGGACGAAGGGCGTTACAAGGAGTTGATCGAACGGCTGGGTATTCGCCGTTAAAAAGTTTCCGCGCGGGAGGTTCCGCGCGTTTAGCGGCGCGGCGCATGAAGCGCCCGCCGCATGTAAGGCAGCAAAGCTGCCGATTAGGAGGACGGCCGTTGCCGTCCATATCAGAGGAAGGTCCGAAGGCCATGGCAGGATCGCCAGTCGCTGGCTTTGCAGCAGCCCTGCTGCGCCGACAGCGTCTCGCCGTCTTGCTTATGGCTTTCGCTCTTCCGCGAAAACCATGAGAGACAATCGCAATGTTCAACATTCATCGTGTGCAACTTGACTGGGGCGGCCGCAAACTCACACTAGAGACCGGAAAGGTCGCGCGTCAGGCTGACGGCGCCGTCATCGCCACCTATGGCGAGACCACCGTCATCGCGACAGTGGTCGCGGCCAAGCAGCCGAAACCCGGCATCGACTTCCTGCCGCTCACCGTCAACTATACGGAGAAATATTACGCGGCCGGGCGCATTCCCGGCGGCTACTTCAAGCGCGAGCGCGGGCCGACCGAAAAAGACACGCTTACCTCGCGCTTGATCGATCGCCCAATCCGTCCGCTATTCGCCGACGGCTGGCGTTGCGACACGCAGGTGATCGTCACCGTTCTCTCGCATGACCAGGAGAACGACCCTGACATCGTCGCGATGGTGGCGGCCTCGGCCGCGCTGACACTCTCCGGCGCACCGTTCATGGGCCCGATCGGGGGCGCGCGCGTCGGCTTCATCAACGACGAGTACGTCCTCAATCCGGTGATCGACGAGATGCCCGAGAGCAAACTCGACCTTGTCGTTGCCGGCACGCAAGACGCCGTGTTGATGGTCGAATCGGAAGCGAAGGAGCTGTCCGAGGAGATCATGCTCGGCGCGGTCATGTTCGGCCACCGGCATTTCCAGCCGGTGATCGACGGCATCATTCAACTCGCCGAGAAGGCAGCGAAAGAGCCGCGCGAGTTCGCCATGCCCGATACTGCCGCGATCGAGAAAGAGATGCTCGGCGTCATCGAGCAAGACCTGCGCAAGGCGTACGCGATTCCCGCGAAACACGAGCGCCAGGACGCGGTCGCTTGCGCCAAGAAAAAGGCTATGGAGCACTTCTTCCCGGACGGCAATGACAATCCGGATCGGCCGATGGCGCAGATTGCCGACGTGTTCAAGAATGTCGAAGCCAAGATTGTGCGGTGGAACATTCTCGACACCAGCAAGCGCATCGACGGTCGCGATCTCGTTACCGTGCGGCCGATCTCCGTAGAGGCCGGCTTCCTGCCGCGCACCCACGGTTCGGCGCTTTTCACCCGGGGCGAGACCCAGGCGATTGTTGTCGCCACGCTCGGCACCAGCGAGGACGAGCAGTTCGTCGACGCGTTGCAGGGCACCTACAAGGAAACTTTCCTACTGCACTACAACTTCCCGCCATTTTCGGTCGGCGAGACCGGCCGGATTGGCGCGCCCGGCCGTCGTGAAATTGGCCATGGCAAGCTCGCTTGGCGTGCGATCCGGCCGATGCTGCCGCCAAAGGAAGAGTTTCCCTACACCATCCGCGTGGTGTCGGAGATCACCGAATCAAACGGTTCTTCGTCGATGGCGACCGTGTGCGGCGCCTCACTCGCGCTGATGGACGCTGGCGTGCCACTGAAGCGGCCGACCGCCGGCATTGCCATGGGGCTCATCCTCGAAGATAAGCGCTACGCCGTGCTCTCCGACATCCTCGGCGACGAGGACCATCTCGGCGACATGGACTTCAAAGTGGCGGGCACCGGGGAGGGGATCACCGCTCTCCAGATGGACATCAAGATCGCCGGCATCACCGAGGAGATCATGAAGGTCGCGCTCAGCCAGGCGAAGAGCGGCCGGATGCACATCTTGGGGGAAATGGCGAAAGCGCTCGATAAAGCGCGCTCGGAGCTCGGCGAATATGCGCCGCGTATCGAGACCTTCAAGATCGCCACCGACAAGATTCGTGAGGTGATCGGTACCGGCGGCAAGGTGATCCGGGAGATCGTCGAGAAGACTGGCGCCAAGATCAACGTTGAGGATGACGGCACCGTGAAGGTCGCCTCGGCCGATGCCGAGTCCATCAAGGCAGCGGTCAACTGGATCAAGTCGATCGCGTCGGATCCCGAGGTCGGCCATATCTACGACGGCACTGTCGTCAAGGTCATGGACTTCGGCGCCTTTGTGAACTTCTTCGGCGCCAAGGACGGCCTCGTCCATATCAGCCAGCTCGCGCCGCGCCGGGTGCAGAAGACCACCGACGTCGTCAAGGAAGGCGACAAGGTGAAGGTGAAACTCCTCGGCTTCGACGAGCGCGGCAAGGTCAGGCTGTCAATGAAGGTCGTCGACCAGCAGACCGGCGAGGACCTCGAAGCCAAGCAAAAGGCCGAAGCCGGCGAGGCGCGCGAAGCGGCGGCTGCGGGCGAGTAGGCTTTAGGGCAAAACACTGCAAGCGGGCGGCGTTTCATGCGCCGCCCATTTTCTTTATTCGACGATAGAAACGTGGTCGCCGCCCGCCAGCGCGCTGCCCGGCCGTCGCATCAGGAAAAGCAGCAAAACGGCCGGCAAGCTGACCAGCAGCATCAGCTTGAAATCGTCCATATAGGCGATGATCGAGGCCTGCCGCGTGATCTCGGCATTGAGCGCGCTCAATCCCGCTTGCGTCGCGGTGTTCCAATAGAGGTAAGCGCCGCCGAATTGCAGCATACGATTGAACGGTGTCACCTGTTCGGCGATCGCCGCATGCACGATTTGCGTATTCTGCGCGAGCAGGAAAGTCGCGATCGAGACGCCGATCGAGCTGCCGACATTGCGCACCAGGCTGAACAGTGCGGTGCCGTCGGTGCGTAGCTCGGCGGGCAGCGTCGCGAAGGCAACCACCTGAAGCGGGGTGAATACGAGGCCGAGGCCCGCGCCCTGGATGAACGTCGTGACTGCGAGTGACCAAGCGTTGATGTCGGGCGTCCAGGCCACCATCTGCCGCGCCGATTCCGCCAGCATCGCGAAGCCGATAAACATCAACAGGCGCGGATCGATGCGGTTGGCGAGCCGGCCGGCGGCCATCATAGCGATCATCGTGCCCGCGCCGCGCGGCGCCATCAGGACGCCGGCTTGCGCCACGGGATAGGCGCCGAGCGTCTGCAGGTAAGGAGCAAGCAAGGCCGAGCTTGCGAGCAGCACCAGACCGATTGCAAACATGACCAACAATCCCGCTGTGAAATTCAGGTCGCGGAAAATGCGGGGCGGAATGAACGGCCGCTTGGCCGTTGCAACATGAGCGACGAACAGATAGAGGCCAAGCACGGCGAGCGCCGCCTCGATGACGATCTCGGTGGAGTCGAACCAGTCTTTTATTTCGCCGCGGTCAAGCGCGAGCTGGAGGGCGCCAAGGCCGAGGCTAAGCGCGGCAAAGCCGATCCAGTCGAACTTCAATTCCGCGCTACGGCGGGCATCGCGCAGGAACAGCAATAGGCCAGCAATGCCGAGAATTCCGAACGGCACGTTGATGAAAAAGACCCAGCGCCAGTTGTAGACTTCGGTGAGATAGCCGCCCAGCGTTGGGCCGAGAATCGGGCCGACCATCACGCCAACGCCCCAAATTGCCATGGCAGAGCCGCGCTGCTCGAGCGGATAGAGATCGAGCATGATCGCCTGCGACAATGGCACGAGACCGGCGCCGAAGGCGCCTTGCAGCAATCGGAACATCACCATCTGCTCGAGGCTGTTAGCCAAGCCGCATAGCACGGACGCGACCGTGAAGCCGGCGAGGCAGGCGACGAACAGCGGCTTGCGGCCGAAGCGCGCCGACAGCCAGCCGACAGGCGCGGTCATGATCGCGGCGGCAACGATATAGGAGGTCAAAACCCAGGTGATCTGATCGGGAGCAGCCGCGAACGTGCCCTGCATATAGGGCAGCGCGACATTCGCGATGGTGGTGTCGAGCGCTTGCATCAGGGTCGCCAGCACCGTGCACGCCCTGACTATCAGGCGAATTGAATTGGCGGGCTGACCGG
>Ga0116221_1002995_pt1 | contig 10984 bp, 8 predicted proteins | sample Sb_taG_5_FD_88965 | JGI IMG/M metagenome (GOLD analysis project Ga0116221, IMG submission 88965) | Peat soil microbial communities from Weissenstadt, Germany - Sb_50d_8_FC metaG | ecosystem: Environmental > Terrestrial > Soil > Wetlands > Peat | place: Germany: Weissenstadt | collected 2010-09-21 | reverse complement strand
CCATCGGTGCCGTCCTCATGATGCGGTTGGCCGAGCTGGCCGCCCCGTTCATGGACGGGGTCGAGATCGTCGAGATCCACCACGCCGGCAAGCTCGACGCGCCGTCGGGCACGGCGCTCTCGACTGCGGAGCGTCTCGGCAAGGCACGGCAGGCTGCTGGCGGTGACGCGTGGCCCGCCGACCGCACCGCGTCAGAGGTGGTGCACGGGGTGCGCGGGGCGGAGGGGCCGGGCGGGGTTCGCATCCATTCGCTGCGGCTCCCCGGCGTCGTCTCGCACCAGGAGGTGCTCTTCGGAGCCGTGGGCCAGAGCCTCGCCATTCGCCATGACGCCTACGACCGCACCTCGTACATGCCGGGCATGATCCTGGCCGTGAAGGCGGTGAGCGAACGGCGCGGCCTCACCGTCGGGCTCGACGGCCTCCTCGGATTCTGACCTCGTTCTGACTTCGGAGGTTTTGGCTTCCGAGGGTCTGGCTTCCGAGGTTCTGGCTCCCCAGGCTGGTTCCCGGAATCTGCTTCACCGGAGCCCGCGTCCTCGGATTTCGCAGCCTCGGCGTTATCGTGGGCGCCATGGACGGGACGCGCCAGCGGATCCTCGAGGCGACCTACGCGTGCGTGGCGCGCTGGGGCTTGTCGAAGACGACCGTCGAGGACGCGGCGCGCGAAGCCGGCTTGTCCCGGGCGACGGTGTACCGGTACTTCCCAGGTGGCCGTGAGGAGCTCGTCGACGCGGTGGTGTCGTGGCAGCACGTGCTCTTCTTCGTGCGGCTCTACCAGGAGGTCCACGGCGCCACCTCGCTCGAGGAGGTGCTCGACCGAGGTCTCACCTTCGCCCGGCGATCCCTTCTGGAGCACGAGGTGCTCCAGAAGGTGCTCGAGACCGAGCCGGAGGTGCTCATGCCCAAGCTCACCGTCGAGTCGAACCGGACCGTGGGTCTCATCGCCGGCTTCCTCATTCCCTACCTGCACGAGCACGGCATGGCCGAGGGTGTGGAGATCCAAGAAGCAGCCGACTTCCTGGCCCGCATGATCCTGTCGTACATCTCCTCCCCCGGACACTGGGACCTGGGGGACCCCGAGCAGGTGGCGACCCTGGTCCGGACCGAGCTTCTCGCCGGAGTGGTAGCCGAGCCGCGGCCCGCCGGCCCCTGAGCATGGAATGCCGTGCCGCTCGGCGCGGCTGAGGAACGTTGACAATGAGACATCTTGAGCAATAACGTCTCATCGTGAGCGTGGCACCGCTGGAGCTGGTTCGGGGGCCCGGTGCCGCCGACCTCTCCGGGGGGGAGCCTGCGGCATCTGCCACCGGGGCCCGCATGAGGGTGGTCGACGGGGCGTTGTCGTGCATCGCCCGACAGGGTGTCGCCAAGACCACCCTCGACGACGTGGCCCGCGCCGCCCGGTACAGCCGGGCCACCGTCTACCGGGTCTTCCCCGGGGGGAAGGACGCCGTGCTCGGCGCCGTCGTCGACACCGAGGTCTCGAGCTTCTTCAGTGCGCTGGCCCTCCGCATGGGGGCGGCCACCGATGTCGAGGACGTGCTCGTGGCCGGCATGACCGAGGCCGCCACCAGGGTGACCGAGCATCGCGCTCTGCGGTACCTGCTCGAGCACGAGCCCGAGCTGGTGCTCTCGCAACTGGCGTTCGCCCGCATGGACCAAGTCCTCGCCGTGACTTGCGCGTTCACGACGCCGTTCCTCGGGCGGTGGCTCGACCAGGCCGAGGCCAGGCGCGTTGCCGAGTGGGCGGCGCGCATCGTCGTGTCGTACCTGCTTTGCCCGGCCGACGGCGTCGACCTGACCGATGCCCGGCAGGTGCGGCGTCTCGTGCGTCTGTTCGTCCTTCCCGGCGTCCACGCCCTGCGGGTGCCCGAAGGGGCCGTGCGCAGCGCACCGGTGGCGGGTGGCCCCGTCCGCCGGGCCGATCGATCTCTGCAGTCCAGCCGAGCTAGGCTCACCACCAAAGGGGAAGCATCATGACTGAGCAGATGCGCGATACGGCCGACATCATCGGTCGCGACGACATCAACGATCTCGAGGCGATCCTCTCGGTCGTGAACACCGACGTCGACGAAGAGCGCCACGCCGTCCATTCGGTCTACGACACCATCTTCACCTGGGACTACGAAAAGGGTCAGCGGCCCAAGCTGGAGAAGCTCTACGAGAAGGCCAAGAAGACCCAGTGGAACGGCCAGACCGACCTCCCCTGGGAGACAGAAGTCGACCAGGAGCAGCTCGTGGTGGCCAATGCCGTCGCCAACGGCGGCTTCACCGACGGCATCGACGTCAGCGGGACCTCCCTCGAGCGCTGGGGCGACAAAGAGTGGATCCAGTTCGGCGTGGAGAGCCAGAACTGGACGCTCTCGCAGTTCATGCACGGCGAGCAGGGCGCCCTGGTGTGCACGGCCAAGATCGTCGAGTCCGTCCCTTGGATCGACGCCAAGTACTACGCGGCGACACAGGTCATGGACGAAGCCCGGCACGTCGAGGTCTTCGCCAAGTACCTCGACGACAAGCTGTCGGGCCATTACCCGATCAACGCCCACCTGCGCCTGCTGCTCGACGACATCATCTCCGACAACCGTTGGGACATGACCTATCTCGGAATGCAGATCATGGTCGAGGGCCTGGCGCTGGCCGCCTTCGGTTTCATGCACCAGATGACCACCGAGCCGTTGCTCAAGCAACTGTTGCGCTACGTGATGTCGGACGAGGCCCGGCACGTCGCCTTCGGAGTGCTGAGCCTGCAGGAGTACTACCAGCAGCTCTCGGCGGCCGAGATCCGCGAGCGCCAGGAGTTCGCCTTCGAGGCGGCCGTGCGCATGCGCGATCGCTTCCTCCAGCAAGAGGTGTGGGACCGCATGGGCGCCAACCCCAAAGAGATCGTGCCGCTGCTCATGCAGGTGCCCGATCGGCAGGTCTTCCAGTCGTTGCTGTTCTCGAAGATCGTGCCCAACTGCAAGAAGCTCGGCCTGCTCGATGCCGCCGACGGCTGGCTGCGAGTGAAGTTCACCGAGCTGGGCGTCATCGGCTTCGAGGACTGGACCGACACGGGCGAGGAATACGACAGCCTGCAGGCGACCCCCGCCACCGGCGCCGTGGCGTAGCCGACACCTGCCGCTTCACGCCGGCGGGCGGGCTAGCCTGACGGCGTGAAGTCGTCACCCCGGCCCGGGCGATTCGGCGCGGTGATCACCGCCATGGTCACGCCCTTCGACGAGGGCGGGGGACTCGACGTGGACGGAGCCGTCACCCTGGCGCGCTGGCTCTCGGACCATGGGAGCGACGGGCTCGTGGTGGCGGGCACCACCGGCGAGGGGCCTGTGCTCTCCCACGCCGAGCTCGGTGAGCTCTGGCGGGCCGTGTCCGAAGCCGTCACGGTCCCGGTGATCGCGGGCACAGGCAGCAACGACACCCGCCACACCATCGAGTGCACCAAGCTGGCCGAAGCTGTCGGCGTCGACGGAGCGCTCGTGGTGACCCCGTACTACTCACGGCCGTCGCAGGCCGGGCTGTCCGCCCACTTCCGGGCGGTGGCCGCCGCCACCGCGCTCCCGGTGCTGCTCTACGACGTCCCGGTGCGCGCCGGCCGGAAGATCGCGCACGACACCATGGTGCAACTGGCCCGAGACGTGCCGAACATCGTCGGGGTGAAGGACGCGGCCGGCAATGTGCAGGGTGCGGCGCGGCTCGTGGCCGAGGCCCCCGAGGGATTCGAGCTCTACAGCGGGGACGACGCACTGACACTGCCGTTGTTGTCGGTCGGCGCCGTGGGGGCGGTGAGCGTGGCGACCAACTGGGCCGGCGAGGAAACGGCCGACATCATCGCCGCCTGGTTCAAGGGCGACGCCGACGGCGCGCGAGTGGCAAATGCCAGGCTCTTGGAGTCCTACGATTTCGAGTCGAGCGAGGCGTTCCCGAATCCGCTGCCGGCCAAGGCCGCATGCCGCGTGCTCGGGCTCCCCGCCGGCCAGTGCCGGCTGCCGCTCGGCGCCGCACCCCCCGAGCTCGAGGAGCGTGCCCGCACGGTGCTCGAGAACCTCGGGCGCGACGTGCACGTCGGTGCAGGTGCGGGCGGACCGCTTGCCTGATTCTGTTCGCATCATCTTCCTGGGCGGCCTCGGCGAGATCGGCCGCAACTGTGCGTGTCTCGAGCTCGACGGCCGCATCGTGGTGCTGGACTGCGGGATCATGTTCCCCGAGCCCGACATGCCGGGCATCGACCTGGTGCTCCCGGACCTGTCGTACCTGCGTGACCACGCCGATGCCGTCGAAGCCGTGGTTCTCACCCATGGCCACGAGGACCACACCGGCGGCCTCGCCTTCTTGTTGCGGGACCTGTCGGTTCCCGTGTACGGCTCCGCGCTGACCCTCGGCCTCGCCCGCAACCGGGTGGAGGAGGCGGGCCTGGCGGACCGGGCCCGCTTCATCGAGGTGGTGGACGGGGAGCGGCGCCAGATCGGTCCCTTCGAGGTCGAATTCATCCCCGTCACCCACTCGGTGCCCCACGGCTTCGCCACGGCCTTCCACACCCCGCAAGGGGTGATCCTGCATTCGGGTGACTTCAAGATCGACCTCACGCCCGTCGACGGCCGGCTCACCGACCTGGCGCGCATCGGGACACTGGCCTCGGGACCCGGCATCCGCCTGCTGCTGTCGGACTCCACCAACGCCGAGGAGCCCGGGTTCACCGATTCCGAGAGCCAGGTGGGCGTCACGATGCGGCGCCTCTTCGAGGCTCGCGTCGGAAGGCGCCTGATCGTGACCTGTTTCGCCAGCCACATCCACCGCGTGCAACAAGTCGTCGACGCCGCCCTCGGAACGGGGAGGAAAGTGGCGACCCTGGGGCGGTCGATGGCCAAGAACGTCGAGCTGGCGCGGCGGCTGGGCTTGCTCGAGCTCCCCCCGGAGCATGTCGTGGACGTCGAGCAGGTCGACGACATGGACCCCGGCAAGGTGTGTGTCGTGTCCACCGGTTCCCAGGGTGAGCCGCTGTCGGCGCTGTCGCTGATGGCCGAGGGCGAGAGCAAGTGGTTGCACCTCCGCCCCGGCGACGTGGTGGTGATCAGCGCCCACCCCATCCCCGGCAACGAGTGGGCCGTGGGCCGCGTCATCGACGGGCTCTACCGCCGTGGTGCGGAAGTGATCCATACCGGCGTCGAGCCCGTCCACGTGAGCGGGCACGCCCGACAGGACGAGCTCATGATCCTGCTGTCGGTGGCCCGCCCCGAATGGTTCATCCCCGTCCACGGCGAGTACCGGCACCTCGTGAACCACATCGAACTGGCCACGCGCATGGGGGTCGACGACGGCAAGGCGCTGCTGTGCGAGGACGGCGACTCGGTGGTGCTCGACGACGCCGGGCTGCACCCGGGCGACTCGGTGCCCGCCGGCTTCCTCTACGTCGACGGCACCGTGGGCGACGTGGGCCACGGGGTGCTGCGGGACCGGAGGGTGCTCGCCGAAGAGGGAGTCGTGGTGGTGGTGGCGACGGTCGACCCGCACGCCGGTGAGGTCGTGAGCCCGCCCGAGATCGTGACCCGGGGCTGGATCCACGCCCCCGAGGCCGAAGCGCTCCTGGGGGAGGCCAGTGACGTCGTGAGGGCGGCCTTGGAAAAGGCGATGGCCGAAGGAGCCATCGACCATGAGACGCTGCGCCGCCACGCCCGCAAGGCCCTGGGCCGCCTGGTGGGGGAGAGAACCCGGCGCCGGCCCATGATCGTCCCCGTCGTCGTCACCGTCTGAGCAGGTCCGGGGCACCCTGCGGGGTTTGGTGGGCTCGGGCGGCTCCGGCCCGGTCCTCGGATGGCGCTGAGGCGGCTGTTAGCGTTGGGGCCATTGTGGTGACGACAAAACGCCGCCCGGCAGGCGCACGCGCCTCCTCGAGGTCGGCGACCGCGGGGCGCAAGCGAAAAGCGAAGGGTCGAGCCCGGGGGGTGCGGCCTCCGAAGCGCCCCGCCGCCGGCCGCCGCCGTAAGGCAGTGTCGAGGACCCGGCGCCGCTCGACCAGGGTGTCCTCCGCGCTCTCGGTCCTCGAGGGCCACGTCGAGGACGCCTGGGGGATCGCGCTGGTGACCGTGGGCATCCTCGCCGCGCTCGCCGTCTACGCCAATGCCCTCGGGCCGGTGGGCCACGGGGCCCGCCAGGGCATCGGGATGGTCCTCGGAGTCGGGCGCTTCCTGGTGCCTCCCGCCTTCGCGGCCGCGGGGGTGATGCTCGTCGCCGGGCAACCCCGGCACGAGCCCGGGCGCGCCGGTGTGGGGCTGGTCCTCGCCCTGGTGTCGGTGGCAGGGCTCGCCGACCTTGCCGGGGGCGCCCCCCGCTTCACCGCGTCGTCCTCGCGCCTGGCGGGCGCGGGCGGCTTCATCGGGGCCGCGGTGGGGAACCCCATGCGGTCGGGCATCGGGGACTGGGGGGCCTCGGTGGTGCTCCTCGCCCTCGTCACGCTGGCGCTGGTCCTGTTCACGGGTGTGACCCTGCGGACCGCCTTGGGCGGGTTGGCCCGCGCCGGCACCGAGCTGTGGCAGATGGCGGTGCCTCACGCCGAGGCCGATGCCGGTGCCGATGAAGCCGATGAATTCGAGGACGACGCCGAGGAGGCCGTCGACGTCCCGGTCGTGACCGGCGCCCCCCGCAGGCGGGGTGCGGTGGCGGAACGGCCGGTGCTGTTCGACCTCGACGACGTGCCCACTCCCGAGGCACCCGTCGTCGGGACCGTGGCCGAGGTGCCCGAGCCCGACGTCGCCCCGGAGGCCTCGTCGCCGCCGGACCTGGCCCCCGAGCCGTCGGTGACCGTGTCGCCGGGCCCCGGCGCGGCCCAGGGGTCGCTCTCGATGGACGCCGGTGCCGCCATCGGAGAGTGGCGGTTGCCGCCGTCCAAGCTGTTGTCACGGTCCAAGGCTCACGAGCTCGACCGGGGGGAGATCGACGCGGCCGGCCGGGCCCTGGTGAGCGCGTTGGCCGCGCACGGGGTCGACACCCGTCTCCTCGGGCACACCGTGGGCCCCACCGTGACCCGATTCGAGCTCGAGCTCGGGCCCGGGGTGAAGGTGGCCCGGGTCACGAGCCTGGCCAAGGACATCGCGTACGCCATGGCGTCACCCGACGTCCGGATCCTGGCCCCGATCCCGGGCAAGTCGGCCATCGGTATCGAGGTCCCCAACCGGCTGCGTCAACTCGTCACACTGGGCGACGTCCTCGCCACCGAGGAGGCGCGCAAGGCCACCCACCCCCTCGAAGTCGCCCTCGGGCGTGACATCGCGGGGCGGCCCGTTATCGAGAACCTCGCCGACATGCCCCACATCCTGATCTCCGGCGCCACCGGCGCCGGAAAGTCGTCGTGCATCAACTCGCTGATCACCTCGATCATGATGCGGACGACGCCCGAAGAGCTCCGCCTCATCCTCGTCGACCCCAAGAGGGTGGAGCTCGGCCAGTACAACGGGCTCCCGCACCTGTTGACGCAGGTGGTCGTCGACCCCAAGAAGGCCGCCAACGCCCTGTCGTGGGCCGTCACCGAGATGGAGCGCCGTTACGACGTGTTGGCCGAGGCGGGCATGCGGGACATCACCGGGTACAACGCCGCCGTCGAACGGGGAGAGCTCGACGACTCCGGCGCCATCGACGACGGCCTCGAGGACGGCCTCGAGGACGAGGAGCCCGGCGACCTCGAAGACGACGTCGCCCAGCGGGTGGCCGCCCGCGTCGCCGAAACGCGCGCCGCGGTGACACCGACCGTGCACCGGGAGCGATTGCCGTTCATCCTGATCGTGGTGGACGAGCTCAACGACCTCATGATGGTGGCGGCACGCGACGTAGAGGAGTCGGTGTGCCGCATCGCACAGATGGCCCGAGCCGTGGGCATCCATCTGGTGCTCGCCACACAGCGTCCATCGGTCGACGTGATCACGGGCGTGATCAAGGCGAACGTCCCGTCGCGCCTGGCCTTCTCGGTGTCGTCGCTGGCCGACAGCAGGGTCATCCTCGACCAGCCCGGAGCGGAGCGCCTGATCGGCAAGGGCGACATGCTGTTGCTGACGGCCTCGTCGTCGGTGGCGCGCCGCATCCAGGGACCGTGGGTGGCCGAGAGCGAGGTGCGGACGGTGGTCGCGCACTGGCAGCGCCAACGCAGCGCCGAGTACGTCGCCGGCATCGCCGGCGTCGAGGGCTCCGCCGGCGGCGCCGACGCGCTCGATGACGACGACGAATTGCTTCTCGCCGCCATGGAGCTGGTCGTCCGATCTCAACTAGGGTCCACGTCGATGTTGCAGCGCAAGCTCCGGGTGGGCTTCTCCAGGGCGGGACGCCTCATGGACCTCCTCGAGCGCAGGGGGGTGGTCGGCCCTTCGGAGGGATCGAAGGCTCGTGCCGTGCTCATGACACCCGAAGAGCTCGAGCAACTCGCCGACCGGTAGTCCATGGTCTTTCACCGGGGCCGACACAGTCGTGGCGTGGGCTCTGGGGCCGACGCCACCGAGGTCGGCCCCGTCGATGCAGCGGTCTCGACCCAGACCCCGACCACGACGACGCCCCCGGCCACGAGCCCGACCGACGCCGCCGCGCCCTCCGCAGCCGCCGAGCCGGGCGAGGTGGGTTGCAACGGGTCGGCCGTCGCTCCCGCAGCTCCCGGCATGATGTCGACGGGGACCATGGCGACGGGGACCATGGCGGCCGTCCTCGAGGCGGCTCCGGACCCCGCCCCGGTGTCGGTGTCGCCTCCCGTCGTGACGACGATCGCGTCCACGGCGTCCTCGGTCGTGTCGGTGCCGCACGTGCCCGCGCACCTGGCCGCGAAGCACGATGCCGAGACGGGCGGGCGTCGGCGGCGCTGGCCCTGGGTGGCGTCGACGCTGCTCGTGATGGCGGCCGTGGTCCTCGGCTTCCAGCTCAGCCGTGCCTTCCCGACGGTGTCGGTCAAACGAACCGTCCCGGTCTCAGTCGCGGTGGCGGGCACGACACCGGTGTTGCCGTGGCCGGCGACGGGGGAGGCGGCCATCGCCGTTCCCCAGCTCGGCGTCGCAGTCGCGTCCGGCGCCGAGGCGCCGGTACCGATCGCCAGCCTGACCAAGATCATGACCGCCTACCTCACCCTGCGCGACCATCCGCTGGCCCCGGGCGCACAGGGCCCGGCGCTCGCGATGACGGCCGCCGACCAGGCCGCCGCCGAGGTGGAGGGGGAGGCCGGAGACACCAACGTCCCGGTGCAGCCCGGGGAGGTGCTGAGCGAGCGGCAACTGCTCAACGGGCTTCTCGTCCACTCGGCGGACAATTTCGCCGACATCCTCGCCCGGTGGGACGCGGGAACGGTGCCGGCGTTCGTGGCCGACATGAACGCCACCGCCGCGTCCCTCGGGATGGCGCACACCCACTACGCCGACGCCAGCGGGCTCGACCCCGGGACCACCGGTACCGCCGCCGACCAGCTGCGCGTCGCCGGGGCGGCGATGGCGGTCCCGACGTTCGCCGATGTCGTGGACCAGCACTCGGTGACACTGCCCGTCGCGGGCGTGCTCGACAATTACGTGCAGTCGGTGGGGACCGACGGCATCGTGGGCGTGAAGTCGGGCTTCACGCAGGCGGCCATGGGGTGTCTCGTGCTCGCCGCGCAGCGGACCGTGGCGGGTCACAGCGTGCTGGTGCTGGCCGCGGTCACCGGCCAACCCGGCGGCAATCCCCTGGCCACCGCCAACCGGGCCGACATCCGGTTGCTCGACGCCGTGGCGGCGGCGTTGCGCCCCGTCCCCCTCACCCCGGGCGGTGTCCAGGTGGCGTCCGTGACGCTGCCGTGGTCGCCGAAGCGGGTTCCGGTGGTGGCCTCCCGGGCGGTGTCGTTGTTGGGGTGGCCGGGCCAGGTGCCGAGACTGTCGATGACCCTGGACCCGCTCCATCCCGGTCTCAGGGCCGGGTCCCGCGTGGGGACCCTGTCGGTGTCGCTCGGGCCCCAGCGGGCCCTCGTGCCCGTGCGGGTGGCGGACAGCCTGGTGGGCCCCTCGGTGCCCTGGCGCCTGGCCCGTTCGTGACTTGACCCACGGGGGCTCTGCGGGGACGGCACTACCCTGAAGGCCATGCGCGCGCGGGCCCCAGCCTCGGCGGCCAACCTCGGCCCCGGCTTCGACGTCCTGGCGGTGGCGCTCGACCTCTACGTCGAGGTGGAGGTGGAACCGGCCTCCCGTCTCGTGGTCCGCTCCGAGGGCGAGGGTGCCGACTTCGAAGAGGACGAGATGCATCTGGCGGCACGCGTGGCCATCGACGTGGTGGGCCACGACCGACTCGCGGTGACGGTGCGGTCGGCGATCCCCGTGGCCCGTGGGCTCGGCTCCTCGGCGGCCCTCGCCGTCGCCGCCGCCGCGGCGGCGGGCTCGAAGGACCCGTTGGGGGTGGCAGCCCGGGTCGACGGGCACCCCGAGAACGCGGCCGCGTCCGTGGTGGGCGGCCTTGTGGCCGCCACGCTGGTGCGGGGTGCGGTCCGGGCGGTGCGGATGCCACTCGACGGCAGCCTGGTGTTCGTGGCCATGGTGCCCGACCGGTCGCTGCCCACCACCAAGGCCCGCCAGGCCCTGCCCCAGGAGGTCAGCCGGAGCGACGCCGCCTTCAACCTGGGGCGGTTGTCGTTGCTCCTGGCCGGGCTGGCGGACCGCTCGCTCCTGATCCGGGAGGCGACCGAGGACCGCCTGCACCAGGATTACCGGAGCCCGCTGTTCCCCGAAGCGCCCCAACTGCTGTCACGCCTGGTCAAGGCGGGGGCTCTGGCATCGTGCTGGTCCGGGGCGGGCCCCACGCTCCTCGGGATCTGTGACGGCGAGCACGGCGAGCGGGTACGGGCGACGGCGCAGGAGGCCATGGAGGAGATCGGCGTGGCGGGGCGGGCCCTCCTCCTGCGCACCGACGTCGAAGGCCTCGTCGTCGAGGGGTCACGGCTGTGACCCGCACCTTCCATATCCGCACCTTCGGGTGCCAGATGAACGAGCACGACTCCGAGCGCCTG
>Ga0116221_1002991_pt1 | contig 10998 bp, 10 predicted proteins | sample Sb_taG_5_FD_88965 | JGI IMG/M metagenome (GOLD analysis project Ga0116221, IMG submission 88965) | Peat soil microbial communities from Weissenstadt, Germany - Sb_50d_8_FC metaG | ecosystem: Environmental > Terrestrial > Soil > Wetlands > Peat | place: Germany: Weissenstadt | collected 2010-09-21 | reverse complement strand
GTCGCCAATTTTCTCGACCACAACAACATCGGAGCGTCCAACATCTTTTTCCCCATCACCGTTTCCCAAGCCTCGATTCGCGGATGGGAACTCACCCTGCGCTCTCCCCGCATCGCGCATCGTGCCCAGGTTCACCTCGCCTACTCCAACCAGATCGCCGAGGGAAGCAACATCCTCACCGGCGGCCTTACCGTTTCCCCCAGCCAGCAGCCGCCTTTCCAACTTGGCGCACTCGACCACGACCAGCGCAATACGCTCAACGTGGGCGGCGATGTAACACTCCCCTGGCGCTCCTATGCCTCCACCAACGTTTACTACGGCTCCGGATTCAGCAACGGGTTCCCGGGCGCGCCCTATCCAGGCGACTATCTGCCGCAGCACGCTACCTTCGATCTGTCGCTGGGCAAAGACTTCGGCGAACATTTCTCCGCGTCGGTCACCGCGCTAAATGTAGCCAACCACCGCGTCGAATACGACAACAGCCTGACCTACGGCGGATTCCATTGGAACCTGCCGCGCCAAATCTATGTGCAAGTGCGCTATCGGTTCCGGTACTGAGGGGGGAAGCGGTGGTGCGAATTCGTGAGCGGTGGCTGCGTAGAGGGGGACTGGCGGAGGCCTAACTCTTGAAGTGAGCGTGTGAGTCGATGTGGATTGCACTATGTTCCAAGATGAATCGAACGTAATCGCCGCAGTGATTGCACCGCGGGAATCTCGATCCAAACACACATGTCACTTCGTGCTCATCCGCATGATTGGGGTCGTGAAGAACGCGGTATACACCTGAGCGTTCACAGTCCTCTCCGGGTTTGAATACGTCTCCTGTGACGGGATCGGACATGGCCGCCACCTCGTTTTCGGAAACGACATTTTATTCCGAAAAAGGAGGATAAGATGTGACCGACGGCACGGAGCAATGTGACGCGTTTGCCACGGAAGGCGAATTCCAAGCGCGACGAGTGAGGAACCGGTTTCCTGAGAATTGAAAGCTGACAGGCGCGAACTGGCGGCGTAACAAACTGAGGCTTGGCCGCATCAAGCCAACCAGAGCGATAGGATTGTTTGACGGTGTTCCGGTGCGCTCCGTATAATATAGAGCGTCCACACCCTGACTAGCACGCTTGCCGTTTCGGCGTGAAGAGAGGCGGGCGTCGTAAGTGCCTTGCGCGCTCGCTGGGCCGGTTTCAGGTCCATGTTTCAGGTCTGTGTTTCCATACGTGAAACACAGAAATGATAACTGATAGGTTCGGGTTGCGATCAGCCTCGTTGAGCCCGGCGAGCTGGAAGCTTCCAGCATTTCCGAAAAATCCGAAGGAGTTCAAAGGATCCAATGATTAGCAAGTTCAAGTTAACGATTGGCAGGTTAACGGCTAGCAAGTTTGTGATCGGCAAGTTTGCGCATCTCACCGTGGCCGTAGTGTTCGGCCTCGCCCAGTTCGCTCTGGCCCAATCCCCCCCAGCTGCCGGCGCTCCCGCCGCTGCCAGTCCACCCAACGCTCCCTCCGCTACTGTTGCGGCGGCGGCCCAGGTTTCAGGCACCAAAGTCGGCACCATCAACATCGAACAGGCGATTTTCGCCTCCAACGAGGGACGGCGCGATTTCGAAGAGCTCGGCAAGAAGTTTGAACCCACGCAGAACAAATTGAAGGGCCTGGCCGACGAAATCGACAGCCTCAAGAAGCAGCTCAATGCCCAGCAGGACAAGTTGAATGACGAATCGCGCGACAAGCTGGTGAAGCAGATCGAGTCTAAGCAGAAGAGTTTCGAGCGCGCTACGCAGGACGCGCAGGAAGATTTCCAGAACCAGCAGGGCGAAATCGGAAATAAAATCCTGACGAAGATGGCACCGATAATCCAGAAATATGTCACCGACAACGGTTACGGCCTTCTCCTTGACACTTCTCAGCCTTGGCCGCGGGGTCCGGTGATTGTGTCTGGATCGGCGATGGACATCACGCAACCGATCGTCGAAGCCTACAACGCACAGTCGGGTGTGCCGGCGCCCGCTGCGTCTAGCGCGGCTCCCAAGCCGGTGAGGCCGGCAACCAGTAAACCCGCTACGCCGGCGACCAGCAAACCCACTGCTCCAGCGAGCACCCCGCCGAAACAGTAGCGACGCCGCTCGGGTAGTTTTACCTCCAACTTATTTTCTAAGAGACCGCGTGCAGACGCGGTCTTTTTTCGCGTCTGGATTTCGCGCCGGCAGCAGAAAACATTGGAAGTTAACATGAGAAGTTTACATCGGCAGTTAACAGCGCGGCCCGGTGCGCTCGCTATAATCGACTATGTGAACGCGACGCGTCCCGATTTGTCGAAAATGCCCGAGCGCCGCTCGCTGATTCTCGACGGCCGGACCTGGGCGGAAGTTTCTCTGGCCGCGCTGGGAGACAATTTTCACGCGGTACAGAAACACGTCGGCCCCGACGTCACCATTTGCGCGGTGGTCAAAGCCGATGGCTACGGTCACGGTGCGATCAAGTGCGCGCGCGCTCTCGAAGCCGAGGGCGCCGAGTGGCTGGGAGTGACCAGCGCCGCGGAAGGCCTGGCGCTGCGCGGCACTGGCGTTCGGGCCCGCATCCTGCTGATGACGGGAATCTGGAAGGGCGAGGAAGAGGGGATCGTCGCCCACAATCTCACTCCCACGATCTGGGAACCGTGGCACATTGAGTCGCTGGAACGCGCTGCGGGCAATCGGCAGCTCGATCTACCGTCACATCGTTTGCCCGTGCATCTGAAGTTCGACACAGGCATGAACCGCCTTGGTGCAGCGCAGGAAGCGTTGCCGCGTTTGTGCGAGATGTTATCCGCATGTAAGTACCTGAGCCTGGAAGGAATCAGCACGCATCTCGCGTCCGCGGAAGTGCTCGACGACGAAAACGCTGTGCGCCAGATGAAGTGCTTTGAAGAGGGACTTGCGGTCTTGCGGGATTACGGACTTCGGCCTCCGCTGGTTCACATGGGAAATTCCGCCGCCATGAGCGCGCGGCCGGAGACGTGGAAGACCATGGTGCGTCCGGGAATCGCGCTCTACGGATATTCGCTGCCCTTCACGCGCGCCGGCGAGCCTGCCGCGGTGCCGGAACTGCCGCTGCGTCCCGTGCTTTCGTGGAAGACGCGAGTGCTGACGGTGAAGGAAGCCGCAGCCGGACAAGCGGTCGGCTACATGGGCACCTACGTAACTAAGGCGCGGAGCCGCATCGCGGTGCTGCCCGTCGGTTACGCGGACGGTTATCCGCGGCTGCTCTCGAATCGCGCGCGGGTGATCGTGCGCGGCGAATACGCTCCGGTTGTGGGACGCGTCTCGATGGACCTGACGATCGTGGACGTAAGCCACATTCGCGATGTCGCGGTAGGAGATGAAGTCATCTTAATCGGCGCCAGCGGCGGTAAAAGCGTGGACGCGGTAGAACTGGCGCGGCTCTGCGAAAGCGTGCCTTACGAAATTTTGTGCGGGCTGTCGCAGAGAGTGCCGCGAGTTTACGTTTAGCAATTAGCGATGACGTGTTTCGCACCAGAGAAGCATTGCGCCAGGCGGTGCTGCTTATTGCGCGAATCTCTTGAAGAACGCCACCCAGTCGCGGGCGGCGATTCCCGAGATGCGCGTGTCTTTCGCCTCCTTCAAATAGGAGTCCATAATGCCCGTACGAGCGAACCTGCCGAAGTTTCCGCCGGAGTCGGACAGTGGCTTGTCGCTGATTTTGTCGGACTTTCGAGGATACGGCTTCACGCCCTTGGGGCGTTCAATTTCTGAGTTCGACTTGGCGTCCCGCACATGTTGCCAATGATAGTTACGATAAGCGGCCGCATATTTCGCACCCTCCACATATGGTGTGAAGACCACGGGGGAACCGGATAAAACGTTCAAAAGTGCCCACGGCACCACAACAATCAAATCCTGGATGCCACATGCCTCCTCCGTTACGCAAAACCTGTAACTCGGTTCTCCTTCTTTGGCTAACAAGTACCATCCTTTTAGTTCGATTCCCATAAGAATCTCTTCTCCATTCTCTCTCTTGCGAAGAAGAACATCTGGGAATGTCTGACCTTGCCGTTGGAAATGGTACAAATTGTATTTTCCGTCCGGATCCCAAATAGGCCGCATATGGTTCAAGGTACGGACAACCTGATCCTCGATGGCAGCGCCGAGTGCAGCCGACAGGGTAAAGATATCTGTCGCAGATATTCCAGCTATTGTGGTTTCAGTCGTGAAGTAGGCCGGCAGGGCCAAGACTGCTTGCCGAACGCGCTCATATAAGCTGAAGTGTGCCCAATCCTTCTCGGGCAAACACCGGGGCGGCGGGAGAGGGGGTGTGCTCATACCTTGCCAGTCTTCTGCACGCAACCGAATAGAAGTCGGGAAGTATCTCGGCGCTGAAGCATGTCCGCCCAAGTTTATAGCACGCAATAGCGACAGAGCATAGTCCTCCGAATGGTTCCCAAACGACGTCTTTTGGATCAGACGAGGCTTCGACTATCGTCTCCAAAAGACGCAATGGCTTTTGATTCAGGTGCACACAGCGGCTCTTTGTCTTTAATCGTTCCGCACCCCGCATCGGGGGTTCTGACCAAACGTTGCTTACCCCAAATGTGCAGTAAAACTTAGCTCTCATCTTCGACCACTCGTGTACGGTCAAAGATCGGTTGCCATCGATGGAAAAGTACGGGCGACCTGTCTTCTTTCCATGTTTATTCGCGTAGGCGACGAGTTTTCCAAAGTGCTCCGGTGGCGGAAAATACCAGAGGTGACATTTCGTAAAGTATTTCCGCGTCGCTGCGTTGGCGACGCCGCATGCCTCGTTAGTTATTGAGAAGGGTAAACCTGTGCGCTCCCATTCAGTTCGGAGCCATTCCTTCATCGGAAGCGTATTGCGTACAGATGGCAGTCGGACTTGCCGAACGTACTGAACGCAAACCTCAGTCACAACGGGGAATTTTCGGAGCGTTTTTGTGTTCGCATTGCCGGCAACGTGACCTTTCCCCTTATTCCAAATGTTGCAGCACCTATATTCCCATCCATTAGCGACGAGAACGGGGTGAACTGTTGCCCATCCGATTTCGGTGTTCCAAAACCACAGGGTCGTTTCCGCACTCGCCTTGGCAGACCAAGCCTCAATGTGCGGGCGGTACCAATCTGCCAATCCCTCCGGAGTCGGAGGATCGCCCGGAAAGCTCCCAACTCCATAGGGCCCATCGGCAACGATCACTATTGGAGAGGGCCATGACTCGGAGAGCAGAAGCGAGTCCCCGATTGAGATCTGGACTCCGCCGCGCTGATAGTGCTTTCGTGCGGAATAGTCCTCGGCGGCTGTCCAAGCTTCTTGTAGCGCTAGTTGAGTCACTTGTAGTTCCCTGATTCTGATGAGATCAAGTGTACAACTTCAATTGCAAATCTTTGCAAGATCGTCTCTACTCCATGATTACCACGGCAATAATCGATTCTCGGCATAAATGCTTAGGTTACTGTCGGGTCCTCTGCCCAGATGGGGAACCGGGCACCAAGATGGAACTCCCTAATGATGCGACCGAAGACCTCTGCTCTCGGCGAAACGCGTCCCTTTGACCCGGCACATTCGCTCTCCACATGGCTTCCCATACCGTTGACTGCAGCTTGCAAGCCCTTCAGTCGCCATTTTTGCTATAAACGTTCTACACTCATGCCCTCGCGCTACGCGCAATGGATGTACGACTGGGAGACCCGGCTCACGTCGGTGGACAATAACCGCGTGGTGCGTTCGCTGGAGTGGGGACTGGATTGGACCGACAGCTGGCCTGGCCGCAACGGCGGGCTTTCTGGGCAGAACTCTGGACCGGGCTCGGGACCGGGCTCGCGGGATTTGCTGGACTATTTCTCGTGCTTCAACGATCGCATCGTTCGGGCAAGCGACGACTTTTACTCTTACCGAAAGCCGGCGGATTTCCGGTTGGAGCGCCGCGAGGTTAAGGTGTTCAGCACGCGCGAAGCGCCCGACCCGCGCCTCGAAGAAAAAGTTCGCGGCACGCATGCGGAGTTTCTGCGCTTCACCTCGCCGGTGGTTACGCCGTTTCCCGAGAATAATCTGGTGAATGCACGCTGGTTTCCGGCACGCGGCCGCCGCGCCGTGGTTCTCTTGCCGCACTGGAATTCCGATGCGCTTTCCTATAACAGCCTGTGCCGGGTGCTGAACTGGATGGGGATTGCGGTGCTGCGGCTGTCCATGCCGTATCACGACATTCGCCGGCCAGCGGAGATCGACCGCGCCGACTATGCCGTTTCCGCCAACATCGGCCGCACGCTCGATTCGGTCCGACAGGGCGTGATTGATGTCCGCTGCTGTCTCGACTGGCTGGAAGCGCAGGGTTACAACCGGCTCGGGATCGTCGGGACGAGCCTGGGATCGTGCTATGCGTTTATCGCCACCGCGCACGATCCGCGGATTCAGGTGGCTGCGTTCAATCACGCCTCGACTTACTTTGCCGACGTGGTGTGGCACGGGCAGTCCACGCGCCACATCCGCGAGGGGCTGGAAACGGGAATCGATTTGGAGAATCTTCGGCAGGTGTGGCGCGCCGTCAGTCCGATGGTGTACTTCGACAAGTTTGCGCGCTGGCCGCGCCGCTCGCTGATTATCTATGCCAAGTACGACATGACGTTTCTGCCGGAATTTTCGGAGCAGGTGGTCGAGCAATTCGAGAAGCACAAACTGGATCACAAAGTCGTCGTTCTGCCCTGCGGGCATTACACCGTGGGAGAAACGCCGTACAAATACATGGATGGATGGCAGCTGGCGAGTTTTCTCCGGACAGCGTTCGACTAGTTCGTACGGCGGTCCGCTTTGGAGAGCACTATCAGGGGGTACCCCCCCTCCCCCCCTATTTCGCGTAAGCTGTTATAAATCAATTGCTTACATTCAAAGTATTCAAAACTAAGGACTTAGCGGCCAGCTATGCTGTTTTTGGCTGAATTTTGAGCCGGTTAAGCGACCGAAGGGTTGTCATTTTTGTTGTCAAAGAGCGTCGATGATGGCCGTTGCTTGCGCGCATCAAAGTCCGTCTTTGGAGACGGACGCAGTTTTGCTGTGACCAATCAGATTTCATTTTCGGGCATGGCGAGTGGGATGTCTATGATGGCGATCACTGGCTGGATGTGATGAAAAATGGGTGGCCGATGAAGACTGAAGAACGTGCAACCGCAGCGGCTAGGCTGTCCGGTGCGTTACTATAGGCCCAGCGGGGTGAGCATGACGCAGATGACAGCGGAAGTTTGCAAATTGTTAAAGCAGGCGTTGTCGCTCTCGGTGGAGGAACAGGAAGCGTTGGCGGATTCGCGGATTTCCAACCTCGGGGGTAAGGTAGACGAGGGCGTTCAACAGGCTTGGGAAGCGGAGATCGGAAAACGTCTCGCGGATCTGGACTCTGGCAAGGCAAGGACCACTCCGTGGTCGGAAGTCCGCAGGCGCAATTTGGCAAAGCTGCCTCATGCCCACTGATTCGGTGGAGTTTCACCAGGAAGCCACGGCTGAATATGATGCAGCGTTTGATTGGTACGTTTGACTGATACTCGGGGCAGAGCCCGGATGCGGCTCTCGGGTTTGACGCAGAAGTGGACCGGGCACTGGCACACATCCTGCAAGCTCCTCAACGATGGACAACCGGCCCGTATTCCACGCGCAGGTTTCTGCTTAGGCAATTCCCTTTCATCGTGATTTCCGGCAACTCGCGCCTGCACACATTCAGATCGTGGCGATCGCCCATACTAGGCGAAGGCCTGGATACTGGATGGGCCGAGTTTAGCCCGCTGGATTTGCCGAGATTGGCAAGACAGAAGGAAAGTCAACCACCCGGCTGCCCTGCGGGCATTACACCATGGGAGAAACACCTTACAAATACATGGATGGCTGGCAGCTGGCGAGTTTCCTAAGGCTGCAACAAGCGCTTTGCAGTCATGTGCTTACCCAAGGCGGTGCCATTCCGTGGGGGGGCGAATTGCTGTCTGGATTTTGTGTGTGCGTGTGTGCTAGACTAAAATCTCCGGTGGGCACCTATGTTCCTTATATTGTGCGCTCCGGACTATTTAGGGGTCCCTGCGGGGGCCCCCTTCAATTAGGTTAGCCTATGAAACGCCACGCAATTTTTGTAGATGCTGGGTATGTTTTTGCCCAAGGTTCGGTATCACTCCTCGGAAGAAATTCCAACCGTACCCAACTCAAGCTAGACGAAGCCGATTTTGTCAAGCAGATAAAATTCTTGGCTCTGAAACAGAGCGACGGCGTTCAACTGCTGCGCATCTACTGGTACGATGGTGCCCGCAACGGGCCGACTCTCGATCACTTAGCGCTTGCTAACATGCAAGACGTCAAACTCAGACTCGGATCAATCAACAGCGTCGGCGAGCAAAAGGAAGTCGACTCCCTCCTGGTAACCGACCTTATAGATCTGGCTCGCAATCAGTCCATCTGCGATGCCACGGTGGTGACCGCCGATACGGACGTGCGTGTAGCCGTACAAATCGCGCAAAGTTTCGGGGTCCGTGTTCATCTGATTGGTCTTGAGCCTAGCCGCGTCTCGCAATCGCCCTCCCTGCGGCAAGAAGCGGATACGGTGCATGAAATTGCCAGGGCAGATGTATCCAAATTTCTCAAAGTCTTGACTGCCGCGGCGCCAAAGGTGACGGTTGATATTGCCGCTCCCGCGGCTAAGGTGCGGCCTCTCCCTGCAACGGCTGGCACAACGAAGGGGGCAATGGAGAAAGCCCTTGGCGAGATATTGGGAGCGGCAATCCACCAGACGCTGGCTTCTATTAGTCCGGAGAACATTCCACGTCTCGGTGCGGCCCTCGCTGCTTCGGATAAGGTCCCGATGGAACACGATGGGCGGCTTCTCGGAACGTGTCGCACCTTGCTCGGAAGAGACCTCACTGGAGATGAGCGCCGAGAGATGAGATCGGCTTTTAGGGACAAGGTTCTCAGCCTCGGCGTACCGGAAAAGTGACCCAAAACCATCCGCCCAGTTGACACAAAGCAGTTCCTCGCGAAAGCAAAATAGCTTCCGGGTCCTAACCATGCCGGCTCATTGCTGCTTCACGAGCGGAAAGTCGACTACTTCGTCTTTTCCCGGGATTGAGTCCGTCCGGGGAATCGACGGATGTTTATCGAGCTCGTAATCGGACCCGGGCCCAAGGTCTGTGAAGTTGGCAAAGATGAAGGGAACTCCTTCTGATTGCAGGACTGCGTCCCCATCCGTCACCTGGAAATGAAGATGCGGAGCCGTAGCCTGGCCAGTGTTTCCGAGGCGAGCTATGACAATTCCACGGGTGACGTGATCGTGCACGGCAACTTTGATGCTTCCCGTTTGTAAATGAGCATATGTAGCGTAGCGGTTGGGAGCGATGCGAAGAATGACGTAGTTGCCGACAATGTTATCAAGCGTGACTTGCTTGGGCAGGACGCGCGGCGTGTTTTCCGGTATCCCATCCAGCACTTGAGTGACTTCGCCGTCCGCTACGGCGTGAATCGGCTCGCCGTAGCCCCACCAGTTTTCATTGCGGGTGGTTCCGTCATGATGAGAATCCCCGTTGGAGCCGACTTTGACCCAATCGGCCGCGAACCTCTGCGCTATGTGAATCTGGCCGTCGATCGCCGAGATAGAGCGACGGTGGCTCGAATCGTTCGCGGGTCCGTCCCCTGCGACCCATGCGCCACCGTCGAAAGGAGGGCTGATCACTGGTACCGCGTCCTGACTTACCAGAACCGGAAAATCTTCGAGCGTAGATTCCGCCATGGCGCCGCCAGTTGCATCTCCGGGCGCGCCCGCCGCAAAGACCAATCGATGGCTCAAGCTACGGGGCGGTCGTATATCTAATCCAAGCTTATCTAATCCAAGCTCAATCCAGAGAAAGACCACAGCGCGTCTGCCCGGACCGATGATCTGCGAGTCCTTGGCTCCGCTGCTTGAACCCATGCCTGAACCTACTTCAAGCATCGTCGCCGACAAGGCGTCGGCTGAAATGGTCTTAAGCGGCTGACTTTTGTCCGCGTCTGCGAAGACCTCCAGTCGCTTCAACGTCAAAGGCACTACGTCAAAATTCGTGATGTGTAACTCGTACACCAACACATTCCGTTCTGCCACCTTAACCGGGATCGGCGGCGACGGGCAAACCACTTCGACGCGGGGGCCTCTCTCTCTTGCGGTTCCAGCTTGGAGCATCCCGAAAACCATCGCCAACGTGAAAAATAACCGTACATTGATTGCAAATAATAGGCGCATGATTTCGTATTCCTTACCTTGCTTGGCCCCGAGCAAGATCGACCACTCATCGCGTATCAGTAGAGGTCCGGAGAGTTCGCCACCTTCGCGGACGGTTAGTGTCCCGCGCGCGCAAAATGGCCGCGCTGATCGCAGATGCCCGATTTGCGCTATTTCCTGGCCGTGACCTGGTCCGCAATCTTGTCGTACTCGGTCTTTGGCATGATATGCCGGGTCACGAGATCGCCGGGTTCGTTATAGGGACGCCCTGCAATCACCCGGTCTGCCTCTTCCGCAGTCATCCCCGGCAGGCTCCGCAACTGCTCTCTTGTGGCCGTGTTCAAATCGAGGAGGTTGTTGCGGTTCCAGCCCTCGCGCAGCCCTTCCGCCACAGCCTTGGCATCTCTCTTCGCTTCTGCCGTCGCTTCTGCGGTTTTTTCTTTGATTTGTTGCGGGCTGGGCTGCTGATTACAGCCCACGAGCGCAGCCAGCAGCAGAATTGCGACAACGCGGCAATATCTCAGGGAGTCCATTTTGATCACTTTTCTCCGGTCTTCTATCCGTTCTGTTGGATGATATCTCGCCCTGCCTAGTTGGTGCGACAGGGGCTGTGCTTGGGGCTGCCGGTTCCTTTTTCACCAATAAATAGGCGGAAGGGCATCCCGGTAAGCGGTATTACCGCGGATGCGAGTTTACCGACTTCCGCCGCGCCCTTCCTCAAAATCCTACATGGAGACGGGGTCGTCCCTCCGGGACTCGGTCTCAAATCTGGCTGCC
>Ga0116221_1002987_pt1 | contig 11003 bp, 9 predicted proteins | sample Sb_taG_5_FD_88965 | JGI IMG/M metagenome (GOLD analysis project Ga0116221, IMG submission 88965) | Peat soil microbial communities from Weissenstadt, Germany - Sb_50d_8_FC metaG | ecosystem: Environmental > Terrestrial > Soil > Wetlands > Peat | place: Germany: Weissenstadt | collected 2010-09-21 | reverse complement strand
GCGGCGTCGTGGCATCTGTAGCCACCACTGCTTGATATTTTTTCACCGCCAGCTCGCGTTTACCTGTCACGTCGTATACCTGGCCGGCGGCGAGATTCGCCTTCTGCAATATTTCCGGATCGGCATGGACAGCCTCATTCACCTGCTCATAAGCCACGACCGCACCGGCGTAATCCTTCTGGCTGCGTAACAGATCTCCCAGGCTAAGTGCTGCAATCTCATAATGCAGGTCGTCGTATCGTCCTTCCCGCCCCGCCTGCCAGACCTTTCGATAGACTGCCGCGGCGTCCTGATCATTGCCCTCGGCTCGAAGCAGATTCCCTTCCTCCAGCGCCAGCAACACGTCATGCGGGTAGCTCTGGATCAGGCCGCGGGCGATCGGCAAGGCGTCCTGGTAGCGATGTTCACGTCGCAGAAACAGGACCAGGAGAATCTTTGCGTCGATGCTGGTATCACCTGTTCCTTGCGCGCACTCGCTCAGGTACTGCAGCCCTTTTTCTTTGTTTCCACCAATTCCGAGCATGATGGCACTCGCCCGCAAGGCCAGTGGAAGACTGCCCATGACGTAGTTGTGCGCGCCCACAATCAGCTTCGCCGAAGTGTCCGCGGGGGCAATTTCAAGCACGGTTTCGTGATCGCGTCGTGCTCCCACGGCATTCCGCAACGCCGAAAACCAGGCGTGCTCCACCATCGCCGTATAAGCTGCGAATTGGGCCCGCGTCACCCCGCGCGCGTAGAGAGCGTCCACGTCCTTGGGATTCGCGCTGAGGCTCTTTTCCTCGAGCTGCAGAGCCCTCTGAACCAAGTCCTTGATCTGCTGCTTCATCTTGGGATCGGCGGGGCGGTGGGCGGCGTGAATAAAGCTGTCATTTGCATACTCTCCGGTGTTCAGCGCCCCCATGCGATACAGCTCGCGGAACAGAACCGCGGTCAACAAATGATTTACCGCGAACGGATCGTCGGGATGCCTCTGCAGCACCTGATCGAACTCCTGCACCGAGCGGTCGTAGTCCAGATTGTAGAAGTGGTCGAAGGCCGCTTGATTCAGCGGGTCATTGGGGCGGAACGACAAACCGGAAGCCTGATCGCCCCCCTGTGCCCGTGGGGCGGCTGCAAAGACCGAGACCCCCAGAAACACCAAGCCGAGCAGGAGCTTGCAATACCGTGTCAGACGCGGAAACAAATGGGGTTCCTTTGGGTTGATCTCGTGTCTTGAGTTTATATGAGGGTCTGTGCGCTTCGAGGGCCAGAACCAAGAACATCAATTGGCCAAGACATTTGCCTGTTAGAAGCGCTGGCAGGTGACTGCATAATCAGCCTAAGTGGCTATCTTTGCCGGGGACGGGGTAATTCTTGCCCAGCACCCGCAAAGGGCGTGAACCGGGAATCCCGAGGTTCTTGCGTTTGCAACCACTTACCGTACGCGGGTTTTGGTCACTGGCTTGCGATTCGGCGGAAGGGAGATTCACATGTCCGAGGTTATCGATAACGCACCGCAGGAGTTCTGGCGTCCTCCGGTTGCCCAGCCCGAGGCCGGCGTCCCGGCCATGGTCGAGGTTTGCGATGGTTGCGAGACTGAGTTCATGGTCGGCGCAAGGTTCTGCCACGAGTGCGGGGCCGCGCGTCAGCCAAGAATCCATCCGTTCACCGCACACAGCTGGACACGTCCTTTGGAGTTTCTCCAGGTCCTCGAATTCAACAACGTCAAGCAATGGCTTGGCCTTTCCATGGCTTCGCTCATCGCCTTCTTTGCCGGATTAGGCTGCCTCTTGGCAGCGGTCGCGGTGGGCGTGATCTATTCCGTGCAGAACCTGGCTGATTTCCAGGCCATTCAGTCGTGGCGGACGCAATGGTTGCTGGCAGCCTTAGTGGCTTTCGTCGCCGGCATCCTGTTGAAGCAGGCTGGCACCGCTAGAAAGTAGAGACTGCCCAGTCTGCCACGAGATCCCTCCCCCGGTTTCTCTTTCCCCGGTTTCATTTCGTTCGTTGTCGCGAACATTAAGGACTCAATCCAAAACCCTGAAGCCTGAGCCCTGACTTCAACTCACCGGCTCCGGGTCTGCTACCATGACCCGACGCTGCTGCTGCATGCGATAAAGATGATGCACCGGCCCAATTCCATGCCCCAGAGGGTGGGCATTGCTGATCGCCGCCGCCACATACGCTTTGGCCAGCAACACGGCCTCGGGCAATCCCCGTCCCATCGCCAGATGGCACGCTATCGAGGTAGCAAAGGCGCAACCTGTGCCATGCGTGGAATTCGACTTAATCCGCGCTGACTTGAACAATTCCTGCTCGATTCCACGTTTGCTGGTGAAGCTCAACAGGTCGATCGCTTTGTCCAGATGTCCCCCGGTAACAACCACCGCCACCGCTCCCATCTCATGGAGCTTTCTGGCCGTCGCCCGCATCTGCTCGGGATCGCCGACAGGCAATCCAGTCAAAGCGGAGGCTTCGTCAAGGTTCGGAGTCACGACCGCCGCTAACGGAAGCAACTTCTCGGTCAACAACCTCGCTCCAGCGGCATCCACTAGGTCGCTTCCGGAGGAACTCTTAAGGATCGGATCCAACACGACATTCGGTAATTTATGCGCCACGAGAAAATCTGCAACCGCTCGCACCACTTTCCCCGACCCAAGCATTCCGATGTGGACCGCTGCAATCTCAACGTCGGAGGCCAGTTCCGTAAGCGTTTCTGCCACGAGTCCGGCGTCTATCGCCTCCACCCTGCGAACCCCTGCGGTCGACTGCACCGTCAACGCCGTGACGCAGGCTATCCCGTAACAGCCGTGCGCCGCGATGGTCTTAATATCGGCGGTGACTCCGGCCCCGGAAGAGGGGTCAAACCCGGCGATCGTGAGCACAATGGCAGGCGTCGGAGCCATAATCGAAATGTATCGGAAACCTCGACCTTTGCAAATTTGTTTTGCGCCGTCAAACGTGGACCGCGGAGCTAACTCTCGAGAAACAAAGTCATAACTATGGAATCAGGCTGCAAGTCATACTAAGTGCATGATAACAAAGACAGTGGAAATACTACTCACCCCCTCCGATCCTAGTTATTCACCAATAGGTAAACATCTAAGCTACTGCTACTACAGTAACATCACTAGTTTCGCTCAAGTTGTACAGCAAGTTACGTAAGATATCCATAACTATCTCGTAACATTGCTACAGCCAATTTCGGATTGACAGAGCCGCCGTGCCGCCTATAGCATCGTCAGATCACTACCGGATTGGGTCGCTGGAGGACGACTTTCGGATGCAGAGACTTTAGAGACGAGGTGACACTGAATGCACAATCGAATCGCTCATGGACTGGCGAGCGTTTTACTGGTCGTCAGCCTGGGGGCCGCTCAGGGGCCAACCAGCTCAGGGTCGAAAGACACCCAAAATGCGAAACCCACAAACGCGGTGACGGGACCTAAATCCGGGTCTCAAGCCAAAACCACTCATCATCAGCCGTACCAGATGGGAACAGCTTCGTGGTACGGAGAGTACTTTGAAGGCCGGGCTACCGCCAGCGGTGAGCCTTACAACATGCACGACCTGACCGCAGCCCATCCAACACTGCCTCTCGGCAGCTGGGTTCGCGTAACCAACCTCCACAACGGCAGGGTCGTCTACGTCCGGATCAACGACCGCGGACCCATCATCCCGGGCCGGATTATCGACCTTTCTTTCAGCGCCGCCCAGGTGCTTCATTTCGAGAATCGAGGCCTCCAACGCGTGCGCCTGGATCTCGTCTCGGCTCGAGAAGCGCAACCTCAACAGCTTGCGATGCTCCAGTCAGTAGCGTATTAGCGGCATTCGTTTTACACTCCTGAAAGATGCATGATCCGCGCCAGCGTCTGATCGTGGCATTGGATGTATCGTCCGCGGCCGCCGCCCAAAAGATCGTGGCGGCCGTGGGCGACTCAGCCTTCTGCTACAAAGTCGGGATGCAACTCTATACAGCGGAAGGCCCCCAGGTAGTGCGTGATCTGGTAGCGTCTGGCCGCAGAGTCTTTCTTGATCTGAAATACCACGACATTCCCAACACCGTTGCCTCCGCCGTCCGCGAAGCCGCCGGCCTCGGCGTGAGCATGTTGACGGTGCATGCTTCCGGCGGAGGCAAAATGCTGCGTGCCGCCACCGATGCCGCACGCAGCCTGAATGCCGCCCTCATGGTTCTCGGCGTCACCGTCCTCACCAGCATCAACGACAGCGATCTCGACAAACTGGGCCTACTCGTCCGGGTCCAGGATCAGGTGCTGCGCCTGGCCGCGCTCGCTCTCGCCGACGGATGCCATGGCGTGGTTGCGTCTGCGCAGGAAGCCTCCGCATTGCGTAGCGAACTGGAAGGCGACTTCGCCATCGTGACTCCCGGAGTACGTTCCGCGGGCGCGGAACCCGGCGATCAAGCCCGCGTGGTCACACCCGCCGAAGCCATCGCCGCAGGTGCAACTCACATCGTCGTAGGACGCCCAATCACAGCCGCTGTCGACCCCGCCAGCGAAGCTCGGGCCATCCTCAGCCAAATCAGCTTCTGAGCAAAAAGAAAGCCGCAACAAGTGATCGCTCACCCATCGCGGCCGTTCCTAAAAAAGCCAAAAGCTAGGAGCTAGAAGCCAGAAGCGGTCTTCTTACAACTTTTCGAAAAACTCACAAACCGAGCACGAAATAAACACCCCGCCCGGTACTCCGCGCTCGCGATCCTTCACCCGCTTGACGATTCGCGTCGGCTTACCACACTTTGGACAATCCGTGCTCTTGGAAGTGTCCATCACCTTCTTACGATCTGCTGTCTTTGCGATCTTCACTATTCTTTATCCTAACTAAGAATTGGGGAGTAGTGCATAGGGCTGGAATCCCACTCGCCGCATTTGATTTTACATGAAGACCGCGGCATCGTGCGTCGCCCTGTAGAGACAAAGCTAGCTACGTCTCTACTGCTGAGCATTTCTTGAGGTCAGCTACTTCGACACCGCCGCAAACAGATCCGAGTGCATCAGGCCCTGAAACTGCTTGTCATCCGCCTTGAAGTGCATCTGCAGATTGGAACTGTCCGAGTTGATCGAAACATTCTCCAGCGCCACCTTCTCAACCGGAGTCGCCGTCATCTTTCGATAGAGCACCCCAGCCTTCACCAAAGACGAAAGCGTAGCCGCCGTCACCGAGTCCGAAGTCACCACATCCAAATCGAAGTTCACCCCGCTGGTAAAGTTCATTTGGTAGCGCGAACCAATCACATGCTTCTTGACGGTATCAAAATCCGCCAACTTCCCCGCATCGCCCAGCGCCGAAAGCAGCATGTTCTGCGTTCCCTGCTGATCAAGCACGCTCCAAACCGTACCCGATTCCACCGAGCCGATCATATCCGCAACCTGGTTATTGGAGTCGAGCGCCGGCGTATAACCGTCGCGCGCATCCAGCGCACCTTTCACCGCTTCCCCATCGCCAAACAGCAGCGAGTTGTCGTCCAGGAAAGTCATCTCCATGCCCGACGACATGGGATAAATATCCGTGTCCCGGTACTTGATCGGTTTCACTTTATTCAATTTCATCTTCTTCAGGAACGCCTTGCTCGAAAACGAACCTTGCGCGATTCCCACAACCTTCACGCCTTCTTTGCCATGCCGGTAAGAGGCAAAGGTAAGCTGATCCACATCTTTCTCCGGATCGATTCCCACGCCCTTCAGCGATGCTTCAAATTCCTTCATGCTCGGCGGGAGCACTTGATCCTTGAGCGCCATCGCGGTGCTAGAATTCTTCAGCGTCCGGTAGTCCACGGTGATGACCTGTTGCACATCCGACGGAATCACACCGCGAGCCGAACTGCCCATTGCCGCCGCCCACGCAGCCACAGCCGAAAGCAGCAAAATCCACAACACACCTTGCAATCGCTTCATAAATAAAGTGCCTCTGAAGTACGCCTGAACTGAATATGGTACTTAGATGCAGAACGAACCGCATCCACAACCTTGCACCGCAAGCTTATATTGTATGCCAATGGTCCCAGGAAACTAAGAAACGAAAGTACGACCCGTACCTGGTCAGCCAGCCAACAGGAAGGCGCCACAATTGAAAACACTATCCAGCCGACAGAGTTGCGACCTTGCCACGAACTTCCTCCGCAAACCCCGCATCGTTCAAAGAAGCTAGATTAATCTCCACATTGGCCAGCGCCCCTGTAATCGCAGCTCGCGCTAACGCCACCGCCGTAGTCAAATCGGATTTCATATTCGGATTACTGATGGCCCCCAGCTTCTCCGCAATCCCCGCCACTTCTTTCGCCCATTCTGCGACCCTCAACGGCACGCTGGTGGCCTGCTTCAAAGCGGCATCAATCACGCCGTCCGCATTCGCCGCGTCTTTCGCTTGCTTGTAAGCCTTCATCACGGCATTGTAAGACTCCGCATCCGCATCAATCGCCGCCTTCAATTCTTCGCGAAGTTGTGAAAGCCGCGCAATGGCCTCACTCAATTCGCGCTCGTATTGCACATAAGCTTTCTTGCCCCGCGACATCGAAGCCACCATCGAAGCCAATCCCGCCGCCATCGCTCCGCTCGCCGCCGCCGCGCTTCCGCCGCCCGGCGTAGCCGTGGGCGCCGCCAGCTGTTCAACGAACGGCTCAACTCCAGCCCGCAATCCTCCAACCGCAGCTTTGCCGCCCATGACCGCACTCAGTCTGTTTTCCAGAATCAAAGATGAATCGAAATTCTCCACCTGCAAGAACCACTCCGCCGCCGACTCCAAAGCCTTCTTCGGAATCAGTCCCACAATCTCGCTGCTGAGAGCCGAAACTCCGTAGCGCTCAGCTTCGCGCTTCACCAGCTCAAACGCGCGGTGGACCGGCGTCTGCTCAAAGTCCGTCAAGTTCATCGAAACCTGTGCCAGCCCGCGCACCAGAAATCCCGCACCCTTCACAAAGCGCAATCCCCCGCTTGAGAAGCGCACGGCCTTGGCAATCTTCTTCGCAATCTCTACATCCGGCGTGCTGAGGAAAACGTTGTAGGCGATCAGGAATTTGCGAGCGCCTACCACCGTCGCCCCAGCCGTCGGATGTACTTTAGGATCGCCGAAGTCCGGCTTTCTTGCAGGATTGGTCGCGATATCCGCCCGTATGCCCTCGAACTGACCTCGCCGAATATTTTCAAGATTCTGCCGCTCCGGCGTGGTCGCAGCCGCTTCGTACAGGTAAACCGGAATCTGATATCGCTTCCAGATTTCCGCACCCACATGCCGCGCCATGGCCACGCAATCTTCGATGGTGACACCATCAATCGGAATAAAGGGCACCACGTCCGCCGCCCCCATCCGCGGATGCGCTCCCTGATGATGATTCAGATCAATCAGCTCAGCAGCCTTGCCAACGCCGCGAATCGCAGCTTCCTGAATTGCCTCGCGCTCGCCAACCAAAGTGATCACACAACGGTTGTGATCCGCATCCATCTCGCGGTCGAGCAGATACACGCCATCCATCTTCATGGCCGCAAGAATGGCATCGACTTTCCCCTTGTCGCGCCCCTCAGAAAAATTAGGAACACACTCCACTAGTGTTGACATAAGCAAGAAGAATATCCGGCAGGCTCACTAAGCTGCAACTTCTTGAGAGGAGTTCTTCCTCGTTGGCATCGTGAAGAAGCGCAGACCATCGCGAAGCGAAGCTCTGCCGACGAAGGATCTCTGCATTCCGCTTTCAGCGCTAATTCCGCACATAGCAGCGAACGAAAGTGGCGGAGCAGTACACTACTTCCCGAAAAACGTCCCCACCCCAACCCGCACCTGCACCGTATTAATCCCGGGATTCGGCGAACTCAACCCCGCATTCGAAATGTGCAGATACCGTACCTCCAGGCTAAGCGCATGCCGGTCACCCAGCAAATGCATCCCCAGCGCAGCCGACGGAGTAAAGTTCACGCTCGAAGTTCCGGTCGGCACTTGATGATTGGTAAATAGCGTCCCGCCAGTCAACTCAAAATAAGGCTCAATCCTTCCTCGAGAGGCGAAGTCCCACTTCAATCCCAGCGGATCAAATCCCGCGCCGTAAGCCGTGTTGTAGCGCTGAAACACCATGAACACCGGCACGGCATCCACCACGTATTCGAATCTTCCATTGAGGAATCCCGGACCGTGAGGCCGCGTAAGAATCCAACCATAACGCAAACCCACATTCCACACGCTTGTATCGGATGTGCCTCCGGCCACGGAGTGTCCGCCGCCCGTCCACACCTGGATCTCGTGGCCGCCATCTTCCGGGCGCTCCTGTGCCCACGCAACCGAACTCAAACACAACAGCGCCAGCATGATCAAACGATTATTCATTTCAGATAACACGAACTGCGCAATCTACAGGAATTCTGCCGTCGGTAAAGCGAATCGCAACCCATCGCCAGAATGTTTCTAGTTCTTACCAACAAAGGCCCGTATCGCGACCACGACGATCACAATCCCCACGATCAGCGTAGCCACCGCTATTTCGAAGCTCATCATCCAGCGCCTCCGAGGACGAGCCCACTGCCAACGATTGATTAAAACACATGGACCGGGGGAAACTGATCCGGCCGTCGAAACTTTCGATTCAGTGGGTGCACAGCTATCGATCCCAAAACCTCGGAGCCGTAGTCAATCACGTAGCCCCGGACGCCTCGTCCGGAGCCAATCCACCTACAAACCCAACCCGCCATCCACGGCCATAATCTGCCCGGTAATAAAATGAGGCGCGGTAGCGAAGAACAATACCGCCGCCGCAATCTCCTCTCCCGTCCCATTGCGCCGCATCGGAGTCTGCTTCGCCATCCGCTTCATAAATGCAGCGGCCGATTTCTCTCCCAGATCGATCATCCCCGGAGCAACGCAGTTCACCGCAATCGCCGGAGCCAGTGCCTTCGCCATCACTTTCGTCAGCATATGCACTGCTGCTTTCGACGAACAATAATGCGCATGATCAGCCCAGGGCCGCAATCCACCCAGCGAACCCATGTTGATGATCTTCCCCCGCCGCTCGCGTAGCAATTTCAAAGCCTCGCGCGAAACCAGAAACGGCCCGCGCGTGTTCGAAGCAAAGATAGCGTCCCACTGCTTCAAGCTCAACTTGTCGAACTCGACCGTCTCGTAATTCGCCGCGTTGTTGACTAAGATGTCCAGACCGCCGAGTTCCTTGCCAACCTCCTTGATCGCAGCTCGCACGCTTTTCTCTTCGGTAACGTCGCAACGCAACGCCACTGCCCGCACACCGAAACTGCAAATATCGATCACCGCATGCTGCGCCTCGCGCGCCGACTGCAAGAACGTAATCGCCACGTCCGCCCCAGCCTCCGCCATCGCCAGCGCTGTCGCCCGCCCCAAGCGTCGCGCCCCACCTGTAATCAGAACAGTCTTCCCCCGAAGCAATGTGTCAGCCGCTTTATGCATAGATGGAAATTGTAAATCACGCGGGAACAGCCGCCCCGGCTGTCCAGCCGAGCAACGCTCGGCAGCCGCTGGAACAAACCCTCCCCACTTGCTAAACTCACTCCAATGCCAGAACTCCGCCAGGTCGTGGTGTACTCCCGCAAGGGATGCCACCTCTGCGAAATCGTCAAAGAGACGCTCACGAAACTTCATCGTCGCGGCGGTTTCAACTGGCAGGAAATCGATGTCGACAGCGACGACCAACTGCGCCACCAGTTCACCGACGAAGTCCCCGTGGTCTTCATCGACGGGCACAAAGCCTTCAAGTACCGGATGGACGAATCCGACTTCCTGCGCAAGCTCGCGGGCTGATGTTTAGCATTCCAAATCACTTATCTGTCCCCACATATTCGTTGCACAGTGTTCCACGTGGAACACTTCGGGGCATGCGTTAGAATCGCAAGCGCATGTTGCGAACGCACCTCTATGCCGACCCGCGGGGTCGTTTCGTCCACGATGTCATTCTCGAATCATGCGCCCGCTTCCCCAACAAAACCGCCATCATTGATTCATCCTGTGACGAGACCTCGCGCGGACGCCGCATCACCTACGCAGAGTACGGGGAGCTGGTTGAGAGACTTGCGCGTGGGCTTGTTGGCGCTGGCTTGGTACCGGGCGAGGTCGTCGCCATTTTTCTGCCGAACGGTTGGGAGTTCTGCGCGGTGTATCATGCGGTCACGCTCGCCGGAGCTATCCCCACCTTGCTGAACCCGAGCTACCGCGAGCGCGAAGTGCGCTATCAGTTGGAGAACTCGGGTGCGGCTTTCTTGATCACGGATGGGTGCTTGCTTCAGGGGATCGACCTTGGCGGGTTACCAAACTTGCGGCGCGTATATACCACGCGCCAGGCGAGAGCCGGAGCGGAATCGTTTGCCAGCCTGATGCGCACGGTCACCAATAGGTGCCCCACCCTTGATTTGCAATCCGACCAAACGCTGGCCGCGCTTCCCTACTCGAGCGGCACGACCGGACTTCCCAAAGGCGTGATGCTCTCGCACTTCAACCTGATCGCGAATGTTTATCAATTTATCGGGCCACATGCCACAGAGATTTCGACCAACGACGTCGTGCTCTGTTTCCTTCCGCTGTATCACATTTACGGGCTGAACGTGGTTTTGAATCCTGTCCTCACCCTGGGAGGAACTCTGCTGTTGATGCCGCGTTTCAATACTCCTCAATTGCTCTCGCTGATCGTGGATGAGCAAGTGACCATGATGCCGGCGGTGCCCCCGGCTTTGAATGCGCTTTGCCAAGCGGCCGAGGCCGGAGAGTTTCCCAAGCAGCATCGTTTGCGCTGGGTGAAGTCTGGGGCAGCGCCGCTGGCCCCTGAACTCGCCCGCCGTTTCACCGAACTCACTGGCGTTCTTCTGTGCCAGGGTTACGGCATGACTGAGGCTTCGCCGGTTACCCATGTCGGATTTCTCGAGCCTGAGCTTTATCGGCCTGAATCCATCGGGCAGCCGCTGGCGCAGACCGAATGCCGGGTTGTGAGGGCTGACGACAGCAGTGAAACCGATGTTGCTCCCGGCCAGTGCGGCGAACTGGTCATGCGTGGACCGCAATTCATG
>Ga0116221_1002975_pt1 | contig 11030 bp, 11 predicted proteins | sample Sb_taG_5_FD_88965 | JGI IMG/M metagenome (GOLD analysis project Ga0116221, IMG submission 88965) | Peat soil microbial communities from Weissenstadt, Germany - Sb_50d_8_FC metaG | ecosystem: Environmental > Terrestrial > Soil > Wetlands > Peat | place: Germany: Weissenstadt | collected 2010-09-21 | reverse complement strand
TGAACGGCCTGCTGCTGCCCATCCGCCGCGCCTTCGACCAGTATGCCAACGTGCGGCCGGCGTACCTCTATCCGGGGGTCGTGTCGCCGCTGGCGAAGCCGCGCGGCGGCGATATCGATTTCGTGGTGGTGCGCGAGAACACGGAGGGCGAGTACGCGCAGGTGGGCGGATTCGTGTACCAGCTTCAGCCGGAAGAGGTCGCCATCCAAACCTCGGTCTTCACGCGGCGCGGCGTCGAGCGCATCGTGCGCTTCGCGTTTGAGCTGGCGGTGAGCCGCGAGAAGAAGAAGAAGGTCACGTCGATCACGAAATCCAACGCGCAGGGCTACAGCATGGTGCTGTGGGACCGCACGTTCGACGAGGTGGCGCGGCAATTTCCGGGCATCGAAACGGAATCGCTGCTGGTGGACGCGGCGGCCATGAATTTCATCCGGCGCCCGGAGAGCTTCGACGTGGTGGTGGGGTCGAACCTGTTCTGCGACATCCTGAGCGACATTTCGGCGATCATCATCGGGAGCATGGGACTGGCGGCCAGCGCCAATCTGGATCCGCTGCGGCGGTATCCCTCGATGTTCGAGCCGGTGCACGGATCGGCGCCGGATATCGCGGGGAAGGGCGTGGTCAACCCGCTGGCGACCATCCTGAGCGCGGGCATGATGCTCGACCATCTGCAGATGGGCGAGGCGGCGCGCGAGGTGGAAGCCGCGGTGGCCGCGGTGCTGGCGGAGGGCCAGGTGCGGACGCCCGACCTGGGCGGAAAGAGCAGCACCGAGGAAGTGACCAGCGCGGTGCTGGAGAAACTGGGCTAGTGGGGGAGGCGCCGAAGCGCGAGAGCACCGGCCGGCATGCGTTTCTGGTGGGGGCGGGGATCCTGCTCAGCCGGATCGTGGGGCTGGTGCGGCAGTACGTGTTCTCCCATTATTTCGGGCTGCGCTCGGACGCGGCGGACGCGTTCAACCAAGCCTTCCGGATTCCCAATTTCCTGCAGACGCTGTTCGGCGAGGGCGTTCTCTCGGCGTCGTTCATTCCGGTCTACGCCCGCCTGCTGGCCCAAGGCGACGAAGAGGAAGCCGGGCGTGTAGCCGGCGCCGTGGCGGCCATCCTGGCGTCGGTGACGTCCGTGATCGTGCTCGCGGGCGTGCTCGCCACGCCCTTGTTCGTCGACGTGATCGCGTGGGGCTTTCACGGGGCCAAGCGGGAACTGACGATTCACATCGTGCGGATTCTGTTTCCGGGCGCCGGGCTGCTGGTGATGTCGGCCTGGTGCCTGGGCATTCTGAACAGCCATCGTAAATTTTTCCTCTCCTACACGGCGCCGGTGGCCTGGAACGTAGCGATGATCGCAACCCTGGTGGGTTTCGGCGGGCGGGTCGAGGAATCCTCGCTGGCGTTGACGCTGGCGTGGGGATCGGTGGCGGGCAGCGCCCTGCAGTTCGGCGTGCAGTTGCCGGTGGTGCTCAGGCTGGCCCGTGGTTTGCGGCTGCGAATGGCGACCGAACTGCCGGACGTGCGCGAGATTGTCCGCAACTTCATCCCGGTGTTCATCAGCCGCGGCGTGGTGCAGATCAGCGCCTTTGTGGATGGGATGCTGGCCAGCCCGCTGCCCACGGGCGCGGTCACCGGCCTGCAGAATGCCCAGACGCTCTACACGCTTCCGGTCAGCTTGTTCGGGATGGCGGTCTCGGCCGCGGAGCTGCCCGCCATGTCGAGCGCCTTGGGCGATGAGGCGCAGGTGGCCGGCTACTTGCGGCAGCGGCTGAACGCGGGACTGCGGAATATCGCGTTCTTCATCGTGCCTTCCGCGATGGCATTCCTCGCGCTGGGCGACGTGATCGCGGCGGGACTGTTTCAATCCGGCAAGTTCGAGGCCACGGATGCGGTATACGTTTGGGGAATCGTGGCGGGGTCTGCCGTGGGCCTGCTGGCTTCCACGCTGGGCCGCCTCTACTCTTCCACCTACTACGCCCTCCGCGACACACGCACGCCCCTGCGGTTCGCGGTGATCCGGGTGGCGCTGACTACGGCACTGGGCTACGTGTGCGCGATCCCCCTGCCGTTGTGGCTGGGGATCAATCCGCGATGGGGCGTGGCGGGGTTGACGGCTTCGGCGGGGGTCGCCGGCTGGGTGGAGTTCGCGCTGCTGCGGCGGAGCTTGAACCGGCGGATTGGCGCCACGGGGCTGCCGGCGGCGTTGCTCGCGAAGCTATGGGGCTCGGCGGCGGTGGCGGCGGGAGTGGCGTGGGCGGTGAAGCTGGCGGTGGGGCAGCACAATCCGAAACTGACGGCGGCCGCGGTGCTGGCGCCGTACGGCCTGGTGTACTTCGGGATCACATACCTGCTGCGTGTGGAGGAGTGCGCGGGAGCGCTGGGGCGGTTGGCACGTCTGCGGCGGTAGTTAGTTAGCTGGGCTTCGAGTATCGAGGCGAGCGTCTCTGGCGGCAGGAACCTCCGTGATCGGGGAGCGCCGGCTGAAGCCGGCGGCAGCCACGATTGGCTGCCCCACTGTTGAGCCGGCTGCGGGATCAAAAACCTGCTCCACAAGCACGTCAATCCAGCAGTTCGACGCGGTACTCTTCGATGACCGGGTTGGCGAGCACTTCGTGCGCGATGGTCTCGACGTCCTGGCGGGCCTGCTCGCGAGTTACCCCGCCGGCGATGGCGATGTCGAAGAACTTGCCCTGGCGCACATCCGCGATGGTGTGATAGCCGAGGCCGTTGAGAGCCGAGCGGACCGTCTGGCCCTGGGGGTCCAGCACCGTGGACTTCAAGGAAACGAAGACGCGAGCTTTCATGGGAACTTCGATTATCGCACGGGAGAAACCCCGGAACTCGACGCGGAGCCGCAGAGGCGCTGAGACCAGCGCGGAGGGTGTGGAGAACAGTCAGCCGAGGTGAGCATCCGGCCCCTGTACTCCGCTTCCTCCGTGTGCTCAGATCTTGACGTTCTCTTGGTCTTCTCCGCGTTTTCCTCCGCGGCTCCGCGCCTCCGCGTCAAGGACTGCGTGCCGCTACACCAACTCGCCCTTCTCCAGGTAATGGACCTTGCTGGCAAACTGCGCAGCATGCGGATCGTGCGTCACCAGCACGACCGTTTTTCCGAAATCCCGGTTCAGTTGGGCCAGCAGCACCAGCACTTCCTGCCCCGAAGCGGCGTCCAGATTGCCCGTCGGCTCGTCGGCCAGAATCAATGCCGGGTCGGTGACGATGGCGCGCGCGATGGCCACGCGCTGCTCCTGGCCGCCGGAAAGCTGCCGCGGCAAATGATGCAGCCGGTCGCCCAATCCGACCAGCTTGAGCGCGGTGGTAGCGTGCTCGATGCGTTCCGGCTTCTTGAGATTCGTCAGCTTCAACGGCAGCTCCACGTTTTCGAGCGCCGTGAGAACCGGAATCAGGTTGAACTGCTGGAAGATGAAGCCGACGTGCTCGTTGCGCCAGTGCGCGATCTCGCGATCGTTCAGCTCGCGCAAGTTGTGCCCCAGCACGCGGATCTCTCCGCTGGTGGGCTTATCCATGGCCGCGATCAGGTGCAGCAGCGTGGATTTGCCGGAGCCGGACGGCCCCATCAGGGCAACGAACTCGCCCTTGTGGATCTCCAGGCTTACCTCGTTGAGGGCGATCACGTGGAATTGGTCGCGCAAAAACTCTTTGGTCAGACTGATGGTTTCGATAACCGTTTCGCTCATGATTTCCGGCGCACCTTATCTCCGTCCTTCAACCCGGCCGGCGGAGCCACGACCAGGTCTTCTCCGCCGATCAGACCCTGCTCGATGCGGACGCCCTGGCCGCTCACCGCGCCGGTCTTGACCGCGCGCCGCAGCGCCTTGCCGTCGAGGAACACGAATACGGCGCCGTCCTTCACGGCCGAGCTCGGCACGATCACCACCGGCTTGGCGGGCACCGCGGCATTGGTGTCGGGCTTCTGGTCCGAAACGAAGGCCACGCTGGAGTTCATCTCCGGCCGCAGATACTCGTCCGGCTTGAGGATCTTCACCTTGATCTGCACGGTGGCCTTCTGGCGGTTGGCTTCGGGCGAAATCTCCTTGATGAAACCGTCGTACTTGCGGTCCGGAAACGCGTCGGTGGTGACCATGCCGTGCTGGCCGGCGTGCAGCTTGGCGAAATCGTTCTGGCTGATGTCGAGCTCCACCTGCAGATCGTTGAGGTCGGCGAGCGAGACCACGTAGCCTTTGGCGCCGCGATCGCCCACGAAACTGGTGGTGACGAATTCGCCTTTTTCCACGGCGCGCTCCAGAATGGTGCCGGTAACCGGCGCGCGAATCACGGTGTTGGCGAGATTGGTCTCGGCGTAGTCCAGCATGCCCCTGGCCTGTTGCACCTGCCCGCGCAGGGAATCGATCTCCTCCTGGCGCGGGCCGAGCTTCACCAGCTCGTAAGCCTTCTGCAGCGAGTTGACCTTGTGCACGGCGGAATCGTACCGGGACTGCGCGTCATCGAGCGTCTGCTTCGCGACCAGGCCTTCGCCCACCTGGCTGCGAGCGCGGTCGAGGCTGACCTTGGCGTTGTCCAGGTCGGCCTTCGCCGAATCCAGATTGGCCAGCGCCTGCGCGATCTCTTCGGGGCGGGAGCCGTGCAGAGCCTCGTCGAGCTTGGCTTGCAGGGTGGCGATCTGCCCCTTGGCCTGCTCGAGCTGCGCCTGGTACTCGTCGTCCTCCAGGCGCACCATGACCTCGCCTTCCTTCACGCGGTCGCCCTTGTCGACACCGATCCACTTCACCTTGCCGACCACTTTGGCGGCCACTTCGATCTTGTGCGCGGCCACGATGTATCCCGTGGCATTCAGCACTACGCCCTGCGGCGCGCTCGAAGCGCTGATCGATTGGACACGCTGGATCTCCACTTCGGGAGCGGCGTTCAGCTTGTCCGATGCGAGGCGCCACGCGCCCAGCAGCAGGAACACCGCTATGCCGGCGACGATCCAGCGGGTGGCCCATTTGGCGGGCTCGCTGGCGCGGCGTTTAGATCGATCGATCCGTAGATTTCTGAGTTCGGCGTCCATCATATTTCTCGCAGAGCCGTGAGAATCTCCTTGCGCGAAGCATTGCGCGCCGGAAACAGCCCGCCCAGGCTTCCCAGCACCACGGCGAAAGCGATACCGCCGAGCATGATCTGCGGGGAAACATGAAAATTGAATGTCGTTTCGGAAAAATTCGCCGTGCCGATTCCGGTGGTGATGCCATTGAGCGGCAGCACCAGCAGACAGCCCAGCACCCCGCCGAGCGCGGAGAGCAGCACCGATTCGATGAAAAAGCTCCACAGGATGCTGAAGCGCGAGAAGCCCAACACGCGGAGGGTTCCGATCTCGCGCGACCGGCGCGCCACCGCGGCGTACATGGTGTTCATGGCGGCGAAACTGCTCCCGATGGCCATGATGATCGAGACGAAAATGCCGATGTATTCGATCGGCGCGGCGGATATGGTCTGCGCTTCAAAGTACTCTTTTTCCGAAAGTGCATTCATGCTGAGCCGCTGATCGTTGTTGATGTCGTTGATCAGCGCCTTGGCGGTGACGGCATCCGGGGCCTGGACGAGCGCGGAGCTGAGCGCCTCGAGGCGCTGCAGGTCCGAGGCGACCTGGTTCAAGTCGCCCCAAACTTCGCTTCCCTGCGCGCCGCTCCCGGCATCCATCACCCCGACCACATCCCAATCGCCGCGTCCGAAACGAATCTTCTTTCCGAGGGCCGTCTCGGGGTAGCGCGCGGCGATCTGCCGGCCGACCACTACTTCGCGCTTTCCCTGGTCGAACCAGCGGCCGCTGACGATGTGCACCGCCGAACGCATTTCGATTCCAGCGGGTTCGAGTCCGCGCACCGTCACGTTGGTGCCTTCCTCATTCGCCCCTCCGCCCAGGTTGATGACACCGACTATTTCGAGCGACGCCAGCGGTTGCCCGTCGCGGCCCTGCGCAATGCCCGTCTTGAATTTCAGGTCCTGGAACTGCGCCCGCGCGAACTGGCTGACGATTTCGGAATCCGAGCCCTTGCGCAGCACCAGGATGTGAAGCGGGTCGCCGGACGAAGCCAGCGTCACGCGCAGGCCGTTCAACAAGGCGAGGATGGCCAGCAGCACCGCCACCGTAAGCGCGATGCCCAGCGCGGTCATGATGGTGGTGGTTTTACGAACCACCAGATTTCGCAGATTGTAAGCGAGAGGGATGGCCATGACAATTAATCCGTGCTGCGGAGAGCTTCGACGATGGAGGTGCGCGACGCGTTCAGGGCCGGCACCAGCGAGCTGACGAAGCCGATCGCGCCGGCGGCTAGAAGACAGGCAGCCGCGACCGCGGGCTGAAAGGCAGGCACGCGCGGCAGAAACATGCCCGCAGGGCTCTTGCCCACACCGCTGGTCAGCATCATGGAGAGCAGGAAGCCGATCAGTCCGCCCGCCAGAGAAATGCCCACCGATTCGCCGACGATCAGGCTCAGGATCGTGGCCGGTGTAAACCCCAGGGTCTTGAGCACGCCCACTTCGCGCACGCGCTCGCGCACCGACATGGCCATGGTGTTGGCCGAAACCAGCAGGATGGTGAACATCACGGCGGCCGATATGCCAATCAGGAACATTTTGACGTTGCCCAACAGCGAGGCAAAGCCCAAAAGATAGGCCTGTTCGGATTCGGTCTTGGTCTCGGCCGCGGAGTTGCGAAACTGGCTGTCGATGGCCTCCGCCACGCGGGTGGCGGAAGCCGGGCTGTCGAGCATGAGGGCGAAGGTGCCGGCCCGTCCTTTTCGCGCCTCGGGAAGACTTTGTTCCAGGTACTCGCGGCTGATGTACATGGCTTCGCTGGGGCGCGGACTGTCGAAGATGCCGCGCACGACGAATTCGTAATCCCCGGGGTAGATGTCGCCGACCAGGTGGATGCGGTCGCCCAGCTTGAAGCCGTACTTGTTGGCGAGATCGCGTCCGACGACACAGGCGGTGCGCTCCCGCTCGAACGCCTGGCGCTGGTCCGCGGGGATCTTGAATTCCGGGTAGATGGCGAACAGCTTCGCTGAATCGACCGCAAAGTGCGCGAAGAAATGCCGCTGGTCGATGTAGGTGCCGCCGAACCAGTCGTTGATCAGGAAATCCTGTACGCCCGGCACCTGCCGGATGCGCGAACCGTAGGACTCCGGAAGATCCTGGGTCAGCGAAATGCGGTTGCGGGTGACCAGGCGCAGGGCCTGCTCGGGAGTGGCATCGCTGAGGTACATGGCGTGGAACATGGCGATCATCACTCCCAGCAGGCACATGGAGACGCCGATGCTCGCGACCGTGAGGACAGTCCTGCGCCGGTTGCGCCAGCAGTTCTTCAGGATCAGCGGAAGATAGCGGAGCATACCCATAGTTTACGCATTACCGGGGTGAGCTTGTTCGGGGAATTGTGGCGGCGGATGAGATGTGGTCTAATTCTGGCAGTGATTTCGGCAAGAGACCTGCGCGCCATCGCCCGGGCACGCCTTCGCGACGCCCAGGTGTTCCTGCGGGCCAAGCGCTTCGACGGCGCATATTATCTTTCGGGGTACGCAGTCGAGCTGGTGCTCAAGGCGCGCATCTGCCGGACCCTCAAGTGGGAGGGCTTTCCCCAGACCGCGAAGGATTTCGAGGGGCTGCAGTCGTTGAAAACCCACAATCTGGAGATCCTTCTCAAGTTGTCCGGAATCGAAACCAGGGTAACAACGAAGTATCTGGACGAATGGTCTGAAGTGATCCGGTGGAATCCGGAGAAGCGCTATCAGGCGCTTGGCCAAATCCCACCACAGGACGTAACGAACATGTTAATGTGCGTAGAGAGGCTCTTGGAGGTTTTGTGATCGACACCCGGTTGTTCCGCAAGGCGATGAATTACATTGCCGCCCGGAAGGGCGAGTTCACCCTGTTCGCCCTCTTCTTGCCGGACGACGGTCTTGGCTCGTGGCGTGGGTGGGACCTGGTCGTCTCGGCTCCATGGCTTAAACGCGACGACCTTGAGTCGAGAGGCGAGGTTATAGACCTCATGGCAAAGTCAATCGGTCGAAGGTCCTTTCGGCAGTTGTCGAGAGTCGTGGTTCTCCGCGACGATCCCACGGTTCGGTCTCTCCTGGTGCCGCCAGTCGAAGATGAGGACCGCACCCTTCAAAATGTGGAGCTGTTCGGCCTGCAATTTGAGAAGGTCATCATCCTCCGCGCCAAGCGGCCGGAACGGAAAAAGCGGGCAGCCAAGGCGCTGCAGCCGGTGGGCGCCGGATCGTCGCGCGGACGCGGGTAAGCCCGGGCATCGGGCCACGAATCGGTCATTGGGAGCGCCGCACCGTTGGTGCTGGCATAACATCCCGATCGGTACCTCGCTCCTACCTGGAATATGTAGTACACTGTCCGCCAGGTCCGGCATACTTTTCGTGTGCCCGGTGAATCATCGCCTGGGCAAGAGGAGACAATCGATGACTCTGTCAAAACTCATGACCGCAACGGCCGCGGCGATCCTGCTCGCAACAGGGACGACACAAGCCGCACCTTAACAACTGTAGCGACATTCGATCCGTCGAAATCCGAATTTCCGGAGAATCTCGTGTTCGACCGGCAGAATAACATGTTCGTCAGCCTGCTTCTCAGCAACGAAGTCCGCAAGATTACTCCCGAGGGCGTACAGACTACCTATGTCACGTTTAACGGAGCGCCGGGTAGCCTGACCGCGGGGTTGGTCATCAACGACGACACCGGCGATCTGTATGTCGCGTATGACGCGGCCGGGCAGAATTCGGTGGTCTATGTGGTACACCCGGATCAGTCCAAAGAAGTCTTTGCCACCTTCCCCGTGGGCGCGGGACTCAACGGCATGACTCCCGACGATGACGGCAACCTCTACCTGGCGGACGCCTTTCTCGGCTACGTCTGGCGAGTGCCCGCCAAAGGAGGCACCCCCGAGATCTGGCTCGATCTGAAAGCGCCGGGCACCCTCCAAGTCCCCGGACCAAACGGCATCAAGTTCGATAAGTACAAGCGGAACCTCTATGTTTCCGTTTCCTATCAGGGGACCATCTATCGGATCCCGTTTGGTGAGGATGGCCAAGCCGGAGTTCCCGTTTCCTTTGTGACCGGCATAACTCCGGATGATTTTGCCTTCGACCGTTTGGGCAACTTATACGTTGCCACCGAGCCCTCCATGTCGGTCGTGCGCGTACATCCCGACGGCACAGTGGAAACCCTCGCTTCCGCTGCGGATGGGCTTCAGAATACCAGCGCGGTACTGTTCGGCAGGGACGGATTCGCGCAGCTTGACTTGTACATTCTGAGTTTCGCACTCACTGCGACAAACCCGCATCCCGGCGTTTATAAACTGTTCGTCGGACTGCCAGGCCTGCCGGTCAGCATTCCATAGGCGCGGGCGAATCGCTCCAGGCTCACCTACATGAAAACCAACGGGCGGTGGCGAGGCACGCATCGCGCCCGTGCACGAGCCGAACGATGCTCCACAGGGCCGCTCGCGCCAGCCACCACCACCAAGAGGGCGGTTGGGCGGGCAGATCGACGCGCGCAGAGATTCCGCCTCCCTGCGCGTGATCGTGCCCCCAGGGTCGGTCCCGTCGGGCATAATGAAATGAGAGATATCTGATGCAAGTAACGATGGAACTTCCCGAGGATGTGGCGCGCCGCTTTGCCGGGGACGCTAGCGGTCTGTCGCGGGCTGCCCTTGAGGCCCTGGCGCTCGAAGGAGTGCGTTCCGGTAAGCTCTCCACGGCCCAGGCCCGCCGGCTCCTTGGAATCAGGTCTCGGTACGAGATGGATGGCTTCCTGAAGGCGCACGGCATTCTAATACCAATGACGATCGAGGACATCAGGCGTGACAGCGATACGGCCCTCGCTTTCAGCAAATGAAGGTCGTCATTGCGGATACGTCACCCCTCAACTACCTGATCCTGGTGGGCGCCGTCGAGATACTCCCTCGCCTGTACGGCCGAGTCACGATTCCTGACGTTGTGCTGAGGGAGTTAAGCGACGAAGATGCACCCGAAGAAGTCGCTGGGTGGGCCGCAGGACGGCCCGCATGGATTGATGTTCAGGCCATTCCAATATCCGAAGATCCGTCTCTGGAAGGGCTCGACGAGGGTGAATCCGCTGCGATTCTGCTGGCCCAGCAGCAGCAGAGCGAGGTGTTGCTTCTGATTGACGACGCCGCCGGACGAGCGGAAGCGGCTAAGCGTGGGATACCGACGATGGGGACACTCGGAGTACTTCGAGCCGCGTCACTTCGAGGATTCATCGCGCTCCCAGCGGTCTTGGCTCGCTTGATGGCCACCAACTTTCGGGTCGCGAAGTCCTTGGTGGACGACCTTGTTGCAGAATACGAACAGAGAATCAATCCGGTGGAGAATCCCTGAGAGTCGCCGGAACTTCCGATGAGGTTAGGCTCGCGGGCTTCAAACCCCGCCCGCCTCACGCCCCCGCTAACTGCCGCAAGACATACGGCAGAATGCCGCCATTCCGGTAGTACTCCACCTCTTGCGGAGTATCCACCCGCACATCCGCCGTGAACATCTTTTCCGTCCCATCCGCGCCCACCGCGCGCACGGTCGCCTTTCGCCCGCCGCCCTCCAGCGCCGAACGCACACCCGTAATGTGGAACGTCTCCCGGCCCGTCAGCTTCAGACTCGCCGCGCTCTCCCCTTCCGGAAACTGCAAAGGCAGCACGCCCATACCGACCAGGTTGCTGCGGTGGATGCGCTCGAAGCTCTCCGCGATCACCGCTCGCACTCCCAGCAGCATCACGCCCTTCGCGGCCCAATCGCGCGAAGATCCCGACCCGTACTCCTTACCCGCCAGAATCACCAGCGGCACGCCGTCCTTCTGATACTCGATGGACGCGTCATAAATCGACATCTGCGCGCCATCCGGCAGATGCACCGTCCATCCGCCTTCGGTTCCCGGCGCGAGTTGGTTGCGCAGCCGGATGTTGGCCAGCGTCCCGCGCACCATCCCCTCGTGATTGCCGCGGCGCGCGCCGTACGAATTGAATTCCCCAGGCCCCACACCCAGCGAAATCAGGTAGCGCCCCG
>Ga0116221_1002973_pt1 | contig 11032 bp, 12 predicted proteins | sample Sb_taG_5_FD_88965 | JGI IMG/M metagenome (GOLD analysis project Ga0116221, IMG submission 88965) | Peat soil microbial communities from Weissenstadt, Germany - Sb_50d_8_FC metaG | ecosystem: Environmental > Terrestrial > Soil > Wetlands > Peat | place: Germany: Weissenstadt | collected 2010-09-21 | reverse complement strand
TGTGCCGAGCCAGGATTGCACCGCGTTGTCTGGGACCTGGCCCAGGGCGGCGGCCCCGGGCGGGGCGGTGCCGGTCGAGGCGCCGGCATGGGTGCTGGACGCGCAGCAGGCCAGGGCGGCGGCGCAGCAACCGGCACCAGCGGAGCCGGCGGTGCTGCTGCCCAGAGGGGGACGGGCGCGCCTGCAGGCCAGAGGCCGGCAGCGACCGGAGAGCGACCGGCTACCGAGGCGGGAGCACAACCTGCTCAGATTGCAGCCCAGCAGCGGCCTCCGTCATCCGAGGAGACCCCACAGGAAGAAGGTGGTGGCTTCGGAGGCGGCTTTGGTGGCGGGTTCGGTGGCCGGGGCGGCAATCAGATCAGCCCGGGCACTTACCGCATCGTGCTGTCGGTGGACGGCACGGATTACACTCAATTCGTACGCATTGAGGGTGATGCCGCCCGTACCGGAGACCTGATCGCAACCGACGAGGACGACGACGAGGACCCGTGAAACTTCCTTCCGAAGTGAAAAGCAACGAGCGTTTGCAAGAAGGGGTCTGACCCAGTGCTTCTGCAGGGTCTGACCCCTTTTCGCTTTCCGTTGCGTCTCCTCCCCCATCCCGTCCCACGGTCCGAGATAGTTAAAGACCAGGTCCCGCAGAATGTCGCCCTGCACGGCCAGATTGCCTGGCGCGCCCTCAACACCTAAGTAGCAAGTCTTCACCAGCAGCGCCTTGCCGCTCGGATCGGTATGGTTGATCGGGTTGTTGTTGGCGTAGCGATACAGGTTGAGATCGCCACCTTTGTAGCCGAGTGGATTTTCGCTCAGCCACCTGCCGGCGGGTGGCACGCCCTGAGGTACTCCGAAGGGCGTGCGGAATGATACAGACCGCGCCCCTTCTACCAGCTGAGACGAGAGGCTGGCCACGATATCGTTTTGGATGTGATCAGGAATTCTGGTGGGCATGCCTGAGCGCCCCTCACCTCACTCCCGTGCCAGCTCTGCCAACACCTCCGGATTCATTTCCAGTTGCACCGGCGGCAATCCGGCGCATACCAGCGTGCGCTGGACCATTCCCAATCCTCCGTCCTGGTCACCAGCCCGCGACGCACGGGGTTGGCATGGATGTATTCAATCATGGCTCGCAGCGTTTGGACGCTGGTGATATTCCGATCATAACCCCCGCCCGGCTGCCAGAAGCGGCGCCGCAGTCGTTGACCTTCGCGCACCGTCAGCCGAGACAGCCAGTGCGGTGCATTAGCTTCCAGGTATCGGAGTGCTTTGCGGGCGGGTGGCTCCTTCACTGCCTGTAAAAAGCGAGACATCTGTTGCGCAGCATCTCCGGGATAGACAAGAACATGAACGTGCTCCGGCATCACAACGTAGGCCCAGAGCTGAAAGCTGAATCTGGTACAGGCTAGAGACCGAGCGCCTCGCAAAACCACAGGCGCGTCCGGTCGCGAGCCAGGAAAGGGTAGCGACGATAGCAAGAAAAAGTCAGCTCGCGCGGCTGACCGGGCTCGTTATAGCGCACCCGTCGTTTTTCGACGTAAGTTCTACCCGTGGCGGGATCGAGGATACGCATGGAGACAAGTGTATGTTCATGTCCAGGCTGCCGCAAGGGACGAGGTTTTGTGGCAGTTCGGCACGCCCTTCGGAGTACCTCAGGGCGTGCCACCCGCCGGCGCCGGGCAAAGCCTGGATCGGGGGCCTCGCGTGGAGAATGTTAGGGATGGGCGGCTTCCCAGGCAGCGGCCGTCTGGCGACAATCCCTACATGCCGCGCACCGCTCGTGCCGCCGTCGGCGGCTACTGTTATCACGTCCTCAACCGCGGCAACGAACGCGCCCACGTCTTTCACGGCGCTGGCGACGATCACGGCTTTGTCCGGCTCGTGCGCCAAGCCTGTAGTTGGGTGACGATGCGAGTCGTCGGCTATTGTTTGGCGGGCTTCTCATCGAAAAAGATCTCTGAATGTCCCCGTCTCCCCTATCGGCGAAAGGCTTGCTGTCGGCGGCTGACGTTCTTCCTAAACCGAAACGCCTATAATGACTTCCACCCCGTTTTGTTCTCGCGCAACTACAGGCCCGACCATGAAAAAGCGTGGCACCAACTTGAATGGCGATCGGACTTCCAAGGTAACGCTTACCAATGTGGAAATCATCGCTGTTGCCGTTTACCTATTAGGCGGCGAGGCCAGTTATATTGATACAGAAGACATTGCCTTCAAGACAAACGAATTGGCTCCAGGACGATTCGCGTGGACGAAATATCCGGAACAAATCAACATCCACACCGTCAAGACTCATCTCTGGGATGCGAAGAGTCCAAGAAAAGGCGCGCTGCTTCTGGGTTCCGAGAAACAGGGCTGGATTTTGACCAAGAACGGGCTCGACCTTGCCCAACGATCCATAAAACAGCTAGAAGGTGTCGAGCTTGGTAGAAAGCAACTCACTCTAGGAGAAAAAAGGTGGATTAAGAACGAGCGAGTTCGCATGCTCGCCACCAAAGCATTTCAGAAATTAGACGCAGGCCATGAGGATCAGGTAACCTCCGAAGATACGGAGGCTTTCTTCCGCCTCAACGAGTATATCCTAGGGACGGCGCGCGACGAGAAAATCCAACGTGCCTTAAGGGCCTTTGCAGAAGACCCACAACTGGGCCATGCCGTTAGAATATTGGCATCCAAGGTACCAATGAGGTGACAAGTGGCCAAGCCAAGTGAACCGATTGTGGTGAAAAGCCACGTCGCGCGCGATCTTCTCCAGACGGCCGGATTGTTCAAGAATGAACGCCTAGTCGTTTGGGAATATGTAGTCAATGGGCTCGAATACGTTGATTCAGGGACTAGCCCCGTCGTCAAGGTAGTTCTCGACGCCAGCCACAAGCGGATAACGATCGTCGACAACGGTCGAGGGATGGACTGGACCGGCTTAACGAACTTTTTCATTATGCACGGCGAAAACATTGACCGGAAAGCCGGCCGTCCAGGCCGGGGACGATTCGGAACCGGGAAGTCTGCGGCGTTTGGAATTGCCGATGTGTTGCGGATTACGACCGTTTGCAACGGAAACCGCTGTAGGGTAGAGCTTTCCCACGCCGATGTCGAGGCGGTGAGTTCGGGAGAAGAGATACCAGTTCGAGTACTCGAACGAAACGTCCCAACTGAGGTGGCGAGCGGAACCGTTGTCGAAATCAATGGGATTCACTTGCGGTCACTGGATCAAGCAGGGATCATTCAATTCGTGGAAAAGCACCTTGCGAAATGGCCAAGAAACGTCACTGTGTTCATTAATAATCACGAGTGCGAACTTACAGAGCCGCCCGTTTCCTTTGAGCGCAGGTTCAAACCTGACCAAGCGCTCAAGGACTCGTTAGGCGACATCGAGCTGGTGATCAAGGTTTCGAAATCGCCGCTGGACGTGGACTTCCGTGGTATCTCCATTTTCTCAAGAGGGGTGTTGCACGAAACTACGCTTGCGGGAAGCGAAGGACGGGAAATGAGCCAATATATCTTCGGCGAGGTCGACGTTGCCAAACTTGACGAAGACGATTCGTCGCCGACTCCCTTCGATCTGAGCAGGTCGATGCAGCTCAACCGGAGCAATGAGCTCGTGCGACTTACCTTCGCGTTTCTTAATCAGAAAATCGAAGAAATCCGCCGCGAACTCGTTGAGGGAGAGAAACAGCGAAGGGCCACTGAGGAGGCCAAGAAACTCGCCAGACACGCGGCGGAAATCGCAAAAATCATCAACGACGATTTCGCAACCTTTCGGAACCAGGTAGCCAAAGCCAAGGCCAGAGCGGACGGGGGGACAGATATTTATCGATCACAGCCTCCGGGCGGCTCTGAGACTACCGAATTACTCTTCGGCGACCAAGTGCCGGCCGAAGTCACTTCGCCGATTGGGGACCCGGGGGCCGACGGAGGGAGCGGCGGAACTGGAAGCGAACCGAGGAATCTGAAGCCACAGGTCCAAAGCGCTGGACCCGAATCCGAGCGAAAAGGTCGCCCGGCCGGGGGAGTCGGCACAGCCACCAAACCTCGCGGCGGCTTCCAGGTCGCGTTCGCGCATCAGGGAATCGAGTCACCCCGTGCCAAGTACCAGCGAGACGAGCGAACCATCTATGTAAACCTCGATCACCCTCAACTTGCGGCGGCGATGGGCCAAGGCCGTGAGGATGATCCTGTTTTTCGTCGCCTCGCCTGTGAGGTCGCGTTCTGCGAGTATGCTGTTGCCCTTGCTACTGAGTTGGCACTGGTTGAAGGATACTACCAAAACGCAATCGATCTGGTCGTAGACCTCCGTGAAACCATCAACAGAATTGCTCGGAAAAGCGCCCAGCTTTACTCGGTCTAACCGCCCCGACACGAGCCCGCTATGGGTACTTCGCGCTATCCACGTTCCGGTCACCGCATTGCACCAGCATTGCTGCGTGAAGTCCTCTCGGTTTCCCTCCCACGCCGCCTGGTTCAAGAGAACCACCGAAGGATTGCTCTTTACGAGTTAGACGAATCGGCATGGGTTCGTTTTGGCTTTCAAACCTGTTGCGAACTCGCGAGTTCGGTTGTTGGTCGCGTTGCATCCGAATTGGCCTCCGGACAGCTCTATATTTGTGACCAGTATTTGCCCAAGCCGCAAGGACGTCTGGTTCTTGAAGACCTCGAATTGGAGGCTCGAACCTACAACTGCCTTTCTCGGCTGCGGAAGCAACGACACTTGATTCAGGCCGAGGATTGGGCAAGCCTTGCAATCGAGGATTTGCTCGGGATTTCAGGATTCGGAGCAAGATCGCTCGTTGACTTCTTGTCATCCTATGAAACAGCAATTGCATTCTCTCCAGTAATGCAATCGTTTTCTTTCACCCACGATCAACTGATTATGCAAGAGAACCAGGTACTTCGGTCGTGGTGTCGGAATCCACAATGCTCCGTGTCCCCAGAGATTCTGAATCTTCATATTCCGAAGCCCGAAGAGGGCGCCAGCCTGGAGAGCCTGGGATTGAAAAACAGAACTTACAAACGGCTTCGCCAAGCTGGCTACGCCAAGAATCCCAAGGAACTCGGAGATGCAACTGTAGGTCAACTTCTCAGTATTCGTGGATTTGGAATCACATCGCTCCTTGATTTGGTTGCCGCTCTAAGTAGGCCTCCAACGCCCCGAGACGTCTTGACGATACGTGCCGAGCACAGAGGGGGCCTGCCGGACGATGAGATTCTCCGACTCTGGTGTAAGCGGCCCATCTTCCCCATATCGGAAAAAGTGCGATCTTGCTCGCTTCCCAGACCCCCTGATGGATTTCGGCTCGAGGACCTTCCTCTCAACGAACGGATATACAATTGTCTTGCAAAACAGGGGTTTGCGGCACGTCCGCTAGATCTAGGCGATTTAAAGGTTGCCGACATCGCTGAAGTGTGGGGAATGGGGGAAAAAGCCATAGTCGAGTTGTTGGATTGCCTATTGCGGTTGTCATCTTCTGGGAATGCCGAGGCATTAGAATCGACCTGTAGTCCTGAACCGAATCTACCTACTGGAAGGGGTTTGTTGTCGTTGGAAGCAACATTTGCCAGGCTTACAACCTTTCAACAGAACACCCATGGGATACGCAATAGTCGGCTGGCCATGCGGTATTTTGGCTTGGATGGAAATGGAGGATGCACTTTGCAGACGGCCGGAGATGAATATGGTGTGACCAAAGAACGTGTACGGCAGATTTCTTTCAAGACGGCTCAGAGATTGAGCATGGCGAATCAGTCTATTCCCGTCTTGGAGGCTGCTCTCGAATTCGTTACAAAATCTGTTCCCAAGTCGGCGGAAGAGATTGAATCCGACCTTGCCACTCAAGGATATTCAGCACGCCCGTTTCGTCTTGAAGGGCTGATGCAAGCGGCGAAGCTCTTTTCTCGAGAGATTCCCTTTACTATTCAAGTAATGGATGGACGACGCATCGCCGTGAAAACCGAGGGCCTGGAGCTGGCGAACTCAGCCCGGCGAATTGCAATCAAGTCCATACGTCATTGGGGAGTTGTTACCGTCTCAGATATTGCCGCGCAATTGGAAGAACAAATGACCTCTCCCGTCGATGTGAGTGTCTTGATTGCGATCCTTTCAAACCAGAAGGGTTTTTCCTGGTTGGACAAATCGACCGGATGGTTTTGGTTGCGGCACTTGACTAAGAATCGACTGGTTAGCAAGGTTAAGAAGATCTTATCAGTAGCACATCATATCGATGTCTCGGAGTTGCGCACCGGCGTCGGGCGACATCACCAAATGAGAGGTCTTGCTCCACCTCGTCGGGTGCTCTTGGAACTCTGCAAGCAACTCACAGGCTGCGAAGTCGATGGAAACATGGTATCTGCTTTTACCGGATTCGTTTGGACGAAAGCCCTGCGAGGCGTTGAACGGACAATGGTGGAGATATTAAAGGACTACGGTCCGATTATGCAGCGCGCAGAATTTGAAGAGATGTGTGTGAATCGCGGGATAAACCGATCCACGTTTTACGTCCATCTGGATTACTCGCCTATTATCGAAAAGTATGCAAATGGCGTCTATGGCCTCCGTGGAGCGTGCGTTCCACCAGGGTTAGTTGAATCGCTCCTGCCGAAGCATCAGCGTCATGCGACGGTGCGTTTGGACCATGGCTGGACTCATGATGGGCGGATATTCGTCGGCTATCGACTTTCAAAAGCAATGCTAACAACTGGGTGTTTTGGGGTTCCCGGCGCTCTTAAGGAGTTTCTTGAGGGCGACTATCAGCTTACGGCGGCGGATGGTCAGAACATTGGGAAGGTCGTGATCAAGAAAAACGCCGGATGGGGCATCGGGCCATTTTTTACGCGGCGCGGCGGGGAGGAAGGGGATGTACTCTTGCTTCTGTTTGATTTGACTCGTAGGGTGGCCGTAGCAAGCATCGGGGACGACGGTTTGCTTGATCAGTCTGCCGACAAAGAAGGCCCCGCAGCGGCCGCAATTCGGCTGCGATAAATGGTGTCAGTTCGTGTTCCGCCCTCTTTCTGGGCCTCACACCATGTTTCAGAAAGCCACCTGGGCCACCTCTTGGGCCGGCTTTCCAAGCTGGGGGCGCTAATCCTAGCGCGGGCCTCTTTTTTTTCGCCACTCTCCGCCTACGTATCTTGCAAAAGCGCGCGCTCGATTTGTGCAAGGGGACGCCGCTCGGGTCGCCCTACCGTCTGAAACGGTGGTTAACGGTGAATCGCTTCAGCAAAACGGGACAAAAAACGGGCATGCAGAAAAACGGGGACATTTCAGGGTTATTTTGACCCATTGGTACTCGCGCTCGGCGCGGGTCTCCAGACCCCGCCGCTGGCTGGACCGGAGGTCTCCCGATGTTTGGGGAGACCTGCGGTCCGCAAAGTGCGGGGTCAGGAGACCCGCGCAAAGCGCAGAGCCTGGATCGACTGGCTCGCGTCGAGAATGTTAGGCATGGGCGGCTTGCCAGGCAGCGGCCGTCTGGCGACAATCGCTGTATACCGCGCACCGCTCGTGCCGCCGTCGGCGGCTACTGTTATCACGTCCTCAACCGCGGCAACGAACGCGCCCAAGTCTTTCACGACGCTGACGACTATCACGGCTTTGTCCGGCTCGTGCGCCAAGCCTGTAGTCGGCTGCCGATGCGAGTCGGCTGCTATTGCTCGGCGGGCTGTTCATGGAAAAAGATCCCTGAATGTCCCCGTTTCCCATTAAGGACCGGGCTGAGCTGTGAGAGTCAACTTGAAGGCGAATTGCTTGCGGCCGACTCGAAGCTGACTCCCGTGATTAACATGGTGTCGAGGATATCGAAATCATCGTTGCGCTGGTAAACAACCACCGTTCGTCCTTTTTCGGGCGCCATGAGGACAAAGTCACGTGCCAACACCGGAATTCGTCGGCCATCGGCGATATTAAGAGTGAACGGCCGAAAGGGGGAGGCTACGATACACTTTCTCAATTCGTCAGCCGACATGGTTTATCCTTTCTTAATCTTGGTGAGCGTTCCTGTAGCCTATTGTACGCCGGGAGCGCCTGCCAACGGGGCCGCAATGCGGAGGGACATTTGCCGCAGCACGCAAAATGAGTTGCTGTTCGTCGACACGCCAGAAAATCGAATTTGGCCGGTTGCTTGAACCTGATTGGCGGGCGTGCAAAACAAGCAAAAAGTATCGGATCCAATCGAGAATAGGGCTCGAAACAAATCGGTGCGACGAATTGTCTCCGTTACAGAGTCGGGGCGACTGGACACCGGCTGACAACTATCACGGCTTTGTCGGGCTCGCGCGCCAAGCCTGTAGTCGGCTGCCGATGCGAGTCGGCTGCTATTGCTCGGCGGGCTGTTCATGGAAAAAGATCCCTGAATGTCCCCGTTTCCCATGGCGAATTCGCCTTTCGAAAGGCGCGTTTTCGGCGTACCTTTAACGCAAGAAACCCCTGCGGTAGTTACCAATCTCGCAGGGGTACGAGGAAGGGAGACTGCCTCATGGAATACGCTTACGCGGATATCGCCAAAATGATCGATCACTCTCTCTTGAATCCCATTCTTCGTGCCGAAGAGCTGGAGAGGGGCTGCCAACTGGCGCTGGATTACGAGGTTGCCAGCGTGTGCATCATGCCGTTCTATCTGAGGCGCTGCGCGGATATTCTGCGTGGCAGCAACGTCAAGGCAAGCACAACCATCGGTTTTCCGCACGGCGGCCACACCACGATTGTCAAACTGGCGGAGACACGCCAGGCTCTAGCCGATGGCGGCCAGGAACTCGACATGGTTGTGAACATTGCGCAGGTACTTAGTGGCAGCTGGGACTACGTGCGCACCGAGATCAAGGCCATTACCGACATGACCCACGCGGCCGGGCAGCAAGTGAAAGTCATTTTTGAAAACTGCTATCTGACGGAAGCGCACAAGATCCGACTCTGCGAGATTTGCGGCGAGCTGCGGGCCGACTGGGTAAAAACGTCGACCGGCTATGGGACAGGCGGCGCCACCAGCGAGGATGTTATCCTGATGCGCAAGCAGGCGCCGGCGTGGGTGCAGGTGAAGGCTGCCGGAGGTATTCGCGACCTGGACGCGGTACTCAATATGCGCGCGCTCGGTGCCGGTCGCGTTGGTGCTAGTCGAACCAAGGAAATTCTGGACGAATGCAAGCGGCGAATTCTAGTAGCGGAATCTTGAGTCTCATCTATCATGAAACGCATGGGAGGCAAGTCGCTTGGAACCAGTGATTCCCGTTTTTGGAAGGCACGCCGCCAGAAGGCCGAAGAAATGTTTGCTGCCGGCGAGCGACAATCGACAGTCGCCCGGACGCTCGGCATTAGCCGGCAATGTGTGCATAACTGGTACTGGCAGTGGCAAGGCGGCAATGCCAGCGCGCAGGAAAGGATGCGCCGCTCGGGAGCCGGGAGGCGGCGCAAACTCGACGCGGGCCAATTGGCGGAAGTGGATGCAGCTCTGCGCCAGGGGCCCAGGCATTTCGGTTTTTCCGGCGAACGCTGGACCCTCTGGAGAGTCGCCGCCGTCATCGAGCGCATCACCGGGGTCCGCTACCATCCCAGCAGTATCTGGCGCATCCTCGGCACGCTCGGCTGGTCCCTGCGTCCCCCTGCCGACAAGGAACGGAGACCCAAAACGATTTACACTCCGCGAGAGTGGACAGCCCCTTCCAAGAGCCAACTCCCGAGTGAGTAACAGGCCTTCGTCCGCCGCTCTCGTGAGTGCATGAAGCTCGATCAGCCCAGACTATCAAGCAATCCCTGCATTTCGTCCGCGGCGTGCTGGTCGCCCTGACGGCGTGCGACGGTTATCCCCTGGCGCAGGAGTGCGCTGGCATCTGCGGGGCGGCCAAGCCGTGCAAGCGCCTGGCCCCCCTGGTGATAGGCGGGAACGTAATCCGGATTTGTTTGTGACATCTCGCGAAAGCAGCGTACCGCTTCCTCGTCATTTCCTTCGCCGACATATTCCATGGCCAGGCCGTAGCGGAGGAATGCATCATGGGGCTCGTCGGCCAGCATTTCTTGTAGCTGTTCCTTGCGGCTCCTTGCGGTCATTGCGAATCACCTCCCTCGGGCACATCCACCTCATGCGACTGCAAGAGTGCGAGCGAGTGACGCCCCATGCTGCAGTCCGTCAAGTTCAGAAGAAACTCATTTTAGTGAAGAACCGTGGCTTGTGCGGCCCGTTGCGCCGTTACAACCGGCAACAACCGCTTTTATCCCCTGCGCTCTGACTTCTGCATGCGCCGATTGCCAGGTGCTGTCCTCCCGTCCGCCGTTGATAAGCTGGCGAACCTGGCGAACAATCCTTCAGCATTCCTCGAGTCCTGGTCGAAAAAGAGCAAAAGGCAAGAGGATCCAAGGTTTGGCAGCCAAGTCTTTTGCTTCATCCAGGTTGGGGGCACCATGAGATTGCAACGCGTCGCGTTCCCTATGGCCGTGCTGATCGTGGCCTGGACATTTCCCCTCCTATGGGCGGGCACGACGAATTCGCGGCGCACGCCGGTCGTGGAAGCCGTCGAACGGGTACGTGCCGCCGTGGTCAACATTCACAGTGAACGCACGATTGCCTCGCCAAACTCCGAAGAGCTGTTCGCGCATGCGCAGCCCCAGAACCGCGTCAATGGCATGGGCACGGGCATCATCATCGATCCGCGCGGCTACATCATCACCAACCAGCATGTCGTCGACGACGTCAGCGTGCTCCGCGTCCGACTGAGCGACGGCAATACCTACAACGCCCGCGTGCTCACCCGTGACCAGGAGTCGGACCTCGCCTTGCTGAAGATCGACGCCGGCCGCACGTTGCCGACGATGCCGCTGGGCACGAGCAGCGACCTGATGGTCGGCGAAACGGTCATTGCCATCGGCAACGCCTATGGCTACGAGCACACGGTCACGGTCGGCATCATCAGCGCCATCAAACGGGACGTCACCTTGAACAAGGAGATGTCGTACAAGGCCCTTATCCAGACCGACGCCAGCATCAACCCTGGCAATTCCGGCGGGCCGCTCCTTAACATCAATGGCGAACTCATCGGTGTCAACGTGGCGATTCGGGCG
>Ga0116221_1002966_pt1 | contig 11038 bp, 8 predicted proteins | sample Sb_taG_5_FD_88965 | JGI IMG/M metagenome (GOLD analysis project Ga0116221, IMG submission 88965) | Peat soil microbial communities from Weissenstadt, Germany - Sb_50d_8_FC metaG | ecosystem: Environmental > Terrestrial > Soil > Wetlands > Peat | place: Germany: Weissenstadt | collected 2010-09-21 | reverse complement strand
TCTTAGACCCTGGCATTCATTCCGGTTTCCGAGTTGGCCGCGCTCGTACGCACACGGCAAATCTCCTCACTGGAACTCACCAAGTTTTATCTCGAGCGACTGCGGAAATACGATCCCGTACTGCATTGTGTGGTCACTTACACGGAGGAATTGGCGCTCAAACAGGCAGAACAGGCAGACCGTGAGATCGCCGCCGGCCGTTACCGTGGCCCTTTGCATGGCATTCCGTGGGGAGCCAAGGATCTGGTAGCGTATCCAGGCTACCGGACAACCTGGGGCGCGGCGCCTTTCAAGGATCAAGTGATCAATGTCAAAGCAACGGCAGCACAGCGGCTCGAGGATGCGGGCGCCGTCCTCGTCGCCAAGCTCTCGTTGGGTGCACTGGCCATGGGCGACCAGTGGTTCAACGGCATGACGCGCACGCCGTGGAACCCCAAGTTAGGCTCCAGCGGCTCCTCGGCCGGCTCCGCCTCCGCCACTGCTGCGGGACTGGTGGGATTTGCTATCGGCGGCGAAACGCTCGGCAGCATCGTGTCCCCCTGCCGGCAATGTGGCACCACGGGCCTGCGGCCGACATTCGGCCGCGTCAGCCTCTACGGCTGCATGAGTCTTGCCTGGAGCATGGACAAGCTCGGGCCAATCACACGCTGTGTCGAAGATTGCGCCCTGGTCTTCGGCGCCATTCACGGGGCCGATGGGCTCGATGCCGCGGCTGTCGATCGTCCTTTCCACTGGCCGATGGGGCGCGACCTGCGCTCGCTTCGCGTCGGCTACATCGAAACCGACAGGTCAGCGAAAGAACGGTCAGAGCTGGAAGTGCTGCGCCAGCTAGGCGTCAAGTTAGTTCCCATCAAGCTCCCGCAAAAGCCTTACTTGAGGGCATTGCTTTTGATCCTGGATACGGAGGCGGCGACGGCGTTCGATGACATCACTCGTCAGGGGATCACCGAAGGGCTGAATGTTTGGCCGCGCACATTCCGGCTCGGCCAATTCATCCCCGCCGTCGAATACCTTCGCGCCAACCGAGTGCGCACGCTTCTCATGCGTGAGATGGAAGAGGTCATGTCCCAGGTCGATCTTTATGTCGGCGGCAATGATTTGTTGGTGACAAACCTCACGGGACATCCAATGGTCGTGATGCCCAATGGTTTCCAGAAACGCGGGGAGACGGACATGCCGACCTCGATCACTTTCACCGGTCGGCTCTACGGCGAAAGCGAGCTGCTCGCCGTGGGTCACGCCTACCAGCAAGCGTCAGGCTTCCACTTGCGCCGACCGCCTATGGACAAACTGACGGCCAGCACGGGCGACCTGCCGGCCAAGAAGTAGCCGGCTCATGAAAACTGAAGCGGCTCCATATCCACAGGGGTAGCGAGTCCGCCTATGGTCCCTTCTCCGCTGTGAGTTCCAGCTCGCTTACGCGGAACCCATCTTTTTCGGGAACGATGACCAGGGCAAGGTTGATGCGATTGTTTTGACCGCTCGCCTGGTAATCATGCCCTGTGAAATAAAACTCGTGCCCTGTGCCGTCCGCCTGCTTGCGTACCTTGGATTCTCGATCGCTCTCTTGCTGAATAAGGCGGCGCACGCCAACTATCTTGTGGACCATCTCGTCGAACTCCTTCCGCTGTTGCTTGGCCTGGTAAGTCGCGGTGGTAGTTCGATAGGCGCTCGCCAGGCGATCGTTCTCCAGATCGGCGACAAACGCCTTGCCAAAGGCGAGCACTTTCGCGGCCTCGGCATCCGCGGGGGTCGCGGCCGCAGTCTGCGGCGCCTTGTCCGTCGAGTTCCCCAGGGCTGAATTCAGCATATTAACCAGGTCGATGCTCTTGGGGCGAAGTGCTGCAAGTTGCTCCTGATGGCGCGCCTCCTGGCGGCGCATGAGAATCAAGAAAACGCCGCTGGTCAATGCGGCGCCGATGAGCAGCCCGACGAGCCCATTCAGCAACCAGGATGTTTTCTCAGGAGAAGCGCTGGAGGTGGTTGGCTCAGACATCGGTCGCTCCCGCCGGAAGAACCAGGGATATTCAACCCACGCACTCGTGGGGTTCGCGGGCCAAATCGTCAGACTGCGTGTGCAGAGGGGTGCCCCCCAGCTTCGGGGTGATGCTGTCCACAATCTTGGCCAATTCGGGGCCCAGGGGAGGCGCTATCGACTGGTTGATGCTCTCGCGCGCCACAGCCATCAGACTGCCGATCGCGATTGCCTTGAGCTGCTCGATCTCGGGAGCAAACTTTTCCGCAAGCTCCCGGAGCAGGCTGGGCCTGTGCGGCTTGAGTTTCGCGCCAGGAGCCGCGGGCGGCGCAGCACCATTGTCGAGGGGATGCGTAGCCAGGGGTTGCAGTCTAGGCTGGGATGGCAAATACTCAGGAGCGCGTTGCCCGGGCAAAGTGCGCTCCGGGGCGCGCTGAGATAATAGCCGGGCCAACACATAACCCGCCGCCACAGCCCCGCCCAGCGCAGCCCACGGGTGATTGCGCACTTGATGCCGGAGATCAATGGCCTGCTTGAAAGAGTCAACGGTGTCCCGGACCGTACCCTTGACGGCGGCAACGGTGTCGAGAACGGCAGTCCGAGCCTCGTCGACAGTGTCCATTACCCTCTGTTCGAGGGCTTCCACCTTCGTCGTCAAGTCATCACGGGTTGCGTCAATCTGCTGGCGCAGCTCATCGGGTCGTAGGCTATTCAAGTCTGGTTCTTGATCCATGCGACATTCCTCTCCATCGTGGCCATCGTCTGCTTGGGCAGCAGGTCGACGGCCTTTGCTCTGCGCTTGCCGAGGAACACCAGGCCGCCGCCCAGGGCCGTCAGCGCAACGCCCACTGAGCCGTAACAACACCATAGTGGCAAGCGTTCGTCGGTCACCCAGAACAAGAGATAGACCAGCATGAAAACCAGCAAAAGGCAGCCGAAAACGACGATGCAGACGCCGACGCCCAGGGCAAGCGCCGCCTGTTTGGCCTTTTGAAGCTCGTCGATGAGTTCGCGCTTGGCCAACGCCACTTCTTGTTTAAATAGCGCCTGAGCATCGTGGACGATGCCGCCTATCAGCCCGCCAAGGCTCTGATCCGGGGAGTTCGATTGGTCATGAGCCATCGCTTAACTCCGTGAGGCTCGTCCCAGCAAGAAGCCCACGCCAATGCCAATCAAAACCGCCTGCAGAGGATAGCGTCGAACCAGGTTTAGCGCGTCATCGGCCATGGCTTGGAAATTCTGCTGCTGCAGATACGCTGCGCCGGATTCCAGGGTTCCCGCCACATCGGCGGCTGCGGCGCCCAGCGGGCCCTCCGGGGCCTTTTCGCGAATGGCACCGGCTAGCGTCTTGATCTCGTCCCCGAGGGGCCCCCTGGCGCCCTCGGCTTTCTTGCCGAGGCTCGAGGCCACATCGCCCACCTTCTGCACGACCGACGCGGCCACGTCCCTGCCCTTGTCAAGAGCAGCGGCGGCTGCTTCTCTTGCCTTCGCGGTTAGCGCGGCAGCTTCCTGTTGCAGCTTATCCTTTATGCTGGAGGAAGGATTTTCCCCAGAACCTGCGTTCTCACCCATGCCGCTGGCATTATTGCCGAAGTCTGCCATGATCCTCGTGCTCCTTGGGTATGATTGCCTTCTGGTCGCCGTCACGCTTCGCGGCACCCGTCCGGCAGTTAGAGACCGGCTAATCCCGCGCAAGACGCGCCGCAGAGAAAGGGCTTCACTGTGCTGGATGCATTAAATTTAACCTAGCCGGACAGCCCATACAAGTCAGGGGATGGGGACAAGTCATGATCGAATGTGGGCTGTGACGCCCGCGCCGCGCACAGTGGATTCAATGCGCTGGATCTTTGGCAAGGGGCGATAGTGACGAAATTGCGGCTTGTGCGGATGTGTATGTTTCTATCGGGGCTATCGCGAGTCTCTTGACACTCCACGCCAGCAGTTGCACTCTGGTTGAATCCGGATACCGACTCGGAATCAATCGGCTCAGTTCTAATCCCTGCACTCACGCCGCTGCTGCCCGCTTCGGACGCGACTGAATGTCGAACAGTCCGAAAATCTCCTGCTCCGTTAACCCCAGGGAGGGCGGCGGACCGTTTTGCTCAATCAGCTCGTTAAACAACTGCCGCCTCTTCTCCAGTACCTCGGCGATGCGCTCCTCGATCGTGCCCTGAGTAATAAAGCGCGTGACGAAGACCGGCCCACGCTGGCCGATGCGGTGCGCGCGGTTGATCGCCTGATCCTCGACCGCGGGATTCCACCAGCGATCAAATAAGAACACGTAATTCGCAAACTGGAGATTCAGGCCCACACTGCCCGTGCCGTAACTCATGAGCAAGACATGCTTGGTCGGATCGGAACGAAAACGATCGAGGACTCCCTGACGCTCCGACGCTGGCACACGGCCGTGGAAGCGCAGCGGTCCCAGGTGTTCCAGCGCCCTTGCCAGCACTTCCAACGGTTCAACCCATTGCGAAAAGAGAATCGCCTTCCGGCCGCTGTCGGCAACTTCCGCCAGGTCCGCATGAAGTTGCTCCAGCTTTGCGCTCTGGCCTGTCAGCGGATCGAAGTTGCAAATCTGCTTCAGCCGCATCACCAGCTCGAAGACATGGTGTACGGTGATCGTGTGGCCCAGAGCATTCAGGCGGATCACTCCTTCTTTCTCGGCTAACTCATATGCTTCGCGCTGGGCGGGCGTCAGCTCCAGGCAAGTATCGCGGATCGTCTTGGCGGGCAGGTCGGTCAAAACGTCTTCCTTGGTGCGGCGCAGGATGCAGTCGCCGGTCAATTGCGGCAATCGTTTGGTGGGCGTATTCGGCGGAATGCGCTCGGCATCGACAAACGCGAAAATGCTTACCAGATCGTCGGTGCGGTTCTCGATAGGCGTTCCCGTGAGGGCCCAGCTCCGTTCGCGGCGGATGCTGCGCACAACTTCTGCCGTCTTCGACGAACGATTCTTGATTCGCTGGGCTTCGTCGAGCACCACCACGTCGAACGTAGCCGGCTCTTCCGCAAGCAAGGCGGCGTCGCGCGTCAGGATTTCGTAATTGGCAAGCTTGAGAGGAGCATTGGAAACCAGCCAGGAAGCGCGACGGGCGTCCGCGTCGCCGGCAATGACCTCAAACGGCAGGTCGTCCGCCCACGTTTGCAGCTCCCGGCACCAGTTGTTAACGAGCGGCTTGGGGCATATCAGCAGCGCACGCCGTACGAGGCCGGCCTGCAAGAGCAAGCGCAGCGCCAGGATCGTCTGCATCGTCTTGCCCAGGCCCATTTCGTCGGCCAGCAGCGCTGCATGTCGCGGCATTAGAAACGCGATGCCTTCCAATTGGTAAGGGTAGGGCTTGTGTTGCAGGCGGATCTGTTTGCCCGCGAGCAGGTTCTCCAGCGACGGTTGCAGCAAATAGAACAATCGTTCCTTGAACACCACCATGTCATTGGGTGGCCGAACACGCGTCGCAGCCCCGCCAAGGCGCGGCCGTGGGCCAACTTGCGCGCCAATGTTGGATAGCGGCGGCGGCTGTGAATCGCCCGTTTGTGGTGCCGGTTTGGGTTCGTCGTGCGGCTGCGCAAATCGCCAGCCCTCCGCGGTGACCTCCAAGTTGAACTTACCCGCAGGCCGAATCCAGGGCCGCTCCGTGAGCAAGCGGGCTTCACGCGTGCCCACGTGGCAAGAACGCTCCAATGCAGGAAGCGACCTTGCGGCACAGCTCAGCATCAAATCAACTTCCTGAACTTGCGGGAGATCGATTCGGGCACGGTCCTCGGACTCAGGCGGCACGGCTTGTGACTCCCATCTTCCTGGCTTCTGCGATGGCTTCCCGGATGCGCGTGAACGGCTCCGCTAAATCCAGGCTGCCTTCCAGGCGATCCAGCAGCTGCCGAGCTGCGGGTAGGTCGGCTGCGAAACTCGGATGGCAGAAGGCTGGGCCCACTCCGTTGCGTGCCGGCCGCGCGCAGGACGACCTGAGTGATGAAACACCGGACGATGCAACTGAAGCACTCTGATCGACAGGCTTACTTGACTCAACGGACGCTTCATTCGCCATCGCAAAATACGCGACCGGCACATCCACGTGGAGTCGTAAATCAAGCACCGGCTCTCGGTCGGTGAATATCAGCTCGGCATTCGTCCCTGTCTTCTCGACCAGGGTTTTGCCAATGAGGTCAGCACAGATGTAGGTCTCCAGCGTGGCGCCATAAATGATCTGTTGGATTCGATTGGGCTGGACCGACGTGCTCAGGCGAAACTCGAGAGGCCGGCCCCACTGGTTGGTTACCAGATAGCCTCCCAGGTACCCATTGGTCTCGTGAAGGACGGTCAGGAATCCCAGGTTGTGTGCGCTGGCCGAAGCGGTTTGGGCCACGTCTTGGTCCTCGAAGTTCGTTGGCTGGCTCCCAGCATGTAGAAGAGCCGCTAGCGATGGGCATTGAACAGTCTCGGGTGAAATGGTGGAAGGACTTTAAGACGCGGAAGTTGACTAAAGTTCACAGGATTTGGCTTACGCAGCGCAAGGCCGGTGAAGACGGGATTTCATGTTCGAGGTGGCAGAAATGTGTTCGTTGGTACAGTAATTCATGGTGGCTTAGTCTGTGTTCTTCCCGTTACCCTAACTTGGGTGCATCCTCTCGCCGATAAAAGTCATGTCTCAGGCAAAGTCCCTAGATTTTCCACAGCAATCCGCATATAGTTATGTATCATGATCGAATTAGTAAACATTAACGCCTAGCGCAAACTCAAAGAACCAATGCCATGCCAACCGACACTTCTCCGACCGGCGTCGAGAGCAACGCAAACTCTGCTCCCAAGCTCTCGCCAGTGGAGGAGATCAAGGCAAAGAGTGAGCAACTTCGGGGCACCATCAGCCTGGAGTTGCTGAACGAAACCGATCATTTCCCCGAGCATGACAAGCAACTCCTCAAATTTCACGGCACCTACCAGCAGGAGGATCGCGACGCTCGGAAGACCCGTAAACGCGACGGGCTTGGCAAGCACCACATGTTCATGGTGCGCTGCAAGATTCCCGGCGGCCGGCTAACCGCCAGGCAGTATCTTGCCATCGACGACCTGGCCGGCCGCTATGCCAACTGCACCCTCCGCTTGACAAGCCGTCAGGGAATCCAACTTCATGGCGTTCTCAAGACTGATTTGAAGGAAACGATTGCGGGTATCAACGACTGCCTGCTGACCACCCTGGGTGCGTGCGGCGACGTTGTGCGCAACGTCATGGCGTGCCCTGCCCCGCACAATCATGACGGCGTTCACGCCCAGCTCCAGGAGATGGCGACGATCCTTGCGGCCCAGTTGGCCCCGCGCAGCCAGGCTTATCACGAAATCTGGCTGAACGGTAAAATGATGCAGGACGAGGTTGCCGGGCCCGATATTGAGCCGCTTTATGGCAGGGTCTATCTGCCGCGCAAATTCAAGATCGGCCTAGCGCTGCCCAAGGACAACTGCATCGACGTCTATGCCCAGGATTTGGGTCTGCTCGCGGTGGTCGAGGATGACTCGATTGTCGGCTACAACGTGCTCGTGGGCGGCGGCATGGGAATGACGCACGGCAACCACAATACTTTCCCGCATCTGGCCAAACCCATCTGCTTCGTGCCGGCAAGCGCGGTTGTGAGTGCAGTAGAAGCGGTCATCCGCCTTTTCCGCGATCATGGCAACCGAGCAGATCGCAAACGGGCGCGAATCAAGTATTTGGTTCATGACTGGGGTGTGCAGAAATTTCGCGATGTGCTTGCGGGCTACCTTGCGGGCCCGCTCCTGGAAGCATGCCCCATCGAGGTCAGTGGTTTTGATCCGCATCTGGGCTGGCAGCCGCAGGGCGATGGGAAGTGGTATTACGGTATCAGCGTTGAGAATGGCCGCGTCAAGGACCAGACTTCATTCCGCCTTCGCTCAGCCTTGCGCCGCTTGATCGAGCGATTGCAACCCAACCTGCGCATCACCGCGCTTCAAGACCTCCTTCTCTGCGACCTCGATGCAGACGCCCAGCTCGAGATCGAGCGCACGCTGTTCGAGTTCGGCGTTCGCTTGCCGGAACATGTTTCGCAGGCTCGCCAGCATAGTATGGCGTGCCCCGCGATTCCCACATGCGGATTGGCAATCTCAGAGTCGGAACGTGCCCTGCCCGATATTCTCGATCAACTGGAAGTGGAACTGAAACGGCTCGGGCTTGAACACGAAAAGCTAAGCGTGCGCATGACCGGTTGCCCCAACGGCTGCGCTCGACCCTACCAGAGCGACATAGGCCTCGTAGGTCGTAGCGGCGACAAGTACTCGGTGTTCCTGGGCGGGCACTTCCTGGGCCATCGCCTCAATTTCCTCTTCAAGGACCTGGTTCCCAAGGACGAAATCGTGTCGGTGCTCGTGCCGATTCTGGAACACTATGTGCGCGTACGCCAGCACGGAGAGTGTTTCGGCGATTTCTGTCAGCGTCTGGGTGCGGAGCAACTCCAGGCCTTAAGTGCAACATGCGCTGCGCAGCCGCATCTGGAGTTAGAGCCCGAATCCTTGCTCAAGATCCCCGGACCCATTCGTGCCAATGGCCAGCATGGCAACGGCCAAACACGATCTGACATCGCGCTCGGACTACATGTCCAACGGGACAATACCTGCCACCATTGACATGCCCTTCCAGTTCGTATTGCTACCCTCAAGCTTCGGTCGCAATACGAACCGCCACGGCCCGTATTATCCTACACCCGGATGCTTGCTGAAGTACTCCTGCGAACCCAGGAAAGCCGACAGCACTTGTTCGCTTGTCTGGGTGTGCAGGGCGTTGATCCAGCTGTTTTGCCCGCTCGTGTCTGCGGTGCGGCCCAGGTAGATCGTGTAGTAATTGTCGACCGTGTCCTTGAAGTACTCCTGGGAGGTCAGGAAGTCGTTGACCACGGTTGCGAACGGCGTGCCTGCATTCAATAGACCAACCCAGTAGGCCTGCTCGCTGGGAGCTGGGGCGCGGTTGAGCAAATCGGCGTACAAGGCGGTTACCAGGGCGCTATTGCCAACATTATCGTTACTGAACTCGGTCGAGTTCAAGATTTGCGCGATAACTGTCATGTCGGTGGCGCCGTTGGCGTACTCGTTCAGGAAGAACTGCAAGCCGGACGGGTCGGGCGCGCGGCCCAGAAATTGGTTGTAGAAGCCGTTCAGTTCGCGTGTCCGGTGCTCCGGCGAATCGATAAAGTCCAGGGCCACCTGCGATGCGGGCGTGCCCGCGTCTAACAGGTTCACCCAGGCGGTTTGTCCTGCCGGATCCGCGGGCCTGCCGAGCAGGATCTGGTACAGGGAATCGACCAGCTTCGTGTTGTTGGCGATGGTAGTGTTGGGAATCAGCGTTATCTTGAAAATGGCGTTCGAGGCCATCGTCTGCACGGCCTGATTGGACGTATTCCCCACGGTCGACACGATGCCGCCATACATGTAGCCCAGCGTGGTCGTTTGGGCGAGCAGCTGATCGAGATTGAGCACACCGTTGGCGTACTGGGGCAGGCCGGCTGCCGGGAAAAAGCGTGACTCGGACCCAAAAAGGCCGGGCAACTGGCTCGGCATTTCGTATTCTTGCCCAGCGCCGTTAGGCTGCTGAACGAAGGCGGTCACGTCATCGACGAACGGCAACTCGGCGTTTTGCGTCAACTGTCCTGTCGCGAAATTGACGTCGTAGAGGCTAAGGCCGCCGAGGAAGATTGAGTCCATTGCGCCTGTGCTCGCGCTGAACATGCCAATGCGCGGGGCGCTGTACTGGCTGAAGTACTGCTGATACGAGCTTATTTGAGTTTGGCCGACACCACTGATCAGAATCGGGTTTCGATAGCCTTGGCCCAGTGGCGTAAACACGCCGCCGTATAATTCCAGGGCCGGCTGGCCGTTGGATTGATTGATTTCTCCCAAAACATAATCGCGGCGGCGCAGGTTCACCTGGTCGTTCTGGGCCTGGTAGTCGGAGATCCCCAGGCTGCTCGGGACCTGCCCATTGTAGCTGATCTGGAAAGTCCGAATCTCGTCGGCGTAGGTTTGCGTGAAGCCTGTTGTAGCGCCCGGGTTGTATTGGCCTTCGAAGTCCTGTCCGACAACCAGAAACGCCACGCCGCCCAGTATCTGCATTTCGCCGCCGGTGACCTTGAGGCGCTGATCTTGAATCTGCTGGATCTGCGACAGCGCCGCGACGTCACCATTGGTGATCACCGCTTTGATCAAGCCGTCTACACTTAGAGCGGTCAGCGTGTCATAGGTGGTGTAGTTGGCGAATTGGCCGCTGCCGTGGTCGACGGCGCCGTAGCCGCCCACGGCGTAGAGCGTGTCGCCGCTCTGGAAAGACTCCTGATTGGTGGAATAAAGTGGCGGCGTCATCCCGGCAGCCACATCGGTGGCGGCCCAGCCTTCGCTCCAGGTCTGCCCGGTTGTCGGATTGATAACGTAGATCGTCTCATTCTGATCTTCGGGTGGGAAGTTGTTGCTCTGATTAAAGGTGTGCAAGCCATTGGTGCGGCCGCCGAACAACAGCCAGTATCCCAGATACGGAGAGTTGCTGACTCCATCTTGAGCGTCCACCGGCGACTGCAGCGCGGGCAGCCCCGACAAGCTGACCTGTTGGACCTGGATCGTGTAGGGCAAGTTAGTCGCGGTGGCCACCACGGGTGTCGGCGACGGCGGAGGCGTAGGAGCCGACGATTGAAAGTACGTCGGCAGCGCATTCGTGAAGGTGCCCGGGATCACCGCAGGAACGACGACGAAGATGCTGCTCCCTGGCTGAAACAGGGCCCCGCCGGACAAAGTGGTCTGGCCCTGCACTCCATTGGCAACGCTTAGCTGCTGCACGATGAGACCATTGGCAAGGTCGGCCTGCACTGTGAGGTCCCCAGCATTGAAGTCGCCGTTAAGCTCGCGCCAGGCGTTGAGCTGGCCCGGTCCGCTTAGCGTCAGCGTCACCTGAGCGCCCTGCGAGTCGGTATAGTTGATTGGCGTGCCGGCTGTCGTCCAGGCAAATAGAGCGTAGAAGTCGCCGCTGGCCGTATCGTCGTAGTCGCCGTCGATCGGCTGCTGTTTGGCGTCGATTA
>Ga0116221_1002964_pt1 | contig 11039 bp, 9 predicted proteins | sample Sb_taG_5_FD_88965 | JGI IMG/M metagenome (GOLD analysis project Ga0116221, IMG submission 88965) | Peat soil microbial communities from Weissenstadt, Germany - Sb_50d_8_FC metaG | ecosystem: Environmental > Terrestrial > Soil > Wetlands > Peat | place: Germany: Weissenstadt | collected 2010-09-21 | reverse complement strand
CTGTTCCGGATCTGCCGCCGGCACCTCAAGTCTTTTCACTGGACGAGCGGTCACTGGACGGGCGGGCCAGTTCCCCAAATCGGGGTGTCCCGGCCCGCCGCGGCAAGGCACAATCAGTTCCCCCGCAACGGAGGGACCAGCCGTGTTGCCTGGTGCACGAAGCAGCCGGTGGAGATCAAGGTGTTGTTCGCGTCGAAGTCCTGTATGGTGCCCGCAGCACCGAAATGGCTGCCGTCCTGAGTGAGCGTAATGGTATCGAGAGACTGAGCGATCGAGGCAAAGGTCCCATCGGGGTTATAGCGGAAGAACCAGTACGTGGCGTTGTACATCGGCCCGCTGACACGGTTCCAGGTGCCTACGCTGATTCCGCGCAGGGAGGTATTGGCGCTCTCCGTGAAAGAACCGTCCTGCAGAAACATCTGCAGGCTGCGCACGGTCCTGATCAGAGCGCCGGTTTGACAATTTGTGACTGTGACGCTCACATCCCAGACGCCCTCCAGGGTCTGCGTCTGCGTGTTCTGTGCCGGCAGCATCGACTGCGCGCCTGCCAAACCAAGCGCAAACGTGCAAATCCGCAAAATATTCTTCTTCATATCGATCTCCTTTTAGGTCTCAAGTTTGAGGCGTCAGCGGGCCCGGAGCGTTCCGGACTGCTCTCTCGCGCCTTCGCACCTTAAGGTGCAAAATGAGGGGCGAAAACTGTCACCGCCACCAAAAGTTTTGGGGGGGGCGGAAAAGGCGCCTAACTCCTGCTGAGTTCCGCTTGCAACCAGGATCGGGCGAACTTCCAATCGCGCATCACCGTTTCCGGAGAGATGGCCAGTACTTCGGCGGCCTCTTCCACGCTTAGCCCCCCGAAGAAGCGCAGCTCGATTACTCGGGCTTTGCGTGGGTCGACCTCCGCCAGCGCGTCGAGCGCGTCGTCCAGAACGATCAACTCCCTGGCCCGGCCCCGGCCGACATCCGGCAGCTCATCGAGATTCAAGCGCTCCACCTTGCCGCCCCGCTTAGCCGCCAACCGCCGCCGTGCCCGTTCAAGCAGGATGCGCCGCATGATGTGCGCCGATACCGCGAAAAAATGGGCGCGGTGCTGCCAGTCCACATTCTTGACATCGATCAACTCCAGGTAGGCCTCGTGCACCAAGGCAGTGGCCTGCAGCGTCTGCCCCGCGCGCTCGTTCTGCATGTAGTGTCCGGCGATGCGCCGCAACGTGCGGTAAACGAGTGGTGTCAGCCGCTCCAGCGCGTCCCGGTCGCCCTGGGCCCAGGCGCGAAGAAGCTGCGTAGTCTCCGACGTTGGAGCGTCCATACGGGTTTTTGAGGATCTCGCGCAAAACGGCCGCGGCGCGATCGGTTCCTGTGCTGTATGGTACCGCGCCGCGGCCTTTGCGCTTCGATTGGACCGATTGTACACCGGTGACGATAGTTGCAGCGCAGGCTGCCGCCACAATATGATTGAAGGGATGTATGGAGTGATCCTTGAGTCCCCAGCGCTTGCGGCAGATCGAGGAACTGTATCACTCGGTTCGTGAGATCGGTGAAGCCGCTCTGGCCGGTGCCGATCCGGAACTTCGCGGGGAAGTCGAAAAGCTCCTGGCGCAGGACTCGGAGGGAAGCAAGCTGCTCGACCAGCGCGCCGCTGATCTGTTCACGGACTGTACTCAGACGGTGGTAACGGCCGGCGCCCGGCTAGGCCCATACATACTCGAAGCGCCGCTGGGACAAGGCGGCATGGGGCAGGTGTTCCGCGCCATGGACCCGCGCCTGGGCCGGGCGGTGGCGATCAAGATCTCGCACAAGAGATTCAGCGATCGCTTCGAGCGCGAGGCGCGAGCCATCGCCGCGCTAAACCATCCCAATGTCTGCACGCTGCATGACGTGGGTCCCAACTACCTGGTCATGGAACTGGTCGAAGGCGAAAGCCTGGCCGCGCGCTTGGATCGCGGCAAGCTGTCGATCGAACAGACCATCCGCTTCGGAACTCAAATCGCGAATGCGCTGGCCGCGGCCCATGCCAAAGGGATCGTGCATCGGGATCTGAAGCCCGCGAACATCATGGTCACCAAATCCGGTGTGAAGGTGTTGGACTTCGGACTGGCGAAATCCGGAGTAGATCCGGCCCTTACCGCCGCTGGCGCTGTAATTGGCACCCCGGCCTACATGGCCCCGGAGCAGTTCGAAGGCAAAGAGGCCGACGCGCGGACGGACATCTACGCCTTGGGATTGGTGTTGTCGGCGATGGTGACAGGGAAGCCTTCCACGGAGGCCCGAGCCGTGCCGCCGCCTCTCGGCCGCGCGATCCAGAGGTGCCTGGAAACTGACCCGGACGAGCGCTGGCAATCGGCGCGAGACCTGAAGTGGGAGTTGGAGTCGAGCGCAACGGTACCGCTGGCCGCTTCCTCGCGATCGAGGAGCGGCCTCCTCGCCGGCGCTTTGGGGCTCGTCACGCTGCTGTTAATGGCGCTCGCCCTGGTGCACTTTCGCGAACAGGCTCCGCCGCTGGAACCAGTCCGGATGAGCGTCTTGCTTCCCGAGAAGTCGCCACCGCTGTCGCTCGCGGTTTCTCCGGATGGGCGCCAGATTGCCGTGGTTCTGGTCAAGGAGGGAAAGCAGCAGATCTGGGTCCGCGCCCTCGATGCGCTCGAACCAACCGCGTTGGACGGGACCGATGGGGCCGCCCATCCATTCTGGTCTCCCGACAGCCGGCAGATCGCGTTCTTTGCCGATGCCAAGCTGAAGAAGATCGACCGTTCGGGGGGGCCGGTCGAAACGCTCTGCGACGCGCTCGCGGTGCTGGGCGGAACCTGGAATCGCAACGGCGATATCCTGCTGGGGGGCCTGAGCCGCGTGCAGAGAGTTCCGGCCGCGGGCGGAGCGGTGACGGATCTCCCCAAAAATGCAGGCGCCAGAGATGTCTATCCGTTTTTCCTGCCCGATGGACAGCATTACCTGGCTACGCGCGGTGGCAATGCGGGTTCGCCCGAAGCCGGCGTGTGGCTGAATTCGATGAACGGACCGGAGGCACGGCGAATCCTGCAGGATGTTTCTAACGCTGAAATCGTCAACGCGCCGCCGGGGAGCCAGGTGGGGGCGGTGCTCTTCACGCGCGCCGGCACCCTGATGGCCCTGCCGTTCGATATGAAGCGGCTCGAAGCGGCAGGCGATGTATTTCCGGTGGCGCAAGGAATTACGGGCGCAGCCCTCTATTGGTTGGCCGCAGCCTCCGGCCAGGGAGTACTGGCTTACGTGTCCGGCCCGCGCGGCCCACGGCAGTACGTGTGGCGGGACCGGCGAGGCCAGAATCTCGGCGTCGCCGGGGAAGCCGGCAATGTGGTGGCAATCTCACCGGATGGAAAGCAGTTGGTGGGCGACTATAACGGAAATCGAGTGCTGGAACTCGCGCGGGGACTGGCCACGCAGTTGTCGTTCGGGAGCGGCAACACGAATCCCATCTGGTCGTCCGATGGCCGCTACATCGCCTATGCCGGCCGGGGGGGCGTTTACCGGAAGCCCGCGAACGGAGCGGGGGCCGAGGAGTTGCTGGTATCGGCAAACACGCTGGTGGCTCCGAAAAGCTGGTCGCCCGATGGGCGGTTCCTGCTGTACGCGCAAATCCATCCGGGGACCGGGTCGGACCTGATGGCGCTCCCGTTGGAAGGTGAGCGAAAGCCGTTTCCCGTGGTACAGACTCCGGCGAACGAGGACCAGGGGCAGTTTTCTCCGGACGGACATTGGGTCGCCTACACTTCGAACGAGTCCCGCCTGAGCGAGATCTATGTGATCCCGTTCCCGCCCTCATCGAGCGGCGGCAAATGGCTGGTGTCGAGAGGCGGCGGCGTGCAGCCGCGCTGGCGGCGGGACGGCAAAGAGCTGTTTTACATTTCGCCGGAATCGAAAATGATGGCGGTGGAGGTGAACACCCAGCCGGTGTTCCAGGCTGGCAACCCGCAAGCGTTGTTTCTCACAGAAATCGTGGACACCGGAATCCGCACCGGCCCGATGAGCTGGGACATCGCGCCCGACGGCCGGTTCCTCATCATCACCGAGAACGCGCCGCAGACGTCGTCGGTGACAGTGGTACTGAACTGGCGGGCGGGAATAAGGAAGTGAGCTTTGCCGGGGCCCGCAAATGATAACGCCATCGGCGCCGTGTCGGGCTGTTGTGCCGGGCAGACGGCGGATCAGAATCGCTTTCAGTAACGTGAGCGCTGGTCTGTCGCCGGCCGGAGATGTGGCCGCGATCGGCGCGATTGCCGCCGGGTGACGCGCCCCTCGGAAGCGCATCGTGCCTTCCGGAGCCGTTACCGCGGTTGCCCTGCGACTCGGTAAACCACATGGCGCCGTCGGAACCCAGGGCGATTAGCCAGAGTTGCACATAATTAAGACAACTTAATGAAAAGCTCCGAGCGACCGGCTCGATGTACACTCGATAGAACCCAGGAAGCCAAAATGGAAATCCTGGCTGAAAGCTGGATTCTCAAAATGGGTGCTGCCAGAAACCTTGCGGGTGCTGCATTGCGATTCATCGCGCCCATCTGCCGCGGCGCGATTGCGCTGTGTGCGGTCCCCGGAGCAACCGTGAATGTGGACGAACTGCCGGTTCGTTCCAGCTCGTCGGCGGAAAGCCACGTGGTTGGTTCGCTGAAACGCGGCGACAGCGTTACGCTCGGGTTGGTCATCTCCGATAGCGGCGGAGAGTGGTGCGAGATCACTCATCCTGGCCCGCCTCGCCTTTCGGGCTTCGTTCCTTGCGGGCAGCTCAATCGGGAACGGCTGCCGGAGGAGCGGAGCTATTCCATTCCATTCCCTCGCCCTCCAACGGCGCCGCCGCGAGTGGCGACGCGGACGCGGCGATTGCCGAGGCCCTCCGCCTTTCAGGGATTGATCGGGAAATCACGCTTTTGAGCGACCCGTCCGTCTGCCGTGCGAGCAAATCTTTCTATGAACAGAAGCAACTGCCCCCGCAACAAGATGCCCAAAGGATGGCGGTGGTCATGCAATTCACGCGGCCAGAAAGGTTCCGCCAGGCCGTGACAGCGAGCTTGAAGAAGACTTACCCGGCGGACGCCTACCCTCAGCTTCTGGATCTCCTGAGGTCCCCCCTGGCTCGCAGGATGACCGCAATCTGGCAGCAGCAGCAGCCCAACCCGGATCTCCAGGCCTTCGCTGCGGGACTAAAGCAGACGGCTCCGGGTGCTCAGCGTCTGGCGATCGTGAATCGGATCGACCAACTGACTCTCGCTTCGGACAATACCGGCACGCTTCGGGAGGCTTTGGGAGTGGCGGGTGTACCCATGTCAGCCAAGCAGATTGACGTGGACCGCCAGGCCGGGGAAAAGGTGCGCCAGGCCCGCCTTGTTTTGCGGCTATATCGGTATCGGGACGAGCCGGAGGATCAGTTGAGGGAGTACGCCGGCATGCTGGCGTCTCCGGTGTTGGTCCGGTTTTACGAATCGGTACGAAGCGGCATGGCGGAGGCCGAGCGCCAGGCATTGGCCGATCTGGTGCAAACCATCCAGCGCCGGGGCCGGAAGTAGTCACAGCAGCGGCGTGAAGGATGTGACTCGTGCATTCGCAACGGCAGTTGACGCCCTGACCGGTGGAGACGCCCCTCTGTTACCCGGGCTGCTGGCTCGGGTAGTGCAAGTAACAGCCAGTGCACCTTGTACGGCGTCGGCACGTCGGCAGTGGGCAGCGGAAACACGCTGACCCTGACGGTAAACCTTGGCTTCAGCCCGAGCTTCGCGGGCGACCGCATCATATACATGGCAGCTCGCCGCAACGGCGATGCTTTCAATTCGGGCTGGCAGGCCGCAGGCTCGCTGACCGTCGAGTACCGGCAGGCCGTGTATACTATCCAGAGCACGAAATGATCCAACGAATCTGTGCCGCCGCGTTCCTGGTCGCAGCCGTCCCGGCGTATGGCGCGAACCTGGCCGCCTTCACGACGTGCATCGGCACCGACGGCCACGGCGCGGTCTGCCAACTCGATCCCGGCACCTACAGCATCGCCTCAACCCTTTCCATCGCGCGATCCAATATCACCATCAAGGGCACCATCGTGACGTCCCCGCGAGACACGGTCCTCCAACGAGCGCCGGGCTTTCAGGGCTCGCTGCTGCGCGATCCCTCCTCCCAAGCGGGCACCCCCGTCCTCAACGCCATCACCCTGCGGGACCTGACCATCGACGGCAACCGGAACCTGAATACCAGTGCTTACACCTCCTATCAGCCGGATGTCTCTTTCTTCTCTACCAGGAGTCTCCTGATTACGAACTGCGACTTCATCAATTCCCCCAACACCGGTCTGGCTCTCTATGGATCGGGCACCGGAAGCGTGGTGGTCAATAACTCGTATTTTGGCAACCCGGTCGTCTACGGCCTGTGGTCGGACGCGCCCGGGAGCCACGCATCCCTGGGGGGCCCGAACGGCTACCTGCAGTGTGCCGGCCTCGAATTCGTGGATTCTGTCGTGGTCGCCAACTCCCAATTTGAAAATTCGGGAGAGCCGGCGATCCTCGGCAATATGACCAATCTCCAGATCAATAACAACGTCTTCACCAACGACCATTCCGATTCCATCCCGTTCGGCGATACGGGCGGACAGATCGATTTGGCGACCTGCACCAACAACGCCGCGGTGGTTGGCAATACGTTCAAGAACGGCTCCTCGGGACCGAATGGCCTGCCGGCCGACGGCATTGAGTTGCACGGCACCAGCATGACGATCGTCGATAACCTGGTCACCAACAATAGCGGCTGCGGGATCACAACAGCCGGCATACAGAATGTTTTTGTCGCCGACTGGAACCCGGTCAACGGGATGCTGAACAACGGCGCGAGCGGCGTCTGCATCAATCACCCGACGAACTTCAGGCCGGACGATTCGATCGTACTTGACTCGGTCAACAGCATCGGCAATGGGAACTGGGGAATCTGGATCCATACGGCGGACTTGCCGATCACTCACGTAACGATTACTAACAGTTGCCTCAAAGGGAATGCTACCGCTCCAACATCGCTCGCCGGACTCGGTTCCGGCGCGGTGATCCTAAACAACTCGACTTCCGCATGCGGACCTATCTAAACAGTGCGTCACAAGTGGGGCGGACCACCAGGTCCGCCGGGGTCCCCTTGGGGAGCGCCCTCGGCGGCCTTCTTCGAATTCTCCCGAATCAGTGGCGTTGCTCCGGCCGGAGCCGCGCGCGTAAGCAAGCGGTCTGCTCGTTGCGTATCTGCGGCGCCGGCATCTGGCTGTGCTGCGCACTGAGTGGCTCCGCGCAGACGGTCAGTGCTTCTCCGGCACAAGTCTCCCAGGCCGTCCAGTCCGGCGGTCCGGCTGTGCCGGTGAATGTCTCTCTGACGGCCTCTTCAGGCGCCGTGGCGGTCACTCTCTCCCCGGCGACTGACTCCGGCGGGAACTGGCTCTCGGTCACGCCGGGAAACGGTATCGCTGGTTCGGGAACACCACTTGGCATATCGGTCGTGATGGACCCCTCGGGCTTGCCGGATGGAACCTACACCGGGGACGTCACGGTCAGTCCGCCGGCGCCGTCACCGTCGATCCAGGTTCCGGTGGTCATGCTGCTCGGCAATCCCGGCCCGCAGCTCTCATCGATTGGGCCGGTCAACGGCGCCAGCTTCCAGGGCGCGGTCTCCCCCGGCGATCTCGTGACTTTCCAGGGCTCCGCCATCGGTCCGAAACTGCCATACGGGATTCAGATTCAGGATGGGGCCGTTCAACCCAAGATTGCCGGAACCCGAATCTGGTTCGGTAACACGCCGGCGCCGTTGATCTATGCTTACCCCAATGAGGCCGCGGCGGTCGTTCCCGCCGGCGCCACCGGGACCGTGGAAATCCGCGCGGAAAACATGGTGGCCCGTTCCCTGCCCATGAACCTCGTGGTGCAACCGGCAGCTCCAGGCTCTGCTCCCTCGGCGCCCGTGTCTGCCAGTGCCATCGCCACGGCCGGCGATTCCACCTTCAACTTCACGTTCGCCGATCCGCGCGGCTGGCAGGATCTCGACGTGGTCAACATACTCATCAACAATTTCCTGGATGGCCGGAGCTCCTGTTACCTGGCATACAGCCGCCCGCTCAACGTGCTCTACCTGGTGAACGATGCGGGCACGGCCCTGCTGCCGGGACTGCCGCTGAACGGATCGGGCAGCGTTTTCAATAGTCAGTGCATGGTCGCCGGCGCAGGCTCCTCGACCGTGGGACTCGGCGCCTCCCTGACGTTGTCGCTGAACATGAGCTTCGGCGCCGGATTTGCCGGCAACAAGGTTATTTACCTTGCGGCGCGGGACCTGGCAGGCGGCAACTCCGGCTGGCAGGCTTTAGGCACACGGTCGATGCCGGGCGCAGTGACTTTCCCTTCGGTGGCTGCAGTGAGTCCGGTGCGTGGAGCCGGCTCCAGCCAGGCGTTCACGTTCACCTTCAGCGACTCCAAGGGTTACCAGGATTTTGGCATACTGGATATCCTGATCAACAACTTCCTCGACGGCCGCCAGGCTTGTTACCTGGCTTACAGCCAGCCCTCCAACGTTCTGTACGTCGTGAACGACTCGGGCTCGGGATTGTCGCCCGGCCTGAACCTGACTGGATCGGGTACGGCCGGCAACAGTCAGTGTACAGTGAGTGCGGCAGGCTCATCGGCTGCCGGCAGTGGAACCACCCTGATCCTCACGCTCAACATCGCCTTCACCCCCGCATTCGCCGGGAATCGGGTAGTCTATGCGGCGGCGCGCGATGCGGCCGACGCCAACAACTCAGGCTGGCAGAGTATGGCTGCCTGGACGAGTAGATAGCGGCTTTCACGCCCCAGCCGCTGCGCGCCCGCCCACCTCGAACCGAACAGGCAACCGCGTGGGCCCATGCACGTGCAAAGCCTTGCGTGGTTCCCATGGCTCATCGGTAGCGAGCTCGAAATGCGGGAACCGCTCCAACAAATCCGCCAGGGCGATCCTGGCTTCCATGCGCGAGAGCGCCGCACCCAGGCAGAAGTGAATGCCGTGCCCGAACGCGACGTGCGCATTGGGATCGCGTCCGATATCGAACCGGCCCGCCTCGGGAAACTGCCGCGGATCGCGGTTCGCCGATCCGATCACGGCAAGCACCAGCTTCCCCGCGGGAATCGTCTGGCCGTGCACTTTCACATCGCGCCGCGGTGTTCGCATGATCCACTGGAAAGGCGAGCGGTAGCGCAGGACTTCCTCAATAGCCGAGCCCAGCAGCTCAGGCGCCGCGCGCAGGCGTGCCAGTTGGTCCGGATGCTCCAACAGGCACAGCACGGCGTTATTGATCAGGTTGGTGGTGGTCTCCTGGCCGGCCACAATCAGGAGTTGTAAGAACCCCAGGATCTCCTGCCGGCTGAGACGTTCGCCGTCGACTTCGGCTTCAATGAGACGCGTCAGGAGGTCGTCCTGCGGAGTCTTGCGCCGCTGCTCGATCATGCCCGCGAGGTAGACGTTCATTTCCGCAGTCACTGCCGTGAACTCGCGCCTCGAGCGCTCCGCCTCCTCATCGCCATTCCGCGAGTAACTGAGTCTCAGGATCGCGTCGCTCCACTGTTTGTATTGCGGCCAGTCTTCGATGGGAATGCCGATCATCCCGGCGATCACCTGCGTGGGCAGAGGGACGGAGAAGTCCGCGGCCAGGTCCATCTCGCCGCTCGCCGTCTTCCGATCCAGAAGCTCGCGCGACAGCTCCTTGATTCGCGGCTCGAGGTTCGCGATCATCCCAGGCGTGAAGGCCCGCGAGATGAGCGCCCGCAGCTTGGTATGTACCGGCGGGTCGAAGAAGATGAACCACGGCGGCGCAGGCACCCGCGAGCTGAAGGTTTCGTGATCGTTCAGCGCCCACTTCACGCTGTCATAGTCGAAGATCATCCATGCGTCGAAAGGCGGGGGCACGCGCAGCGCCGGAGAGTTGGTGCGCAGTTGGTCGTAGAGCGGGTACGGGTTGCGGCGGACGTCGTCGGAGAAAATGTCCATCATGGCTGGCCCTTCTACGGATGATCCTGCGAGTGGGCCGCCGAACATAGGGGTTACGCCCGAAAAGTGTGCGCCAACACACCCCGGCTCAAGAGCCGTATCTCTCCGCGGCGCGAGCTTTCGCCTTAGCCTCCTCCTCCTGGCGATTCTTCGGCGGTGCGTTCGTCTCGAGCGATCGGAGAAGCCGCGCCGAAATCCCGGCGATCTCCTCTACCGCCGCCAGGAACGAGCCTTCGTTGGCCTTCGACGGCTTGCTATAGCCGCTGATCTTTCTCACGAACTGAAACGAAGCCGCCCGAATCTCTTCGTCAGTGACCGGCGGATCGAAGTTGAAGAGGGGTTTGATATTCCTGCACATCTGGTATAACCCCAAGGTATCAGAACCGTTTGCTGGTTGTCCTATGGCATGGTCCTCGACCCCACCGGTTTCGAGGCCGAGTTGAGAACGCAGTTGCCGCGGCCGCCGCGCAGATCAACCGGTTCCCGGCGAAGCTCGCGGACCACGCCCGGTCTGCTTTCGACCATATGACTCCAGAAAGTCTCGACGCCTGCGAAGATAGATTTCGACGCCCGGACCTGTTATCGTAGTTTTCGACACAAGCGCCTGCTTCGGGCTCATTTTCGACCGTCACAGAAGGTTTTCGACATATGAAGCTTCGGTCGCCCGCCATTCCTGTCTTTCAGGAGCGAAGTCGCCTTAATCGAGGGCATCGTGCGGGATGCCTTCGAGGATTCCTGACGCGGAAAGATCGATCTTCCGGGTAGTGGCTATTTTCAAAGCAGCCCATGATTCACTCGCAGCGCAGCGCCCGGATAGGGTCGATCCTCGCCGCGCGCCGCGCCGGAAAGTAGCTGGCCGCGAGCGCTACCGCGGTCAACAGCAGCGATACTCCGCCCAGCACCACGGGATCGAGCGGCCGCACGTCGTAAAGCAATCCGGACAGCAGCCGTGTGAGCCCCGACGAGCCTGCCACGCCGGCCGCAAGCCCGATCAGCACCCAGACCATGCTGCCGTTCACCATCAGTCGAAGCACATCCAGGCT
>Ga0116221_1002949_pt1 | contig 11064 bp, 7 predicted proteins | sample Sb_taG_5_FD_88965 | JGI IMG/M metagenome (GOLD analysis project Ga0116221, IMG submission 88965) | Peat soil microbial communities from Weissenstadt, Germany - Sb_50d_8_FC metaG | ecosystem: Environmental > Terrestrial > Soil > Wetlands > Peat | place: Germany: Weissenstadt | collected 2010-09-21 | reverse complement strand
CCGCAGTGACCGGCGCTGCCCCCGCCGCCTGCACGCCCAGCATTTTGGGGGTGCGATCCACTAGCCCCAAAGTCTTCATTTCGTGAAAAGCCTTCCACACGCCCGCGATGGTGCAGCCGTCGCCCACCGACACCGCGACCCAGTCGGTGGGCTGCCACGCGAGCTGCTCGCCGATTTCCAGACCCACGGTTTTCTTGCCCTCCACCAGGTACGGATTGATGGCGCAATTGCGGTTGTACCAGCCCCAGCGTTCGCAAGCCTCCTGGCACAACTGCCAGGCCTGCTCATAGCTGCCGCGAACGCGCAACACGGTCGCGCCGAAGATCAGCAACTGCGTGACCTTGGGCTCGGGCGCGCGCTCGGGCACGAAGATCGCGCTGCGCAGTCCCATCGACGCCGCCATGCCCGCGCAGGACGAAGCGGCGTTCCCGGTGCTGGCGCAGGCGATGATCTTGCGCCGCCGCTCGCGCGCCTTCACCACGCCCAGAGAGCTGGCGCGATCTTTCAGGGAGCCGGTGGCGTTGCGGCCGTCGTCTTTCAGGAACAGGGTGTGGACGCCCACGTGACGCGCCAGAGATGCCGCCGGCGAGAGCGGCGTGCCACCCACCGCGAGTTCCGGCAATGCGGCGTCTGCGCGGATCGGCAGCAATTCCCGGTATCGCCAATGCGACGGGTCGGATCGCGCGGCCAGGCGGCGCCGCGTCAGGACGCGTGCGATGGCGGCGTAGTCGTACCGGACGTCGAGGATGCCCGAGATCCCGCAGCGGGGGCAGGTATAGGATAATCGCGCGGGATAAATCGTCCCGCACAAAACACACTCGAGACCTTCGACAAACTTCACATTAAACTCCTCGCGGACCGCGACGCCGGCGAAACATATAATGATAACTGAATGTCTTGATACATTCACCCTACGTGAAAGAAGCAAGACCCCCACAAGAGGGAAGTTTCCGGAGAGAGAGAGAGAGAGGAGACAGATTTCGGTGAGGTGGGACAGACGATCGGTTTTTGTCGTCTGTTTCCATGGCCGGGATCGGCCACCAAAGCCGACAAAAAATGCACGCCCAGCTCGTGGCGCAGGCACTCGTGCCTGCAGCGTCCCGACTCATCGGGACGCTTTTCTCGCGTCAGAGGCGGATGTTCTTCGAGAGTGTCTCTCTGCCGCGGGCTCCAAGTTTCCCTTTCCATTCCGCCACGGAATCGTGGCCAAGGCTCTGCGTCAAGCTCCCGGTTTCCTCTTCTTGGTTCCCGCCGGGCCAGTGACTTCCGGCCGCCGGAGACGGTACATTAGTCGTCTGTGGCAGATCCAATCTCCAACACCGCGGCCGCGCCGGCGGCCCGCGCCAATCTCAGCCTGTCAGGAATGCAGGCGCTGCTGGACTCCGTCCGGCTGCTAAACGCGTCGCTCAATCTGCAAGACCTGCTCAGCCACCTGGTCCGCACCGTGATGGGGCGCCTGCTGGTGACGCGCGTCGCCGTGGCCGTCGAGGAGCAGGGCCAGATGCGAGTGGCGCTCGCGCGCGGCGTGCCGGGCCTGGCCAAGGGGAGTCCGCTGCGGCAATCCGAGGCGGCGGAAAAGAAGCTTGAGCTTTGGTATCCCATCGGCTCGCCGGAGCACCCGCTGGGAGTCCTGGCGTTGGGCAGGCCCGCGCTCGGCGCCATCACGCCGGAGCAGCACCAGCTCCTGCTGGCGCTCCTGGAACTCGCCGAAACCGCGGTGCTCAATGCGCGAGCCCACGAAGAGACCGTTCGCATCAACCGCGTTCTCGACCAGAACGTGCAGGAGTTGCATGCGGTCCTCGACCTGGCGCGCGGGCTGGCATCCAAGCTGGACGCCGGGGAAATCGCCCACCTTCTGGCGCTGACCCTGGCCGGCCGCTACACCATTCGCAAGCACGCTTTGGCCGCATGGAGCGAGGGCCGCGCGCCGGTGATCCGCCAGCGCGGCATCCATCTGCCCGGGGTGCCGGCGTTGCGGGCCGCCCTATCCGAATTGACCGAGCCCGCCTACCTCAGCGAGAATCTGCCGGACGGCATACGCCAGACGCTGGCGATGGAGCCCGGCTCGGCCGTCTTCCCCATCCGCACCAGCGAGGAAGCCATCGGCATCGTGGTGTGCGGACCGCGCCTGGGGGGCGCGCCGTACGCGCCGTCGGACCTGGCATTCGGCGCCGGCCTGATCGCGCAGGCGGCGGTGGCTTTCGAGAACGCCTGGCGCCTGGAAGAAATCGTCGCGCAGAAGCAGATCGAACAGGAACTCTCGATTGCCGCCGGCATCCAGCAGAGCCTCTTCCCCGCCAGCCTGCCGGCGCTCGGCGCCTCGGACCTGGCGGCGCGCAACCGTCAGGCGCGCCTGGTCGGCGGCGATTACTACGACGTGCTGCCCATTGAGCGCCATGCCTCCGGCCAGCACCTGCTGTGCGTCGCCGATATCTCCGGCAAAGGGCTGCCCGCCGCGCTGCTGATGGCCAACATCCAGGCCACCCTGCGGGCCACCATCGGCGCGCAAGACTCGCTCGCGGCGCTGGCCACGCGCGTCAATGTACTGCTGCACGCCAGCATTCCCTCCAACAAGTTCGCCACCGCCTTTCTGCTCTCTTATGATCCGACGACCGGCGGCTGCACCTACGTCAACGGCGGGCACAACGACGGCATCGTGCTGCGCGGCGATGGCTCCGTCACCCTGCTCGAGGCCACCGGCATGCCTTTGGGCCTCTTCGCCCGCGCGGCGTACGAGGAGGGCCGGGTGGAGTTGGGACCCGGCGATCTGCTGATGCTCTACTCCGATGGAGTGACTGAAGCGGAGGACATCCACGAAGACCAGTTCGGCATGGATCGCGTCATCCGCGTGCTGCGCGCGCACCGCGAGCAGCCGGCCACCGGCATCGTGGAACAGATGCTGCGGCAGATCGACGAATTCGCGGGCGCCGCGCCGCAGCACGACGACATCACCTTGATGGTGCTGAAGCGGATGTAGCAAGGTTCGGCCAAGTTCTTACTGAGGCTCGCAAAATACAGTGACACTCCAGGGCGGACCCTTGTGGGCGGACCCCACATAAGCGCTAACCTAAAGAAGTGCTCCTTCGTTTTGACATTCCTTTGGTTGCTGGCTCTGATTGCTGGAAGCGGGTGAGCTTTTCCAGGTCCGCGCTTCCATTTCTTTGGCCGAAGCGGCGGTGGTTGCGACGTACATCAGCGCACCGAAGCCGACTTGCGGGGAGTAATCCAGGGCAAACTTCCTCGAAGGCCGTTTGGGGCCAATCGGGCTCGGATCAGCACGTCATCCTTCATCAGTAAACGCTGGGCGACCAGGAGGGAGCAATTCCTTCCGGCGCTCTGGCCAGTCTCAGCATAGGCGACTCCTCGTCCAAGTTGCGCCCCCCCAGACACTGGCAGGGTGGAAAGGATCGCCGGAGAAACTGGAGGCCAGACGGATAACGGCGCGGAAAATCCGCACGCCGAAACATAGAATGAGGGGTATGAAACAAAGCGTTCCAAAATCGGTTGACGAGTACATTGCCGCGCAGCCCGAGGCGCTGCGGCCGAAGCTCGAACAGGTACGCACCACGATTAGGAGGGCCGTTCCGGAGGCAGTGGAGGGCATCTGGTATCGCATGCCCGGATACAAGCTGCACGGAAAGCCGATGCTGTATTTCGCCGGCTTCAAGGAACACTATTCGCTGTTTGCCGCATCGGGGACGTTTTTCGCGGCGCTCGAAGATGAACTCAGGGGTTATGAGCTCCGAAAGGGGACCGTCCAGTTCCCCCTCACCAAACCGGTTCCGGTGAAGCTCATCGCCCGGATCGCGAAGCTGCGTGCGGCCGGGATCGCCGCCACGGCGAAAAAGCCGCCGATGGGCCGAGAGAAAGAAAGGCGCAAGTAGGCCCAGTAGTAGACAGGGTGGCCCGCCCGCGCGAGGCCGTTGGCTGCAGGACGCTGATCTGCCGGAAGGCCGACTCGGGCCAATTGAACGGTTGGCGACTTTTCGTTCGAATGGACGACTCTCGAACAACTGAACAAACTGTCACTTACGTGGCGCGTACTCCTGCAGGAGGGCGTCGATCGCCTTGTGGCCCGCCTTCCCTGCCCACGCATGTGGTGTCGCCCACAACTCCGCGTCCGGTTCGACTGGGTCGGCTCCCCGCTCCAGCATTAGCTTGGCCACTTCCAGCCTTCCCCAGCGGCACGCCCACCCCAGCGGAGTGCTCTGAAGCAACTCATCGCGCGCGTCCATCCTTGCGCCCCGATCCAGCAGGATGCGTATGAATGCCACGCGTTCCTCTGGCGCGACCCAGTTATACGATGCTGCCGCGTAGTGCAGCACGGTGATGCCGAAACGTCCTCTGATATTCGCATCGCACCGATCGAGCACCATTGTGAAGCAGGGGAGATAGCTGCTTCGCTCGAGGTCCCATTTCTGCGAATAAATCCACGGAATGTGATTCCAAAAGCACAGCGGGGAGGCTAGAATACGCCACCAGCGCGGATCGTCCCTCGGCCAGGTGATTCGCTCCAGCGCCATGCGCAATATGTCCACCGAGCCGGCGCTCGCGGCCGGATCGAGGATCTCCTCGGCCACTGTTCTGCCTTCCGGCACAGTGCCTTTTGGCAGTGTGCCGGCGTCCTCCTGAGCGAACATCCGGGCTGCCAGTTCGGTATCGCGGAGATAGCCGGGCGTCATGGCGTTCGGCACGCCGCCGTACCGCGCCAGCAGTTCGATCATCGCCGCATCCTTTTCCCGGTAAGCGTTCCACACGCACGCCCACGCATTCGCGTCCGCTCCGTGTGCCAGCAGGATCTCCGCCATGGCGAGTTTGCCCGACTGCGTGCACTCCTGCAGCGGGCGTCCCCAGGAATGCACAACCTCGTCAGCGCCAGCTTCGCGTCTGGTCTCGTCCGGATCGAAGCCTAACTCTAAGAGCAGCTCTAGCATTTCCGGACGGTCGTGCTTGACTGCGAGGGTCAGCAGACCGTGGCCGGTTAAAGGATCGCGCAGGGCTCCTTCGGCATGGCGCTCGCGAATCCATGCCGAGTCGCCGCGGACCACTGCGGCAGCCACCGGTTCCATCGCGGGCTCTGCCCCTTCGGGCGCGGGCTCCGGCTCAGGCTTCTCCCGCTTCAGTTCCTGTTCGCGAATGATGTCGACGACTTCGTCGTAGCCGCGTTCTGCGGCCATGACCACTGCCTGGGTATCCTTCCGGTACGGCCAGATCCCGCTGCGCGCGTCTGCGCAGCTCCATCAGCAGGCGCACCATCGCGGCGTCGCGCCGTTGCACCGCGATGTGCAGCGGCAGCCGTTCGGGGTAGCCGGACCTGTCGCGCGATTCACGAGCTCGGGCCGCCGCTGCAGCAGGTTTCGAACGGCATCCGCGCCCCCTTGCTCCACCGCATCGTGAAGCCGGCTGATCGTCACACCGTCTACGCGCGCTTTGAGTTTCGGCCAACTGTCGAAGCCATAGGCGCGTGCCAACACAAGCTGCGCGTCATGCAAGGCAAAGGTGTCAAGGGGGGCACCGGGGTAATATTGCACTACTTCGGCCACGGCGCCGGATTCTCTCGCGGCGAATCCCGCGAGCAGTTCCTTCGCCTGCCGTTTCAGTTGATCAAGGTCGGGCCGCTCGGGAAGATGCCGGGCGGGTAGATTGGCGTTCACAATGAGCTCCTTTCGTGCGCCTGGTGTCCGCTCGCTCGGGCAGAAAAGAGTTCACTGAGACAAAAGTATTTTCCGTCAAACATCAGGGGGACTCAGTCCTTCCCGCGGACACGGTGGCGCCCTGAACGCCACTACCAGCCTACCACTTGCTCATGTCTTAGGCTGGAGCCGGTTGACACGCTCGCCGCCGCGCGAGAGGCACACACCTTCCAAGTTGACGTATCACGCCCGATGCTGACATGTCCCCAGCTGACGGTAGATCCTCGCTGACGCCGTAGTGTTTAGGATCAACGAAATCGGCGGCCCTTTACGGCACCAACGGTGCTGGTGGGCCCCAAGTCGCGTTATGGGAAGCGTCACTTGATACGTAACGACAAACGCCCTTGCAACCGCTGATGGCGCTCCACATGGACCAAAACTCGGTGTGTCGGCTTGCGAGGCTGCGCTTTCAAGATGCTGAGACTCGCTCGGAAAAGTCCAGCCGCACCTCGACTCGGCGCTCCCTCGGGCGAGAATGCCCTTAAGCTGGCGCTTATGGGGCGGTGCCCAGTATCATTGATCCGATCATTTGATCCGATCAATGGGGTATACTGATACCGATGATGGAACCGCGTCACATCGGAGAGGTGCTTGGCGGCCACCGCGTTTTGGGCAAGCCCGTCACATCCATACTGGAGCTGAATGACGCCGTCGAACGCGGCTTGCCCAAGGCAACCCTTCGCAACGTGGCGCGGCGCGTCTTTTCGGATGCTGCTGAACAGCGCGCCATGATGCACCGCATCGTCCCGGAGGCGACCTATAAACGGCGGCGAGAACGTCTGAGTCCCGCGGAAAGCGAACGGACCGAGCGCTTGGCGCGGGTCGTCGCCACTGCCGAAGACGTCTGGCAGGATCGCGAGCAAGCCCGTCGCTTTTTGACCACCCCTCATCCCGAGATTGGCGGCAAAACACCCCTCGACGCGGCTCTGACGGAATTGGGAGCGCGGCAGGCTGAGGAGGTCATGGCTCGTATCGTCTATGGCCTTCCGGCGTAGCGGTCCGCTGCGGGCGTTCCGCATCGCCGATATGCGGCACACCATCTTCGACGGCAGTGGGGCAATGCTCCACGGCGCCCGCTGGAATTCTCCCGGACGACGCATCATCTATGCCGCCGAAACGTATGCGGGTGCGTTGTTGGAGATCCTGGTCCACGCCTCCGGCAGCGTCCCACGGAGCCAGGGTTATGTTGAGATTGAGATTCCGGCCGGCTTACCCATCGAAGAAATCACGCATCGCGAGGTGCCGCAGTGGGATTCACCATCGTTTGAGAGCGCCCGGGCCTTCGGCGACTCATGGTATGACGAGCGCCGCACGCCTGTACTGATGGTTCCCTCGCTGGTCACGCAAGTAGAGCGCAACGTTCTCATAAACCACGAACATCCCGATTTCGCCCACATCCGGGCGAGCCGGGCATTGCCGGTACGCTGGGATGCGCGTCTCTGGAGAAGGCCGTTGGCGAAATGAACGTCGCGTAAACTTCAGTCACGCCGCCGGTCTGATCCGCGAATTGAAGCACGGGAACTAGCAGTTGTTCGACGGCACAACTCGGCCCCGTAGGTCCATTCGCTTCCCAGCACTACGTTCAGAACCCGCGAAATCCGGGCACGATTTCGTTTCAGAGTCCGTCCACTGAGCGCGCGCCACTCCAGCGGACGCGAGCCCTGGCGGCGTCTTCCCCGCCGCTCTGACACATTCTGCCGTGAGGTGCCGCGCCTACCTTCCGTTTGCCGCCAACTCGCTCAACCGCCTTCATTGCCCGCGGTTTACGGCGCACCCGGAAGTTGGCCGTGGACCTCGGCTGGCGGGCAGCCAGCCCTGGGATGCGGGCCCCGTGGCGCGATCTGCCCGAATCGTGTTTCCCCGATTTTCACGGTCACGCGCCTCCCGCCTTTTTTTCAATGTCCCAGCCCCCCAAAGAATCAATGATTTACTGAACACTCACCCACCTCGCCCCCAATTCTTCCCATGGCGCCGTGCTGCAATTGAATTGGGGAGGAGAAATGCGCGACCGCAAAACCCGGCAAGCGCCGCCATGTTTCTTCGCACCCGGCCCCGCGACCCATCTTGTGACGCGTGGACCGAAAAAAGTCCTCCCCACGCGTCACAAAATCTCGAGCCGTCGCTCTAACCCCACGCAGACAAGCAGCTTACCTAGCGACAAAAAAATACACACACACACCAAAACCTGCGTCGCCACGAGCCGCAAACCCGGCGCTCCCGCCACTGGCCCGGACTTCGAGCACCGAGAACCTCGGGTGACGCGTGGACCGAAAAAAGCCCGCCCCACGCGTCACCCGATTTGGAGCCGTCGCTGTAACTCCAAGCAGACAAGCAGCTTACCTAGCGACAAAAAAATACACACAGACACGCCCAACCACGTCACCGTCACCCGCAAACTTGCAGCTCACCCCGCCCGCCCGGACTTCGCCCCGCCCCGCCGCATCCGCAAACCTCCCCAAGTGCTACAATCCCCAAATACCGCCCACATGCGACCGACGCACCTGTCGTTGATGCCCGGTGGAGCGTCCCGCGGACTCCGCTCGGCATGGATCGCCACCCTGGCCCTGTCGCCCCTGGCCTGGTTCGGAGCGACCCTCCTCGAGGACCACCTCCCGCACGACCGGAAATTCGTCTCCATCGGAAGGGACCAGGCCATCGAGCGGGCCACTGACTTCGCGCAGACCCTCGGAATCGATGCGCGTGCCTGGACTCCCGCCACCTCCGCCCAGGCGCACAAAACAGTTGCCAACCTGTTCCGCCACGTCCGGCCACCCGCTCTGGAACGCGTGTTCGCGCCAGCCACCATCGATGTGACTTTGACCGCGCCGGATCGCCGCTGGATCAGGGTGAGCCTCACACCGGATGGCCGCGCCATCGGTTTCGTGGAGAAGAAGCCGGCCAAGGGCGTGCTGCTCAACGAGGCGGCCGCGCGCCAGATCGCCGAGGATTTTCTGCGCCGCCGGCTTGGACCGGACAATCCCTTTCTCCTGGAGAACCCGGCTACCCGGAGCCTGGATAAGGATGGCTGGGAGCGCGAGTCTGTCTGGGAGGCGAAAGTTCCGGGACTGCCCGAATCTCCGGGACTGCCCCCATCCAAAGTCAAGTTTCACGTCGACGTGGCCGGTGATCGCGCCGTCAGCGAGACCTTTTCCCTTGAGCTCGATCCCGCCTCCAAGCGCCTGGCCGGGTCGAGCTCAACCTGGGACATCATCCTCGGAATCGCCGCCGGGCTCTCCATCACCGGCCTCGCGGTCTATGCCATCGTGCGCTATGTCCAGCGGTCGTTCGAGAATGAAATCTCCCATCGGCGAACCCTGTTGGTTGCTGCATCGTTCGTCATGTCCGGCGTGATCGCGCTCCTGGTGAATGGGAACAGTGCCTCGGTGAGTGTCAACGGAGCGCCGGCCACGGGCACGGAACTGGTGGTGTCTCTGACGCTGGGCCTCGGTTTCCTGGGAATTCTGGTCGGTGTCGCTTACGGAGCGGGCGAAGGAGATTTGCGCGAAGCCTATCCCGGAAAGCTCGTCTCGGTAGACGCATTTCTGTCGGGTAAGTGGCTCTCCGCCAACTGCGCGCGCTCCATCCTGGCCGGGGGCGCATTCGCCGGCTGGCTGTTGCTGATCCAGAACGCGCTGCTCCTGGCGGTGCGTGGAGGGCTCGCCAGCGACTATGCCGGTCTCATAGGTAATACTTTCCAGAAGTCTCCACTCATTCAGGCGGCCACCGATCTATATCCGGACATTACGCTGATGGCGGCATTCGGCCTGATGTTGCCGCTTACGCTTCTGCGTCCCCGAATTCGCCGGCACTGGCTCGTGGTTGCCTTGCTGCTCCCGCTCGCCGCGGTAGTGGCCTCAACCGTCGCTCCTGCCGCACACTCCTGGCAGAGCACCCTGATTGTTACAACGGCATGGACGTCCGCCGCCTGCGCGCCGTTTTTCTTTGGCGACCTGCTGGCGGCCGTCAGCAGTATGACCGCGCTCGAGTTCGTCGGCACACTGTTGCGGAAGAGCGTGGTTTCGGACCACTGGTATACCATCGCCTACAGCCACGTCCTGCCGGCCGGAATCGTCTTCCTCCTGGTGGAGCTCTACTGCGCATGGCGTGGAAGAATCTACAGCGAACAGCAAGTCTGGCCGTTGTACGCCCGCCATCTCGCCGAACGCCTGGCGCTGACCGCGGAAATCGGCGCTGCTCGCCTCGCCCAAGTGCGCCTGCTGCCCGATGCCGCGCCGCGCATCGCGGGGCTCTCCATCGCCGGCTCGTGCATCCCGGCCCGCGAGGTGGGCGGCGACTTCTTCGATTACTACGTGCTCGACGACCATCGCCTGGGCGTGTTCGTCGCCGAGGGCGGCAGCCGCGAGCTTGGCTCGGCGATGGCCATCGCCCTGGCCAAGGGCTTCCTGATGTACACCGCGCGTCTCGACCTTCCCCCGGTGGAGGTTCTCCGCCGCCTGCGCACTACGCTCGGCTCGGTCCTGCTGGGCGAGAATGCCCCCATGACGGTGCTTTATGCCGTGGTGGATGGGCGCACCGGTTCCGTGCGCTACGCCCGCGTGGGAACATCGCCCCGCGTGGTGATCAACGGGCACGCATTGGCCGAGGAGATCGCCGGCGCCGACATCCGCCACGGCGCGGCTACCCTGGCGCCCAACGATGCCCTGTTCTTCTATACCGATGGATGGGCCGGCCAAATCGCCGAGCAAACCCGCCGGGTGCCGGACGCCTTCCTCCGCGATCTCACGCGGCAGCTTCCCGCCGCCCTTGCGGATGCCCTCCACAAGGCCGTGTTGGAAGCCGCCATGAAGAGCCGGCGCGATGCCCCTCCGGACGACGTCACCGCGGTGGTGGTGCGCCGCGAGGAGATCGTGGCCCAAGCCATCGGAGGCATCGCATGAAACCCCTGCGAGTCCCCGCCATCGCGGCTCTCGCGGGAGCCTTGCTCCTGGTGTTTCTCTTTCCGCGAATCGATCCGTCGGCCATCTTCGGCGCAGCGCTCGATCGCGCCGAGGCCATCCAACGCGCCCGTCAACTCACTTCCCGTTACGGCGTGTCGACTGCCGGCTGGAAGGTAGCTGCCACTCAGGTGACGGATGAGAAGCTCCGCGCTTATCTTTCGGCATTTCCGGATGATCCGGCCGCCAGGCTGTTCGCGCCCGTTGCTTGGGGTGTGGTATTCATCGAACCCACTGGAAAGCAAACCGTCCGCGTGAAACTTTTCGCCGATGGCAGGCCCGCCGAATGGGAACTGAAACCGGCAAGTGAGGCTCCCGCGCCGCCCGTCAGTCCGGAAACCGTGCTCCAGGATTTCGCCGGCTCCAGTTCGTCGGCCTTCAAGCCCGTGGACCAGTCATCGTGGAACTTTCCCATG
>Ga0116221_1002948_pt1 | contig 11071 bp, 9 predicted proteins | sample Sb_taG_5_FD_88965 | JGI IMG/M metagenome (GOLD analysis project Ga0116221, IMG submission 88965) | Peat soil microbial communities from Weissenstadt, Germany - Sb_50d_8_FC metaG | ecosystem: Environmental > Terrestrial > Soil > Wetlands > Peat | place: Germany: Weissenstadt | collected 2010-09-21 | reverse complement strand
TTGTTCACAGGTAAGCAGGGGATAGGAAAACGTTTAAGGTCTACCTCCCCGGTGCGGAGCACAAAAACTGGAAACAATCCAAGCCTGAAACGGAGACCGTCAGGCCGAAGCGGCAAGAGAAAACGATCCTGCTCGTGGAGGACGACGAAATGATGCGTAGCTTGACTCGACAACTCCTCCGCGAACACGGCTACACAGTAGTCGAAGCCAATGACGGGAGATCCGCCCTCGAATGGGTGGAGTCTCATCCGGGTCAAATTGATCTCTTGCTGACCGACGTAGTCATGCGCCGGATGAGCGGTCCTGAGTTAGTCGAACGCCTGAGCGTCCCTTACCCAACCCTGAAAGTCGTGTACATGTCAGGTTACACAGGGGAACTGATCGCGGAGCGCGAAATGGTGAAGCGTGGCATAGCCCTCCTCGAAAAGCCGTTTACCCGCACTTCGCTGCTAAATACGATCCACGCCACGCTGGGATAGAGATTGCGGCAAACGCGACCCAGTGCATGGTCCGCATAACCAACCGATCGGTGATGGGGATCACACAGAGCTGTGTGAAAGCACGCACCTCGTCACAGCTTCGGCGGGCAGTCGGCACAGTCCGGCATTCACCACTCCAAAACAACATGTTTATTTTGTATAGCTTAGGGGAACTCGCTTAGACCGGGCTCGGCACCTGAAGTGTGGCGAGGCACTTGCCAAAGTACCTGTGAGCGGAGGCACAATATGGCAACGCATATCGTCAACAATACCCAGAAACTGGCGCCCGCGGCCAAGACTTTCTGCGATTTTCCCCCATCCTTGGTCGATGCCTTGGAGCAAGAAGCAATCACTACTACCTACCCCACGGGAGCCGTTCTGTTCGCGGAAGGTCAGGCACCGCGCGGAGTGTTCATCGTGCGCCGAGGTCGAGTGAAACTTTCGATTTGTGGCAGCGACGGCAGAACCCTGATTCTGCGCATTGTCGACCCGGGTTGCCCATTGGGAGTGGCCGCTGTAGTCTCAGGACGCCAGTACGAAGCGACCGCCGAGACTCAGGAACCGTGCGAGATCAGCTTCCTGCGACAAAGCGATCTGCTGCGCCTAATGCGCCTTCACGGCGAGCTTGCCCTGTGGGTCACCCAGCACATCAGCATGGATTACGCCGGAACTTGCCGCGAAATACGCGATCTGATCCTTTCCGACTCCGCCAGCGAAAAGCTAGCTCGATTGCTTGTGGGATGGCTCGACCAGAACGCTGCGGCCACAAATCCCAACCATGTGAAAATGGCTCTAACTCACGAAGAGATTGGCCAGATGATCGGCACGTCGCGCGAGACCGTCAGCCGGCTTTTCGCGGGCTTCAAGAAGCAGCGCCTCATCCAGCAGATCGGCTGCACGCTTGTTATCCCCAATCGCGTCGCCTTGGAATCGTTGATAACTGCGTAGCGAACACCGCTCGACGGGGCCGGCACTCCTCTTCCGGCCCCGCCTTTTCTCGGCAACACCACTCAATTCCCTAATCAGGTTTTCCGATGTAATGTTGTGCGCTGTGAACATCGGCGTGGTCTTCTAAGCACTCCAGGTGAGTAATGACTTCAGCTGGCATTTCCAGTTCGACCGGCAGGCGTTCTTCCAGAATGGTTGCCAGGCGGTGGGCCTCGCTGACCGGAGTCAGGCGCGGGAAGAGCAAGTGCACTTCGATGATCTGCCGGTATCCGGTGGTCCGGAAGCGCACGCCATGGTATTGAATAGCCAGCTCCGAGCAAATTGCATCCAGTTTGTCGCGAATTTGGTGGCCAGCTACCGGGTCAGAATAGTCCATCAACCCAACCGCCGAGCGCCAGACCAAGCGACCTCCAGACCAGAGGATATTTGCCGCAACTGCGATCGCCACCAGCGGATCGAACGGTTTCCAGCGCGTCAGCAGCACCAGTGCTAATCCTCCCACAACGCCGAAGCTGGTCCAGCTATCGGTCAAGACGTGTTTGCCATCGGCTTCCAAGATGAGGGAATTGGTACGGCGTCCGATCCGCAGCAGATAATAACCGAGACCCGCATTGACCACTCCAGCTGCCAGGATCAGCACTGCGCCTGTCCCCAGGTGCTCCAACTCTAGTCCGCCAATCCACTTCCGGATTGACTCATAGAGGATGGCGATTGCGGCCACGATAATCATCGCTCCTTCAAATCCAGCCGAGAAAAAAGTGATGCGCTCGTAACCGTAAAGAAACTGCGGGGACGCCGACCTTGTGCTGAGCCGAAGACTGAAACTGGCAAACCCCACGGCGATCACGTGGACGACCGACTCGGCCGCGTCGGAGAAAATGGCGGCCGAATGGGTCATGAAATACACCGTGGTTTTACCGATTAGCATCGCCAACCCAAAGATCAGCGAGAGCCGCATAGCGAAGCGCGCATCGCGCAACTCGCCTTCGTCTCTCTGTGTTGCCGGGCTAACCATGGCTTGCATAGGCACGCTTTGTAACCCAGGGATGAGAAGCTTGCACTCGCCACATACTCTCAAAGAGCAGCACCAGAAAGATGTGACGCGGCTCACGCACCCTCTTCGAGAGGTTTTCTTGAAAGCTCTCAATCCTTTGCGGGTGGGTTGCCGCCTGGAGCGTCGCTAGTTGCCGGCTCGTCCTCATAGTCGACTGGAGCACTGGGCAAATCGACCAGATGGGCGCGCTCCAGGGCGCGCAGGTACTCTGGGCGGGAATGGCGGTAGTGATCTGCCGGGACTTTGCCGTTGAGCCAGGCCGTATCCATCGGGTAGACGAGCGGGTCGAAGATCACCATATAGAAGTGCCACAACAGAATGGAAAAGGTGGCAAGCAGTGCCTCGTAATAGTGCACGGCAGTGGCGGCGTCCGAAACCCACTTAGGGAAATAGCGCAGGGTGAAATTGTTGAACCACAATAAGAACCCGGAGACCGTCATCACCACCGTCCCCCACATGAATGCCCAGTATTCAACCTTCTCCGCGTAGTTGAATTTCGTGAACTTCGGTTCGACGTTCGTGAGTCCCAGATTGTAGGAGAAGACCTGCAGCAAATCGGTCACGTCTCTCACATCGGGGAACATGGCACGCAAGAACCGGGCGCCGTCTTGCCGATTTATGACAGAGAGGTGAATCACGTGGTAGATCGTGGAAGCGAGCAGGACAACCGCTGCGCTGCGATGTACCAGCCCGCGAAAAGCGAAGTGGCCTTCCCAGAGCAAGAGTGGACGCGCCCAGAACGCCTCGGGATACTTCAGCGCAAAGCCGGTGAAAACCAACGTCGGGAAGCTCAGGATCACACCCCAGTGGGCGATGCGGAAGTTCAGATTCATGCGCGACACTTGCCCGCCGCTTTCATGGCGTGGCTGCCGCCGCAGAAGCTTCCTTAGGAAGTCCAGCAGGTTGTGCATGACCATGAAGGTAAGGGTCGCCGGGATCAGGAATATATACGTCCAACGGATCCACTTCACAACCGGATGGGCTGGGCCAGTCGTGGTTTGCACGTGCACTGGCCCGATTACGAAATGCTCACCCGCGCCCGCGTGGCAAGCGCCGCAGGTTTTCGGCAGATTCGCAGTATTCACGGTCGAACGCGGATCGCTCGACCGAAAAATATTGTGCACTCCGTGGCAGGAAGCGCAGTTGGCGACACTCTGGGACCCGCCTCGCGCAGCCAGACCGTGATAGCTGTCGGCGTAGGAGGGAATCCGATCGGCGGGGAGATTGTAACGCAACGCCAGGCGCTCGTCGCTGTGGCATCGCCCGCAAGTCGCCATGGAGACGCGTGCGGCGTTCACCAGCGATCCCTGCTCTTTCGGCCCGAGGATCAAGTGCTCTCCGTGGCAGTCGCTACACACCGGGGCTGCCGAGACGCCGGCCTTCATCGCCTGTCCGTGCACACTCTCAAGATACGTTTTGCTAATGTCCGAGTGGCACTGGCCACAGGTTGCCGGGATATTCCAATGGTTGGTCTTGGAACGCGCATCTTTCGGGGGAAAGATTCCGTGGCTCCCGTGACAATCGGAGCAGGTTGCGGCCGCTCCGTCTCCATCCGCCACCGCTCGTCCATGCACGCTTTGCCGATAGAGTTCCACGGGATGCGCGAAGGGAATCTTGTGCCGCGACAGGAACTGCTGGTTGCTGTGACAAGAGGCACAAGTGTCAGGCAGATTTTTCTTGGCCACCGGTGAAGCTGCTTCGCTCGAAAGCTGAATCTGGTGCACGGACCCGTGGCAGGACAGGCAGTTGGGCGCATCCGGATCGCCTGCCGCGGCCGCCTGTCCGTGTATGCTTCGCCGGAACTCCTTCACTTCGTCGGCATGGCACTGCGCGCACTTTGCCGGCGCGGTCTGAGCCGCCGGAGCCACTTCGTGCGGATCTCCATGGCAGGATTGGCACGCTCCGTCGCCGAGCGTGCCGTGAATGCTGCCGGACACATGCGAAGCCTCTTCGGCGTGGCAGGTCGAGCATCGCACCTTGGGCACTTTGTCGGGGTGGGGAAAATCTTTGATTGTCGTGTGGCAGTCGGCGCAACCCAAAATGCCGTGGACGCTGGCGGCATGCTTGACGGAATCAATCGAAATGCTTTTGCCACTGGCCGACGTCATTCCTGCCTGGCTGTGGCAACCGAGGCAGGTTTCGTCCTGCTTCAGCGGATGGGCTTCTTTTGGTTGGGCGCTGGCCTGAAGGGGTAGTACACAGACCGAAAGAAGCAGCACGGCGCAGGCGAATCTCAATCGCCAGATGGTCCCTGTGGCGCGTTGCATCCTTTTCAGCAATCGAGCTCCCGCATCTCGCTCCTACTTCATTCCCAAATCAGTCAGGATCTTGGGATTTTCTTCACCTGCGGCCAAAACCTGATGGCACGCGGAACAGTCGTTGGTAATGGTCTGGCCGTCGGCACTGGTGTGACTGCCGTCATGGCAGCGAAAACATCCCGGCGAGTCATTGTGCCCAAGGTTATTGGGGTGCGTGCCCCAGGCGATGCGCATGTCCGGGAAGATATTACGCAGGTAAATCGCCGCGACTTCCTCGCTGGCCTGTTGCACCAGGGTGCGCCGGGTCTGATAGAGTTCCGCGTAGTTCGTACGATAAAAGTTGTTGATTTCCTCGGTGATGCTCTGCTTGGCAACCTCGCGGGTGGAGTAGTTGACTTTGAGAACCTCAACCGCTTTCTTTCGGATGTAGGGAAGCTCCGGGCTGATGTGCCCGAGCGACATTTGCTTGTCCACGGCGTTTTCGGGCATATCGAAAGCGTGCGTGGGCCGGTTGTGGCAATCGATGCAATCCATCGCGCGGTGCTCACCGTGGTCCAACTGTTGTTGGGTTGGCTTCGCGTCCGTGGAAATGAATTCCGTTGTCTTTCCCTTATCGTCGGTGTAATACACCACCGGGATCGTCTGCCGCTCGGCGTCGGTCGAAATGTAGCGAATGCGGGTGGCGTCGGCGAGGTGGCGTCCATGGATTCCGACCGAACCCTGCCAGGTGCGTCCACCTACCTTGAGCAGCAAAACGTCCGTCTGGGGCGTGTTTTTTTCATCGTCCTTGTAGCTGGTGTTCACCAGAAACTTGTCGCCGGTGAAGCGCTGCGGCCAGTGGCACTGCTCACAGGTTTCGCGCGCTGGGCGGAGGTATTTTACCGGCGAAGGAATCGGGCGCGAATAAGTGTGGAAGGTGACGGCAAATACCTGTCGCAGGCCGGAAAGCTTGGAGCGCACAAACCACCCCGCTCCAGGCCCGATGTGGCACTCGACACAAGCCACTCGCGAGTGCGGAGAATTTTGATAGGCCGTGTACTCGGGGATCATTACCCGGTGGCAGGTCGTCCCGCAGAAACTCGTCGAATCCATGTACTCCACGCCGCGGTACGACGCGGTCCCAACAATAAGAAGGTTGAGGACAGAAGCCAAAGCCACCCACTCGAGAGTACGCCGCACAATGGGCAACCGCAGGTCGATGGCAGGATAAATTCCCGGAAGGCTTCCGCTGCCGCGCAGACTTCGTCGCCGGAGCCAGATGCCAAGCGGAATCAGCACCAGGCCGAGTACAAAAATGCCAGGGAGAATCAGAAAGACCAGAATGCCGATATAAGGATGTGGCGGCCCAGGCAAGAAGACGTCATAGAACCAGAATGCGATTGTGGTGAGTGCCGTGCTCGTGGTTACAACAGCGCCGGTAAGTGTGACGGGGTTCTGTCCTAGAAAATAGACTGGCTGTGCCTGGTCCCTGATGCGTTCTCGCAGGTTCATGTGAAACCGCCGCTCCCTTCACTGCTTTATGGCCGCCGCGCAAACACACTTTACGCGTTGCGGCGAACGATCCACCGCCCTGAACAAATCTCGCTCCATCTTGATGGCAGAAACCGCCGGGACTACTTTTTCAGCGTGCGAATATAAGCCACCAACCCCTTGATTTCCTCCGGCTTCAAAGACCCGTACTTAGGCATCTTGTTCTTGCCGTTCGTGATGGTATCGGTGAGCTCCGCGTCCGACATTTTCTGCACATCGGCGGATGTGAAATCGTGGGCGCCCATTTTCTTTCCCATCGACGAACCGGTTCCGTCAGCACCGTGGCAGGCGGCACATTTTGACTTGTAGAGTGCCGATGCGTCTTGTGCATGGCCTGAGAGGGAAAAGGTGAGAACAACAGCCAACACTGTTGCGAAAGTAAGCACTTGGACGTCGATTCTCTTCATCTTCAAGCTCCATTCGATTTTTCGTTGACGCTACCTTGGAACAAATGCATCTACATGTTGCAATATTGAACTGTTCGAGGATCCAGGTTCTGTGACCCCGGTCACACATTGTTGGTATTGTAGTCTCCAACCCGTTGCATTTACACGATGAATAACCCGCGTGACCGTTCTCACGACGAGATGTGATGCCCATCACGGCATCGTTGCCGGACATTGGTTCAAACTAACGATTAGGGTGAGCCTTATGCCAAAAGATGGTCGCAATCTGCTGGATGTGCTGAAATTCGAACTGGAGTTTCTTGAGCAAGGTGGTTACGGGCGGCTGCCGCGCGAAGCTTGGCGGCCACGATTTATTTTCGAGGATTCCCCCACCTGCATGAACTTTAACTCGAAGGACCGCGAACCGTGCGAAGAATGCCTTCTGATGCAATTTGTCCCCGAAGGCGCACGCAAGGAACAAGTTCCATGCACGCACATTCCATTGTCGCCACACGGAGAGACGCTCGAATCTCTGTACCGCACCGGGACCCAGCAGGAAATTGAGGAAGCGCTCGGTGCATGGCTCCGGGCAACGATTCTCCGGCTCGAAGCGGAAAAAAAGAAACAAGGCGCGGCTGCCAATCAATCATGCTAACGGGCTTCCCCTGCTCAGTTGATGCAGATCGTAACCGGCTGAGCATTCCCTCAGCGATTTGCAGGCGTTTCAGCTCAGGTCATCGATGGATGCTCGGGATCGGTAGGGGATTCAGCGTGCGTTCAGGCTGAGAGATGTGAGATGAACTCCGTCCTCGTCCGCCGGCTCGACCTGAAAACCAAGTTTCTCTATGAGATTACGCATTTCGATGTTTTGACTGAGCATGTAGGCCTGTATTGAATCCAAGTGCTCGTCGCGCGCTACCTGGATCAAGCGCCGGAGCAACTCGATTCCCAAACCGCGGTGCTGATACTCGTCACGCACCAGGAGCGCGACTTCCGCCGCGTTTTTTCCGTGAAGCTTGCTCAACCTCCCTATGGCGAGAATTTCGTGCTCGCCCGAATCCGGCACCGTGTGATCGGCGACAATCGCAATCTCGCGATCATAGTCGAGAAAACAGATTCGTCTCAGCCGATCGTGTGCCACCCGCTGGCTGAGCTTGGACACCTGAAAATAGCGAAGAAACACGCTGCGCTCGGAGAGCGCTTCATGGAACTTCACCATGAGCGGCTCGTCCTCTGGCACGATCGGCCGCAAGGTGACCGGCGTACCGCCCTTCATCGTCCAGGGTGAAACGTATTGCACCGGGTAGGGCCGGATAGCGGGCTTGGGGATCTCGCTCGCAACAACACTCTTGTCGTGCAGAACGAAGCGGGCGTCGAGCGCAATGATCCGATCGGCGGAAGCGACCAATGGATTGATGTCAGCCTCTTTGATCGCAGGATTGTCAACGATCAAGCGGCTGAACCGCACCAATAAGGCTTCAAGCGCCGCAATGTCCACCGGCTTGCGCCCGCGCACACCCGACAGAGCCTTGAAGATCCGAGTTTGCTCCAGGAGGCGATGCGCCAGAGTCGTATTGAGCGGCGGCAATGCCAGTGCCCGGTCACTATAAACCTCCACCAATTCCCCGCCAGACCCAAACACCACCACTGGACCGAATTGCGCGTCCGTGGTACTGCCAACGATCAACTCATAGCCTCCCATTTTCAACATGGGTTGCACCGTCACACCCTGAAAGCTTTCGCCGCCCGCGCGCTCGGTGACGGAAGATTCAATCGCGCGGTATGCCTGCCGCACCGCCACCGCATCGACCAGATTCAGCTTAACGCCGCCGACATCGGTCTTATGCGTAATGGTCTCGGAATGCAATTTCAAGACGACAGGAAACCCGATGGCCGCGGCTGCGGCCGCAGCTTCCTCCTCGCTGCGGGCGATCCGAGTCTCCACTGCCGGAATACCACACAGCTTGAGAATCTGTTTTGATTCATACTCCGTGAGCAACGTGCGTTCATGGCTTCGTGCTTCTTCGATGATCGCGCGGATCTTCCGCCGCGCTTCACTCTCCTCTTGCGGACCCTCAGCGAGGACCGGTGTTTCATAGATGCCGCGAAGGTTGTATGCGTAGCGCCACATCAGGGTAAAGATTCGGGCGGCGGTGTCCGGATAAGCGAAAGTGGGAATCCCCGCTGTATTCAGAATAACTTCGCCGTCGGCAACACTGGCTCCGCCCATCCAACTTGCGAGGAGTGGTTTGCCGTGCACATGGGCGTGAGGCTTCAATCGTTCCGCAACATCGGCGGGATTCATCATTCCCTGCGGTGCGAGGATAACCAGCAGGCCGTCGCTATTGGGGTCCGCGAGCGCAATCTCGGCCGCGCGCTGATAGCGCTCGGCATCGGCGTCGCCGAGTATGTCAATCGGATTTCCGTGGCTCCAGTGCGCGGGTAGAAAGCGGTTGAGTGCGTCGCGGGATTCCGCTGAAAGCGCTGCCAGTTCGCCGCCCGTGGCAATTAGCGTATCCGTGGCCAGCACGGCGGGCCCCCCGGCATTGGTCAAGATCGTGAGCTTCGGACCGCGCGGGCGGGGCTGCTTGCTTAGCACCTCCGCCATATAAAACAGATCCGAAATGCTGTTCACGCGCAGTACGCCAGCCCGCCGAAACGCCGCCTCAAGAACGTCATCGCTGCCAGTGAGAGCGCCGGTGTGCGAAGCCGCTGCCTTCGACGCGGCTTCCGACCGTCCCGCTTTCAGCACGATGATCGGCTTGCTCAGCGTCACTTCTCGAGCCGCTGACAAGAAGGCCCGCGCATCACCGATCGACTCCATATAAATAAGGATGCTCTGGGTGCCAGGATCATCGCCGAAGTAGTCAATCAGGTCGCCCCACCCGATATCGAGCATCGAGCCGGTGGAAACGAATCCGCTGAAGCCCACCTGTTCGCGCAGGCTCCAATCGAGAATCGCCGTCTGCAGCGCCCCACTCTGACTCAAGAACGCGACGTTCCCCGGGCGTGCTATGGTTTGGGCAAAAGTCGCATTCAGTCCAAATCGCGGGTTCATGACCCCGAGGCAGTTCGGGCCGATCAGTCGCATGTCCCCGCGTTTTAGCTCTTGGGCGATTTGCGTTTCCAGCGCCTGCCCTTCAGCCCCGCGCTCGCGAAATCCCGCAGAGATGACAATCCCTGACTTCACGCCCGCGCTGACACATTCTCCGACAATCGCGGGAACGGTGGCTGCGGGCGTCGCGATGACAGCGAGATCTACTGCCTCAGGCACCTCGCGGATGGAGGGATACGCCACCAAGCCGAGAATGTTTCGATGTTGTGGGTTGACCGGATAAACCTTGCCTTGAAATGCGGGGACGCGAAGATTGGAGACAACCGCGCGGCCAACGCTACCTTCGCGCTCCGTCGCGCCGATGACGGCGACGCTACCCGGATTGAAAAGCGCGCCAAGCGGCCGCGGTTCCGAATGCAGGACGTCGTGTGACGGATCTTGTACTCCCGATGCCAGCCCTGCCAGATTCTCCGTCAAAAGATTCTCCCAAGCGGTCGGCTCCCGCGAGCGCTGCGCCCAATTTCATTGTACGATGTGTTTGCTTGGAGTCGCATGAAGGCGCCTGTCTGACCACCAGAATCACCCCCAAGCGGCACACTTCCGTCGCGAAACGCATCTTTACAACCAAGATGCTTTGTGGCATTATATAGTCACTTAGCTAACTATCAAATATAGAGAAACCTCCGTGTCCATATACGAAAAGCTCGACGCTCTCCACATCAAGCTTCCAGAACTGACCCCGCCGGTGGCGGCTTTTGTTCCTTTTCTGCGCACCGGCAATTTGCTCTTTGTGTCTGGTCATATCGCCAAGAGCGGCGGCAAGCCCTGGGTCGGTCAGCTGGGGGTGAATCTGACAACCGCACAGGGTAAAGAGGCTGCCCGTTCCGTGGCCATCGATCTGATGGGCACGCTTCACGCCGCAGTGGGCGATCTGAACCAGATCAAACGCATCGTGAAACTGATGGTTCTGGTAAACAGCGCTCCGTCATTTACCGAACAGCATCTAGTCGCCAATGGCGCTTCTGAGCTTCTAGCACAAGTCTTCGGCGAAAAAGGAACGCACGCGCGCTCCGCCTTCGGCGCTGCCCAGATTCCGTTTGGGTCGTGTGTGGAAATTGAAATGGTTGCCGAGTGCCTGGTTGCCGAGTGCATTGATCGAGCCGGTAGCGGCCGAGGTGCTGTGTGAAGGCGATTCGTGGACATCCATTCGGCGCCCGGACGTCCTGAAGTTGGACGATACAGTCTCTTGAAAATCAGAGAGGACGCAATGGTCTGGCTGCACTATCGAATTGTGGATGTCTTTACGACCGAAGCACTGGCGGGAAATCCTCTGGCGGTGTTTACAGATGCCTCCCAGATTG
>Ga0116221_1002938_pt1 | contig 11093 bp, 6 predicted proteins | sample Sb_taG_5_FD_88965 | JGI IMG/M metagenome (GOLD analysis project Ga0116221, IMG submission 88965) | Peat soil microbial communities from Weissenstadt, Germany - Sb_50d_8_FC metaG | ecosystem: Environmental > Terrestrial > Soil > Wetlands > Peat | place: Germany: Weissenstadt | collected 2010-09-21 | reverse complement strand
TCGAACGTGGTTTGATGGGCTGGTTTGCAGCGGGAGAGAAAGCAATGACGTGCAAGGGCGGGGAGTTTGCCTCGCTAACGCTTCGGGCTAATAGGGTTGGGAATCGTGGTGGAGCGGCAGGTGGTCGCCTAATGCGTACTTGGGGGCGGTTTTTCGCCGTACTTTCGGCGCACTTTTGGCGCACTTTACATAGTGGAGCTGGCAGCTTCGGCTACCTCCTTCGCCCGTGAGCGGAGGATTTGCTGGGCAGATGCGGACGAAATCGATCGCCTCACACGTCTAAGAGACACACCAAAGAACTGGTGAGATCTACCACTACCGGCGGAAATCACTTCGCCACGGACTCCCTTATCAGACTGAACTACTTCCAGGAGGAGCGCAAATGCGATGTGAACCTGGCCGCCCAAGCGAGTACCATTGTATTTTGGACAATTTCTGCGCTTCAGAATCCATCAAACGCTCAGGCCGTACACTGCGGCGAAGGAGGGCATTATGACTGAACATCGGCTGAGGTAAGGGCAGCAGCCGCCCATGCCAGCCTGCCGACCACGAGCGTGTACCTGCATGTGGCGGTGGATGATGACGGGGAGGTGGGGAAGCTGTTCGCGTTTGGACGTTAGCGCCGTTCGCAGCCTCGTCGATGCCGATGATCAGAGGAGCGGACTAAAATGAGCACTTTGCCGACCTCGGCGCAATGTGTGATCCAGTTATACGACCGTGATGCGCTTCAGTAGCTGCAGGGGCGGTTTCTCTGGGGACCGCGCTGGGCACTTGCTCGCCAGATCACTTAAGAATAGAAGGAAGCCGGCCCACTTCTTTTCTTGATCACTTCCAGGCACAAGTCATGAATCGATTGGACTCCAGGGACTCTTGGCACCATCGAAGTAAACCGAATTCTTTTCTATTTTTTCGGGTGCGGCTGGGACGTCCGGTCGCGTGCTTCGAGACCTTTGATCAGTGACTTCAGATCGCTGCGTTGGAGGAGGACTGCCGAGTCCGGGTGCGACCGAAGCATCGCGAGATCCGTGAAGCCTTGGGAAATAGCCAGTCGGAGGTCGGCGGCAGCAAGATCGAGGTCAAGCTCGCGGACGAGCTTGGCGCGCTCGGAAATGGGAGTCTTGCCAAAGCCGATCAGGGTGGCCCGTGTCCCCTCTTTGAGGGCCAGGGCGGCGAGTTCGGCCGCTGGTCGCCCCTTCCACAACGCCGAGCGCTGCGCGTCAATTGGGACGGCATCGGCTGATTTGCCAATGGCCCGGTCGATGCGGGCCAACTGCCAAAGTGCCTCGCTAAGCCGCTCGCGATCCTCTTGCTTGGCCTTCGCGGCGGACCCCAGCGGCGTCAAGAGATCAAGGGCGCGCGCGAGCACGGGGAGCGCGGCTTCCGGCTTTTGCTCCTCGGCGAGTGCCACGGCCTCGTCAGTCAGAGCCGTCCCGAGCCGGCCGGAAATCGCGGCATCACTGGAGTGCGTTGCCGCAAGCTGTTCGAGCAATTCGCGCGCCTGAGTGAGTGACTCGCGCGCTGCGCCCCCGCGGCCGGCGTGGCGCTGGACGGCGGCGAGCTTGGACAACGCCTGGGAGAGTTCGAGCGCATATTCCCGGTTCTCCGGACGGGCAAGGTGGAGATCCTTGCGGAGCCGGAGTGCCCTCAGGTAATGTGGAAATCCCTCGTCAACCTGGCCCAAATCAACGTACTGCTCGCCCAGGTTCTCGATGTGATTACTCAGATAGCCCCTGTAATCGCTGATATCCTTCGATGCGGGCACGGCCCGTTCCTGCCCGGCCACGGCTCGTTCCTGCTCGGCCACGGCCCGCCGAAACGCGGGGATCGCCTTGGGGTTATCCCGCGCCCAGTCGTAAAGACAACCCAACAAATTCCAGCTCAGCCCTAGCTCGCCGTGGTAGAGTGCCTGATCTGGCTGCGACTGAACAAGCCTGTCGTAGATGTTGATCGATTGGTGAACCGAAGAAATTGCCTTGTCGTCCTGGTGCATGGAATGCTGGAGTTCGGCGAACTCCCGATAGTTCGTCCCGAGCTTTTGTTGGAAACGGGTTACCGAGGGGTGAGTGGCAACCAGCGCCGACCAGTGGTGGAGGGATTGTTCGGACGAGCGCAGGGCCTGTTCTTTCTGACCCAGTGTCGACTGGATCGAGGCCATGTTGGAATAGCTGAGCGCCAGCCAGTTGAGGATCTGGACCGGTTTGGGCCCATGCTGGACTTGCTTGAGCAGGGACTGGCAGATCTCCTGCACCTCCTGGAACGCCCGGAGCGCGGCTGGATAGTCGAGCCTCTTGTAAAATACGTAACCCAGCTCGTTGATGATCTCAGCCCGGCTTCTCTGATAGCCGATATCATTGGGAAATCGTTCGATCAATTGCTGACGGATTGCCTTGGCCTTCTGCAGCATCGCCAGAGCTTGGTCGGGGGAGTCGAGCCTCGCATGGTTGACCCCGATTTCCGCCAAGCAATCGGCCAGATTCGCTTGGAGACGCGCCACCTGGGGGCGCCGCGCCGCCAGCGGCTCCAGGATCGCCTGGGCCTGGGAGAGCGAACTCAAGGCGCCTTCGTAGTCGCCGGCTCTTTCCTCCAGATTGCCGATCTCGAATTGGCAAGCGGCCACGTGGCCTTGTAGTTCGTCATTCTCGGGCTCGTTGGCGGCAAGTCGTTCCCAGATGGCCTGGGCCGAGCGGAACGACTCGATCGCCTCGCGCGGCGATGAGATTTCCTGGGTGATCTTGCCGACGCGGAAGTGAGCATTGGCCAGCTCCTGCTGAAGCCGAGGGTCCTGGCCACGCTGGCTCACAAATTGCTGATAGTACTTGAGCGCGCTTTGGAGCAATTCCTGGCGCAGGTTGCGAACATCGACCGAGTCCTGCTCCTTCAGCAAGGTATTTTCACTGACGCTCGTCAGGTAATTGTCCACGGCTTTCTGAGCCATGCTGAAGTTTTGCTCCGCCTCGCGGCGGGCCTCGGCTTCGCTTCGCCTCGAACCCTCGATGACCACGGCGGCAACGGTCGCGGCCAAGCAGACGCAGATCAGCGCGGCGACGGCGGCATAGGTCCAGGTGCGGTGCTTGCGGAACCAGCGCCCCAGCCGCTCGAGCCGACGCTCCCGATACGCTGTCACCGACTCGTCGGCCAGTACGTGTTTGACGTCCTCAAGCAGCTCCTTAGCCGACGCATACCGGTCCGCCGGCCGTTTCGCCAGCGCCTTGAGGCACACCGCCTGCAGCGCACGCGGGACAGAAGGCACCGCCGCCCGCGGCGGCTCCGGCGGCTCGTGGATCACCCGCTGCAGCACCGCTGTCGTGTCCGAACCGTCGAACGGCGGCCGCCCGGCCAGCAGCTCGTACAGCACCGCCCCCAGACCATACACGTCGGTGCGGACGTCGAGGAGATCCAGCCGACCCTCCGCCTGCTCCGGTGCCATGTACGCCGGCGTTCCCAGCACCTGCCCGGCAATCGACCGGCTGTCGGCGTCTCCGTCTGCCTCCAGGGCCACCGGGGCAGCATCGCCCTCCACCTCGCCGACCACCTTGGCCAGGCCCCAGTCCAGCACGATCACCTCGCCGTAGTCGCCCAGCACGACGTTCTGCGGTTTCAGGTCGCGGTGCAGGACGCCGCGGCTGTGGGCGTAGGCGACCGCGTGGCACACACCCATGAAGGCCGTTAACAACTCGCGCAGCTCCAGCGGCCCAGCCTCCCCGCGCGCCCTCCGGTCGTGGTACACCCGCGCGGCCTGGGCCAGGGTCTGGCCGCGAACGAAACGCATGGTGTAGAAGGGGGCCTGGTCGTCCGGTCGCCGCCCGACCTCATAGACGGGGACAATGCCAGGGTGCTCCAACTGCCCGGTGATCTGCGCCTCCTTGAGGAAGCGGGCCCACACCGCGGGCTGCTTGGCCCGCTCGGGCCGTAGCTCCTTTAATGCTACGTCGCGGCCGAGGCTGGCGTCGCGAGCCAGCCAAACCCGGCCGATGCCGCCGGTGGCATGCAGGCGCGAGAGCGTGTAGCGCTCCCGGCTCTCGGGGACGTAATCGGCGGTAGCGAGCAATACGTGGCCCTGAGGCGGAGGCGTAGGGCCGGCCAGGGACTCGCGGACAACGGGGTCGTTCAGGCCAGCTAGCGACTGACGTACTTCGTCAGTGGTTAGCTCGGCCAGGCTGGCTTTGGCGTTCCCGCCGTGCTTGGCCAGCTTGCGTTGGAGCAGCTTGTCCACGTCGGCGCGGTCGACCGGGGAAAGCCAGCCGCGCTCGACGAGGAGGTCCGCCAGCGGCGTCTCCTTGCGCCCAGCCCAGGCGGAGCAGGCCTCGGCGAACTGTCCAGGGCTCAGGAGGTCGGCCTGGAGAGCCAGCACCCCGAAGAGTAGGTTACGGTCCGTGTCCATGCAGCCATCTCCCAGGCCAGCGCGTGCCACGATGTGGGCGGCCGACTTCTCCGCGTTCCCTGGCCTCCCCCGCCGACCATATTATCAGGCCAGGCGAGGGCCGATTCAACCGAGGCCGCAGGGGAGTCGATCCTTGCGCGGGCGGAAGGGCATTCTAGCGTTCTTGTTAATTTGGTTGATATCGGGTTGAAATTGCGTAACCAGTCAGCGACCGTGCGGTGCGCCCACGTTCGCCGTTCTCGCCCAGCACCTTGGCGGCCGCGTCAAGGGCGCTGCTCTTCTTCTCCTTGGGCGGCTTCGGCTCCTTCTTCGCCTTCTTGGCGCCCTCGGGCTTGGGTGCCTTGCTCTTCGTGCCTTTGCCCTTCGGCGAGGCTTCTGCGCCACTGATTCCGCGGGCATGGGCGAGGCCTTTCCGCCTTTGGCCGCTTTGCCGACCACTTGCACTTCCTCGTGCGGGGCAAACCGAGCGTGCTCCACCTCTCCGGCTTCGTTCCGCAGGGCGACTTCGAACTTGCCGGCGTCCGCGCCATCCCCGACCTTTGTTGCATCGCAGATGGTTCTCGGGCCGTCGAACCCAGGAATTAGGACGATGTCTCCCAGGCTCAGGTCCGTAATCTTCCTCGAGCTGCCCGTCGCCTTCTCGACCTCGGCGTTCTTGGCCTTTTCGGTGTGGGCCGAATCCTTCGCTGTCTTCTTGCTTGCCATGATGCGTTGTCCTTTCTCGGTAGCTGTCGTGTGCCGCATCGCGCCAATCGCGATGCAACAGGGACAGTCACTTACCTCGCGGGCGGGAGGACAGCAAGCGAATGTGGTTGAGAATTGCAGGTCTTTCGGAAAGTTCTCTCAGCGGCGCATCCACTCTGATAAAATGACGCTGATTCGTCAGTGCTCTCTGCCGTGCGCCAACGCAGCAGCAAAGAGCCTATCGAGAATGGTTAACGCGATTGCATTCTGCCCGGCTTGGGGGCTTCATGCGGACTACATGGAACACGGCGATCCCTTTCCCAGGAGGCTCCCGGAACATTGAATCCTATCGATCTAATAAGGCGTGATCTTGGCGCGGACTGGGAGCGGCTCTGGCGAGGTCGAGCTCGGGCGGTCAGCGTTCGCCTGGAGGAAACACTATCGGTGTTTTCCGGCTATAAGATCTATGTCGTGATGGGCGACACTCACCAGTTTGACTTTCCGTGCCTGCCCAATGGATCGATGGCCTACTACGCCGCGAACGGAGCGAAAGCCGTCCGATTAACGCGTACTGGCAAGGAAATCCAAAGCATCCTCGCGGAGGAGTGGCCTTCGTTCGCGCAATCAAACCCGGTTTGTCTAGCCTCTCTGCTCCTTCGGTTTCTTGACGGAGACGTCCGGACTTCCCATCACGTTCTAGCCAATGCCGACGATCTTCGCGCCATGTGTCTGCGCCCCGCGACGTACCGTTTGAACGAGGAAGCCCTGGCCAAGGCTTTGCCCGATGTGGGGGTGACTTCCTCTTTCCTGGAGGGAAGCCAGGTTGTCATCCGAGCAATTACTCTCCTTGGCTGGAGGCATGACAAAAGGAATCTCGGCATTGAAATTCTGACGATCCACGAGAATGGCCAGGTCGCCATGGCCGAGCGGCAGGTTCTTGCGAAGAAAATTTTCGACAAAGTGCCGGCTCTTAGGTACTAAGGTTGCTGCAGTCGTGTTTGCAATCTTGGCCCTTTTCGCGAAGGAACCCACTTGTGTCAAACTGGGTCCCATCTTCGGCCAGACTTATCCTGTTGGGCAAAGATCTCTTGGGCCACAAGGCACCAAGAATGTAATTAAGCTAGTCACTTCTTTTCCAGCTCAGCCATGACCGCCTGGAAATCCTTCCGTCCGCGAAGGGAGTCGAGATCGGTGTCTTTTTTCATGTGCGCTGCATCTTTGTATCCCTCGGCAACGGCCTGGCGAAGCAGAGCCACGGCGCGCTTGGCGTAGGCCTGGCTTGTTTCTTTGCGTTTGCTTTCCGTCAGCTTGGGGTCCTTCTGGGCCAGCGGCACGCACCCGGCCAGAACGCAAGCGGCGTTGTAGGCATCGATGGCCGCTTGCAAATGGATTTTCATCCATTCCTCGACGCCTGCGGCACAGGCGGCGTGATCTCCCTGGGCTGCCAGAACCACAGCCCGAACAACGCAATTAGTGCTGAAAAACTGCCGGTACATGGGATTGCGTGGATTGGCCTTCAGAGCTGCCTGATGGTGCGGAAGAGCTTCTTCCAGGAGGCGACGAGCGCCTTCCAAGTCCTTGCGATCGTGAAGCAAGATTGCTAGATTCACGAGCGAACCAGCCACTGCGTTTTGGTAGTCTGGCACGGAGGGGAAATCGGCGGCCAATTGCTTCTGAACGGCAATGGCGTCGTGGTAGGCTGTCTCCGCCTCCCTGGACCGACCCGTGTAGCTGAGCAGGCGGCCCAGGTTATAGTGGGTCGTTGCCAGGAAATCGCGGTACTCGGGCACAGTAGGGAAGTCTGCGACCAATTGTTTGTCGATGGCGATCGCGTCCCGGAAGGCCGTCTCCGCTTCCTTGGGCCGACCCGTGCCCGCGAGCAGATTGCCCAGGCCATTGTGGCTGGCCGCCAGATTTTGGCGGTACGCGGGCACTGTGGGGAATTCTGCGGCCAGCTGTTTTCGGATGGCAATGGCATCGCGGTGGGCTTTCTCCGCTCCTTTGGGCCGACCCATGTCCGCCAGCAGATTGCCCAGGTTACTGTGGCTCCCTGCCAACTCCTGGCGATACTCGGTAACGGCGGGGAAGTCTGCAGCCAGTTGTTTCTGGATGGCGAGCGCCTCGCGATGGGCCGTCTCCGCTTCCCTGGGCCGACCCGTGTGCGCGAGCAGAATGCCCAGGTTATTGTGGCTCCTCGCCAGGTCCTGTCGGTATTCGATGACGGTGGGAAAGTCTGCGGCCAACTGCTGCTGGATGGCGAGGGCGTCGCGGTAGGTCGTCTCCGCTTCCTTGGGCCGACCCGTGTCCGCCAGCAGTGCGCCCAAATTAGTGTAGCTCGCCGCCAGGTCCTTGCGGTACGCCGGCGCGGCGGGGAAGTCCGCGGCCAGTTGTTTCTTAATTGCGAGGGCGTCGCGGTAGGCCGTCTCCGCTTCCTTGGGCCGACCCGTGCTTGCCAGCAGATGGCCCAGGATATTCTGGCTCGCCGCCAGGTCCTTGCGGTACGCCGGCACGGCGGGGAAGTCCGCGGCCAGTTGTTTCTTAATTGCGAGGGCGTCGCGGCAGGCCGTCTCCGCGTCGGCCAGTTGACCCAGCTTGTAACGAATCCGAGCCACGCGAATATGCCCGGAGGCTCGCAGTGCCCGTGCTTCGGGCGTGTCGCCCAGCTCATGCGTGAACTGCTCGTAAAACTTCAGTACCTTCCGCAAGAAACTTCTTTCCGTGTCCCCGAGCACCGGCTGCTTGGCAAACACGTTTTCGACCACCTCGTCTGTCAGGATGTTCAGGGCCTGCCGTGCCTGAGTCTTTGCAGCGGTCTCCGCGTGCAGCGCTTCTTGCGTTCTTGCTTGCTCCTGTTGCACCTGCTCCAAAGCTTCCGCCGTATGGTGCTGCTCCGTTTGCAGGGCGATCAAACCTGCAACGAGACCGCCGATGCCCAAGAGCACCAGTGCCGCGAAACCGGCTGCCGCCAGCACCGGCCCACGATTTCGCCGCACGAACTTGCGAATCCGGTAGCGCGCCGACGGCGGACCCGCCAGCACCGGCTCCTCATGCAGGTAACGGAGAACATCCAGCGCCAGGCCGTTGGCAGTCTCGTAGCGTCTGGCACGCTCCTTTTCCAGGCATTTCATGATGATCCAGTCGAGATCGCCCTGCATCAGGCGTGTCAGGCGCTTGGGTTCTAGCTTGCGCTGTGCCGCGATGCTCGGCAGCTCTTCCGAGCTGGATAGTTTCGTGCTCGGCTTGGCCGGTTCCACCTCGCGGATGATGCGGAGCATTTCGGTAAAAACGGCGCTGCGCAATTGCTTGCTCGTAAACGGGGGGCTGCCGGTGAGCAGTTCATAAAGGACCACGCCCAGCGCATAGATGTCGGCACGCGTGTCGATGTCGAGGTTATTCAGCTCAGCCTGCTCCGGCGCCATATATTCCAGCGTGCCGACCATTTGCCCGACTTCCGTGAACACCGTCCCCTCGGTCAACTTTTGGCCCGTCGCCTTGGCAACGCCGAAGTCGATGACCTTGGGAACTGGCTTGCCGTCGTAGAGGGCAATAATGAGGTTACTGGGCTTCAAATCGCGGTGAATGATGCCCTTCTGGTGAGCGTGTTGGACGGCATGGCAAACCGGGATGAACAGCTCCAGTCGTTCTCGCGGCGTCAGGCGTTCGTGGTCGCAGAACTTGGTGATCGGGATACCCTTCACCAGCTCCATGACGAAGTAGGGCAAGCCGTTTTGGGTGGTGCCCGCATCGAGTACTCTGGCGATGTTGGGATGATCCATCAGCGCCAGTGCCTGCCGTTCCTGCTCGAAGCGGGCAATGACGTGCGCCGAGTCCATGCCTGCCTTGATGATTTTCAGGGCGACCCGGCGTTTGACCGGAATCTCCTGTTCGGCCACGTAGACCGCCCCCATGCCGCCTTCGCCCAGCTTTTGCAGGAGTTTGTATGGGCCAATGAGCGATCCGGGGCCAAAGGTCACAGGGGGTTCGTCGGTCGTCTCGGCCTCAACTTTCTCTGGGGTTGTGGCAGGCGTAGGGATCGCTTCCGCGGCGGGCTGATTGAGAAAGCTTGCGGGGTTGTCGTGGGCATGAAGCAGGGCCTCCACGCGCTGCCTGAGAGCTTCGTCCCCGGCACAAGCCTCCTTCAGGAAAGCATCGCGCTGATCGGACGGCTTCTCCAGAACCAGGTGAAAGAGTGTTTCTTCGTTCATGACCGATCTCTCGGAGACGCGTGTCGTGGCCTCTACCCCCAATAGCGCGAAAAGTCTCGGAAAAGCACCACTTATTTTTGAAAATTCTTTTGAGCCAGGTTTTAGCGGCCGCGGACCTCGGCCTGGAGCCAAGCCCTGGCGAATGCCCAGTGGCGGTCCGCAGTGGTAGGGGAGATGCCCAGAACCTGAGCGGCCTGTTCACCGGTCAAGCCCGCAAAATAGCGCAGCTCGACCAGTTGGGCCTTGAGAGGGTGCTGGATGGCAAGTTTTTCCAGAGCTTCGTCCAGGGCCAGCAATTCTTCGTCGGGTTCTCACGCGGGAACAGATCGGAGTTGCTGGCGTTCCCAGTCGCCGCCGCGTTTTTGCGTTTGCTTACGACGAGCTCGGTCGATGAGAATGCGGCGCATGGCCGTGGCCGCCGCCGCGAAGAAGTGGCCGCGGTCCTTGTATATGGGGCCCTGGCGACCGACCAGACGCAAGTACGCTTCGTGCACTAATCCCGTCGCATCGAGCGTCTGCCCGGGCGTCTCCCTGGCCAAGTTCCGGGCAGCAAGTCTCCGTAGTTCCTCGTACACCAACGGCAACAGCTGGCTGGCAGCTTGGGGATCCCCCTGCGCGACGGCATCCAGGATCTGGGTAATATGGAGCATGCCATGGAGGATAAGAACCGACGACGCGGCTCGCAACGAAATTCAGCTAACATGTTGGGCTCTTCGTGCCAAGCACGGTGATTGGCTGTCTCTTATCCTTGCTGAGCTTTCGGGGTTACATGATTTGGCAAGAATGGATCCATTTATTCGAAACCAGAGCCATCATTCCGCTCGCATTGCGGCGCAGGTGAGGTACTCGTGATCGCATCGCATGAACCCATGCCTCATCAGCCCGGCTGCTGCCGAAAAACGGCGATTTCACGCACGGCCAAGCACCAAAAAGGCGCGTCGGTGTGTCGGATGAGGAATTCCTGGAGCGCGAGCAGGAGGACGGGGCCTTGAACATGTGGATGGACGTACTTGTCCGGCGCCGGGCCTTGCCGGAACAGGTCGCCCTCACAATCCTGGTTTCGGACAAGGCCTTCGCTGAGGGGGATAAAGGTCGACGGTTGATTCCATTCGGCACAAGCCCTTCGCCCCGCGCCGCTCGTACTTGACGTGGAAACCTGCTTGCGTTGGCCCTCTTCCCGCGCGACAATGCTATCTCGCGGGACATGGCCGCTGATCGGGCGGCTTGCCCACCAGTCGCCTACTCATTCCCGGGAGGGTTTGGATGAGCCCTGCACGCAACGCCACGCAGCGACCGACTGCCTCGATTTCACGCCGTCAGTTCCTCCAGGCCGGCGGGGTCGGTGCACTGGCCATGAGCATCCCCGGGACGGTTGCGGCCAGCGTTGACGCCAATCGTGGCCTGCGCGGTGTCGCGGCGGAGAAATCGTGCATCTTCGTCCTGTTATGCGGCGGCCCCAGCCATCTCGACACCTGGGACCTGAAGCCCGCCGCGCCGGCGGAGATTCGCGGCCCCTACCGCCCGGTTGCCACTCGCGTGCCTGGAATGCGGATCAGCGAGCTGCATACGCGCCTCGCTTCCTTGACGGATCACATTTGCCTCATCCGCTCGATGAACCACGTCGGGAACATCAGTAACCATTTCGACGCCATGCACCACCTGTTGAGCGGCCAGGCCGGCGCTCCAGCGGATTCTCCCTACCTGGGATCCATTGTCTCACGCCTCCGACCGACCGAACGCAACATCGCCAATTACGTTTGGCTGATTCGTTGCGTCGGCGACCCAGTGTTCTGCGCTCCCAACATTGGCAGCGGCGGCCATCT
>Ga0116221_1002936_pt1 | contig 11097 bp, 7 predicted proteins | sample Sb_taG_5_FD_88965 | JGI IMG/M metagenome (GOLD analysis project Ga0116221, IMG submission 88965) | Peat soil microbial communities from Weissenstadt, Germany - Sb_50d_8_FC metaG | ecosystem: Environmental > Terrestrial > Soil > Wetlands > Peat | place: Germany: Weissenstadt | collected 2010-09-21 | reverse complement strand
CTCCGAGGTCGTCAACGCCGTCCAAGGTAAAGATCCCATCACCGTCAAGCTGCAGGACGCCCAGGTCGGATTTTTCCCCGGTCCCTTCGCCCACATCATCCACAACCTGTCCCAGCCCTTCCGCAACGTCACCATCGAAATTCTTCAGGACGAAAAACTTCATCACTCTTCCGCCAAATGGGACGAAGACCGCGCCCTCAACATCCTGCCCGGAGGCACGCAACAAATCCTCTGGGTGAAAGACGGCATCCGCGTCTCCGAATTCGAACTTCAGCCCGGTGGCGTGGCGCCCATTTCGGCCGCTCCGTACCTTCTCGTCGCCGTTAATGACCTCGAATTACTTCAGACGGAACACAACGCCCCCGTCTCTGCCTCTATGCACCTCCTTCGAAAATCCGGCGAAGTGCAGTGGTTCCCAGTGCACCACTGGAGTAACCTGATCAACGGGGGGCGCACCGCCAAGTTCATAACCCTGGAATTCCCAATGGCGCGAACCACAGCAACCGCGCCTCGACCGTGATCCCCGGCACACCAAAATAAATCCCCAACTTGTGACCGCGGGCACTGCCACGCTCTCGCAGCGGTGGTAGCATCCGCATCGGTATTGGGCCCGGTTCTCGGATCACCTCCCGCAGGAACTCTCATGCTGATGTTCACAGCTGCCCAACTCGCCACTTTGCCGAGGCGCTAAGTCGCGTCTCCTCTTGGACAGCGTTGCAGCCAACATGTCTCCCCGCTGAAGGCTGCTGGGAACCGCCGCTCTTTACGAGCTGAGTCGCGAAAGGAGCACCTATGCCTCCCGTAATTGAAACTGAGAAGGTCCTCGAAAAACTCAAATTCATGGCTCCCCTGGACATGCTCGAGCAGGTCCGCGACCTCAAAGCCGCCGTCATCCTGCCGTCCGCCCTGGTCGGAACTTGGATCAACTGCGATCGCCAGACCCGTGGTTTGAAGGAACTCGTCATCTCCGCCTCCGGAGCCGGCATCACCGTTCATGGCTTCGGCGCCTGCACTCCCACTCCCTGCGACTGGAAAGCTGTGCCCGGCCTGGTCTACGCCGACAATGTGACCTCCGCCCCGGCCGTCGCTTTCACCGCGGTCTACAACTTTGGCTTCAAAGACACAATCGTTGTCGGACACCTCGACGCCGGACTGATCCGCGTCGAGACCTTCGACCACTTCAAGGATGAGAGCGGACGCTCCGACTACTATGCCCGCTACTTCATGGAGAAAGCCTGAACCCAGTCCGCTGCAGCTGGATGCAAGTGCGCACAGCGCGTTCGCTCGCGCCCCGCATCGACCATTGCCGAAACATGAGGCGGCCAAACCTTCGGCCGCCTCAACCTAATGAAAAGCGCGTAGAAACACCTAACTCGGCTGTCCACTCGAGCAAAGCTCGACCAGTTGTCATTCAGCCCGTGTCATTCCGGCGCACCTCCAGAAATTGACTTCCTACCCACACGCTAAAGGCTGTTCTCTACGCCGCTTCAATAACAAAACCTGATAGGCACGATAAATAGTTTCGATTTCCGTGAAGCAGTAGCGGACGGTAGAGTGAGGCATCTTGAGATTGTGCGCATTCTGGGGTGTGTGCAAGGAAGCGAATCCGCGCAATGGGATCAAGGTTGAAAGTATTTATCGGGAACCGGCTGATTGCCGGGCTGGTAACGGCGTTACTCGTCTTAATGTTGGCGCAAGTTCTTTGCGCCCAGACTGCAACAGGTACGCCGAGTTCGGCGGCAGACACGAACGCTCGCTTGGCCATACTCGAGCAACAGGCTGCCGCCGCGAAGAGTTCTGCCGACAACGCTTGGATGCTTACCAGCACGGCTCTGGTGCTGATGATGACCGGGCCGGGGCTGGCTTTGTTCTACAGCGGCCTGGTGCGGAAGAAGAATGTGCTGGGCACGTTGATGCAGAGTTTTGCTCTGATGGCGGTGGTCACGGTGCTCTGGGGGCTGTTCAGCTACAGTCTGTCGTTTGGGTCTGGGACTAGTTTCATCGGAGGATTTCAGAATCTCTTTCTCCGGAGTGTGGGAGCCGCGCCAGACGCGGATTACGCTCCGACGATCCCGGCGCAGACGTTCATGGTTTACCAGTTGATGTTCGCGATCATCACGCCGGCTCTGATCGCGGGGGCGTTCGCCGAGCGGATGAAGTTCAGCGCCATGCTGGTGTTCACCGTTCTTTGGTCGGTCATCGTGTACGACCCGATGGCGCATATGGTGTGGGGCAAGGGCGGGTTGCTGAATGCGTCCCTGGGCGGGCGGTTTCCCACGCTGGATTTTGCGGGCGGGACCGTGGTGCATGTTACCTCGGGAGTTTCGGCCCTGGTCTGCGCGCTGTATCTGGGGAAGCGCGTTGGGTATCCCAAGGAATCGATGCCGCCGCACAGCGTGGTGCTGAGTTTTGTCGGCGCGTGTCTGCTGTGGGTGGGATGGTTTGGATTCAACGCCGGGAGCGCCTTGGCGGCGGGAAGCCTGGCGACGAGCGCCTTTGTGGCGACGCACTTTTCGGCGGCGGCCGCAGCGGTGGGATGGGCCGGAGTCGAATGGATGCGCAACGGTAAACCCAGCGCGCTGGGCGCCATCTCAGGGGCGGTGGCGGGCCTGGTGGCGATTACTCCCGCTTCTGGTTTTGTAAAGCCGATGCCCGCACTGGCGATCGGGCTCATCGCCGGAGTGTTCTGCTACTGGATGGTGGCCAAAGTGAAAGCGCGGCTCGGTTACGACGATTCGCTGGACGCATTTGGAGTGCATGGCGCAGGCGGAACGCTGGGAGCGTTGTTGACAGGTGTTTTCGCGGTGAGCGCGGTCAATCCGATCTTCAAGGATGCGCAAGGCCATACCCTGGCATCGGGTCTACTCGAAGGCAACGCGCACCAACTGCTGAATCAGTTGGTGGGGGTGAGCATCGCCTGGGTCCTGGCGATTGTGGGAACGCTGGCGATTCTGAAAGTCGTGGACGCGACCATCGGGTTACGAGTTTCGGAGGAGGAAGAAGCGCAGGGCCTGGATCTCTCCCAACACGGAGAAGAGGGATACTATTGGGAAGCATCGGCGTAGGGGCTGGCCCGGGATCCTTCCGGCCTGTCGGCAGGAGCACACTACGCGACGATGGCGTGAACAACGCAGAACAGGACTCACGAACATCATGACGAAGATTGAGGCAGTCATTCAGAACTCCAAGCTGGAAGCCGTGAAGACTTCGCTGCAAGAAATTGGTGTGGAAGGCATGACGGTGATCGAGGTGCGAGGCCATGGGCGGCAGAAGGGGCATACCGAGGTCTACCGGGGGCGCGAGTACAGCGTCGATCTGATTCCGAAGACCAAGCTGGAAATGGTACTGGCCGACGCTTTGGTGGAGAAGGCGGTCCAAGCCATCCTGGGCGCGGCGCGCACGGGAAAGATTGGCGATGGGAAGATTTTTCTGTCGCGCGTGGATGAAGCGATCCGCATCCGCAATGACGAGCGCGGCGAAGGAGCGTTGTAGAGCGGAGCGGGGAGATCCGCTCGATACGGTGTCCGGCAAGGGCACGACGACAATTTCTACCGGGACGCGACCGGAAACATCTGACAGGCAGGAGTGTGGCAACCTTCCCCAGTGGCTGGGGTCACGTGGGTGAGTTACTTTCATGATGGCAGCGTCCTCTTTGATCAGCGAACTTCGGGGTTCTCTCAGCGACGAAACCGCGCGCATCCAGCGTGCGTTTGAGGCCACCGGCGACGGCCGTGCTGCCGTGGCGCAACGTACGCGACTGGTGGAAGACATACTCTTACGCCTGTGGCGGGATATCGTTTCGCCCGACGACGCGAAGCCTGCCAACTTTTCGCTGGTCGCCACTGGAGGATTCGGGCGGGGTTGGCTCTTTCCTTATTCCGACATTGATCTCCTGTTTCTCTTTGGCGATCGCGATGCCGAGCAGGCGTTCAAGGATCCCGTTCGCCGGTTTTCGCAGGAGTTGTGGGACCTGCGGCTGAAGCTGAGTCCTGCGTCGCGGACGCTGGCGGAGTGCGACCGCTACGACGCCAACAATACTGAGTTCACAATTTCCCTTCTCGACTGCCGCTATCTCGCCGGCGATCGCGATTTGTTCCGGCGGCTCCATGACAAAACCATCCCAAAGCTGGTGATGCGGGAGTCCAAGGCCTTACTGCAGGGGCTCGCCGAGGTCACGCGCGAGCGGCACGGGAAGTATGGGATGACGCTTTATCACCTGGAGCCAAACTTAAAGGAGGCGCCGGGTGGGTTGCGCGACTGCAATGTGGCGATGTGGCTGGCTCTGATTTCGGCGATCGACAAGCTGCACGACTGGCCGGATGCGAGTTCCTTGCGGGCTCCGGTGCGCAAGCAACTGGAAGCTGCCCTCGATTTTCTGATGTCGGCGCGATGCTTCCTGCACTTCCGGCACGGACGCGATGACAACACGCTGAGTTGGGAAGCCCAGGACGAAGCGGCGGCGCGCAAGGTCGGAGCCCAAGTCGGAGAGAAGATCGGCGAGATAATCGGAGGGAAGACCGGAGAGAAGGTCGGAGAGAAGACCGGGGCCGCCGACTCCGCCGAGCTTTCCGCGGCCGACTGGATGCGGATTTACTTCGGTCATGCGCGCGCCGTGCAACGAACCGTCACGCAACTGCTGGAGGAAATTCCGGAAGCGTGGTCTGCCCTCTACCGGCAAGTGCAGAGCTGGCGATCACGGCTGACGACGGCGGATTTCTCGGTGGTGGACGGACTCATCTTCTTGCAGCAGCCCTCGGCGCTTCAGGATCCTGAGGTGTTGCTGCGGATGTTCCATTTCATGGCGCACCACGGGCTAAAGTTGAGCGCGACCACCGAATACCGCATTGAGCAGGCGCTTCCGGCGTTGGCGTCAACGCCGCCCCGGGGAGCGGAACTCTGGTTGTACCTGCAAGAGACGTTGCTGCAGCCCCATGCTGCCGACGCGCTGCGGGCCATGCATTCTTTGCGCCTGCTAACGCTGCTGTTGCCGGAATTGAAGATCATCGACTCGCTGGTCGTGCGGGATTTTTATCATCGCTTTACTGTGGATGAGCATTCGTTCCTTGCGATCGAGAGCCTGCACCGGCTGAGGCAGTCGAAGTCGGAGTGGGACAAGCGGTACGCGGAACTGCTGGGCGAACTGGAAGATCCAGAGTTACTGTACCTGGCCCTGTTGCTGCACGACACCGGCAAGGGCGTGCCCAACGGCAATCACGTGGAGGCCAGCCTTGAGATTGCGAATCGTGCGATGGACCGGCTGGATATCGATCCGAAGGAGCGGGCGGAGGTGTTGTTTTTGATCGGCAGCCACCTGGAACTGTCGGCAGCGTTGCGGCGCGACATTTTCAATCCCGAGACGGTGGCGGCATTCGCGGAAAAGATGGGAACACCCGAGCGGCTGAAGATGCTGTGTCTGCTTACGTATGCCGACATCAAAGCGGTGAATCCGGAGGCACTGACACCGTGGAAGGCCGAGAACGTTTGGCAGCTTTATATGGGTGCGGAGAACTATTTGAACCGCAGCGCCGACCAGCGCGTGCATGCGGATGTGAATGACGAAAAGCTGGCGCGCCTGCGCTCGCTGGCGCCGGTGACCGGCAGCAAGTTCAAGGGTTTCCTGGAGGGGTTTCCGCAGAGGTATTTGCGCGTCCATTCTGCCGAAGAAGTGATGCGGCACATGGGGATGGCGGACCAACTGGGCACAGATCCGGTGCAGGTGGAACTGAAGCGCGGGCGGCATTGGTATGAGTTGACGCTGGTAACGCGAGACCGGCCATTTCTGTTTGCCAAACTGTCGGGCGTGCTGGCGGCCTGGGGGATGAACATCGTGAAGGCGAACGCGTTCTCCAACGAGGCGGGGACAGTCGTCGACACGCTTTACTTTACAGATCGATTCCGTACGCTGGAGTTGAATCTCTCGGAATGGGAGCGGTTCAAGCGTAGCGTGACCGAGGTGTTGCTGGGCGAAGCGGACCTGGACAAGATGCTGCGCGACCGCCAGCGATCGGAGAAGGGCGCGATCGCGAAGGTGAAAGTCGCAACCAAGATCGACTTCGACGACTCGTGCTCGTCGACGAGCACGCTGGTGCAGGTGATCGCGCAGGATCGTCCGCGACTGCTGCACCGGATCGCGTCGTGTCTGTCGGATCAGGAGTGCAACATTGAGATCGCGCTGATCGATACCGAGGGCCAGATGGCGATTGATACGTTCTATCTGACCTCCGGCGGCAAGAAGCTTAAGCCGGAGCATTGCCGGGGCGTGGAGAAGGCGCTCGTGGAGGAATTACGCGGGGAGTAGCGTCGCGGCCAATTGTCCGATCGGGACAGCGGGTCCGAGTCTCGTCGAGCGTTCCCGTCCATCGGTCCCGTAGGGACCTCTGAGAGTAGCCCGCCGCTTCAAGCGGCGGGGACGTAGCCCCTTAAACACTTCCGTGCCGGAGGCACGGCTGAAACCATTTCGTGACTCCGCGCGCGATTTCAGCCGTCCCTAGCTGAGTCTGTGTCATAGCTTGAGCGCCTCTGAAAAAGTGGAAGCGCGGACGCGCTCCAAGCCGCGAAGCGGCGATAGAATGCAGCCCACGGCGAAAGCCGTGGGTGGCAAGTGGGAAATGAGTAAGCCCCAGAGGGGCGAAAGAAAGGCTACGACACAAACTCCTAGCGGGACGGAGACTTCAAAATCATCATGCAAACCCGGCGTTGGAAACGCCGGGCTACTCTCAGGCATCCCTACGGGATGCACTCTTCCAGTCGCCCATTTCTCACTTCGTCGAAAACTTAAACACCGTCTTGGACCGGAACGTCTCCCCCGGCTTCAGAATCGTGCTCGGGAAGTCCGGATGATTCGGCGAATCCGGAAAATGCTGAGTTTCCAGGCAGAAGCCATAGCGGCGCTTGTAGACATGGCCCTGCTTTCCGGTGACGGTGCCGTCGAGAAAATTTCCCGTGTAGAACTGGACACCAGGCTGCGTAGTCGAAACTTCCAGCACGCGACCGCTGGTGGCCTCGTAGACGCGCGCGGCCAGCGTGAGGCCGTCGCCTGTGCGGTTGAGGACCCAGTTGTGGTCGTAGCCGTGGCCCAGGACAAGCTGGTCGTAGTTGTCGTCGATGCGGGCGCCAATCTTGGTCGGCGTGGTGAAATCGAACGGCGTGCCTTTGACCGGGCGAAGTTCGCCAGTCGGGATGAGGTTCTTGTCGACCGGGGTAAAGCGGTCGGCATTGACCATGATTTCGTGATTCAGAATGTCGCTAGTGCCTTCTCCGGCCAGGTTGAAATAGCTGTGCTGGCTCAGGTTGATCGGCGTGGCTTTGTCGGTGGTCGCCTCGTACTCGATGACCAGTTCGTTGTCGTTGGTCAGGGTGTAGGTAACTTTGACCTTAAGATTGCCGGGGAATCCTTCTTCGCCATCTTTGCTGATATAGGTGAAAGCCACGCCAGTCTTGCCTTTCAGCGGCTCACCGTCCCAGACGACTTTATTGAAGGTCTTGTCGATGCCGCCGTGCAGAGTGTTGGGGCCGTCGTTCTTGGGCAAGTTGTAAGCCTTGCCGTCCAGGGTGAACGTGCCGCCAGCGATGCGGTTGGCATACCGTCCGACAATGGCGCCAAGGAACGGAGGATTCGGGATGTAACCTTCGAGCGTTTCGTGGCCGAGGACGATGTCACCAAGCTGGCCTTTGCGATCAGGAACGCGAATAGAAAGGATGATGCCGCCATAGTTCATGGCCTTGACTTCAACACCGTGAGAATTGGTCAGAGTGTACAAGTGAACGGGCCTCCCGCCCTGCGTGCCGAACGGTTGCTCTTGAACTCCAGGATTTTGTTTTGAGGATGTCGTCTGTGCGAGAAGCAATCCGCCGGTAAGGACGAGAAGGGTAACCGCGAGTAAGAGGCGTCTTGGCATCATGGCGGAAAGTTTACTACGGAAGGAGCAATTCCGCTCGGCCCCTCCCAAGAGCCCTTCCGCTGCGTAGGATCACAGCCATCCGTGAGCCTGGTCACATCCCCACCAAAGGACTGATGGTACTTAAGCGCAATCTGTGTGCGTGACGGGGAGTGCGGCCCTGCTCCAGGTTGAGCAGTAACCGCGCCTACTCCCCAGGATGGATGACTCTATGATCCTGCCGAATGAGTCGTTCGTAGGGGCCCTGCAGCAGAAAGGCGTGAACCGCCGGCGTTTCCTGAAGTTCTGCGCCGCCATGACGGCGACCTTGGCCCTTCCTCCTCGGTACGTGGCCCAGGTCGCATCCGCTCTGGAGAAAACCAGGAAACCCGTGCTGGTCTGGCTGCAGTTCCAGGACTGTGCCGGGAACTCCGAGTCCATCCTGCGGTCGAGCCATCCTTCCGTGCTCGAGGTCGTGCTGGACCTGCTTTCGTGGGAGTACCACGAAATCATCATGGCGGGAGCCGGGCACCAGGCCGAGGCCGCGCTGGAGCGCGTGGTGAAGGAAGAGAAGGGCAAGTACCTGGCAGTGGTCGAGGGCGCCATTCCGCTGGCGGACGGCGGCGTGTACTGCACGGTGTCCGGCAAGACCGCGCTCGACATCGCGCAGCGCGTGTGTACGAATGCCGCCGCAACGATTGCCGCGGGCGCCTGCGCGTGGGATGGCGGACTGGTGGCGGCGGCCCCGAACCCGACGGGCGCGGTCGGGATTTCGGAGGCAGTACCGGAAGCCAAAGTCATCAATCTCGGCGGATGCCCGCAGAATCCGGCGAATACAGCCGCGGTGCTGGTGCACTATCTCACGTTCGGCGAAATGCCGGCCGTCGATCAGTACAATCGTCCGCTGTTTGCTTATGGCCGGATCATCCACGACCAATGTGAGCGGCGGGCGCACTACGATGCGGGGCGCTATACCCAGGAGTGGGGCGACGAGGGACATCGCAAGGGCTGGTGCCTCTACAAGATGGGCTGCAAGGGGCCGCAGGCGACCTACAACTGCCCGACGGTGCGGTGGAACGATGGCACGAGCTGGCCGGTCAAATCGGGCCACGGATGCATTGCCTGCGCCTCGCATCGCTTCTGGGATACGCGGTCTCCGTTCTACGACCGTCTGCCGTCGGTTCCCGGGTTCGGCGCCGACGTCAGCGCCGGACAGATTGGGATCGGCATCACCGCGGCCGTCGCGGGAGCCACGGTTGTCCACGGAATTGCAAGCGCGGTTCGCGACCGCATGAGAACACTCCCCGGGACTTCCGACAAAACACCCGCAACCAAAGCATAGAGGCAGGCACAGGAGGAGCGTATGGCACGCATCGTAGTCGACCCGGTGACTCGAATTGAAGGCCACCTCCGCATCGAGGCCGAGGTGAACGGGGGCGCGGTCACGGATGCCTGGAGTTCGGGAACGATGTTCCGCGGAATCGAGCTGATCCTGCGGGGACGCGACCCACGCGAGGCGTGGATCTGGACGCAGCGCATCTGCGGCGTGTGCACCACAGTGCACGCGTTGACCTCGGTGCGCGCCGTCGAGGACGCGCTGGGCATCGAGGTTCCGGAAAACGCCAACTTGATCCGCAACATCATCGGCGCCAGCCAGTATGTGCAGGATCACGTGATCCACTTCTATCACCTGCACGCGCTCGATTGGGTAGACGTGACGCTCGCGCTCAAGGCTGATCCGGCGAAAACTTCGCAGCTAGCGGAGTCGATTTCGCCTTGGCCGAAGTCGAGCCGCAGCTACTTCAAGGGCGTTCAAGACAAGGTGAAGGCGTTGGTCGAGAGCAAACAGTTGAGCTTGTTCAGCAGCGGGTACTGGGGGCATCCCGCGTACCATTTGCCGCCCGAGGCGAATCTGCTGGCGGTTGCGCACTACATTGAGGCGCTGGAATTCCAGAAAGATTACATCCGCATTCACGCCGTGCTCGGCGGCAAGAACCCGCACCTGCAGTCCTATCTGGTCGGTGGCATGGCCGCATCGATGGATCCGAACGAGCCGGGCGCAACCATCAACCCGGAGCGAATTACATTCCTTACCGAATTGGCGAGCAAGGCGCAAGCGTTCGTGGATCAGGTCTATGTGCCGGATGTGCTCGCCGTAGCGAGCTTCTATCGTGACTGGTTCGGATACGGCGAAGGGCTGGGAAATTTCCTCTCTTATGGCGACTATCCGCAAGGAGGAGTGAAGGACTCGGCGCGCTTCTACCTGCAGCGCGGCGCGATCTTCGGGCACGACTTGTCGAAGGTGCATCCCGTGGATCCCGCGAATGTGTCGGAGTACGTGACGCACTCCTGGTATGAGTACGGCGATGGAGATCAGGCTGGGAAGAATCCCTATCAGGGAGAGACCAGCCCGAAATACACGGGGCCGAAGCCGCCGTATGAGCACCTCGAAGTCGAGCAGAAGTATTCGTGGCTGAAGTCGCCGCGGTATCAGGACCGTCCCATGGAAGTAGGGCCGCTATCGCGCATGCTGGTGGCGTATGCGTCCGGGCATCCCGAGGTGAAAGCGGCGGTGGATGGCGTGCTGGCAAAACTCAATGCGCCAGCGACGGCGTTGTTCTCGACGCTGGGACGCATCGCCGCCCGGGCGATCGAAGCGAAGGTGATGGCAGGCCAAGTCAGCAAGTGGGTCGCCGACTTGGGCGACAAGTTGGGACACGGCGACCTTCGCATTCATAACGGCGAGAAGTGGGATCCGGATACCTGGCCCAAAGAGGCGCAGGGATGGGGCTTTCACGAGGCGCCGCGCGGATCGCTGGGACACTGGGTACACATCGAAGACAAGAAGATCAAGAACTATCAATGCGTGGTGCCTACGACCTGGAATGCGGGACCCCGCGATGCCAAAGGACAGCGCGGCGCCTACGAGGCGTCGCTGCTGAAGACTCCGATTGCCGATCCCGAACGCCCGGTTGAGATTCTGCGGACGGTACATTCATTTGATCCATGCCTGGCGTGTGCCGTGCATGTAGTCGATGCGCGCGGACGACGGTATACGCAAGTAAAAGCGAGTTGAAGTAGGCGGCAATGGGCTCACTGGCACCAGGACAGCATGCATGGAGCGAAGCGCATCGACCTTACCCTTCCACCTTGCCGGTGCGGACATATGTGTGGGAGTTGCCGGTGCGGGTCTCGCACTGGTTCATGGTTCTGCCCATTG
>Ga0116221_1002934_pt1 | contig 11098 bp, 6 predicted proteins | sample Sb_taG_5_FD_88965 | JGI IMG/M metagenome (GOLD analysis project Ga0116221, IMG submission 88965) | Peat soil microbial communities from Weissenstadt, Germany - Sb_50d_8_FC metaG | ecosystem: Environmental > Terrestrial > Soil > Wetlands > Peat | place: Germany: Weissenstadt | collected 2010-09-21 | reverse complement strand
CTGCGTCTTGAGCAGGCTGCCGAACTGCCAGCCCTCGCTGAGGTGCTGCAACAGCGACTGGCTGCGGAACTGCGTCAGCACGTAGACCGAGTAGATTCCCGAGTTGATGAAATTACTGAGAACGAAATCGATGATCCGGTACTTGCCGCCAAACGGGACCGCGGGTTTGGCCCGCTCCTTGGTGAGAGGATAGAGCCGCGTTCCCTTCCCGCCGGCCAGCACGATGCCCAGCACCCGAATGCGCATAGGTTTCGACCAAGCACCTATTGTTACCAGCTAGTCCGCGTTCTGGCAAGAACAAAATGGAAAGAGCGGTCAGCTTTCAGCGGTAGGCCATCGGCCGACCGGCGCCGCGCCGAGGAGCGCGGCTGAATCCGGCCGCCGCCACCTAACCCGGCGTAGCCGAACCAAACAGGAAAAAACAGGCTCACCGCGGAGGCGCCCGAAACGGGTAAACTCCGGCCCGAGAAAGCGCGGAGAAAACCAAAGTCAAAACCTGAGAGCGCCCGGGACGGGTAAACGCCGGCAGCAGAGAGCGCAGAGAAAACCACACCCGATGGCGCGGACGGGTTGTGCTAATCTCGGCAAGAATTTGACTCGGTAGGTACTGACGGGCGATCTCCGGCGCGCATAGAATGGGGCCATGGCTTACGGGACGGGATGGAACACCGCGGCGGTCATCGGCACGGGAATGATGGGGCCGGGCATCGCCCTGACCCTGGCATTGGGCGGGATGCGAGCGACCATCCTCAGCCGGACGGACGACGGCGCCGCGCGGGGCGTCGATAAGGCGATGAGGCAAGCGCAGATTCTGGCCGAAAACGGCCTGGTGACCGCCGATTGGGCGGCTCGCGCAGCCGCGCGGATCGTCGGCTCGACGGCCTTCGACCAGGCCATCACGGCCGCCGACCTGGTAGTGGAATCGGCTCCCGAAGACCTGGCGTTCAAGCAGGATCTGTTCGCCCGCATGGATGGGCTGGCGGGCCCGCGGACGGTGCTGGCGTCCAACACATCGGGCCTGAGCATCACGGCGATCGCCGCGGGCTGCCGCCTGTCGGAGCGCGTGCTGACCACCCACTTCTGGAATCCGCCACACCTCATCCCCCTGGTGGAGATCGTCAAGGGCGAGAAGACCTCGGACGGCGCGGCGTCGGCGGTCCGGCAACTGCTGATTGCCTGCGGCAAGACGCCCGTGATCGTCAAGAAGGACCGGCCCGGGCAACTCGGGAATCGCCTGCAAATGGCCCTGGTGCGCGAGGCGGCCAACATCGTCGCGGAGGGCATCGCGGATGTCGAAGATGTGGATTCGGTGGTCAAGAACGGGCTCGGACTGCGGATGCCGGCCTACGGCATTCTGGAGCACATGGATGTGGCTGGTCTGGACCTGGCCATTTCCGTTTTGGAGTACGTGGTCCGCGACCTGTACAACGAACCGCGCGCGCCGGAGTACCTCCGTGAGATGGTGCGCCGCGGCGATCTCGGCGCGAAGACGGGGAGGGGCTTCTACGACTGGAGCAGCAAGAGCGCGGACGAAGTCAGGGCGCGGCGGGACGCGTTTCTAGTGGAAGTGCTGCGGTGGCGCAAGCGCTAAGGGCGAATGCCCAGGCTTTGGAGAAATCTCGCGTCCTCGGCGCGGCGGTCGAAGCCCACGTCTGGCAGGGACACCGTGGAAGGGTCCTCCTGGTCGGGGCACTGCTTGCAGCAATCGGCGAGAGACTTCACCACGTAGGCCTGTTTCCGGCACTTGACGCAAACCCAGTGAATCACCAGTTCATACTCGGATGTGAATCCAACCGCGTGGAAGCGAATCGCGGGTTGTCCGCATTCGCAGACCAAATCGAGCCGGCGAAATCTCATGGCGGGATCGACTCCTCCAAGAGCAGTTATCGCATGGCTCCGGCCGGCGGGCCAGTTCCAATTCGCACGAATTGTACCGGCTGGGTACCACTGTGTGAGTTAGCACTTTTGATGTAGCATGGACGTCATGAAGGGCCGATCCGCACGCGACTCTCTTCGCTGCTCCTTTTGCCATAAAGAGCAATCCGTCGTGGGGAAGCTTATCTCCTCGCCCTCGGATTACCCCAGGGCCTACATCTGCGACGAGTGCATTGCGGTCTGCAATTCCATCATCGAGGACGACAACCCGGGTGCGTTTTCGCAGTGGCACCCGCTCACTCATCAGCTCTTCAAGGCCATCCGCCAATGGGTGGCCCTTCCGCAAGGTGACGAGGCGCGCCTGGCGGAAGTGCGGAGACTGGCGGAGCAGATCCTCGGCCGGGCGCGGGTCGGAGCAGCTCTGGAACTGCCGGCTGGCGCGGAGCTCGATCGAATGGTGGAATCTCAGGTCCTCGGTATGGCGGAACCGGCACCGGGCGAGGTTGCGGCCTACTCTACCGAAATCGGCGCCGCGTGGAAGGTTGCCGAGAAAGTGGCCCTGACACCGGGCTGTGGCCACAGCCCGGACAGCGGCTTCACTCTGCGGTACGCGCCCTTCGGCGATCACCGGGAATTCAGCCGGGACAGCCCATGCGACTTGGATGCTCCCCATCATCCAAGCGGGGCCGGCTCCTGGAGCGCTCACTTCCACTTCGGGTACGCGAACCAGGGGTTCGGAAAGTTCTGCGCGATGGGCGAGACCGCTCCGCTGGCGATCTGCCGGGCGGCATTGAAAGTGTACCGCTGACAATATAAACTGGGCGGGTGCGGTTGATCGGCCTTCTGATCATCTTGTCGGCGATGGCGTCCGGGCAAACCGGCCTGGTTGACCGGTATTGTGCTTATTGCCACAACACCAAACTGAAGACGGGCGGGCTGGACCTGACGAAGCTCGACCCGGCGCACGTCGCGCCGGATGCGCAGGAGTGGGAGAAGGTCGTACGGAAGTTGCGGGCCGGGATGATGCCTCCCGCGGGGATGCCGCGCCCGGACGTTGCGGCCATCAACGCCTTCGCGGCATCGCTCGAAGCGGGGCTCGACCGGGCCGCTGCCGAGAAGCCCAATCCCGGCAGGCCGGCGCTGCATCGTCTCAATCGGGTGGAGTACGCCAACTCGGTCCGCGATCTGCTCGGCCTCGATATCGACGTGGCGTCGCTGCTGCCCACCGACGACGCGAGCCACGGGTTCGACAACATGGCGGAGGTGCTGAACATCTCGCCGACCCTGATGGAGGGATACATACGGGCGGCCGGGAAGATCAGCCGCGCGGCGGTCGGCGACCCCGGGATGAGCCCGCTGGTGGAGACGTATCACATCCCGCAGGCGTTCTCGCAAACGGGCCACGTGGAGGGCGCGCCCTTCGGCACGCGCGGCGGAATTGTGGTCCGGCACAACTTCCCGGCCGATGGCGAGTACATCTTCAAGATGACGTTTTACTACTCGAGCATCGGCCCGATGTTCGGCGCCAGCCAGAAGGGCGAGCAGATCGAGATTGCGGTCAACGGCGAGCGCGCGGCCTTGATGAACATCGATCCGAATTTGAAAGTCTCCGACGATGTGCGGACGCCGGGCATCAAGATCAAGGCCGGCCCGCAGACGATTTCCGCGGCGTTTCTGAGAAGGTCGGCGGGGCCGGTGGAAGATTTCGTAATGCCGTTCGAGGGCGCGCTGGACGATCTCTCGACTGGGCATATTCCGGGCCTGACCGGGCTGCCCCACCTGCGCGATTTGGGAATCAACGGCCCTTACAACGCCACCGGGGTGGGGGACACTCCGAGCCGGCGGCGGATCTTCGTGTGCCGTCCGGTTGCGAGCGGCGACGAACATGCGTGCGCGAAGACGATTGTAACGGCGCTGGCGCGCCAGGCGTTTCGACGGCCGGTGACCACCGCCGATCAGGAGAGCCTGCTGAGCCTGTTCCAGGTGGGGCGGAATCAGGGAGATTTCGAATCGGGCATTCGCATGGGGGTGCAGGGCATTCTCGCGGACCCCGAGTTTGTTTTTCGATTCGAGCGGACTCCCGCGGGCGTCGCGCCGGGGAGCAACTACCGCATCGGCGACCTGGAGTTGGCCTCGCGATTGTCGTATTTCCTGTGGAGCAGCGCGCCCGACGAGCAGCTCATTACCCTAGCCGGCGAGGGGAAGCTCCAGGATCCCGCTGTGCTCGATGGGCAGGTGCGGCGCATGCTGGCCGACGGGCGTGCCGAGGCGCTCGCAAAGAACTTTGCGGGACAGTGGCTATTCATGCGAAATCTCCAGGACGTGCAGCCGGACGTCTATGTCTATCCCGACTTCGACATGAATCTGCTGCAATCGATGCGGCGCGAGACCGAGATGTTCTTCGACAGCTTCCGGCGCGAGGACCGCAACGTGGCCGAGATGCTGACGGCCAACGACACGTTCGTCGATGAGCGGCTGGCTCGGCACTACGGGATTCCGGACATCTCGGGGACACGGTTCCGCCGGGTGACCCTGACCGATCCGAACCGGTTTGGGCTGCTGGGGAAGGGAAGTATCCTGACCGTCACATCGTTCGCCAACCGGACCGCGCCGACGGTGCGCGGCAAGTGGATCATGGACAACCTGCTGGGCGCGCCGCCTCCGAATCCGCCGGCCGACGTCCCGCCGCTGAAGGAAAACGGCGAGGGCGCGAAGCCGCTGCCGGTGCGCGCGCGCCTGGAGCAGCACCGTACGAATCCGGCCTGCGCGGCCTGCCACAAGATGATGGACCCGATCGGGCTGGCGCTGGAGAGTTTCGACGCGGTGGGAGCATGGCGCATCCACGATAGCGGCTTCCCCATCGATTCGTCGGGTCAGTTGGTGGATGGGACCAAGGTGTCGAGCCCAGTCAGTTTACGGCAGGCGCTCGAGAGTCACTCGGATGCGTTCCTGCAGACATTCACCGAGAGGCTGCTGACCTACGCGTTGGGCCGGGGAGTGGAATACTACGATATGCCGGCAGTGCGGGCGATCTGCCGGGAAGCGGCGGGCGAGGGGAACCGTTTCTCGGGCTTCATTCTGGGCATCGTGAAGAGCACGCCGTTTCAGATGAGACGGGCGGAGGAAGGAGAGGGGACTGATGCTGATCACTAAGAAGCATCTTTCGCGGCGCGCGGTGCTGCGCGGAATGGGGGTTTCGCTGGCGCTGCCGCTGCTCGATTCGATGGTGCCCGCGCAGACGCCTCTGCGCAAGACGGCAGCGGCGCCGAAGCCGCGGCTGGCTGCCATCGAGATGGTGCACGGCGCGGCCGGCAGCACCATCGAAGGCTCGGCGAAACATTACTGGTCGCCGGCCAAGGAGGGGCCCGATTTCGAATTTACCCCGACCTTGAAATCGCTCGAGCCGTTCCGCGAGTACCTGACCATCATCACCGACACGGACTTGGCCAATGCCGCGGCGTTGACGGCCGCCGAAGAGGGCGCCGACCATACGCGATCGTCGGCCGTGTTCCTGACCGCCGCGCACCCCAAGATGACCGAGGGGTCGGACATCCTGCTGGGCCCATCGATGGACCAGATCTACGCGCAGAAGTGCGGCCAGGATACACCGCTGCCCTCGATCCAACTCTGTATCGAAAATGTCGGCTCGCTCTCGGGCGCCTGCGGCTACGGCTATAGCTGCGTGTACGCCAACACGATTTCCTGGGCGTCGCCGACCGCGCCGCTGCCCATGGAGATCGACCCGCGCGTGGCCTTCGAGCGTCTGTTCGGGGACGGCGCCACTGCGGCCGAACGGCTCTCGCGGCGGCAGGCGGACCGCAGCATTCTCGACAGCATCACCGCCAAGGTGGCGCGCCTGCGGCAGGGACTGGACCCGAGCGACCGCAACCGGCTCAACGAGTATCTGGAAGATGTCCGCGAGATCGAGCGGCGCATCCAGAAGGTGGAGAAGTACAACGCGAGCGGGCAGGCGAGGGCGTTGCCGCAGGCCCCCATCGGCGTGCCGGATTCCTTTGAGGAGCACGTCAAGCTGATGTTCGATCTGCAGGCGCTGGCCTTCATGACGGAAGTGACTCGGGTATCTTCGTTCAAGATGGGGCGGGACGTCAGCTCGCGAGTCTATCCCGAGAGCGGCGTGAAGACGCCGTTCCACGCGCTGTCGCACCACGGGGAGAATCCGGAGAAGATCGCGGAGTACGCCAAGCTCAACCAGTACCACGTGAGCATGGTGCCGTATTTCCTGAACAAGTTGAAGAACACGCCCGATGGCGACGGCAACCTGCTGGACCACTCGGTGGTGCTGTATGGCAGTCCCATGGGCGATTCGAATATCCACGACCACAAGCGGCTGCCGCTGTTCCTGGCGGGCCACGCGAATGGCGCGCTGAAGGGCAATCTGCATGTGCGGGCCGCGCGCGGGACTCCCATGGCGAATGTGCTGTTGACCTTGCTGCATAAGATGGGGGCGGAGGATGTGGAGAGCATCGGCGACAGCACGGGAGAGTTCCATGTTGGGTAGGACCCAGTCAACACCCAGCACTCGACGCGGAGCCGCGGAGGCGCGGAGACAAGCGCGGAGAAGAGCAGAAAAGTCAAAACCTGAGAGCGCGGAGGGAGCGGAGAGCGCTGAGAAAACCGGGAGTGGGTGGCACCGTCGCTTGGTGAGCATCGCTGCAGGGTTATGCCTGGTCGTGATACTTTCGGCCGCCGGCAATGAGGCGCGGGTCGCGGACGCGGCGCAGCGGGCGGACCGGGAGGCCGTGCGCTCGCTGGTGAAAGAGAAGGCGGACGTGAATGCGGCGCAGGGCGACGGCATGACCGCGCTCCACTGGGCGGCGTTCCACGATGACTTGGAACTGGCGAAGGTGCTGATCGCCGCCGGCGCCAACATCAAGGCTGCGACGCGGCTGGAGGCACTGACTCCGCTTTCGATGGCGTGCACGAATGGCAGCGCGGCGATGATCGCGGCGCTGTTGAAGGCTGGCGCCGACGCCAATGCATCCACGACCAATGGAGCTACCGCTCTCATGACGGCGGCGGCTTCGGGCGGCGCGGACGCGGTGAAGGTGCTGCTGGATCGCGGCGCGGATGTCAATGCGAGGGAAACGGCTCACGGACAGACGGCGCTGATGTTCGCGGCCGCGGAGAATCGTTCGGCGGCCATCCGAATGCTGATGACGCATGGAGCCGATGCGAAGATCACCACGAAACTGGTGAGTCTCGAGAAGCCCAAGCTGGACGACGACGGGAACCCCATCCGCGAACGGCCCGCGCCCAAGCCGGGCGACCTGGTGGGGATCGCGCTGGCCGAACGCAGGGTCTCGCCCAAGCTCATGGGCGGGATGACCGCGCTGCTATTCGCGGCGCGGGACGGCCGGGTGGACGCGGCGCGCGCGCTGGTGGAAGCGGGGGCCGATGTCAATCAAGTGAGTGCCGGCGACCAGAGCAGCCCGATGGTGATCGCGGTGAGCAACGGCCACTACGAGTTGGGCAAGTACCTGCTGGACCACGGCGCCGATCCGAACCTGGCGAACGAGGACGGGCTCGCCCCGCTGTATGCGGCGGTGGACATGCAGTGGGCGCCGGTATCCTGGGCGCCGAACCCGATCACGGTTCAGGAGAAGGTGAGCTACCTGGATTTGATCAAGGCGCTGCTGGACCGGGGAGCGAACGCCAACGCCAGGCTGACGCACAAGCTGTGGTTCCGGCCGACCTCGCACGACCAGGAATGGATCGGCACGGCGGGATCGACGGCGTTCTGGCGCGCCGCGTTATCGACCGATGTGGCTGCGATGCGCCTGCTGGTGGCGCATGGCGCCGATCCGAAGATCGCGTCGAACGAAGGAGACACTCCGCTGATGGTGGCGGCGGGGATGGGATGGTCGGCGAATTTTTCACAGAACGCGCCGGGCGGGTGGCTGGAGGCTGTCAAGTATTGTTTGGAGCTGGGCTCCGATGTGAATGCCAAGGACCTCTTCAGTTACACGGCGCTCCATGGCGCGGCGTATCGCGGGGACAACGAGGTGGTGCGATTCCTGGTGGAGAACGGCGCGAAGCTGGATGTGAAGAGCTCGAAGGGACAGACGGTGACGGACATGGCGAACGGTCCGAAGCTGAATGCGCACTTGCCGATCGAGCACCCGGATACGATTGCGCTGCTGGTGAAATTGGGCGCGGCGCCGCCGGAGGCTCCCGAGGCGGGGGCTCCGAAGCCGGCGGCGGCGAGGGGTGCGCGGGATAAGTAGGATAGGCAAGCAGCGGGTCCAGGGGGACCCGCGCGGACCAGGGGGTCCGCCCCACCGACTGCACCCAGGCGGGCGTGGTACGCGGGATAAGTAGAAGGGAGTGACAGGCCAGGAGGCCTGTCCCACTTACTGCACGGTCAGGGTGAAGGGCTTCGAAGTGACTCCGTTAGTGGATATCAGGAGTGACTGAGTACCGGTGGGGGAAGTGGCCGGAACTGTGACGTTCACTTGGTAAAGCCCGACTAGTCCGGGAGTCAATCCACTGAAGGCTACCGTGGCGGCGGCCCCACCGATGGTTACCAACGGGGTAGTATTCGTTACGGCCAATGGCGACGAAGGGCTGGGTTCCCCCGACGCGGGCTGATTGCTCACCGGCCCGAGGCCGTTGGCGTAGATGGTGAGAACGTCTCCGCGCTTCACGGTGTTCGCGTTGGGTAACAGCACGGCGCCCGAGGTCGCATCGACCACCGCAAACACGCCCGGCGAATAAGGCGCCAGCGGAACGGTGTAGAGACTGCTCGATAAGTAGTCACTGACTGTGACCTTCGTCGTCACGGAGGACTGACCTTGCAACTCCCACGGAATTTGCACGTTGACCTGACCCGGGCTGACGAAGGCGATGTGACCGGGAAGGCTGAGTCCGCCCCCATCGAAGGTTACACTTACCTCCGATAGCGAGAGCGGCAGCGAGGTCGTGGATTCCACTTGCGTGGCATCCGCCAGGGCGGTTCCGTAGATGGAGATGTAGGATCCGGGCGCGAGGCCCTGTCCGGCCGCGCCGGTGGCCGCATCCACCACGCCGTTGGACGAGATCGAAGGATACACGCGGGCGTAGCCATCGAACTCCACGGAAAGGGCGCCGGTAGTGGGAAAAGTGGCGGTGAAGATCAGATCGCCCTGGTTTGGCGGGAGGTTCACAATGGCGGCGGCGTTTCCGTAGTTGGCCGTTGCGCCATCCACCAGGTTCTGACCGGTGGAATTCTGGGTGAAAGTGGCGCCGGCCGGCAGCGTGAAAGTGAGTGGTACGCCAATCACCGGAACACCGAACTGATCGATTACCCTGAGGTCAAGCTCCCATCCTGTGTCACTGGTGCCGCCTAGGAATCCGCCGTTACCAATCGGGAAGGCGGCTGCGGCAGCGCCGTTGCCTACGAGGTACTGATACGGCAGCCGTAGTGTAGGACCCGCACCGGTGACCACGATGAATCCTTCGTAAGATCCGGCATTCGGCAGCGCGCCCGAGAGGCTCACCGTCACGCTATTCTGCTGGCCGGCCGTCAGTGTCAGGCTTGCAGGCGTCACCTTGACACTGGCTTTCGAATCGGTGTCGCGCTGCTGGACGGCAAATGTGAAGGAGGCGGAAGAACTGCCGGTGTTGGTGATGTTCAGGGTCTTGTTGATGGGCAGCGAGCCGGTAACGAGTGCCCTGAATGCAATGGTGGCGGGATCGAGTGTGGCGGCGACGTTGACCGCATCACCCACAGTCAACTTGCCGGCGCCGGCGGAATTGACGCGGGCCGGCGTGCCGGCCTCATCCGAAACATCCTGCGTGGCCGTATTCACTACCGCCGATTTGAGTTGTGCCGGCTTGAAAGTGGGATTCTTCTGCTTCACCAGCGCCACCGCGCCCGCTACCATCGGGACCGAGTAACTGGTGCCTGTTACCGTTGTGTAGCCGCTGGCACTGTATGCGTCGCCGTTGGGATCGAGTTTCTGCGTGGCTGTATAGAGATTCGCTCCTACGGCAACTAACTCGGGCTTGATGACGCTGGTGGCAGCACCCGGCGAGAAAGTGCCGGGCGACGGTCCACGCGAGGAGGCGGACCACACCGTGTTGGACGGCGTGTCACTGACGGTCAGCGTGGGATCGAGTGCTACCGTTACACCGGATTTCGAGGCGATGAAACTTTTCAACTCCATACCATCGGTATTGCCAATCATGACGCTCGGAATGCCGGTGTCCTGCGCCTCCAGGCCACTAAAAATAGTGTCCTGGCCCGCCAACTGGTAAATGATAACTCCGATGGCCCCGGCATTCTGTGCGGCGATGATTTTATCGCTGAAGTTGCAGGTGCCGCGCTGGATGAGCGCTATGGCGCCGGACAGTGACCCGGCCGGCAGCGTCGCACAGGCCAACCCATCGTTCCCCACTTGCCCAACGTCGCGGATGGGCGCGGGCGCTCCAGAGGCGATGCCAAACGGGTCCTTATGGGGGCCGTCGCTGAAGAGAGCGCGGATGTCCTGCAGGTTCGAGGGCACCGCCGAGCCATTTACGTGGACCGCCTGGTAGAGAACGTGGGAGTTCACCGATGCACCCACCGTGATGGCGGAGGGCGCGGTGCCCGGCGTGTGAATGGTGTTGAGGGTGGGAGCGCCGTTGTTGATGTTGCCGTCATTGCCGGCGGCGACTACCACGACCATGCCGTTCTTGATGGCGTTTTCCACTGCCTGGGCGCGAACGTCGCATTGCGTGTTGCCGCTGGAATCGGCGCAGCTCGGATCCACATCGAGCGGGCCGAAGAACGCGGAATCACCCCCGCCGAGCGACAATGTCACGACGTCCATACCGTCGGCCAAGGCGTCATTGAGCGCCTGGTTGACGGCGGCGAACAGGGTAAACTCATTGACTCCCGGCGAGCCGAACACTTTGTAGTTACCGAGGAACGCCTTGGGCGCTACACCCTGGATGGTGGCGTCGGGTCCGGTGTTCTGCACGCCGGCGGCGATCATCGCGATGGCCGTGCCGTGGCCCACATGGTCGCGCGGAGTCAGGTCGTCGGGAGTGGAGTATCTGGGGTCGGCAATGCTGAGCATCGACACGTAGCTGCGGGCGACGATCACTTTGTTGTTGGTGTAGTTCGAGTCGCCCTTGGGAAAGCCGGGTGGAGGCGTCAGGGACGTGTCCTGAAATCCGGGATGATTCTGATCGATGCCCGTATCGATGATCCCGATTTTGATGCCGGCGCCGGCGTTCGATG
>Ga0116221_1002927_pt1 | contig 11114 bp, 9 predicted proteins | sample Sb_taG_5_FD_88965 | JGI IMG/M metagenome (GOLD analysis project Ga0116221, IMG submission 88965) | Peat soil microbial communities from Weissenstadt, Germany - Sb_50d_8_FC metaG | ecosystem: Environmental > Terrestrial > Soil > Wetlands > Peat | place: Germany: Weissenstadt | collected 2010-09-21 | reverse complement strand
CTCCTTGCGCCGGCCGGTGACGCGCGCCAGCAAGAGACTCGCTACGTTCACGCAGGCCAGCAGCAGCAGAAGCCCTACGGCACCCAGGAGCAGCAGCAAGGCGGGCCGAAGGTACTCGAAGAGCGCCTGTTTCATCCCCACCACGGCAACATCCCAGCCTGCGAGCCGGGGCGTCTGAGCGTCGATGCGGCGCGCAATAGCGCTCAACTCGGTCTGCGCCTGAGCGATGGTGATGCCCGGCTTCAGGCGGGCAATGACTCCGAAGTCGTGGTCCACGCGGTTCTTGGCGCGGAGCTGGGCAATCGGCCATGGCACATAAAGGTCGCAGGGCAGCGGCTGCCAGAAATCGGGAGTGAGCACACCGATCACGGTGTACGGCTCGCTGTTCATGACGAAGGTTCGGCCGATGACGCGCGGGTCGGCTCCGAAGCGGCGCTTCCAAAATCCGTTGGTGAGGACGGCGACCGGGAATCGCGCCTGGCCCGCGCCCTCAGCCGCCGTAAAGCCGCGTCCGAGAACGGTTCGAGCGCCGAGCATCGACAGGTAGCTGGTGGTCACGCGGAGTCCAATGACCTGCTCGGGCTCGCCCCCGCCGGTGATGGTGCCGGTGCCGATCTCGAACAACTGCATATCCTCGAAGGACTGACTTTGCTCCTTCCAGTCGAGGAAATTCGGGGCGGACGGCCCTTCGCGCTTGATCCCGTCCTTGAGATCCGTCTCCCAAATTATGGCGAGGCGATCGGCGCCGGGGACCGGCAGGGGGCGCAGCAGCACCGAATTGACGACGCTGAAGATCGCGGTGTTCGCCCCGATACCGAGGGAGAGTACCAGCACCGCCACGATGCTGAAGCCGGGTTTCTTGCGCAAGGTGCGTAGGGAGTAGCGCAAGTCGCGCAGGAGAGTGAGCATTCAGTATCCGTGACGCAAACGAAGGTCCGTTCGAGAGTCTGGGCAAGTGACTGAGGCTATTGACTGTCGCGAGGGATCGCGGGGCGTGCCAGTGTCCGATTTTGAGATTCACTCGTTCGGTTCTGCGCCTTTCGGATCTTGATTCGATTGGTGAAAGCGTCCGCCGCGGACGCGCGGACCGGGGGGTCCGCCCCACCATTTGGGCCGGCTATCGGTTGATTCCCGGCAGATCGATCGCGTAGACGTTGCCCTTGACCTCGGTGTACTCGAAGGCCATCTGCTCGGTCGCGGGGCGCCAGGCGGGACTCCGTACCACCGAGCCAAATGCCGTATAGTTGGTGACCTGTTTAGTCTCCCCGCTGATCCGGTCGATCCAATAGACATTCCATACTCCGTCCGGACAGGCGGTGTAGGCGATCCGGCGATTGTCCGAAGCGAATGAATACGGAAAATGCACACCGGGGCTGGCCAGGATGGTCTGCTGGTGTTCTCCGTTTCGATCCATTATCGAGATGGTGGTCCCTTCGCCTCGGTATAACTGATACGCGATCCATTGTCCGTCGGGGGATAGGAATGGGAAGCCGGCACCCTCGCGGTCGAACGTGAGTTGGCGGGGTGGTCCGCCTTGCAAGGGAAGAACCCAGATGTTCAAGGGTCTTCCGCCGTCGTAGACCATTTCCCGCAGGTCTGGCGTGAGGTGAGCGCGGGTGTGAAACTCCTTGGAGTCCAGCAGAACCTGTTGCGATCCGTCGGCCGGCTGGAACTTCCGGATCTGGAATCCGCCGGTGGTCGCGAAGGTATACCAGATGGCCTTGCTATCCGTGGTCCATCCGGGTCCGTTGGCCATACCCTGATCGGACACGATGGGCGTGGCATTCGAGCCGTCGGCATTCATCATCCACAAGTCCTGGATGGAGTTTTGCGTCTGCACTAAGTAGGCGATGTGCTGGCCGTCCGGCGAGTAGACCGGCAGTTTCGCCCGCACCACCTCGTCTTGATACAGGGCCTTGGCCGGGTTTGCGTCCGTGGCGGTTTGCCAGATTTGGCTGACGGTTCTCATGCCGGTGAAGAACAGCCGCTTTCCGTCGCGTGAAATCGCGATTCCGCCGGGCACGTCCTTCCCGGTTTTGTAAATCGCCGCGGCGGGAGTATTTCCGGATAGAGGTACCGAATAGATGCCGAATCCGTCCTTTGCCGCGGCGCCGAAGTATACGGTCCGGCCGTCAGGGGTCATCACTGGACTCACCTGATTCACCAGGTTACCGGTCGCGATCTGCCTCGACTCGCCGGATGCCGGGTCCACCATCCACAGCGTATTAATGCTGAATCGGGCTCCCATCGGACCGAGCGAGGCGAAGATGAGGTGCTTGCCGTCCGGGCTCCAACTCGGGTCGGCGTGTTGTCCGGCGGGATTCCGCGCAACGGTTACCTGGTGCAGATGCGACCCGTCGGCGTCCACGGTGAAGATGGTCGATTCTCCGCCGCTCCCCCAATCGAACCAAGCGAGGTCGTTCGGGGACGAGGACCGGAAAGCCACCTGGCGGCCGTCGGGCGACCAGAGCGGACTGGATCCGAAGGGCGCAAGCTGGTGAGGCGAATCGGATCCGGAGGCCGGAACCGTCCAGATGCCGTGGCCGGCTACGGAGTGGTAGGCGATGGTCTGGCCGTCGGGAGACCAACTGGGTTCGATGTTTTGTTGGCCATCGGAGGTAATCTGGCGCTCGCTGCCTCGCGGACCGCTGGAGCGCACGTAGACTTCGAAGCGTCCGGAACGATTCGAGCTGAAGGCCATCGAAGCGCCGTCGGGGCTCAGGGACGCCCCCGTCGAAAGCCCCGGTGAAATGGTCAATTGGGTGGCTTGCACGGCTCCGGGAGCCACTCGGCCGGAAGCCAGCCAGCCAAAGCGCCACGCGGCCGCTCCCGCGGCGAGAATCAATACCGCCGCCGCCATCAAAGCCCAGCGGCGTGCGGGCCGCCGCTTAGGTTCTGCCACAGTCCGCTGGCCGGCTTCGGATTCCTCCTTGACCTCTTCGAGCGCCACAGCCAGATCGGACATGTGCTGAAAACGGCGGCCTGGCTCCTTGCGGAGGCAGCGCGCGATGATGCGCCCGAGCTCATCCGGCATCTCTTCCCGGATTTCGCCCGGCGGTTTGGGTTCATCGCGCAGCACGGAGGAAAGGGTCGAGAGCCGGGTTGGGCCTTGAAACGCACGCTGGCCGGTGATCATTTCGTAAAGCACCGCGCCGAATGAAAAGATGTCGGAGCGCCCGTCCAGAGGCTTTCCTTCGGCCTGCTCCGGAGACATGAAGGCCGCGGTGCCGACGATGGTTCCCTCCAGCGTCCGCTCGACCTCGGCGAGGGTCTCGGTGGCGTCGGACTCGCTGGCTCCGCGTTCCAGCAGTTTGGCCAGGCCGAAATCCAGCAACTTGACCGCGCCTTGCTCCGTGACCATGATGTTGGCGGGCTTGAGATCGCGGTGAACGATGCCCGCCGCATGCGCCGCCGCAAGTGCGCCGGCGATCTGCGCGGCATACCGCAGCGCGTCACTGAGCGGCATACCCTTCTTGGGAATGATCTGGCCCAAAGTTTTGCCGGCCACGTACTCCATGGCGATGAACAGAACACCATCGGCTTCGTTGATGTCGTATATGTGGACGATGTTGGGATGATTGAGCGCGGAAGCGGCCTTGGCCTCCTGCACGAACCGGCGCCGGCGATCGGGATCGTTCACCTTCTCCGGCAGCAACACCTTCAACGCCACTGTGCGGTCCAGGTGCTGGTCCCGCGCTTTGTATACGGAACCCATTCCTCCCTGGCCGAGTTCGCCAGTGATCTCGAAATGAGCGATCACTTTGCCAATCATTCAGCAGTTAGCATAGCCGCTCATCCGCACGACTCGCAATGGCGAATTCCCAGGGCTCAGCCTCGGTGGACGGCCGCGCTGGCCAACGGACTACGGCCCTGCCGGGCTGACACGTGAGGCCAGGGGGCCCAGCTCTGGGGATCAATGGCCGGCTTGCAGTTCCGCGGCGCGGCGGCGCAGTTGGGCGGACTCAGCATCGCGCTGCTGGGCTCTTCGCAATTGCGCCAGTACTCCCATGGTGGCCGCCATGTCGGTCACCGGGGGCGACGGCAGGTGGTCCTCGAGAGACAGGGCGTGCGTCAGCAGCCGTTCCGCGTCGCCGAATTTTCGCTGGCGAAAGCGGAGCAGCCCCAGGTTGCTTTCCGAGGTCGCCAGGCGGAAGTCGAAGGCCGGGCTCATTTTAGCCAGCCCCTTGACGGCCTGTAGCATATCCCGCTCGGCCAAGGCCAGGTCGCCATCCTCGAGCAACGCCAACCCTTCCTGACTCAGGAGCGACAAGAAAATGGGGCTTGCCGGGCCAACGGTCTGCTGGTAAATGAAGCGCGCTTTGCGGAACAAAGGCAGGGCCCGCTCAGGCCGGCCCGCAAGACGGTGGATGACCCCCACGTTCTCATAGGCCATCCCGGCTTGGGTGCTGAACTCTCCTCCTGCTTTTAGGGCCGCGTTCAGGCCTTCTTCTCCCAGTTGCAGCGATTCTTCCAGCTTCCCCTGCAGGCGGCGCAAGAACGACAGCCCCATGAGCGTGTGCCCCAACACAGCATCTCCGGGATAGAGTTCCCGCCCGGTAGCCAGGGCTTCACCCAGGTCCGCTTCCGCCCGATCGCGATCCGCCAATTGCACGTAGGCGTGGCCCAGAAGGCTGAGGTTGTAGACGGTGCGCAGGTGCTTCGGGCCGAGAGAGCGCCGATGCAGGGCCAACCCTTCCTCGAAGGCATCGATACCCTCACGCCATTTCTCTTCATTGCAGAGTGCCTGGCCCAGGTTGACGAGCGTGGCAGCGGCGTGGGCGTCATAGGCGGATCCCAGTTCGCGCCACTTCTGGAGCGCTTCGCCGTAGAGGCGCTCCGCGCCTGCGAAGTCGGCTTGCCCTGCCGCCCGAAGTCCCTGGTCATTCAGCTTCAGGGCGACGTTGGACTGCGCGGCCAGAGTTGCCGCGGAAAACGCCACGCCGGCCAGGTAAGACATGCGATGCATGCGGTCCCCCTCCGAGTTGGCGGAGACTTTATCACAGCCGGTGGGGGACGTACAAGTCGGATTATGTCAGTCGGTTTATGTCAGGTCACACTCCGGGCGCTGCGCTCGAGATCTCGCTCCTGACGTCCGCGAACTTTTCGAAGTTTTTGTTGAAGCGCCCGCTGAGATCGCGCGCCGCCTTGTCGTAGGCCGTCTTGTCGGCCCACATGGCGCGCGGGTCCAGAAACCTGGGCGGCACGTCGGGGCACGATTTGGGGACCGCCACCTTGAACACGGGATCGACCTCGACGGGGATATCCCGCAGCGCCCCGGAGAGCGCCGCGTTCAACATGGCGCGGGTATACGGCAGTTTCATGCGGCTGCCCGCTCCGAACGCGCCGCCCACCCACCCCGTGTTCACCAGCCAGCATTGCGCGTGGTGGCGGCGCAGTTTCTCTCCCAGCAGCGAAGCGTAGGTGGATGCCGGCCGCGGCAGAAACGGCGCGCCGAAGCAGGCGCTGAAGGTGGCTTGAGGTTCCTTCCCCAAGCCGCGCTCGGTGCCCGCCACCTTGGCGGTGTAGCCGCTGAGGAAGTGATACATGGCCTGCTCGGGAGTCAGTCTGGAGATGGGCGGCAGCACTCCGAAGGCGTCTGCCGTCAGAAAGATCACGTTGGTGGGGTGCCCGGCCACGCTGGGGATGAGCGCGTTGTCGATGAAATTCAGCGGGTAGGCCGCGCGCGTGTTCTCGGTGACCTCCTCGGAGTCGAAATCGAGCGACCGGGTTTCCGCGTCCATGGCGACGTTCTCGAGCACGGTGCCGAAGCGGATGGCGTTCCAGATCTGCGGTTCCTGCTGCTGGGAAAGCCGGATGCACTTGGCGTTGCAACCGCCCTCGAAATTGAAGACGCCGTTGTCGCTCCATCCGTGCTCGTCGTCGCCGATCAGGCGGCGCCGCGGATCGGCGGAAAGCGTGGTCTTGCCGGTGCCGGAGAGTCCGAAGAACAGCGCCGTGTCGCCCGCTTCCCCCACGTTCGCGGAACAGTGCATGGGAAACACGCCGCGCGCCGGCAGCAGGTAATTCATGATGGTGAAGGCCGACTTTTTCATTTCGCCGGCGTAGCTGGTGCCGCAGATCAGCACCACGCGGCGCTTGAAGTTCAGCACGATGCAGGTTTCGGAATTGGTGCCGTCCTCGGCGGGATTGGCCTGGAAGTCGGGCGCGAACAGGATGGTGAATTCGGGCTTGTGGTCCGCGGCGAGGCCCGGTTCGGCGCCGATGAACAATTGCCGCGCGAACAGGTTGTGCCACGCCAGTTGGCTGACCACGCGCAGCGGCAGGGTATATTCCGGGTCGGCGCCCACGAAACAATCCTGCACGTAGACGTCGTGGCCCTGCCAAAAGGCCAGCATGCGGGAGTAAAGGCGGTCGAAGTGCGCTTCCGAGATGGGCTGGTTCACGGCGCCCCATTGGATGGTGGGGTCGGTGATCTCATCGCGCACCACGAACTTGTCTTTGGGAGATCGCCCGGTGAATTGCCCGGTGCGCACCACGAACGAGCCGTTGGCGGCGAAACCGCCCTCGCGCCGCTGCACGGCGTGCTCCAGGAGTTGTGCCGTGCCCAGGTTCCAGTAGGCAATATTGATGTTGCGTATTCCGTGATGTTCCAGCCCGTAATGGCTGGGGGAGAATCCCGCGTTAGCGACGTGGCTCAGTTCCATCGTAATATGGTCTCATGAGAAGGCTTCTGGGGACATGCGTGCTGGCGCTCCCGTGGATGTACCATCCCGCCCTGGCCCAGGTTATCGAATTTGAGTCGAATGGTCTGAAGTATCAGACGTTGACCAAGTCCGGTGTGACAATCATGTTCGCACAGTTGCCGAGCCACCTGCATACGTACGCGATCATCCAGGTGGCCGTTTCGAACGGATCGGAAGGACCTTATGTGATCCGGCCCGAAGATTTTAGTTGGATGCGCGCGGAGGACGCCGGGATTCGGGCGACGCCGGCCCGGACGGTCATCGAGATGCTGTTTCAGAAGGGCGGCGGAAACGATGTCATCAAATTGGTGAAGGCATACGAGGCCGCGGTCTACGGAAATCAGCACATGAAGACGACCAACGGCTACGAGCAACGGCGCCTCAACGCCCTGGCCATGAGCGCCACCAGGCTCAGGGCGGCGGCCACCGCGAGTGCCATTGCACTGGTGCAATCCAAGCTGGTAGCCGGCGAATCCACGGATGGCGCGGTTTTCTTCGATACCGAGGGGAAGCCGCTGGGGCCCGGCCACCTCGTGGTCCGCACCAATACGGACACGTTCAATTTTGTTCTGAATTCGGAATAGGGGAGGTTCAGCGGCGCTCGCGTTCCAGCCTGGCGACGCGCGCGGCCAGGTCGGTGATGGCCCGCTGCTGGGCTGCCAGCGTAGTCGCATTGCTGTCGTGCGCCGTGAGTACCTGGTCGCTCGCACGAGTAAAGGCCGCCATGCGGGCGTCCATGCTGAGGATCACAGGAGTCTGGACTTCAAAGCGGCGCTCCAGGGTTTCCAGGCGGCGGCTGAGTTCGGTTCGGAGTTCCGACAGATTGGCTGTGAGCTCAGTTCGGAGCTCCGACATGTTGAGCGTGAGGGCTTCCATCGAGCGCTCCTGGCGGTCAATCAGGCGCTGCTCGGCGGCGGCGACGATCGCGCGAATCTGTTCAATGTCTTCGGGTGTCATGGTGCCTGCTCCCCGTATTGTAACGTATGATGGCTTTTGACCCCTTCCCTGATGACCGAAGCCGCCCTCCGCTTTCTCGCCGCACTGACCGGCGAGCAGCGCGCCAGGGCCACGTTTGCCTTCGACGATCCCGAGCGCATGCACTGGGCCTACGTTCCCATGGCGCGGGAGGGGCTGCCGCTGCGCGACATGTCGCCCTACCAGCGGCACCTGGCGAGCGCGCTGCTCAGCGCGGGACTCAGCCAGCAGGGCTACATCAAGGCCGTCACCATCATGAGCCTGGAGGACGTGCTGCGGATCCTCGAGAACGACAGCGGCGAGCGGCGCCATCCGGAGAAATACTACTTCTCGATTTTCGGGACACCCTCGGACACAGGCATCTGGGGCTATCGCGTGGAGGGCCATCACGTGAGCCAGAATTACACGCTGGTCAACGGCCTGGTTGTGGATGCGCCGAGCTTCTTCGGCGCGAACCCCGCCGAGGTCCGCGAGGGCCCGCGCGCGGGATTGCGCACGCTGGCCCCGGAGGAGGACCTGGGACGAGCGGTGATCGGCGCGCTCGACGACGGGCAGCAGCAGGTGGCCATCGTGGATCCGGTAGCCTATGCCGACATCCTGACCGCGGCCAGCCGCCAGGCGGCGCTGGAGGGACAGCCTTCGGGCCTGCCGGCGTCGCGCATGACTTCGAGCCAGTTCGACCGGCTGATGGCGCTGGTCGAAGAGTACGCGCGCAACGTGACGGAGCAGGTGGCGGAGGGCCGCCGGGAGCAGATCCGCGAGGCGGGCGAGAGCATCTGGTTCGCATGGGCGGGAGGGGTGGGCCGCGGCGACCCGCACTACTACCGCGTGCAGACGCCTGCCTTCCTGATCGAATACGACAACACGCAGAACGGCGCGAACCACATCCACGCGGTGTGGCGGGATTTCACCGGCGACTTCGGCGGGGATCTGCTCCGCGATCACGGCGATCTGCTTAGAAACCACTACAGGGGCAGTCACACTGTACAATGTCCATAACATGCGATTCCTTATTGTTGCGGTAGCGCTGGCCGCGTGCGCCTGCGGCCCCTCCGGCGGCCCATCGAGCGGGGCCAGCGGAATTCCCGAGTACGGTTACCAGGTGGTGCACACCTATCCGCACGACCGGACGGCCTTCACCGAAGGCCTGTTCTACCTGGACGGATTCCTCTACGAGAGCACCGGGCTCGAGGGCCAGTCCTCGGTTCGCAAGGTGAAGCTGGAGACCGGAGAAGTGGTCCAGAAGCACGACGTTCCCGGGCAGTATTTCGGCGAAGGCATCATCAGGTGGAAGGACAAGCTGTACCAGATGACTTACACCACCGAAGTGGGTTTCGTTTACGACTTCGCCACCTTCCAGGTAAAGAGTGAGTTCAAATACCCCGGAGAAGGATGGGCGTTCACCACCGACGGCAAGCGCATCATAATGGACGACGGCAGTCCGCAACTGCGCTTCTGGGACCCGGAGACGCTCCAGGAGCTTGGCCGTATGACAGTGACCGCCGAAGGTCAGCCGGTCAAGAATCTGAACGAGCTGGAGTGGGTGAAGGGTGAGATCTATGCCAACATCTGGGAGACCGACAAAATCGCGCGCATCGACCCGGCGTCGGGCAAGGTAGTCGGCTGGATCGATCTCACCGGCCTCTTGACACCCGCGGACCGTATCGACAGCGGTCCCATGCAGACCGACGTGCTGAACGGCATCGCCTACGATGCGGCGCACGACCGGCTCTTCGTCACCGGAAAGCGGTGGCCCAAGTTGTTCGAGATCAAGGTAGTGAAGAAGTCGGGCGGGCAGTAGCTTGCGATTGATCGTGATTGCGGTAGCGCTGGCCGCATGCGCCTGCGGCCCCTCCAGCCAGGCCAACAGCATCCCCGAGTACGGTTACGAGATCGTACACACTTATCCCCACGACCGGACGGCCTTCACAGAGGGCCTGTTCTACCTGGATGGCTTCCTCTACGAGAGCACCGGCGACTACTATCAATCGTCGGTGCGCAAGGTGCGGCTCGAGACGGGCGAGGTGATTCAGAGACACGACGTGCCGGGCCAGTACTTCGGCGAAGGCATCATCAACTGGAAGGACAAACTCTACCAGCTCACCTGGACCACCGAAGTGGGCTTCGTTTACGATCTGGCAACGTTCCAAGTGAAGAGCGAGTTCAAATACTCGGGAGAGGGTTGGGCGTTCACCACCGACGGCAAGCGCCTGATCATGGACGACAGCACGGCGACCCTGCGATTCTGGGACCCGGAGACGCTGCAGGAGACCGGCCGGCTGACCGTGACGGCCGACGGACAGCCGGTGCCAAAGTTGAACGAGTTGGAATGGGTGAAGGGCGAGATCTACGCCAACGTCTTTGAGACCAACCGCATCGCGCGCATCGACCCCGCGACGGGCAAGGTAGTCGGATGGATCGATCTCGCCGGCCTGCTGACTCCCGCGGACCGCATCGCAAGCGGCCCCCTGCAGACCGATGTTTTGAACGGCATTGCCTACGATGCCGCGCACGACCGGCTCTTCGTCACCGGCAAACGATGGCCCAAGCTGTTCGAGATCCGGCTGGTGAAGAAGGCGGGCGGGCGATAAAAACAGAAAAGGCGTCCGGGCTGCCCGCGAGCAGCCCGAACGCCTCCTGAAAAGGGAAAGACGACTATTATTGAGCGGCCGTGCCCACCTGGCCGTTGGAGAACACACTCGGCCCGATCGCCACCGGATGCCAGGAGAATTTCAAGTATTAAGATCTATCATACTGTTATTGGGAATCTCCCCGGAATTCGGCTACAATGCAATTGGATATGGACAAGGGCCGGCACCCCAAGGTCATCCGCACCTGGATGGCGGACAAAATCCGGAAGGCCACCTCGACGCAGAAGCGTATCGAAACGGTACCGCACAAGCCCGAGCCGCATAACAAGACGTAAAGAGACGCAGGCGAAACCGCCTGAGCCACCACCGCGGATCAACAGCCTGCCGGGACTTCCGGCACGGGTCGCACGCCCACCGGTACGGGTGAAAAGAATCCGGGCGCGAGCATGCCGGCCATGCGCTCGGGGTTGAGAATTTCCTGGCCGCGCATCCACTCCTCGGCCGAAGCCGACAGTTCGCGGCCCCGCTCCCCGCCGAGGAGCCTGCCCCGCGTGTGCCGGGCGGCCATACCGTAAAGAGCCATGTGGGCGGCGGCGAGCCGCTGCTCCGCGCCCTCCAGCAGTTTCACGCTCTCTTCCCCGGCGCCTCGCCTGGCGGCGATGCCGGCGCGGAGCAAAGCTGCGAGGGCGATGGACCACGGCACGTTCTCACCTTCCATGCGGCGCGCATCGCGTTCGGCGCGGCGCAGCAACTCGCGGCGCAGCGCTTCATCCGTAGACCCGGCCGCCGCGAGCGCGAGTGCGGCCCGCGCGCGGTGGTGCAGGGACTCGATATACACATATTG
>Ga0116221_1002926_pt1 | contig 11114 bp, 10 predicted proteins | sample Sb_taG_5_FD_88965 | JGI IMG/M metagenome (GOLD analysis project Ga0116221, IMG submission 88965) | Peat soil microbial communities from Weissenstadt, Germany - Sb_50d_8_FC metaG | ecosystem: Environmental > Terrestrial > Soil > Wetlands > Peat | place: Germany: Weissenstadt | collected 2010-09-21 | reverse complement strand
GGCTGCCCCGCAGAGCAGCAGAGCCGCAACCAAACCGGGAGGGCGAGGAGCCAGAATTCAGGAGCCTGAAGCCAGAATCTGCAAGCGGGGGCCTCTGCCGCTTGAAGAAAATCTTCTCAAGGAAGAAAGAAATGGAGCTACTGTAATACAGAGCAGTAGAGCCGCAACCAAAGGCCGACCAGTCCGCCCCACCAAATCGTCGCAGGCCGCGACGGTTTGAGACTGTTGTAGTACAAGGCCTGCGACACGGAATCAACAACTTGGCGGGAAGTTTCCGGAGAGAGTGAGGGAGAGAAAAGGTGCAACCCCGGTAAAGCGGCACGGTCCGAGATCTATGACATAATAAGGGCAAGTTCACTCACCGAGAGGGCACGAAAATGAAGAACTGGGCGCTGTTTCTTCTCCTCGGAGCGATCGCCACTGCCAACCTCACGGCCCAAGGCATGGGCGGAACGACCCCGACGACCGGCAGCGGCGGACAAACCAGCGTCCAGGCGAACCCCACGCTGGGCTCCGGGGGCGGCGCGAGGGGTGTCGATGCCTCCCGGCCCATCTATATTTCCGGCAAAGTGGTCATCGAGGACGGATCGGTGCTCCCGCAGAATGTCACGATCCAGAGAGTCTGCAGCGGGATCTCCACGACGGTCGCGTACACCGATTCGAATGGGCACTTCAATTTTCGATGGGGCGACCGCGATCTGGTCCTCTCCGATGCTTCCGACGCAGGCACTGGTTCCGCCCGGGGTTCCGGCTCGGGCGGGTTCGGCAGCTCTCAATCCGCCGGCGGCGGGAGCGCCCTGGCTGCCGACCCGTTCGCGAGCCGCATGATGAATTGCGCGTTGCGGGCGAGCGTGGCGGGGTTTTCCTCCGACACGATCAACTTGTTCAATCGCCGGTCCGCGGACAATCCGGATGTCGGCATGATCGTCCTGCATCGCATGGCGGGTGTCGCGGGAACGTCCATCAGCGTCACGTCGATGATGGCTCCCAAAGACGCGAAGAAAGCCTACGAGCACGGTCTGCAGTCTGTATTGAAGAACAAGCCCAACGATGCCGCGAAGGACTTCGAGAAGGCGGTTGCCGTGTACCCCAAATACGCCGACGCGTGGGTGAACCTGGGCAAGATACGCCTGGAGCAGCAATCGATCGAGCCGGCGCGCGCGGCCCTGATGAGGGCAATGGAAGCCGATCCGATGCTGGTCGCGCCGTACGTGGAACTCGGTCTTCTGGCCGCGAAGGATGCGAAATGGCAGGAGTCCGGCAAGTATCTGGATCGCGCCGTCGAACTGGATCCGGTCGATTTTCCGCAGGCCTGGTACGCCGATGCCGTGGCTAACTACAACCTCAAGAAATACGACGCGGCGGAGAAAAGCGCGCGCGCGGCTGTGAAACTGGATCCGCGGCATGCCAACCCGCGATCGGGTTACCTGCTGGGACTGGTGCTCGCCGAGAAGCAGGATTACGCAGGCGCGGCCGCCGAGTTGACGACCTATATGAAACTGGCGCCGAATGCCCCGGACATGGCGCAGGTAAAGGATCAGCTTCGGCAGATCGAGAAGCTGGCGAGTGGGACCAAGTAGGCGCCGACTCTGTTGGCAGGCGGACCCATAGGGTACCCGCCTGCCCCACCAACATGAGGCTTGCAATCTTCGGCGGCGTTTTTTTCGCTCTCGCCGCGAGCGCATCGGCGCAGAATGGCACGGCGGGCGCCAACGAGTTATTGGCGCGCGGCACGCAACTGGTTCAATCGAAGCCTGCCGAGGCCGTGAAGGTGCGGCAGCAGGCGCTGCGGCTCGATCCCGAACTTCCCGGCTTGCGATATCAGTTGGGTCTTGCGTTCCACGCGATCGGCGATGAGGCGGATGCGGAGGCCGAACTGCGCGAGGCGGTCAGCCGCACTCCGGATTTCGCCGCGGCACACAACTATCTGGGAATCGTGCTGTTTCAGAGATCGAGGGCTTGCTGGCGCGGTACGAAGACCCGGTGGTTGGCCCACCACAGCAGCAGCGCCGTACCGGCGAGCAGCAGGAAGGCCGGCCAGGTCACGCCCGGCCCAGAGGCCGCCCCGCTGCGGAAGAGTGCCAGCAGCAGCGGCGGAAAGAATCCGCCCAGGCCGCCCATGGCGCCCACCAGGCCCGTGACCGTGCCCGTCTGGTTCGGAAAGTATTGCGGGACCAGCTTGAACACCGCGCCATTCCCAAGCCCAAGCAATGCCGCGCAGCCGAGCGCCCTCACGGTGAAGGGAATCACCGCCGGCCAGGACATCAGCATGGCGAACGGCGCCACCCCGAGGAAAACGCCGGAGAGCACACGTGCGCCGCCGATGCGGTCGGAGAGCCAGCCGCCCAAGGGACGCAGCAGCGTCGCGAGAACTACGAAGCCCGCGGCGCGAAAACCGGCGTCGGCGGGCGGCAGCCCGAATTCGTCCTTCAGCAGCGTGGGCAGGTAGATGGCGAACGCGACGAATCCGCCGAAGGTCAGGAAGTAGAAGGCCGCGAGCAGCCACGAGAGCCTTTCGCGGGTGAGCACTTCGAGCATGACGCCGAGGCCTCTATGCTGCGCCGTTGCCGGCGCTGGAGCATTGCGCGCGAGCAGGGCGAAAGCCGCGGCCCAAACCACCAGCAGCACGGCGACGCCGTGATAGACCGCCGCCATCCCGGCCCGCGCGGCCAGCAGCGGCCCGAGGAACACCGCGGCCGATTGTCCGATGTTCCCCAAGCCGTAACCCCGAGCGCGCTGCCCTGCCGCTCAGCAGGCATCCATCGCGAAACGTAGCCTACACCGATTGCAAACGAGGAGCCGGCGGCCCCCAGCAGGAACGCAACTGCCAGCAGGCCCCCATAGGTGGCTTGCTGCAGGTGACTTGCTGCGGCGCCATCCAGACCGGCAGGCCACCGCCGCCATGAGGATCGAGAATATGGCGCGGCCGCCAAAGCGGTCGGTGAGAATGCCCATGGGGATTCGCGCCAACGATCCCAGGAGCACCGGTACCGCCACCAGAAAGGCGGTTTCCGATGCGGTCAGGTGAAAGGTCTCGCGGAAACGCGGAGCGAAGGCGCCGATCGACCCCCACGCGGCAAAGCAGACCGTAAATGAGATGGTGCCGCAGGATGGAGGGATGAACTCCCTGGCCCGATTGCCTGACAAGCCGTACGAGCGAAAACCGTTCCGCTCCAGCCCCGTTTCCCGGTAAGATAGGGTGTGGCCGTCGAGAAGCTCAAACTCAAGGACAATCATACCTGGAAGTGCAAGCCCGGGTATTCTGTTTGCGTGCTCGACCGCGGTCTGGTGCGATTCGATTTCCCGAGTAACTGGATCGTCGAGCCGGATGAGGGCGCGGTCCATCTTCATGACCGCCCGCCTTCGGTCGAAAGCTGCGATCTCGGGGCGTCGATCTTCCGCGTGCCGGCCGAGCACGTTCGGGAGTTGTCTCTCGACGACGCGTTACGGGACTCGCTCGGCAATGACCGGACGCCGTACCAGTAGTCGGAGATCCACCACATTGTGCGGGGCGACCTGGAGATTGCCTGGCTGGAACAGAGATATAACGATGCCGAGTACAAACGCGACGCACGTTTCCGCGTCGCCCTCGCGCGCGGGCCGGTTCTCTGCCTGATCTCGATGAACTACTGGTCGAACCGCGCCCCGGGACTCGAGCGCGTGTGGGACGAAGTGCTGCGTACGCTGGTGATGGGCGTGATGGTAGCCGATCCCACGTCAAGTCCGGTAGTCCAGTAGCTTCACCCCGCCTGCGCGCTTGGTGTCATGACCACCCGCGCTTCAGCGCCATGGTCGCTCGGCATGATGATCCACGCGGCAAGATAGGCGAGGAATCCAACGCCGGTGGTGAGCGCGATGGCGAGCCAGAGCACGCGGACCAGCGTTACATCCACCTCGCAATAACGCGCGAATCCGGCGCATACCCCGGCGATCTTCTTGTTGTACTTGTCCAGCAGGAGACAACTTGGGGGAGTCTCGATCCTGCCAACCGCCGTTCGGGCGCCGCATTGCGAGCAGAATCGATCAGCGTCGCGAAGTTGGACACCGCATCTTGTGCAAAACATTTTGCGTTCTCCAGGAACAGGTACGCAAAGGACGCGTGAAGTGTTCCGTGGTGGTAACCTTCTACCTATGCCAGATCTTCCCCAATCCAACCTGGACAAAACACTCGATCGACTTTCGAAAATAGCGGGCACTCTGTTGCCCCTGGTGGTGGCGCTGGTGGGTGGTCTGTACACCTATGAAAAGGACAAGAACGACGCGCGTACTCAACAGCGGGAAGAACGGCGCGACCTCCAACAGGTGCAGTATGGAAACCTGACGGCCTTGATTCCGCTGCTGACCAGCCAGGACCCATCCAGCCGCGCCCTCGGCATGGAGATCTTCACCTCCGAAGCGAAGAAGCGCGAAGCTCCGCTGGACCTGGTCCCTGCGATCAAACGGCTCGGCGCCGAACATCCCGAAAATGCGAGCCAGGCGGCGGCCGCGGTGGAGGCGGCAAATGGGCAAACCACCGCCCGCAGGAGAGGCAATCCATAGAGGTCGCTCTCGCGTCTGCCATTCGATGCCGGCATATTCCGCCTACAATGTGGTTCGGAGGGAAACATGTCGAACTCGCGCCGGCAATTCCTGAACCGTGCCTCTGCAGCCCTGATGGCCGCTGCCACGGCGTGCCGCAAGCCCACCCCTGACTCCGCGGCGGTTCTTCCACCCGGAGCCCCGCCGGCATTCGGTACGGCTCCGGACGCCGGACCTCCCGTCTCACCTTCCACCTTCGCCGAAGCGGAAAAACTCGTGCAGGTCGAACTCAGCGCGGAGGACCGCCAAACCGCCGCCGGCAACTGGCGCAAGAGCATGGCGCCCCTCTACGAGCGGCGCACCGGACCGCGCAAATTCTCTCCCTCCCTGGCGCCTGCCACACGCTGGGATCCCGTCTTGCCGGGCCAGCAGGCCGGCCCCGGCCGCGATCGCTTCATCCGCACTCCAGGCACGCCCGACCCCCTTCCCTCCAATGACCAGGACATCGCCTTCGCTCCTGTCTCCCGCCTCTCGCGCTGGATCGAAACGCGCCAGCTTGCCTCCGAGAGGCTCACCCGCATCTATCTGGACCGCCTGGAGCGCTTCGATCCCAAACTGCGCTGCGTCATCACACTCACGCGCGATCTGGCCCTGTCGCAGGCCCGGCAGGCCGACCGGGAAATCGCCGCCGGGCGCTATCGCGGCCCGCTCCACGGCGTCCCTTGGGGCGCCAAGGACCTGCTCGACACCGCCGGTATCGCCACCACCTACGGCGCCGAGCCATATCGCAACCGCGTGCCCGCCCAGGATGCCGCCGTCGTGAAGCGCCTCCACGATGCCGGCGCCGTGCTGGCCGCCAAGCTGAGCCTCGGCGCGCTCGCGCTAAACGACATCTGGTTCGGCGGACAGACCATGAATCCGTGGCTGCTGGAAGAGGGCTCGTCGGGATCGAGCGCCGGCCCTGGCGCCGCGACTGCCGCGGGATTGGTCGCCTTCTCGATCGGCAGCGAGACCGGAGGAAGCATCGTCGGCCCATCCATGCGCTGCGGCATCACTGGCTTGCGCCCCACCTACGGCCGCGTGCCGCGCACGGGCGCCATGACTCTCTGTTGGTCGCTCGACAAGCTCGGGCCGATGACCCGCGGCGTGGAGGATGGTCTCCTGGTGCTGCAAGCGATTTCCGGCCCCGACCCCGGCGATGTCTCCAGCGTGCCCAGCCGCCTCGATTTTGATGCCGCCATCCCGGCCGCCGGCCTGCGTGTCGGCTACGTCCCCGGCTGGATGAAGGAAAGCCCTGCGACCGGCGTGGATCGAGCGGCTCTGGAGGCCACCCGCCAGCTCGGCATGATTCCCGTCGAGGTGTCTTTGCCCGACTGGCCCTATGACTCACTCGACCTGATCCTCTTCGCCGAAGGCGCCGCCGCATTCGAGGAACTCACCCTCGGCGGCGGCCTCAAGGAACTCAAGGTCCAGGTCCCCGATGCGTGGCCCAACCTCTTCCGCCAGGCCCGCTTCCTCTCCGCGGTGGATTTGGTCCAGGCCGACCGCTTTCGCCGCAGGTTGGCTCAGGAAATGGCGCGCATCTTTTCCCAGGTGGATCTGTTGCTGGTCCCCTCGCTACGCGATGAAATCCTCATCATCACCAACTTCACGGGTCATCCTTCGCTCACTCTGCGCGCCGGATTCGTCGAGGTATCCGAGGCGCGAAGTGACTGGGCTCCGGATCCCGCCCACCCGCTGCCTAAGTTCTCGCCTCCTCGCCGCGTTCCCCATGGCGTCACTCTCATCGGACGCCTTTTCGACGAGGGCCTTCTCGGGCATGCCGGTATTGCTCTGGAGCGCATCCTGAACGTCGCCGCCGAGCGCCCGGCCGGATTCTGAGTCCTTCGCTGGTGGAACAACCACGTGAGTACCTTCAACAGATTCCCACCCCGCAACCTGACTAAGCGGTCTGTTGGCCGGCGGCGCCGTTCATTCCGACGGCCGGCATCCACGGCCTTTCGTGGCCTGTTGCTCCTGGCGGCAGTGGCGGTGACCTTTGCAATTCTCGCCGTGCGAGAGCGGTACACGTTCAGTCTTCAGTCGCCTGTGCGGGTTCGTTTTCAATGGCCGCTGGTAATCGCCGCCAGAAGCCCGAGCGAGGACGCGGCCGAAGCCCAGGCCGATCAGTTCGGCCATCGGTTGACGGCCTATCAGCAGTACGCCTTCAACAAATTCGGTCAGGCGTGTCGCGTGGCCCTGGCCATCCAGCGGGCCGAGAATGCGCGGGGCTCTTGTGAAATCTACCACTACAATTCCGACGGCACGCTGGACTGGGGCTACTTCCAGATCAACACGGTGCACCTGAAGCGGGCCGGCGTGAATTTGCGGGATTTGTTGGATTGCCGGGCCAACATCGATTTTGCGTACCAGCTCTTTCGGGAAAGAGGCTTCGTCCCTTGGAGCACCTATAACGACGGGTCCTATCGAAGGTTCCTACTGGACCGTTGAGCTGGCAAAACGGGGGCTTCGGTTCACTTTTCGGCCGTGATGCGGCGGCACTGCGCTCTGGTACAACCGCAATCCCGACTTCGCGGCCGCGCCCTGGACGCCGGCTTCCACGAACCGGTACACTTGTTGCCTACCGCCGCGGAGCGCGCGGGAGACTGGAGCAGCGCGGTCGTGACCTCGTCCGGAACCCTGCCGGCATCCGCCGGTGCTCGCCAGGCCGTACTGTTGCGCCACGCTGGTGAACGGCAAGCAGTGCGGTTCATTGGCGCGAGTCGGCCGCCGCCAGCAGATCTTCGGCATACAAACCGTCCTCTGGGTAGAAGGCGGCTCCGATCCTGACCTCGAAGCCGCGCTCGCCGGGCTCCGCGTTGCCGCTCTGCCCGACCGTTGCCGCGATGAGCTTCTGCTTCTCCGCCAGGTCCTGCCTGGAAAAGCTACTGAGCACCAAGGCAAAGGAGTCGCCCATCCGCGCTACGCAATCGTCCTCGCGGCAAATCCGCCGGAGCCCGGCGGCGATCGCCGGGTACCTGGACTGGGGCAACCCACCCAAATCGCAGACCAGAACCGCCAGCGTGGTGCGGTTGCGGCGGCAGCGAGACAATTCGGCGGCCAACCTCAGGAACAGAGACCGGCTGTTGGGTAGGCAGGTGAGGTCGTCAACGGCGGCGAGCCGCTCGGCGCGCTCGTGTCTCCTGGCGTTGTCCACGGCGGACGCGAGTCTACCGCGAATGGCGAGCAGCAGCCGGAGATCGTCCCGCCTGAAGGCGCCTCGCCCGGCGTGGTAAAGCGCCAGCAATCCGACGCGCTTCCCGCCGATTTCGAGCGGTACCAGCAGCTCGGAACGCGATTGAGCGGTGGGCACGCCATCCCGGGCATCGGCCAGCAGTTCCTCGTCACCGCTGAGGTATGCGGGTGACAAGCCGCATTCGCACGCGCCGTTTTCGCCCATCAAGTAGACCGCCATGCAGTTGTAGCCGATCAGAAGCTGAAGCGTGCCATCAAATGCATCCAGAATTTCGTGGAGGCTGAGTGAGCGGCCGAGCTCCCCGGCCAGTCTCGCGAGCGCGCGGTCTTCCCGTGCGGCTGACGCGACCGCTGCCTGGAAATCCAGTTCAGGCTGCGGTCTGGCAACCCGTTCCAAATCGGCAAGGTGGTCCGACGCCAGCCGCGCGAGGTCCGGGTCGAAGGCGGCGCCGGAGCCTCGCCGCAGGGCTTCGAGCGCATGTTCGGGAGCCAGTCGAGCCAGGCAATCCGCCACCGCCAGGATGCGGGATCCCACCGGGATGGCGTGTCCCTGGAGGCCGTCCGGGTAGCCGTGTCCGTCCCAGCGCTCGTGATGCGACCGTATCATCGCAGCCACGGCATCGGAGAGGCCCATGTGTGCCGCCATGGCGGACCCCACAGCGGGATGAGCCTGGTTCTTCTCGGACTCCTCGGGGGTGGCGCTCCCGGGTGTGGCGCCCCCCGGTATTCCAACGAGGTGCTGCGGCACGGCCAACTCGCCGGCGTCGTGCAGCAGCGCCGCGGCCCGCAGAGCCGCGAGCTCCGCTTCGTTCCAGTGCAGGCGCCGGCCGATTTCCAAGGCCAGAGCTTCGATTCGAGGGAGGTGTCCGCCCTTACGGGCGTCGATGGCGAGCGCCAGGGTCTCGATGGCGCGCAGGGACTGGCACATGTCTATTCTTATCGGCTCCCGGAGGAAGGAATTGAACCGCTGGATTTTGGCGGGTCTTAGCCGATATGTTCTCTGGAACATGCCCGAAGAACGCTATGTCTATCTCGGAGTGGCCGCTATCATAGCCAGCCCCAAGATGCGGCAGTTGATGGATATGGTGGTGCGTTTGGCCCGCATGCCGGCGACCGTTTTGATTACCGGCGAGACCGGCACCGGTAAGGAGATCGTGGCGCGCGCCGTGCATCACTATTCGCTGCGCGCCAACAAGCCTTGGGTGGACTTCAGTTGCGGAGCCTTGCCGGAGCACCTGGTGGAGAGCGAGCTGTTCGGACACGAAAAGGGCGCCTTCAGCGGAGCGGATGCGGTCAAGCCGGGCCTTTTCGAGATGGCGCACACCGGGACGCTGTTTCTGGACGAAGTCGGGGAACTGGAGCCGCGCATGCAAGTGAAACTGCTGCGCGTGCTGGACGGCGTACCCTACTACCGGGTGGGAGGACAGAAGAAGATCGCGGCGGATGTGCGCATCGTCGCTGCCACGAACCAGGATCTGGAGGGGGCCGTGGCCGGCCGGAAGTTCCGCGCCGACCTGTTTCATCGCCTCAACCAGTGCCGGATCCACGTCCCTCCCTTGCGCGAACGGCGGGAGGACATTGTGCCCATCGCCGAATACTTCCTGGAGCAGTACGCGGAGCGCGCCGAGTTCTCCGCCGGGGCCAAGGCAGCACTCGAGCACCATGCCTGGCCGGGAAATATCCGCGAATTGCGAAACGCGGTTACGCATGCGGTGATTACGGCCCAAAGCTACCGGATCGATGCAGCCGATCTGGAGATGTCAAACCCGGCTGCGCCGGCTCTCACCGCGGGGCGTGCGCATTGTGCGGGGCCGTCGCACCTCGATGGCATGGAAAGGGAAGCCATCCTCGCCACTCTCGATAGGACTGGTGGGCACCACCAGAAGACCGCCGATCTGCTCGGCATCTCGCGAAGAACGCTGAGCCGCAAGCTGAAGCTGTATCGGGCCAATGCGCCGCAGGAGGATCACGTGTATGTTGCTTGAGCCGGTTGCCAAAGGAGCTGACCGCCGCAGCGAACCGCGCCGTATGGCGCGCGGCCAGGTGAGCCTGTGGCCCGAGGGCTTCTCGAACGCGACCGCGCCGGGCCGCTTGCTGGACAGCAGCCGCGCCGGATTCCGCGCCCAGCACGGGCTGAAGGGGTTGGGCCCGGGGCAGTTCGTTCACTTCGAGCATGGGGACTGGGAAGGCCGCGCCCGGGTGGTGTGGACGCGCATCCTCGACGACCATGTCGAGAGCGGATTCCTCATCCTCACGCGCGCGAGAACGGCCGCCCGGTCCCGCCAGCCAGCCGGTAAGAAGGCGGCTCCGTGACACGCAGCAACCGGTCCGCGGGTCCGCACTCGACCAGACAACCGCCTTCAAGCACACCTACCGTGTGGCACAGACGCGCCACCGATGCCAGATCGTGCGAGACGTAGAGGATCGACATCCCGAGTTCTGCGTTCAGCTTGCGGAACAGATCGAGGATCTCGCCATGGGAGACGGGGTCTAAGGCGCTGGTGGCTTCGTCGGCCACGAGCAGCTTCGGGTGATGCATCACGGCCATGGCGATGACTACTCGCTGCGCCTGCCCCACGCTCAACTGGCGTGGATAGCTCCGCAGGAAATCGGAGCCGCCCGGCAGGCCCATACCCACCAGGAGCTCCGCCACCTGCCCTTTGGCGAAAGCCCAGGGCTCCGGCCGGTGGGCGCGCCACGCCTCGCGCAATTGGGTTTCGATCCGCAGCGCCGGATTGAGGGCGGACATCGGGCTCTGCAGCACCAGGCCGATTTCCCGGCCGCGGACGTGGCGAAGCTCCTTCTGGGAGCAGTCCATCAGATCGCGCCCGCAAAATCGAATCGCGCCGCGCACGGTCGCGCCCCTCAGCTCCGCCAGTCGCAATACCGCGAGCGCGATCGTGCTCTTCCCCGACCCGCTGGGACCGATCAGCCCCATCATCTCGCCCACTCCGACGGTGAAAACCACTCCTTCGAGGACGCCGGGCTTTTCCGGGTAGTCGACGGAGATGTTCACAGCCAGCAGGACTTCGGGCTTTTCCGGGCAGCCGGCGGAGATGTTCGCAGCCAGCGGGACTTCGGGCTTTTCCGGGCAGCCGGCGGAGATGTTCGCAGCCAGCAGGACTCCGGGCTTTTCCCGGTAGTCGACCGAGATGTTCACAGCCACCAGGACTTCGGGCTTTTCCGGGCAGCCGGCGGAGATGTTCACAGCCAGCAGGGCTTCGGGCTTTTCCGGGCAGCCGGCGGAGATATTCGCAGCCCGCGGGACTTCGGGCTTTTCCGGGCAGCCGGCGGAAATTTCCGCTGCCAGCGACGATAGCCCGGAGGTCACTTCGAGGGCTCGATCCAGAGCCGATCCACGT
>Ga0116221_1002925_pt1 | contig 11117 bp, 9 predicted proteins | sample Sb_taG_5_FD_88965 | JGI IMG/M metagenome (GOLD analysis project Ga0116221, IMG submission 88965) | Peat soil microbial communities from Weissenstadt, Germany - Sb_50d_8_FC metaG | ecosystem: Environmental > Terrestrial > Soil > Wetlands > Peat | place: Germany: Weissenstadt | collected 2010-09-21 | reverse complement strand
GATCACCGATCTATTTCGTCAGTAGCAATCTAGGCTTTTAGCACGCACGCGCTGGGTTGTTTCGTCCCCGTCATTGCGAGGCCGCAGGGCCGAAGCAATCCAGATTGCTTCGCTATTGCTTGCAATGACGCAAAGAAAAAGGCCCCGCGGTTTCCCGCGGGGCCCATAAACATCCGTGTTGTTGCTAGATTAGTTCTTCGCAACCAGCGGCTTTGCAGCTTCCGGCGCCCAGAGGCGGAAGCCAAGGCGCGACCAGACAATCCAGCCGTTTTCACCGGTATTTTGTGAAGAGACTGTGTCGGTCACCCAGACTTGCACATCGACAGGGCCGAAGTCATAGCCAACGAGTCCGCCGACCCCGACAAAGCTCTGATTGGCACAGCCCACCGAAGCGAGCGCGCTGAGGGCCAAAGCGGCGCAGCCAGGGCCACCAGCCCGGTCAGTGGTGGTTTGCGCAACAAAATAGCCCACCGGACCAAACGACCACTTGCCCAGCTTGTACAGGGCATGCAGATCGCCCGCGAACTGGTTGCCGCTCGTATAACCACTTCCGAACGGTGTGCCGCCCAGGTTCGTGGCGATGCCCTGCGAGGCAGTATAGACGTTGTAGACAAAGTTAGCCGACAGGTTCCATTGAGGCGACAGATACGAAACCGCGAAGCCCGGCGAGAATGTCCACCAATCGGGATTGGCTGTGCCGGTAACCCTTGTCCCCATGGGAGCCTGGAAGCTGAAGTAAACACTGGTAAACCAGCCGTTGCCCCAGTTCCACGACAAATCCAGCGGCTGCCAGACCGTGTTGATGATCATGTTCTGCCAAGCGCAGAAGCCAGCGCCATTAAAAGCGGGGACAAAAAACAGAGCACCACTGGAACTGCAGGTTGTGTTCGCATTTACGCCGGCGGGAGCACCGCCTCCTGTACCGGCGTAGGCCGTCACGAATGGCTGGATTATAGCCATGCCGTAACTGGCGCCCAGGAAGTTCCAGCCGGTCGACCAGAGAATCGGCACAACTCCGCCGAACGAACCCAGCCCAATGCCTTTACCGCCGCCCGGTCCGGTACCGCCTTGGTTGCCGCTCATCCCACCGTAAAGCCCTTCAAAGTTCGTAAGGCCGGTGTAGAGGCCGGCCGGTGGTAACGCGCCGAGCGGAAGGCCGATCGTGCCGCCCGCGAGGTACTGGAAAGCTCCGGATTCAATGGCGAAGCTCTTGCTGACGGCGCCGGTCATGATCAGCGCTGCAGCTGCTCCTCCTAAAGCTAACTTTTTCAATCGGGTCATTGATGCCCCTCCGTGGTTTGTCCCCCCAGCGCAAGGAAATCCGCACGGGGCTTGACTCGTCGGCACGTCCTGCCAACTGCCGGCAGGTTCGTGCAAGCCAGTGAAGATTGCAATGCTTTGTGCCGTTTCGCACCGACGGCAATGTCATTTAGGCGGCGGGAGTGGCAAAAATGACACGGAAATTGGCAGCGTCATCGAGCCCGCAAAGGCCGTTCATTTCTCAAAATAGACCACTAAAAACAAATGGTTAAAATGGTCGCTTTAGCGTCCCATTTGCCTGCAAGCGCGCCAGCCGATGCCGCTGCGATTCGCACAGGGCGGTGCGACCTCCGGCTGCCCGGGTTCCCGATTCGGACGGCAGTAGCGGTTGTAATTCCGGACTGGCTTTCCGCGCCTTTCGCTCACCAGAAATCGAGCGTCGGCCAGATTGTTTGTTCGTGCGAATGCATAAGCGAGGCGAGTCGTCCAACGTGCAGCACGATCGGCATCAGCCCTTCGCTGTGGCGCAGCGCGAAGATGTGTCCGACGAACAGCGAGTGATCGCCGCAGGCATGGCGCGCGATCACTTTGGCGGCGATCGTCGCATTGGCCTGCGCGAACACCGGCGTCGCATTGGCGTATTCGTATTTCGGATCGACGCCTTCGACCGGACGGCCGGCGAAATGCCCAATCAAAGCTTCCTGGCCGCGCCCAAGAATGTTCACGCCGAAATGGCCAGCCTCAAGCAGGAACGCGTGCATGCGCGCTTTGAGCGCGACCGAGATCACGCACAGCGGCGGGTCGAGCGAGCCCGACATGAACGCGTTGGCGGTCATGCCGCGAACCTCGCCACGCACCTGCGTGGTGATCACGGTGACGCCGGTGGCGAACGACGCCATCACCTGGCGGAAAAGTTCGTGCGTAATCTTGCCTTGCGCGTCGGAGTGAGCTGGCGAAATTGTCATCGAAAAAACATATGGCGGCGCAGACCTGGAGACAAGCCAAGCAGCGACTGCGTACGTTCCTACTTCGTGTTCCGCAGATCCTGAGCCAGCGCGGCCAGCGCCATTTTATAGTCGGCCACGACTTCATCGGCATTGACGTTCCGTAATTGCGGAATTGCTTCAGCGTGCATGTACAGAGCGCGCACCAATTTGAGATCTTGGTGCGTGACGAACATTGAAGATGTCTTTTGGTCGGAGCCAATCACCCAGATGATGAAATCGCTTGCATCCAGGCCGCTGCGGCAAAAGTAAATTCTGTGATCGGACGTAACTACGCTAACAACGGGGAGATCCTGGTTTGCATCCTGGGACAATCCAAGATTTTGCGCCGTTGGTGGAGGGAAGGTCTGCTTTGCTCCGATGGTGTCAACGTAGGTGAGGAGCTGTTTGAGATCCGCAGACGAAAGCGGCGAAGCTTCTTCCGCAGATGCAATGAATCCTGTCATCAAGGCTGCAAGAAGTGCGCCTGCAATCTGCCATTTAATGCGAGCCAACATTGCCGTTCCTCTCGTTGCGACGATATTCGCCACGAACCACGCCATGACTCGGCGGAAAAGTTCGTGCGTCACCTCGCCGCGCGCCGGCGTGATCGGCCGAAACGATCATCGGCGAATGATATGGACACGATTGCGCTAGCGCAAGGAAGCCGTGACTCTGCAGGCCCGCCGGTAAAACCAGTCGCTTCGTTGCCGAGCCGAGCAGTCCATGACAAGATGATCCGCCGTTCGTTTCGCGCGCATTTGGCAGCATTCGACCAAAACGAAGTGACGCTTCAGCTCACCCGGCGTTCAGGAGACCTCGCTGCAAAGCTGACGGCATTTCCGGTTCTGTGGCAATTCATTTGGCCGGATCGTCCCGGCGCGAGCGGGACGGAACGCCTGCATCTGCGATGGTGTCTTGCAACATCGGCGTTGCTGTTTTTCGCCTGCGCCGTCTTCTCCGTCGGACAGCACAATCCCGACGAATACTATCAGATCGTCGAATTTACCTCGGCCAAGCTCGGCATCAGCGATCCGGCCGGGTTGCCGTGGGAATACGCTGAACAGATGCGCTCGTGGCTGCAGCCGGCGATCTATGTCGGCGTGGCACAAGCGGCCGGCTATTTTGGCTTCGACCGTCCACTCACCTTGTTGTTTCTGTTTCGGCTGACGACGGCGATTTTCACCTGGTTGGCATTGTGGACTTTGGTGATCGCCGGCCGCCGCTGGTTCGGCGCGGAAATCGAGCGCCGCCGGCTGTATTCGATCGCGGCTTTCCTTTGGCTGTTGCCATTCCTCGGCGCGCGAACCTCCGCTGAGGCATCTTCAGCGGCCGCCCTTTGTTTCGGCATCGCATTGCTGGAATGGCGTACGCGCTCGCGCGGCTGGCGCAGCGGGTTTGCTCTTGCGGTGCTCGCCGGCGCGGCGTTCGGGCTGTGCTTCGATTTCCGCTACGCAACTGGGGCGATGGCCGCGGGCGCCGGCGCTTGGTACCTATTTGCAGCGCAGGAACGGCTTTCCCTTATTATAGGATTAGGGCTCGGGGTGCTGCTGGCGTTGGCTCTTGGCGTTCTCGCCGATTGGTGGGGCTATGGCCACGTTACGTTTCCGGCTTATGCGTACGTCTATCAAAATTTTGTTTTGGGACGGTCGCGGATTTTCGGCACCGATCCGTTCTTCGCCTATCTGTACATTCCGCTGCTCGAATCGAATGCAATGGCGCCGGTCACCTTCGGTCTGATGGCGGCCACCTTGGTAACGTGGCTGGCGCGCCCGCTGAGTGCCCTGACCTGGGCAAGCGCGCCCTACGTCGTTCTATTGTGCATCGCGGCTCACAAGGAGGCGCGATTTCTGTTCCCGCTCATTCCTTTTCTCCCGTTCTTTGTCGGCTTTGCGCTTAGTGCGCAGCCACGTTACGGAACGCGGCTTGCCGCTTTTTTTCGATGGCTCGCGAGCGGCTTCCGCCTCAAGCTGGGCTATGTGCTGAATTTCGTCGGGTTGCTTGGGCTCGTCGCCATGCCGCAATCGGCAAATTATTCGCTCTTCCAGCTGATCGAGAATGAAACGCATGCCGCGAACGGCATCGACGAGGCGGTGGTGGTTATTCACCCGCCAGACAGGATGCCGTACGGAACGGGCGCCGCGCACATGGTCTTTCTTGAGCCCAAAAATCTTCGCTGGATATCAAATCCTTCGGTGGCCGATTTGGCAGCGAGCCGCGCGCGGGGTGAAACCTTCCTCGCGCTCGTAAATGTCCCCATCCGCTTCCCCGAGGTCAGCGCCTGGGTTGAGGGCAACTGCGCGTTTGAATGGTCGACTTACCCGCGCTGGCTGCAGCCCTTCAATTACTTCGGCTGGCAGCAGCGGTCCCCGTGGTGGATGCTCTATCGCTGCGACGGTGGGCACTGATCTACGCCTTCACCAATGTGCGGCCGGTGACCGCTTCGAGATTCTTGAAAAAGACTTTGTCGTGGTCGGTCTTCGACAGGTTGAGCGATTCCAGAATCCGCAGCGTTTCGCGCGGATACATCGTTCCGCCTTCCGGGTCGTAAGGGCAATCGGAGGCAAAGACGATCTTGTCGCGCGGGAAGAACTCCATTCCCGCCTTGGTCGCCGGTTCGGCGGTAAACACCGCGGTGTCGGCCCAGAAGTCCTGCTTGAAATAATCGAGCGGGCGCTTTTTGAGGCTTTTGCGCAGCGAGACGTAGTCAGTGTCGGATGTGCGCGAACCCATCACGTCGTTGCCGGGGCCGATGCGGCCCTCCAGCATCGGCACGATGCCGCCGAAGTGATGGGTGATGATTTTCAGATTGGGATGCGTATCCATGATTTTCGAATAGACCAGGCGCATCATCGCGGTGGCGGTGTCGTAGGACCAGCCGAAGGTCCACCAGATCTCGTACAACGATTTCTGTTCGGAAATGTAATCCGGCATTTCGGCACCGCGGCAGGGATGCATCCAGATCGGAATGCCGAGCGCGTTCATCTTGTTCCAGAACGGCCGGTATTCCGGGCGGTCGAGCGGCTTGCCGTTGACATTGGTGTAGATCTGCACGCCGAGCGCGCCGAGTTTTTTCACCGCCCGCTCGGCCTCGCCGACGCCGGCATCCGCGGCATCGAGCGAGACTTGTGCGACCCAACCGGGGAAGTGATCCCGTTCCTTGGTGCACAGCTCGGCAAAGCCGTCGTTGATGATGCGGCAATACTCGTCGATTTGCCTGGGCGTCTTGGCGATTTTTTCGATCGGCGGTTGCGAGTAGCTGAGGATCTGCTGATAATCCTTGTGACCGTCGACGATCTTCTTGCGAACATTGAGGTCGTAGAGCGCCGGCAGCGAGCGCACGCGCTTGCCCATGTCCTTATAGTCCGCCGCTATGTCGTCGAGCATGTCGAAGAATTTTTTCGGAAAAAAATGCGTATAGGCGTCGACGCGCATTGGCCGTTTCTCCCTTTGTGCCTAGGCTTCTAGCACGCCCGTCGCGCCGGGCGGCAATCAGTTACGCAACCACGCCATGCCCAAAACGCGCGAGTACCTCGGCGGGAATCGGATGCGACTTTATGTGCCGGGGATCGCCGACCGGCCGCACGACCCAAACGCGCGTCTCGAAACCTTCGACCGCGAGCGCGCCGCCCTTGGTCAAGCGGTGCTCGATCTTGAAGCTCGAACGGCCGCATTCCGCCAGCCGGGTTTCGATCCCGACTTCATCGCCGAACCGGGTGGGGAATCTAAAGCGGGCGCGGGTTTCCACCAGCGGATGCCCGGCGAAGGCGTATGCCTTGAGATAATCGATTTTCTTCATCCCCAGCGCGCGTTCGATCAAGACGGTGGTCGAGGTGTCGAACATTTCGAAGTAGCGCGGATAGAAGATGATCCCGGCGGGATCGCAGTCGCACCACTCGACACGCAGGGTGCGGACGTTGCGGAGCATCCCGGCGGCTGCGATCACCGCGGCGCCATGCGCAAGGCCGCGTCGATCCGGATCGTTTCCCCGTTGATGTAGCGGTTCTCGATCAGGTGGCGCGCGAGCGCGGCGTATTGCGATGGATCGCCGAGTTTTTTCGGAAACGGCAACGACGAGGCGAGGCTTTCCTGCGCCTGCGGGGTCAGCCCCATCAGCATCGGCGTGAGAAAGATGCCGGGCGCAATCGCATTGACGCGCACGCCGAATTGCGCGAACTCGCGCGCAGCCGGCAGGACCAGGGCGACGACACCGCCTTTCGACGAAGAATAGGCGGCCTGCCCGATCTGCCCTTCGAAGGCGGCGACCGAAGCCGTGCAGAGGATGACGCCGCGCTCGCCATCGGCGAGCGGATCGAGTTTTGCCATCGCCGCTGCGGCAAGCCGCATCGCGTTAAAGGTGCCGATCAGGTTGATGCGAATGACCCGTTCATAGTCAGCGAGCGCCATAGGCCCTTCCTTGCCGACGATGCGCATAGCCTTTCCGATGCCGGCGCAGTTGATCAGGATGCGCGCGGCGCCGTGATCGGCGGCTGCCTTGGCGATTGCCGCTTCGGTGGACGGTCCGTCGGCGACGTCGCAATGAATGGCGATGCAGTTGATATCGATCGCCACCTCGGCGGCGGCTTTGTCGTTGACGTCGAGAATGGCGACCTTGGCGCCGGCTTCCGCCAGCATGCGCGCGGTCGCGGCCCCAAGGCCGGAACCGCCGCCGGTGACGAGAGCAGAGTGTCCGCGAATATCCATGTTCAACTCACTTGTTTGGTGGCAAGGGTCGGCCGGCCGGCGACAATGACGCTGGCCGGAGGCGGGTCGGTGTACAGTTCTTCAACCAACGCCGCGCGATGCGCGAGCACGGCTCGCTGGTTGATCGATCCTTTGTCGGTTACTTCGCCGACGTCGAGCGACGGCGGCTCGGCGAGCAGGATGGCGCGGCCGATCCGGGCCGAGGTGCCACGGCTCGGCTCCGAGAGTGCCGCAAGCAGCGGCGCGAAACCCGCGCGCACGCGCGGGTCGGCGAAGACGGTTGCCGCCGGCGCGTCCGCCGGCAAATCGGGCGCCACTTTGCGGCACGCGTCGATGTCGGGAATGATCAGCGCGGCAACGTCGTCGCGATCCGCTCCGGCCAAGACCACGTCGCGTACCAGCGGCGCGCAATGGGCGATGAATGCCGCGCGCAACGGTCCGACGCTGACCCAGGTGCCGGTGGCGAGCTTGAAATCCTCGGCTAGTCGTCCGTCGAAGAGCAGCCCCTTGGCCGGGTCGGACGGGTCCTCGAATTTGAGCGCGTCGCCGATCTTGTAGAACCCCTCATCGTCGAACGCCGCGGCTGTCAGCTCCGGCGCGCGCCAATAGCCAGGCGTGATGTTGGCCCCTTTGAGCCGGGCCTCGAATTTGCCGTCGCGCGGGACGAGCTTGAGCTCCACGCCCGGCAGCGGCACGCCGATATTGCCGGAGCGCTCGGTTTCCCAAGTGCACGCGATCGCGGCCGGTGCCGTTTCCGTCGAGCCGAGACTGGAGAGAAAGATGATGCGCTCGCCCGTCGTCGCCACGGCAAGCTCCTGGTATTCGTCCCAGACATGCTGCGCCAGTCCGGCGCCGGCGTAGAACAGAACCTTGAGCCGGCTGAAGAACGTCTCGCGCAACGCCGCGTCGCTGCGCAGATAGGGCAGCAGCATCTCGAAGCCTTTCGGCACGTTCAAGTAGATCGTTGTGGCGACGTCGCGCAGATTGCGCACGGTCGCCTCGATGGCGCCGGGCAGCGGCTTGCCCTCATCGATATAGAACGAGCCGCCGTTGAACAGCACCATATTGAAATCGTGATTGCCGCCGAAGGTGTGGTTCCACGGCGGCCAGTCGACCAGCACCGGCGGTTCGTCGGCAATGAAGGCGAGGCTTGAACGGAGCATCGCCTGGTTGGCGCACAGCATGCGCTGAGTGTTGATGACGCCTTTCGGCTGGCCGGTCGAACCGGAAGTGAACAGGAATTTTGCGATCGTATCCGGGCCGACCTTGGCGTGCGCGGCGTCCACGGCCGGCGTCGGCCGCGCGCTGGACAATTCCGCAAACGGCGTCGTCGGCCGATCGCCCGCGGGATGCGCGACGGCTACCACCTCAACATCCGCCGGCACGGTCGCGGCAATGGCGCGCGCGAACGCGGAGCCGTCGGCGGCAAAGACCAGTCCGGGCGTCAAAATGCCCATGATGGTTTTGAGCTTCTTGAAGTCCTGCGAGACCAGCGAATACGGCACCGAGATCGGCGCATAGGGAATGCCGACATCATGGCCGCAAGACCAAGCAGCGCATGTTCAAGGTCGTTGCCGGACAAGATGGCGATCGGCCGCTCCGGCGAGAGATCGCGTTCGAGCAGCGCAGCGGCGATCGCGCGCACCGTCGCGAATGTTTCTGCGTAAGTGAGCGTGCGCCAGCCGCCCACGGCGTCGCGCTGCGCAAGAAAAATTCGCTCCGGCGCCGCTTCCGCCCAATAGGCAAGCCGCTCGGTGAGCGCTCGCGGATAGGGTTGCAGCGGGTGCGGCGAGCGCAGGAGCATGGTACCGTCGGCTTTGCGCTCGACCAGCACGTCCGCGGCACCGAGCCGGACCGGCCGTAGCGGCGCCCGGCCTCGCGCTGAATGCGTCTTTGCCAACGTGCGTGACATGGTACCAAAATCGATGCGCAATCCGCCTGACATGACTGCGCCAGCGCGTCAAGGCGCGGCGTCGAGCGAGGCCGGGGGCGCATTTGACCCTGTCCGCCACGGCCCGTAAATAATCGATACGCCCGCGCACAGCGGCGCAATTGTTGCGCCGCACAGCCCGACAGCAGGACTGCCGCGAGTTTGAGGGAGCGAGCCATGCGCGAAGTGTTTGTTTGCGATGCGGCGCGCACCGCGATCGGCCGCTATGGCGGCGCGCTCGCCAGGGTCCGCACCGACGATCTTGCCGCGGCTCCGATCAAGGCGCTCGTCAAACGCAACCCGCAGGCGGACTGGTGGCGGCTCGACGAAGTGTTTTTCGGCTGCGCCAACCAGGCCGGCGAGGACAACCGCAATGTCGCGCGCATGGCGGTATTGCTCGCCGGGCTGCCGGATTCCGTTCCCGGTGTGACCATCAACCGGCTCTGCGCCTCGGGGCTCAATGCCGTCGGTGACGCCGCGCGCGCCATCCGCAGCGGCGAGATGGATTTCGCCATCGCCGGCGGCGTGGAATCGATGACGCGCGCGCCGTTCGTGATGGGCAAGGCCGCCGAGGCGTTCTCCCGCACCAGCGAAATTTACGACACCACCATCGGCTGGCGCTTCGTCAATCCGCTGCTCAAGGCGCAATACGGCATCGATTCGATGCCGGAGACCGGCGAGAACGTGGCGGAGGAGTTCCAGGTCGCGCGCAAGGATCAGGACGCTTTCGCGCTGCGCTCGCAGCAGCGCGCCGGCAAGGCGGCCGCTTCGGGCTACTTCGCCGAGGAAATCGTTCCGGTCGAAGCGCCGGGCGGCAAGGCCGGTCCGATCGTCGTCGATAAGGACGAGCATCCGCGTCCCGACACGACGCTCGACACTCTCGCCAAACTCAAGCCGATCGTGCGCAACGGCGGCACCATCACCGCCGGCAACGCCTCCGGCGTCAATGACGGTGCGGCTGCCATCATCCTCGCCAGTGAAGCGGCAGTGAAGGCGCACGGCCTGCATCCGCGTGCGCGCGTGCTCGGCATGGCCGCGGCGGCGGTGCCGCCGCGCATCATGGGCATCGGGCCGGTGCCCTCGACGCGCAAGCTGATGGAACGGCTGGGCTTCAAGATCGGCGACTTCGATCTGATCGAGCTCAACGAAGCCTTCGCATCGCAAGGCCTCGCCTGCCTGCGTCAGCTTGGCGTCGCCGACGACGCCGAGCACGTCAATCCCCACGGCGGCGCCATTGCGCTCGGCCATCCGCTCGGCATGTCCGGTGCGCGGCTCGCTTTGACTGCGGTGCATGGACTGGAAAAGCGCGGCGGCAAGCGCGCGCTCGCCACCATGTGCGTCGGCGTCGGCCAGGGCGTGTCGCTGGCGCTGGAACGGATTTGAATCGATCACCTCTACCGCTGGGGAGAGGTGAATATGGAGAAGCAGTCCCGTGCCGATGAGTCCCGGTTACGTTCCTTTTCATCCCAATCCATCGAAGCCGAAATACAAACCGCCGCCTGGCGCGGTCGATACGCATTGCCACGTGTTCGGGCCCGAGGCGAAGTTTCCGTTCGCGCCGGAGCGCAAATACACGCCGTGCGACGCGCCGAAAGAGAAGCTGTTCGCGCTGCGCGACTTTCTCGGCTTCGACAAGAACGTCATCGTGCAGGCGTCGGCCCATAGCAAGGACAACCGCGCGATGGTCGATGCGCTCGGGGCGGCCTCGGGCCGCGCCAAGGGCATCGCCTTCGTCGGCGAGGAGGTGACCGACGAGGAGCTCGCATGGATGAACAAGGCCGGCGTGCGCGGCGTGCGCTTTAATTTCCTCAAGCGGTTGGTCGATTACACGCCGCGCGACGTGCTTCAGCGCATCGTCAAGCGCGTGCAAAAGTTCGACTGGCAGATTGTGGTCTATTTCGAGATGCCGGACCTCCCCGGGCTCGAGGATTTCCTGACCGCGCTGCCGACTATCGTCGTGGTCGATCACATGGGCACGCCCGACGTGAAGAAGGGCGTGGATCACCCGGAGAACCAGCGGTTCCACCGGCTCATGGACCGGCACGGGAATTTCTGGGTCAAGGTCTCCTGCCCCGAGCGCATGAGCGTCGCCGGGCCGCCCTATGACGACGTTGCGCCGTTCGGCCGCGCGCTGGTCGAACGCTTTCCCGACCGCGTGATCTGGGGCTCCGACTGGCCGCATCCCAACGTCAAGGTCGCACCCGACGATGGCGTGCTGGTCGATTACATCCCCAAGATTG
>Ga0116221_1002923_pt1 | contig 11118 bp, 12 predicted proteins | sample Sb_taG_5_FD_88965 | JGI IMG/M metagenome (GOLD analysis project Ga0116221, IMG submission 88965) | Peat soil microbial communities from Weissenstadt, Germany - Sb_50d_8_FC metaG | ecosystem: Environmental > Terrestrial > Soil > Wetlands > Peat | place: Germany: Weissenstadt | collected 2010-09-21 | reverse complement strand
GTCTCCACGAGGAATGCTTTAGCCTCGACGACCATAACTGGAACCGTGGGCACGAGCGGCAAGTACCTTGTCACGGGCGCGCCGGTGACAACTACCGCTGTGACCGTCTTGAAGCTCTCGTTTGAGAACAATACGCCGGGCACCAACCTGGAACTGTGCGCCGGCACGGCAGCGGATTTCGCGGCTGGAACTTGCTCGCTGAGGCTCTCCGATTCCGGCGGCCCGGGTTTTGTCTTCCTGACGATTACGGACACCTCGCAGCTTTCCGGGAAGATCATTTTTGTGCAGCGGGCGGTGGGAATCGCAGCGGCAACCTTCGCGCTCACGGTTGAATAGGGCGCCGGACGGGGGCCTGACCGGAGGGCACCTTCGAAACTACCAACCATCGACGGCCGCGACAAGAGTATGTAGCGCCACATCGTTGAGCGGATTTCGATTTGAGGTTCACGCCCGCCAGTGCCTCCCATCTTCCACGGATCGCACCTGAAAGCATACGGAGCGGGATACGCCCCCTATGCGGGGAATGCACGCGTTGCATACCGGAAATACCCACATAAGTTACAGATGGGATAATCACCTCTGGAATCCTTGAAGAGCGTGAGAATCTGTGGCACACTCGTTGCAAGATTCGAGAAGGACCATAGACCATATGAAAGTGCGCAATTCCAGCTCGATCGAGATGCTTATCGCGTCTCCGCAGTCCCATATGCCGCGTCGAGTCGACCCACGGAAGCTTCCGCGCCGCTTAGTGGCTCGGCGTTGCCACTGCGGCCAGTGCGCGAGTTGCGTGGACAACGCGCGCTGGGAACGGGTCTTCCAGCAGAAGTTCGCCGACCCCGACTACTACGGGCCGCGCATGGTGAGGCATTCGTCGCCGCTGGACGCTCTGGGATAGAGAAGCCGGTGTTCCAGCACGCCCGCTTCTCTCCTTGCCAGCCGGAAAAACGTCCGGCCATCAAGCAAGCCTTCCGGCACTTCGGGATGCTTCCACCGAACCATAAGCCATGATCAGCGACGCCGAATGGTGAACCCTGCCGTGGCATCTTACTTCTCCGCCTTCCGCAAGATCTTCCACGCCGCCACCAGCACCTGAATCTGCTCGGCCCTCGGTGGCCGGCCGTTCCGCTCCAGTTTGCACCGCTCCCAGGCATCGGTGTAGACCTGTTGCAGACTCGGCAGACTGAGCATGGCGTAACGCTGGCGGAGTTCGGCAAGGTCGGCCGCGGAGAGCGGCACGCCGGGGGAGCGCGAGAATTCGGGCCGGTTAGCCATATTCGCCTTGTCTTCGCCTACGATTCTACTGCTTTGACGGCGGTTGTGCAACTCAAAAAAACACACTCGCCAGTTGGGCAGCATTGGCGCAAGTTCGCGCTGCGGATCTCGCAGGAGTATTCTGGGGGAATGCGACGCAGGACCTTCATTTCCACTTCGGCCGCCACGGGACTCTCCCTGAGCACCGAATCGGCCGCGAAAGCGGCAGCGGCGGACATTCCCAAGCGCGTATTCGGCAAAACGGGCGAAAGGCTCACGATCATCGGGCAGGCCGGCGGTCGCTTTCCCATGTGCACTGTTGAAGAGGCCCGAGGGATCACGCAACGTGCCTATGACTTGGGCATCAACTATTTCGATTGCGCTCGGATCTACTGGGGTGGGAGATCGGAAGAGGTGTACGGGGATGTTCTCCCGCCCTTCCGGAAGCGCATCTTTCTCACGACGAAGTCGCCGGAGCGCAGCCGAAAGGGGGCGGAGGCGGATCTGGGGAAATCGCTGCGCGCGCTGAAGACCGACTACCTGGACCTCTGGCAGATTCATCAGGTCAGCACGATGGAGGAAGTGCAACAGATCTTCGCCCCATCCGGCGCGATCGAAGCCTTTGTCGCGGCGAAAAAAGCCGGCAAGTGCAGGTTTATCGGTTTCACAGGACACCATGACCCGGAAGTCCACCTGGCGATGCTGAAGAATTTCGCCGATTACGACACCATTCTGATGCCGCTGAATCCGGCCGACCCGGCGTATCTGAGCTTCGAGAAGATGGTCTTACCTGTCGCGGTCGAACGAAGGCTCGGAATCCAGGCGATGAAATCTACCGCCAATGCGGGCCTCTTGCCGGACCTTCACCTCAAAGAGTGCCTCTCGTACGCGCTCAGCCTGCCGATTCACTGCCTGGCGCTCGGTTGCACGACGATCGGACAGATCGAAGACGACGTGCGAATCGCGCAGCAGTTCAAGCCAATGCCAGCGGCAGAAATGGCACAAATTCGCGAGCGCGCCAAACGGCTTGCCGGTCCGCGGTTGGAGAACTGGAAGCGCGACACCACCCAGAAGATCGCCGGGGTCCGGTACTGCGATGGCGCGCTTGCGTAGATCAGTGCGGGTCGCCGAGACCTGATTCCACCGAGAGCCGAAGGAGCAGCTATGGCACTGGTCACTTCGGACGAGCGTCGCAAGTAAGTGCTCGAATTCGGATTGCCCCTGCTCGCCTGTTCGGGCTAAGCCAGAGAACGGTCGAACGGCCTCAGACACTGATTCGCCAACATACCACCGTGGAAGAGCCAGCGCAAACCAGCATTATGCGGAGTCAATTGAGCTACGGCGGCGTAACTCCCGCAAGGCGTCGCTTGCAATCCACCGCGCGGCCTTCGAGTCGATCTTCCCGATCTCCTCGGCCTTCGCGATAGCCACCTTCCCCAAGTACGCGTTCCGCTTCCCGATCTGCCGCAGGGCCCAATTCACCGCCTTTTTGACCATGTTCCGGTCATCCGTCGCGGCCTCCGCAATCAGCGGGAAAAACGCTTCGAACTGCGCATTGGAGGCGTCCTTGGCCTTCACCGCCAGGCCCGCCATCAGCGAGAATCCGGCCCGCCGCACGAACTCCGGCCGGGCGCGCGCCCACTCCCCGGCCTTGGCAAAAGCAAACGGCGTGTAGCGGAAGAGGTTCGAGCAGACCTGGTCGCAGACGTCCCAGGAATCCAGGTCTCGAACCCACCGGTCCATCTGGCGGCGTGTCACGCGGGAGGGGTCGTCCACCAGGGCCGCCAGAATGCGCGCCTCGTGGACACCCGATTCCCACAGCTCGGCGGCCAGATCGTGACTGCGGCCGGCCTTCTTCGCGAGGGCGCGGATCAGCGGAATGGTCACTCCCAGCGTCCCCTTCGGATTGATTCCGTACCGCGCCATCCCCGCCACATTCGCCGGGTTGGCGTGAGATTCCAGCGCGGCAATGATTTCGCGCGCGGTCACGGCCCAGTATAGCGCCGCTTAGGGCTTCCGGCAGCCGCGATCTGGCGCGGCGTTCTCCGGCGACCCTATGCCACGGAAAGCGTCAGTCGGCCGGTCGACCGGCTCCTGGGCACCGGCTTGATCACAATGTGGACATCCCGGCCCAAACGGGTCAGACATTCCAACAAACGGTGCTCCGAAATCCCGCGAAACTGCCCCTTCAACAGGGCGGAAACCTTGGGCTGAGTTAACCCCAGGACCTCCGCGGCTCGCGCCTGCGTGAGCGCTCGCCTCTGCAGGATCTCGGCGATCTTCGCTGCCAATTGGGCCTTAACTAACATGCTCTCACTGTCCGGATACCCGAGGTCGGTATATACATTCCCTGAGCCTTCCTCGACGGGAATGCCTCGCACGACTCGCTGTTTCTTCATCGCGATAGCTCCTTAGCCATCTGCTCCGCAACTTTGAGACGCTCACGGATCAGATCGATATCGGTCTTGGGCGTGGCTGCACCCAGTAAAGCGGCTTCAGGGACGGAGGTTTGTCCATCTCCGTTCATTATACCTACATTGGTATAACATTCGCGGCCAAAGACTCAGTACTCCACGCTCACCAGAAACAGCCCCTTGGCCGGCGCTGTTGGTCCGGACTTCGAAGGCAGCACCGTCAAATCGTTAATGTTCCCCTTGCCCGCCTCGATGAGCGTGCCCACGATATTGCGTACCATGTGCTTCAGGAATCCGCTGCCGCGGACGCGGTAGACCAGCCTTCCCGGGGGTCTTTCCAGCATGGAAGAAAACACGCGCCGCACCTTCGATTTTCCTTCGGCATCGCGATCGTCCGCCGCGGCGAAGGCCGTGAAATCGTGCTCCCCTTCAAAGGCCGCAGCCAGCCGGATCATGCGGTCTTCGTCCAGCGGGTAGGGGTAGTGATGTACGTAGGGCCACTCGAAAGGGCTGCAGACTTCCTCCCGGAACATTCGGTATTCGTAAGTCTTGGCCTGGGCATCGAAGCGCGGATGGAATTCGGCGTGAACTTCTTCCGCGGAAAGCACGCGGATCGAGTGCGGCAACAGCCGGTTGACGGCCCGGCGCAGATTGAGGAGCGGAATCGGGTTCGAGATGCTAAAAGCCGCCACCTGCTCCAGGGCGTGCACCCCCGCGTCCGTGCGCCCCGATCCGGCCACGTGCACCGCCTTCCCTTCGATTGCGGAAACGATCTGCTCGAGCACTCCTTGAATGGTCGGCAGGTCCGGCTGCACCTGCCAACCGTGAAATGCGCTGCCGTCGTAGGCCAGCTTAATCTTGATGCGTCGCATCAGACTGGGCGCGAGCCGGGCTTCTCCACCGGGATGCCGATCTGGCACAAGGGGCACACTTCCGGATAGTGCGCCGCTACCTGGAGCGTGGCCAGCGCCACGCGCTCGACGCCCACGTCGGCATGGCCGCCGCTGCGATCGATGATGGAACCCGCCGCCAAGACATTGGCGCCCGCCGCCTTGAGAATCTCGATGACATCGAGGGTGCTGCCGCCCGTGGTGATGACGTCTTCGATGACCACCGCTGTTTCGCCCGGGTCGACAACGAAGCCTCTCCGCAGCGCCATCTTCCTGGTGGCCGTATCGCGTTCTGTGAAAATCAGGCGGGTTCCCAGCGCGCGCGCCACTTCATGGCCGATGATCAGGCCTCCCAGCGCGGGAGCGGCCACCAGGCCGATTTTTTCGCCGGCGACTTTGCGCAGCTCCTGCGCCAGCAGCCGTCCCAGCTTTTCCGCCGCCGCGGGATGTTGCAGCACCAACGCGCACTGCAAATACTCGGCACTGTGTAACCCCGAGGTGAGGCGAAAATGCCCTTGCAAATATGCGCCCGTCGAACGGAACAGCTCCAGGACGGATTCGGCTTGCGGCGTCACAAACCCGTACTATACCATTGAATTCGAAATTCCCATGCATGAAACCAAACCCTACATAGCGCTGCTATGCACGCTCTTGATGCTCGCTCCCGCGGGAGTCAATGCCCGCGATAACGACAAGCCGGGCACACCCGGTCCATCCGGCCAGGACAACCCGCAACCGGCGATGAGCCAGCCCCACGGGGTCTATCGGAAGGTTACGTATCCGTACCGTGCCAAGTCCGTGGAGCCTCCCGTGGTTGCGAATTCGGGCCGCCTGGACGCGCTGCTGCGGGGCGGCAACCTGTACCTTTCGCTGCAGGACACCATCGCGCTCGCGCTGGAGAACAATCTGGACATCGCGATCCAGCGCTACGGTCCCCAACTGGCCGACGCGGCCGTGCTGCAGGCAGAGGCCGGCGGATTCGCCCGCGGCGTTTCCACCAGCGTGACCGCCGGCCCGGCGGGCGCCACCGTGAGCACGTCGGGCACGACGCCGGGCACCAATCAGAACGCCGCGTCCCAGGCCAGCGCCGCCACGGCATCGGCAGTTGGCGGGAGCGTGCTGCAATCCTCCGGGCCGGCCATTCCCAATCTCGATCCGGCGCTCACCAGCAATCTGAGCTGGTCTCACCTGACAACGCCGCAAAGCAGCGCGTTTACCACCGGCACCAACTCTCTGATCAACAAACAGGATATCTCGGACTTCGCGATTCAAAAAAGCTTCCTGACCGGCACGGCCGTAAGCTTGGGCCTGAACAACAACTCCACCACCAGCAATAGCGTCCGCAACGACTTCAATCCCTCCACTACTTCCTCGCTGGGCATTTCGATTACGCAACACCTGTTGCAGGGATTTGGCACGGCGGTCAACTCCCGCCAGATCCGCATCGCCAGGAGCAACCGCGAGGTTTCCGACCTGACCTTGAAGCTTCAGGTGGAAACCACGGTTGCCGCCGTGATGGAGCTGTATTGGGAATTGGTGGCGTTCAACGAAAATGTGCGCGTGGCGCGCGATGCCGTGGCGGCCGCGCAACGATTGTACGAGGACAACCAGCGGCAGGTCGAGGTGGGAACCCTGGCGCCCATCGAGGTCACCCGGGCCGAGGCGCAGATCGCCGCCGGACAGCAGCAGCTCACCATCGCGCAGACTTCGGTGCTCCAGGAGGAGAGCATTCTCAAGACCGCGCTCAGTAGGACCGGCGTCTCCAGCCCCGCGGTCGCGGACGCCCATATCATTACCACCGACCAGATCAATATCCCGGATGTGGAGCCGATCAACCCGATCCAGGACCTGACCGCCATGGCGCTTTCCGCCCGTCCCGAGCTGGCGCAGAGCCGCATCCAGCTTCAGAACCAGGCGCTCACCATCCGGGGCTCGAAGAACTCCCTGCTGCCGACCCTGGACGCGGTGGCGGCCGTGAGCAACGGCGCCCTGGCGGGCCAACCGAATACGCTGCCCGCGCCCCCCGGCACGGTGCACAGCAACAATCCGTTCTTTGTCGGCGGGTATGGGCAGGTGCTCACCCAGATCTTCCAGCGTAATTTCCCCAATTATTCGCTCGGTTTCAACCTCAACATCCCGATTTGGAACCGCTCGGCGCAGGCCCAGGTGATCAACGATGAGCTGACGTTGCGGCAGCAGCAGCTCGGCCTGACGCGGCTCGAAAACCAGGTGCGCCTGGACGTCGTGAACGCCGTCATCGGATTGACGCAGGCGCGGGCGCAGTATCAATCGGCCGCCAAGGCCACTGTCCTGCAGGCCCAGACGCTGGATGCCGAACAGAAGAAACTGGCGTTGGGCGCGTCCACCATCTTAAACGTGATTCAGGACCAGCAGGCGCTGACCGCGGCGCAGTCCAACGAAGTGGCGGCCAAGGCTGCCTATGCCAGGGCGAAGGTGGAGCTGGACCGGTCCACGGGCCAGATCCTGAACAACAACAACATCTCGATGGATGAAGCGGTCCGCGGGGTGGTGGCGCGTCCGCCCAGCCCGCTTCCGGCGCCTCCGGCGCAGCCGCAGAAATAATTACCAGCAGGTGGGCAGTACTATGTAGGCTTTCGGTATGTACGTGGACAGTGCGTGCCTATTTTCTTTACACGGCTGCACGCTTTACGGCCGGCGGATTCGGTTTTAAAGGCGATTGCGATTTGGTAAGACGATTGCTTAAGAGAGTGCGTGACTAACCTAACACAGCCCGACGGAGAGACGATTGACCCTCGCTGCCACCTCTCACCTAACCAGTCACCTCGCATAAAACTCTTCTAAATCTCCCCAAAATCCTCACAATCGTCTCTTCCTGGGCTGTACGATAGTAGCTATGGTCAAAGGTATGTTCGAGGTCGCCTGCCCGTGCTGCGAGGCAATGCTCAAGATCGATCCGGAGACCCGCGCAATCATTGCACACACGGTGAAAGAAAGGCCGAAGCCCATTGAGGACCTGGCGGCCGAGGTCGCCAAGCTCAAGGGCGCCGGCGCGCGCCGGGAAGAGCTTTTCCAAAAGAATTTTGAAGCCGAGAAGTCGCACGGCAAAGTGCTGGAAAAGAAGTTCGACGAGTTGTTCAAGCGGGCCAAGGAAAACCCCGACCTGGAGCCGCCCAAGCGCGACATCGACCTGTAGAGCCAGATGTGACCGCTTGCTGACGCGCGCGGCTCTGATCGGAGCCACGACCGTCCCTCGCCGTTGGCGAGCAAGGGAGTGGTCTTACAGCCGCTACCCCGCCACCAGCAGGCTCTCGGCGAAGGGCCACTCCTCATCGACCCATTGCGCGGAGAGGCGGAAGCCCGCGGCCCGCGCCATCACGCAGACCTGCTCCGGCCGGAACTTGTGGCAGGCTTCCGTCCAGATGGTTTCGTGGGGCTCGAATTCCACCACCAGGCCGGCTTTACGAATCCTGACAGTCTGACGGATGCGCGAGCGCAGGTGCATCTCGATCCGCTGCGCCTCCTGGCTGTAAACCACCACGTGCTCGAATTGGCGCAAATCGAAATCGCCGTCCAGCTCGCGGTTGATGCGCGCCAGCAGGTTCAGGTTGAACGCGGCGGTGACGCCCGTGGGGTCGTCGTAGGCGGCCAGCAACTGTTCCACGGGCTTGACCAGGTCGGTGCCCAGCAGCAGGGCGTCGCCGGCTTGGAGACATTGCCGGATGGCATAGAGGAAATCGACGGCCCGATCCGCCTCGAAGTTGCCGATGGTGCTTCCGAGGAACAGCACCAGCAGCGTCTGCCCGGGCGCGCGGCGCTCGGCTACTTCGCGCAGGCCCTCCAGGTAGGCGGCCCTCATCGGAAAAACCGCGGCCAGCGAACCGAGGTCCTGCGCGCACTTCTCCAGCGCCGTCACGGAGAGGTCGATGGGATAATACACCGCGGGCTCGCGGTCGCGGAGGGTTTCCAGGATTGCACGCGTCTTCGATCCGCTGCCGCTGCCCAGCTCCGCGGTGATGAGGTTCGGCGGCAGGGATTCGATCAGGTCGCCGGCGTGCATCTGGATCACGCGGGCGTCGGCGCGCGTAAGGCCGTATTCCGGCAGGTAGGTGATGGCTTCGAAGAGCGCCGAGCCGACGTCGTCATAGAGATAGCTGCAAGGAAGCGTCTTCTGCCCGCGGCGCGTGAGGCCCGCACGCACATCCTGCGCGAATTCGTTGTCGAGCGCCGGCGCGGACATCAGGATTCAACCATTCGGAAGGTGGCGTACAGATAAGGATAGGACGGCCGGAACCAGTTGCGGAAAGAGGTCCGCAGGAAACAGGCCGCGGTGCGCGGAGACGCGCCCTTCAGGACGTAGTGCTGCCCATCGAAGAACGGCTCCGAGTAGTTGGTGTAGAACGGGAACGGCTGGAAGCCGGGGAAGGACTGGAAGACGGTGGAGGTCCACTCCCAGCCATTGCCGAACATCTGGGCAGGGCCGGCGTGGGATCGAATGTCGTCGGCGTGGACCGGGATCGGGTCCCAGTGGCGAAAGTCGAAATTGCCCGAGGCGGGCGGAAGGCAGGCCGCGCGGTGGAACTGGGGCTCGGTGGGGAGCGACTTGCCGCGCCAGCGGGCGTAGGCTTCGGCCTCGCGGTGCGTGACATAGAACGGGCAATCGAGGGGCAGCGGGGTCTCCGAAAACATGCCGCGATAGAACCACCGGCCGTCGCGCTCCGTCCAGAAGAAGGGCGCTTCGGCGCCCGCGCGGACGAACTCCAGGTACTCGCCGTTGGTCACTTTGTGTTGGGATATCGAGAAGGCGGGGACTTCGACGGTGTGAGCTTCGAATTCGTTGTCCCAGCCGAAGCCTTCTTCGGCGGTGCGGCCCAGGCGGGCTTCGCCGGCGGGGATTTCGATGAAGCGGGAGAGATCAGGTTCTGGTGAACACAACACAGGCCTGGAGGCCTGTGCTACCGGGACCTTGCGCTCATAGGCAAGGTTGTGCAGGATGTAGGCGAAGGTCTCGGCGTGCATGAGCCGGTGTTCGATGGCTACGTGCAGCAATTGCTCTGGTACCTCTTCGAGCACGTCGTCGATTTCATCGCGTGTGCGCTGATTGTATCGCTCGACTTCCGAGAGGGCCGGCCAGTCGGAAGGCTGGTCCGCGGGGAGTTGGCCAGGCGGCGGATCGATCCCGAAAGCGAACAGGCGATCGAACTCCGGTTGGAAGGAGCGCAGGTCGAGTTGATAGCGGCCGATCAGGTTCCAATCGAAGGCTTCCAGGTGGCCGATGTAGAAGACCATGCGATGGCGTTCCGGGATGGGGCGCTCATAGAGAGAATCGGGGCGGACGAGCCGGAACAACTCGTCGGTCCGCTCGCGCGCCGTCGTGAGCGCGCGGGCCAGGTCGGTTTGCGTCCGCATAAAAACGTCCTTCCAGTCTACCCGAAGGTGGAGGCGCATTGCTGTATGCAGGGGCACAAAAAAGCACCGGCCTTACCAGAGAACTTTGGCGGATACCTGGATCAGGCGCGGGAAGTTCTGCTGGCCGACGGGCAGCATGCCGAAGCGCGCGTCCTGGTAGCCGGTGTCCGGCGCGCCGTAGAGAGGATGGTTCAACAGGTTGAACGCCTCGCCTCTCAGGTTGAGCCTCCAGCGCCGCTCGCTGAGCTGGAAGGTCTTCGAGCCCGCCAGGTTCACGGTGGTATTGTCCATCTGCCGCAGCCAGGGATACCGGTCGGGCGCCGTGCGCAGGGTGTAGGCGGCGCGCGATTTGTAACAGGACTTGGTGTTGTTGAACCACTGGTCGTGCACCTGGCCGGCGACGAAGAGATCGCTGCAGGAGAAGACCACGTCCATGCCGGAAACGGGAATGCCCGATGTATACCGGTAAATCAGGTTGAGCGTCCAGCCGCCGATCACGCCGTCCACGAACTTACTCGCGCCTGTCAGATAGTGTCGGCCTTTGCCGAACGGCAGGTCCCAGATGCCGCTCAGGGACAGGTTCTGCGGCTTGTCGTAGCTCACCAGCTCGTGGACGGGCGTTTCGGAAAGGTCCCAGTTATTGAGCCGGTTGGCAGTCTGGAAGTTCTTCGAGAAGGTATAGGCAAAGACCATAGTCAGTGCGCCGCCGAAGGCGCGATCGCCCGTGAAGCGTTTCTCCGCCCGGAGCTGCAGGGCATCGTAGCGGTACCTGGCCCAGGGGTTGGTGCTCATGGTGATGCCGTTGAACAGCGCAAATGGGAAATAGAGCTGTTTCGCGGCGATCGTCACGCCGGAGCCCAGGGCAGTATTGGCTGGCAGAATTCCGAAGAAAGGATTAGGCACCGTCCGGTCCAGGTAGTTAGATACGGCCTGGCCTTGCAGGAACACGTTCATCGGCAGGTAATCCATGTTATAAGCCATGGTGTCGTGATCGGTGATGCTGCCGACGTAAGACGCGTCGATCAGCACGCCCTTGTCACCGAAGAAGCGGCGCTGCAGGCCGAAAGAATACTGGGGTCTTCGTGAAATCGTGTGGGTGAAAAATGCGGATTTTGAGCCCTCCCGACGGCCCCTGCCGAGGGTCCGGACCGCAATTGAGACCCCGCGAGAATGGC
>Ga0116221_1002921_pt1 | contig 11121 bp, 10 predicted proteins | sample Sb_taG_5_FD_88965 | JGI IMG/M metagenome (GOLD analysis project Ga0116221, IMG submission 88965) | Peat soil microbial communities from Weissenstadt, Germany - Sb_50d_8_FC metaG | ecosystem: Environmental > Terrestrial > Soil > Wetlands > Peat | place: Germany: Weissenstadt | collected 2010-09-21 | reverse complement strand
TGGCGGTCGAACACGCCGGCCGAAAGATCGCCGGCCTCGCGCACCGAGGTCGAGAACGCGGTGCGGATCATGGTCTGCGCCTGCTCCTCGACCACCGCGATCAGGCGGTTCCACATGATCTGGGTATGGATCTGAGCCAACGCGGCGTTGGGGCGTGCGATCATGATTCAGGTCTCGCTGCGAGTAAGCTCAATATAGCCGAAGCGGTCGATGCGCGCGTCGAATAGCGGGCTCACCACCGTGGAGGTGTCGTCTTCGGCAATTATCGCCGGTCCGCTGACGCGCGCACCGGGAGCGAGGTCCGGCCGCCAATAGATCGGCACGTCCAAAAACTCGCCGCTCGCCGGATCGAACACCGGGCGCCGCGATTTCGGTTTCGGCTCTGCCGGCTTGATTTCAACCGGCACTGCAAGCTCGCCCTCGGCGGGCGCGGCGATCGCGACCACCCAGCTCAAAATCTCGATCTCGACACCGGGGATATGCCGACTATAGAGCCGGCTGTAGGCTTCCTCGAAAAGCTTGCGCATGGTCGCGCGATCAGCGGCCGTGAACGAGCGCGCCGGAAGCTCGACCGTGATCTCGTGGCCCTGGCCGCGATAGCGCATCAGCGCCGAGCGGCGCTCGGTGAGAGCGGCGTCCGGCGCGCCGCGGCGCACGATCGCTTCGGCTTCCGTGCGCATTTCGTCGAGCAGGCGATTGGCCGCCGCGGCATCGAAGGTTTCGAGCCGCATCAGCCGGCCGCGCACGACCTCGTAGGCCACCGGCGCGCGCAACAGTCCGACCGCCGAACCGACACCGGCATTGGCGGGGATCAGCACGCGGCCGATGCCGAGCTTTTCCGCAATGCGCGCGGCGTGCAGCGGCGCGGCGCCGCCGAAGGCAATCAAAGTGCGCGGCCGCAAATCCTTGCCGCTCTCGATGCCATGCACGCGCGCCGCATTCGCCATGTTCTCGTCGACCACCTCGCTGATGCCAAGCGCCGCGTGCTCCACCACGAGATCGAGCTTGTTGCCGATCCGCGCCGCGATCGCGTCCTCGGCGGCTGCGGCATCGAGCGCCATCTTGCCGCCGGAAAACGTTTGCGGGTCGATGCGGCCGAGCACGAGGTCGGCGTCGGTCACGGTCGGCTCGCTGCCGCCGCGGTCGTAACACACTGGGCCGGGCTCGGAGCCGGCGCTGGCCGGGCCGACCACGATGCGATTAAGCCCGTCGACGCTGGCGATCGAGCCACCGCCGGCGCCGATCTCGACCATCTCGATCACCGGAATGCGCAGCGGCAGGCCGCTACCTTTGGCAAAGCGGTAGATGCGCGCCACTTCGAACAGCCGCGCGGTCTGCGGCTGCGCCTTGTCGATGAAGCAGATTTTTGCCGTGGTGCCGCCCATGTCGAACGACACGACTTGGTCGAGGCCGTACCGGCGCGCGATGCAGGCGGCGAAAATCGCACCGCCCGCCGGCCCGGATTCGACAAGCCGCACCGGAAAGCGGATGGCGGTCTCGGCGGTGGTGATGCCGCCACCCGAGGTCATCAGCAGCATCGGGCAGCGAAAGCCGGCGCGCGCCAGTTCGCGGTCTAGCTTGCCGATGTAATTCCCCATCAGCGGCTGCAGGTAGGCGTTGGCGCAAGCCGTGGAGAAGCGCTCGTATTCGCGCATTTCCGGCGAAACGTCGGAGGAGAGCGTCACGGCGATATTCGGCAGCCGCCGCGCGATCGCCGCGCCGACCCGGCGCTCATGCTCCGGATTGGTGAAGCTGTGCAGGAAGCCTACCGCCACGGCCTCGACCGGTTGCGCGGCGAGCGTATCGAGCGCGCGCGCGACGCTGTTGTCCTCGAGCGGCACCAGCACGGCCCCCTGTGCATCGATGCGTTCGCGTACCGGCAGGCGCAGCCGGCGCGGCACCAATGGCGGCGGCAGGTCGATATTGATGTCGTATTGTTCGAAGCGGTTCTCGTGACGGATCTCGACCACGTCGCGAAAGCCTTCGGTAGTGAGCAGCGCGGTCTTGGCGCCCTTCCTCTCGATCAGCGCATTGGTGGCGAGCGTGGTGCCGTGGATGATCAGGCGCACGTCGGGCGGCGCGATGCCGGCTTCGGCGATGACCGAACGCGCAATCGCCAGCACGCCGTCTTCCGGCGCGCGCGGCGTGGTCAATCCCTTCGCGGTGTAGCGCTTGTCGCCGACTTCGAGCGCCACATCGGTGAAGGTGCCGCCGATATCGACACCGAGCCTGACGTCCTTCATCACGCCGCGAGATTGCCGAACCGGGCCAGGTTTTGTTTCTGCTTGTCGTTGCGCGGCGGCAGCTTGAACAGCCGCGCCGCGGTGCCGCCGAGGATATTGTGCTTGGCCTTCTCGCCAAGGAACGGCAGGTCCCACACCGTCGACGGCAGGTCGAAATCCCAGTGCGGATAATCGGAGGCGTACATCAACTGGGACTCCGCATTGATCATGCGGAACGTGCATTCCAGCGCCAGCATGTCGACGCGTTCCATCGGCTGCGAGGCGTAATACATGTCGCGCATGTAGTCGGACGGCTTCTTCTTGAGCAGCGGAAATTCCGACGCGCGCAGCATGAATTCATGGTCGAGCCGCTGCATCAAAAACGGCACCCAGGCGAGCCCGCCTTCGATCCAGATCACCGGCAATTTCGGAAAGCGCTCGCCGAGCCCATTGGTGACCCAGTTGGTCACATGCAAAATGTTGAAGAACGGGAATCCGAGCGCATGCACGGCGGCGAACCGGTTGAGCCCCTTGAACACCGGCTCGCCGATATTGATGGCCGAGTGGAAGGCGAGCGCCAGCCCGCGCTCCTCGATGGCGCGGAACACCTTCATATTGGAATTGTGATGGATCGGCAAAGTGCGCGCCGAGGTTATGAGAAAGCCGGTGACATGCTTGCAGTCGCCGAATTTCTCGATCTGACGCAAGGCCTCGTCGGGCTCGGAGATCGGCAGTGACAGCATCGAGTAGAGCCGCCCGTCGCCTGCCGGCAGGACGTGCTCGGTGAGCCAGCGGTTGTACGAGAAGCACAATTCGATTTCCATTTCGGTCGACGGATGCAGCCCCACCGCCAGCAGCAAGGTCGGGAACAGGCAGGAATAGTCGACGCTCATGGCGTCCATCCAGCGCTGGCCCAATTCGACGTCGCGCAGCTTGCCGGCCGCGGTTTTTTCCGAGGAGCGCAGCGGGTAGCGGGTGATGCGGCCGCCCATGTCCTGAAAACTGACCTGGCTCGGGGTGAGCGCCTGCCGCCCCTTGGCGCGGCCGGCCAGCACCAGGTGGCGCAGCACGTCGTTCTCGATGAAGGGCAGGAACTCGTCGAAGCACTCGTTCTCGTAGTGGTGGGAATCGACGTCGGCGATCAGAATGTCGTCGAGATTGCGCTCGTGCGCCTGTTTGCGGGCATGGGCCAGGAGCCGGCTGGTATTGAGCTCCTCGATCGGCACGCGGCGGCCGCGATCGGCAAGAAGATCCATTGTTGACCTCCGGCAGGATTGGCCCTGGTGCAAAAACCAAGCGCCGCACCGACTGTCGTCGGCGCGGCGCCAGATTGACGCGTTTTGCCCGAAAAAGCCACAGCGCGGGTCAATCGAATTCGTCTATGACCTCCGCGTCAGGAGCGCGGCATCCTTACCAGGCGCAGTGCCGGTGGCCCCAGCGGCCGATCCAGCAATGATGATGGTGCCACCACACTTGCGTAAGGTTGCCGTTGCCGTTGTCGTTGGTGACGCTCAACGGCAGGGGGGCAATTGGCGCAGCTTGTGAAGTCCCGGAAACGGCGGCGAAGAGCAAACCCGCAACCGTCATCGCAAACATAGTCCGTAACATCTTGGTCCTCCTTGGACGCGAATCGTGTTCGCCGAGGACATAACACACCAGCATGATGGCGGTTCCAGGACACTGAAATGAACGAACCGACAGGATCGATCAATCAACCGAGATCAAACAACGCCATCGCATTGGTGCGGCCGATTTTCACGCGATCGGTCTCGGCGATTTCGGCTGCGTCGAACCACGCGCAGCCCTGCGCGTGGTCCTCGAACGGATAATCGACCGCGAACAGCACGCGGTCGGCACCGACGGTCAGCATCGCCGCGATGAGAGATGGCGTGCAGAAGTGGCCGCTCGTCGTGATGTGAAAATTATTGCGGAAATAGTCGCCCATGGTGCGCTTGGCCGGGCGGTTCGGCACTTTGCTCAGGCGATGATCGAGCCGCCACAGATCGTAAGGAATGCGCTCGCCGAGATGGCCGAGCACGATCTGCAATTTCGGAAACGCGTCGAACAGACCGGAACCCATCAGGCGGAGCGCATGGATCGCGGTCTCGTCGGCAAAGCCCCAGGGCGATCCGACCAGCCAGGGATGGCCTTCGTAAGCCTGCCGCCGGCTCGGCAACTGATCGCGCGGATGCAGGTAGAACGGCACGCCGAGCCGTTCCACCTCGGCCCAGAACGGCCGGTATTGCGGCAGGTCGTAATAGACCGCGGTGTCGGCCGCGCCGACTTGCGAAAAGCCGTTGACCAGTGCGCCCTTGAATTTCAGCTCGCGCACGCAGCGCTTAAGCTCCTCGGCGGCAGCTTGCGGATCCTGCATCGGCAACGCGCCCAAGCCGGCAAAGCGGTCCGGACGCTTGGCGACGGCTTCGGCCAAAGCGTCGTTCGCCTTGCGGGCGATCTCGATGGCCTTGGCAAGGTCCGGAATGCCCTGCACGGCGTTGGAGTTCAGCGAGATGACTTCGATTTCGATGCCGGTCTTGTCCATCTCGGCAAGCCGCACGTCATGAATGTCGAGAAGCTTTGCCGAGAGCCCGGCCCAGTAAGGGCCGGGATAACGTCCTTCGCTGCCGGTCGTCTCGGCGATGCGGAAATGTTCCTCGACTGCGATCTTGCCCTGCATTGCTGCGCCACTCTCGCTAGAACAGATCGCCCTGCCCCGGACCGCCACCGCGCTTTGCCCGTGGCTTGACGCTTGGCGTATCCGCCGATGGCGCGCCATCGGCGTGGGCGCCGACGCGGCCGTCGGAGAACTCGATCTCGATCGGCATGCCTGCGGCTATGGCGGTTGCGCTATGCAGCGGCTGGCCGGCGGCGTCGCGGATCAGCGCAAAGCCGCGCGCCAGCACGCCGCGATAGGAAAAAGCCGCAAGCAATTGCGCATCGCGCTCGCAGCGGGCGAGCCGCGTGGCGATCAGCGTGCGGACGGCGCGCTCGGCGCGCTGCGCGAACACGCCGATCCTCTCGCGCTGGCGCGCGATCCGCGTGCGATAAGTCTCGATATTCGCCGCCACGCTGGCGCGCAGCCGGTGCGCGATGCCGGTATAGCGCTCGCGCCGGCGCTCGACATTGGTGCGCAACAATTGCGCGCTCAAGCGGCCGCCGATCCGCGAGAACCCGACGCGGTGGATCTGCGCATTGGCGCGCAGCGCGCGCGCGAGCGCAGCGGCCGCGTGATCGAGCCGCTGCCGCGGCAGCGCCAAGACCTCATCGGCGTCGGGCAGCGCGCGGGCCGCCGAGCGCAGCTCGGTGCGGCGCGCTTCCTGATTGCGCCGCCAGCAAGCGAGCGCGCGCCGCGCCAGCGAATCGATATCGACCAGAAGGTCGGCGCGCACCGGCACCGCCATTTCCGCCGCCGCGGTCGGCGTCGGCGCGCGGCGGTCGGAAGCGAAATCGATCAAGGTCACGTCGGTCTCGTGGCCGACCGCGGAGATCAGCGGGATCATGCTGGCGGCGGCCGCACGCACCACGATCTCCTCGTTGAACGACCACAAATCCTCCAGTGAGCCGCCGCCGCGGGCGACGATGAGAAGATCAGGCCGCCGCAGCGCGCCCTGCTCCGGGAATGCGTTGAAGCCCTCAATCGCTGCTGCGACCTCGGCGGCCGAGCCTTCGCCCTGCACCTTCACCGGCCAAACGAGCACGTGGCGCGGAAAGCGATCGGCGAGCCTGTGCAAAATATCGCGGATCACGGCGCCGGTCGGCGAGGTGATGACGCCGATCACAGTCGGCAGATACGGCAACAGCTGCTTGCGCGCCTCGTCGAACAAACCCTCGGCGATGAATTTCTTGCGGCGCTCCTCGAGCAGCGCCATCAGCGCGCCGAGGCCCGCCGGCTCCAGCGTCTCGACGACGATTTGATACTGCGAGCGGCCGGGGTAAGTGGTCAGCCGGCCGGTGATGACCACTTCGAGGCCGGCTTCGAGCCTGAGTTTTATGCGCGGCGCGGTGCTGCGCCAGATCACGCCGGCAATCGAAGCGCGGTCGTCCTTGAGATCGAAATAGACGTGGCCGTTGCCGTGGTAGCTCACCTTGCCGAGCTCGCCGCGCACGCGCACGTAACCGTAGGCGTCCTCGATGGTGCGCTTGAGCGCCGTCGACAGCTCGGAGACGGTCAGTTCCGGCAGATTGAGCCGCGGTTCGTTCAAAGCCATCGTCCCTTGAATAGTACCGTCGATTTATCGGCCGGTCATTGCCGGTCAACATTGGTCAGCGTCGGGCATTCGCGCTTATCCAACGGCTGATCGAACGGCGCGTAATTGGTCTTGTCGATTACCGTCGGCTTGAGAATGAGCTCACGCGGAACATTCTCTTTGCGGATAGCGCGCACCGCCATTTCGACGGCGAGGCAGCCCTGAGCGAAGGTATCGTAATCGCCGCTGCCGACGATGTCGCCGGATTTGATGAGATCCATCACCTCCCGGCTGGCATTGATGCCGACGACCAAAGCTTTCTGCTTGGCCACCTTCAGCGCGTCGACCGCGCCGATCGCCATCGGATCGTTGGCGGCGAGAATGCCGTCGACATGGGCAAATTTGCTCAAGAAGCCGGCGACGACCTGTTTGGCTTGCGAGCGCTGATAATTGCCGGGCTTGCCGTCAAGGAGTTTCACGTCGGGAAACTCCTTGATGACGTCGCGAAACCCTTGGCCGCGGCCTTCGGCGGAGAAGCTCTTGTCCGGTCCGTCGAGGATCACGACATTGCCGCTGCCGTTCATCGCTTTGAGCAGGTAACGGCCGGTCTCGCGCGCCAGCGAGACGTCGTTGGTGCCGACATAGCCGACGACGCTGGCATTGACGAGCGGCTCGTTGACGTTGACCAGCGGGATCTGCGCGGCATTGATCTTGTTCACCGCGCTTTCGGCTTCAGTGAACTTGATCGGTACGAAGACGATGGCGTCCGGCTTGTCCTTGATGGCGTCGTCGACCAGCTTGTTCTGCTCGGCCACGCTGTCCGGCGTCGACGGCACATAATTGACCAGTTGCACGCCGAGGTTTTTCGCCGCGACCGCGGCGCCGGCGCGCAACGCGGCAAAGATCGGGCCCTGGTTCTTGGTGAAAACCGCGATGGTTTCGCCGTGCGCGTGCGATTGTCCGCCGACGCAAAGCGCCAGCAGCAATGCCATACCGGCGGCCAGACGGTTCATCGCGCTCTCCCGATGTCCCGGCCGGGGCGAAATGTGGATGGCCGGGTGCGGTCCATGGGCTTTTGCTTTCGACCCAATTAGTGTTGTGCGTCGCGGGCACGGGTCAAGGCCCGACAGCCTGTTGTTGCGCCGATTCCTAGCAAAGATATGCGTTTCGACCCATGAATATCCTGCTGTTGGGCTCCGGCGGGCGCGAGCACGCGCTGGCCTGGAAAATGGCGGCAAGCCCGCTCGCCGAGCGGCTCTATTGCGCGCCGGGCAATGCCGGAATCGCGCGGGAGGCCGAATGCGTCGGCCTCGACATCGCCGATCATGGGGCGGTGATCGCGTTTTGCCGCGAACATCGCATCGACCTTGTGGTGGTCGGGCCGGAGGCGCCGCTCTGCGCCGGCATCGTCGATGACCTGGAAGCCGCCGGCATCAAGGCGTTCGGGCCGACCCGGGCCGCGGCGCGGCTCGAAGGCTCCAAGGGCTTCACCAAGGATCTGTGCCGGGAAAACGGCATCCCGACCGCGACCTATGAGCGCTTCCACGCAGCCGATCCGGCCAAGGCCTATATGCGCGCGCGCGGCGCGCCGATCGTGGTCAAGGCCGACGGCCTTGCCGCCGGCAAGGGCGTGGTGGTGGCGCAAAGCGTCGCCGAGGCCGAAGCCGCTATCGACATGATGTTCGGCGGCGGCCTGGGCGAAGCCGGCGGCGAAGTCGTCATCGAGGAATTTCTCACCGGCGAGGAGGCGTCCTTCTTCGCGCTGTGCGACGGCGAGACCGCGATCGCGCTGACCACGGCGCAGGACCACAAGCGCGCCTTCGATGGCGACCAGGGACCGAACACCGGCGGCATGGGCGCCTATTCGCCGGCGCCGAATATCGATGCCGCCATGAGCGCGCGCGTGATGGCCGAGATCATCGCCCCGACATTGCGGGCGATGCAGGCCATGGGCACGCCGTACAAGGGCGTGCTTTACGCCGGCCTGATGATCGGCGCCGACGGCCCGAAGCTGATCGAATATAACGCCCGCTTCGGCGATCCGGAAACGCAGGTGCTGATGCTGCGCCTGATGTCGGACCTGGTGCCGGCGCTCTTGGCGAGCCGCGACGGGCAACTCAAATCATTCGACCTGCGCTGGTATCCCGACCCGGCGCTGACCGTGGTGATGGCCGCCAAGGGCTATCCCGGGGAATACGCACGCGGCTCGGTGATCGAAGGCCTCGACGACGCCGCCCAGGTCGAGGGCGTGGAAATCTTCCACGCCGGCACCAAGGCCGACGGCGACCGCATCCTCGCCAATGGCGGCCGCGTGCTCAATGTCGCGGCGATCGGCAAGACGGTGCGCGAGGCGCAGGCGCGCGCCTACGAGGCGATCTCCCGCATCCGCTGGCCCGAAGGGTTCTACCGCCACGACATCGGCTGGCGCGCGATCGAACGCGAGACGAAATAATGCCCGACCTCGCCGACCTCTATCCCGGTTACGCCGCGCGTTGGATCGACACGTCGATCGGAAAAATCTTCGCCCGCGTCGGCGGCAGTGGGCCGCCGCTCCTGCTGCTGCACGGCCATCCGCAGAGCAACGTGATGTGGCATCGCGTTGGGCCCGAGCTTGGGTCCCATTTCACCCTCGTGATCGCCGACCTGCCCGGTTACGGCTGGTCCGCGGTGCCGGAAGCGCAAGCCGACCACGCGCCCTATTCCAAGCGCGCCATGGCTGCCGTCATGGTCGAAGCGATGGAAGCGCTCGGCTTTGTCCGCTTTCGTCTCGCCGGCCACGATCGCGGCGGCAGAGTCGGTTATCGGCTTGCGCTCGACCATCCCGGCCGGCTCGAGCAACTCGCCGTGCTCGACATCGTCACCACCTGGGACATGTGGCATCGCTTCGACGCGCGGCTCGCCATGCGCGCCTGGCATTGGACCTTCCTGGCGCTGCCTGAGCCGTTTCCCGAGACGCTGATCGGTCACGATCCGGCGTTCTTCTTCGATTCCAGGGCGCACGCCGGCGCCAAGCCCCCACCCTACCCTCCCCCGCAAGGGGAACTGTGCACTTGACTTAGCAATACGCTATCCCTATATTAACGGTAGACAGAGGGTAGCCGCTATGGACATCGACCTGACCAGCCCGATCTTCCACGACGAAGCCAAGGCTACGGCCCATATGGAGGCCGACCGCTGGCCGGACGGCGTGAATTGCCCGCTCTGCGGCTCCGTCAACGTCCGCCGTATGGAGGGCAAGACCCAAGCCGGGATGTTCCTGTGCAACGATTGCCGGGACAAATTCAGCGTCCGCACCGGAACGATTTTCGAGCGGTCACATATCCCCTTGCACAAGTGGCTCATGGGTTTGCACATCATGGGCGCCAGCAAGAAATCTGTGTCGGCCCTCCAATTGCAACGGATGCTCGGGATCGGCTCTTACCGGTCGGCCTGGTTCATGTGCCACCGCATCCGCGAAGCGATGAAGCCCGCCAAGGTCAGCCCGCTCGGCGGCACTGGCAAGATCGTCGAAGCCGACGAAACATGGATCGGCGGCAAAGAGAAAAACAAGCACAAGAGCAAGCGCAACAAAAAGAACATCGGCGGAGCAGGCAAGCTAGCTGTCATGGCCCTGACCGAACGCGGCGGCAAATCGCACTCGTTCAGGGTGGCGAAAGTCTCCGGCGAAACGTTGCGGCCCGCCATCGTTTCCTGCGTCAGCCGCAAGTCGGCGCTGATGACCGATGAGGGCGGGCAATACTACCACGTCGGGAAAGAGTTTGATCGGCACGAGACGGTCAACCACAGCATCGACGAATACGTGCGCGGCGACGCCCACACCAACACGTCGGAGAGCAGGTTCAGCCTCATGAAGCGGGCGATCATCGGCGCTCACCATTCCGTCAGTGAGGCGCACTTGCCGCGTTACCTGACCGAATGGGATTTCAAGTGGAACACCCGCAAGATGAAGGACGGGGAACGTGCGGCGCTCGCGCTCAAAGGCGCGGAAGGTAGGCGTCTCACGTATCGAACTTCTCACAAAGCCACGCACTAAGAAGCAAAAGGCGCGAGCCTTCGTCCGCTGGCGAAAGAAGAAAGGCCGGGCATGACCCCGGCCTTTCCCGTCGCTATCCTAGAAGCTGCCAAGCCAACTAGGAGGAGCGAACGCCATGACGGAAGAATCCGATTTCAGGAAATATCTTCCAAAAATTACGGAAGTGACGGTCGTCGAGGTCGCGCAGTCGTGGGGTATCGCCGATGACATTGTCAGCCTCGACGGAAAGCGAACAGGGTTAAATTACTTTATTTTGCAGCTTGCGACGGACGCGAAGAAGATTGGACCGTATTTGTTGAATCCGACATGCGCTCGCGCGCTTTGTGCCCGTTTGATAGCCGAAGGCTTTGGGCCTCCTCCCAAATCTTAGCATCAAGCGACGGCGGGATACGTTTTTCCGTCTCGATTCGAACCTGTTCCCACCATTCTATAAATTCTGCAGAGAGATAGTCGGCCATTGCGCAAGCGTCCTTTGGCGCGGTATAAGAACCACGCGCGGCGCAGCGTATTGGGATTTTAAGTCGGCTCGGGGCGGCAACCTCGGGCCGATTTCGTTTTACGGCAAGGTAAGTTTGAAACCTACCGCCTGTGAAGCCGCCTGTCTTGCTTCCCAAACATCGGATGCCGGTACCTCGACGACGTTTTGCCGCTGCATCGGCGTTTCGTACTCGACGCGATA
>Ga0116221_1002918_pt1 | contig 11126 bp, 5 predicted proteins | sample Sb_taG_5_FD_88965 | JGI IMG/M metagenome (GOLD analysis project Ga0116221, IMG submission 88965) | Peat soil microbial communities from Weissenstadt, Germany - Sb_50d_8_FC metaG | ecosystem: Environmental > Terrestrial > Soil > Wetlands > Peat | place: Germany: Weissenstadt | collected 2010-09-21 | reverse complement strand
TCTATTACGTCCTCGGCGAGCGGCTGCGCGGCCGCAGAAGTCGGCCGCCGCAGTCCACACTGGCCCCCTCACCTCAGGAGGAGGAATTCCACTCGGAGCCGAGCCCCGCCGAAGCCATCGCCTCCCGGGGTCATTCCTCCCTTGCTCACAACTTGAACGCTATGATCAAGCCTTGGTGAGTAACACGTCCCCCTGCCGAGACAGACACTTCGGATGACGGGCAGAGACCAGATTGTCGCGCTTTCATGCTCCGTTGCTATCTGAAGCCCGGGATGGGTCCTTCGGGATCGATGGGGTGAATCGAAAGGAGAGGGTGAGATGCCTCGACTTGGACTGGCACTTTCCGGTGGCGGACTGCGGGCCACCCTGTTTCACCTTGGCGTCGTCCGCTTCCTGCGTGATGCGGGCCTGCTCGGAGAGGTGACGCATATCGTCTCGGTCTCGGGCGGCAGCATCCTGGGTGCCCACCTCGCGCTGAACTGGGGGCGCTACAACGGCTCGGCGGCGGACTTCGAGGAGGCGGCCTCGAAGATTATCTCCTTCGTCCAGTCCGACGCCCGAAACCAGATCGCCCGGCGTATCCCGTTCCTTGTCCCGATCCGCTTCCTCCGGCGATTCGCACTCCGCGGGCCGAGCCGCACCGTCACGCCGACGGGGCTTCTCGAGCGGCTGTATGCGAAGCATCTCTATGGCGACGCTCGCGTGCACCAGCTTCCGGAGACGCCGGAGCTGCACCTCCTCACCACGAACATGAGCGAGGGGAGCCTCTGCTCGTTCACGAGGGCCGGCCTGATCATGCAGCATCGGACAAGCGGGGGAACCAAGGTCGAGACCCTCCCTGCCCGGCTGACGCCGGTCGCGCTGGCGGTCACGGCCTCCTCGGCCTTCCCCGGGTTCTTCCCCCCCGCACTGATCACGGCCGATGATATCGGCCTCTCCGAGGGCGAGTTCCCACCGCAGACGTTCACCGACGGCGGCGTGTACGACAACCTGGGCGTCCGGGTCTTCGACCTGCTGGAGAACCTCGACCCGTCACTCGATCAGATCCTCGTGAGCGACGTCGGCAAGCCGTTCAGTATCGTCCGGTCCCATTCGCTGGGCATGATCGGCCGGGCGATGCGGGCCTCTGACATCCTCTGGGATCGCGTCGGGCAGCTCGAGCAGCAGAAGTTCCAGGACGATCCCCGCTTCCTGTTCGTGGCGGCTCTGGACCAGGTCGACCCCAGGGAAGATCCCACGGCGCTCCACCCGGTGATCCAGTCGGAGGTCGCCAAGATTCGGACGGACCTCGATCGCTTCTCGCCGCTGGATATCACCGCGCTGGTGCAGCACGGCTACTGCGTGGCCCGCAAGCAGTGCCGGACCCGCCCCGACCTCTACGGGTCGAACCTACCATCCACACCGCCGTGGGACCCGATGAAGGCCCCCGACGAGGTCCTTTCGCAGCCCGCTCTGACCGGCCCCAGCGGCAAGGACCAGTCGCGGGATACTTCTCCGCCCGTGACGGCGCTCGTTACGCGGCAGGCACAGCAGCTCCGCCGCTCGGCCGGCCGTCGCGTCTGGAGCACTCTGCTGGATCTCCGCGACTGGCCCACCTACGTCTACATCCCCCTCCTGATCCTGCTCCTCGTCGTCCTCCCCGTGCAGATCTACCGCTACCGCCGCCAGGCAAATACCAATGCCATGATCGTCGAAGCGATCACTCACGGCAGCCCGGACTTTCGCAAGATCCTCGAGATCGTGCAACGCAGCACCACTCCCGCGTGGACCCCGCTGCCGGCTCGGGAGGTTTCCCAGGCGTCGCCGAAGCTGGACTACCGCGGGTTCGAGTTCGTGAGCGACACCAGCATCGTCGACCTGCGCGACTGGCGATCGAAGACGCGGGACGTGGCCCACTACTACCGGAGAGTCCGCATCCGGAAAGGGGCGAACGAGCACCGCATGGTCCTCCAGTATCCTCGCCTCCCCTTCGACCAGATTGACTTTTACGCCGGGCCGGAGAAGCTGAGGCCCGTCGTGCGCCGCGTCCCTGCCGAGGCTGGGGAGGGGAAGACGACCTGGGAACTCGAATTCGACCTGTCGGGCGTGCGGGCCGGGAGTGCCACCGATATCGAGATCGAGGCGACCATCCACGACTTCGAGGCGCGCAAGGGCAAGCACGAGAACTGGCTGCGCTACTCGCCGCCCTCCACGACGGAGCAAGCCTCCGTGTGGGTGCTTTTCCCGGAATCTCGGCCGTACAAGGACTACCGCCTCATCCGCTACGCGACGACCGACCCCTCCAAGTTCCAGGAGATCGAGACGCAGTACACGATCGACCACCCCTACGGCTCGATCATCGCCTGGTCGATCGTGAACGCCGAGGTGGGCTACGTTTACGAGTGCGAGTGGACGACGCAATGAGCCGCCTCGCGACTTGGTGTCATGTCCTTGAAATGACGGAAGCCACCTGACTATCCCGTTCGCCACTCCGAGAACCCGGTAGGTCCGTTTCCTAACCTAGGAGGCTGTCCAAGAATTCCCCCTCGAAATTCATAAGTCCTTGCCATCAAATGGCTTGCGGATTTCAAGCCTAATTAAAGTAGTTTCTTTGCTAGCAAGGACTTACGGCAAAAAAAGACGAATTCTTGGACAGCCTCCTAGCTTTCAATCCGGCTATCTTATCACTCCAGATCCCACTCAAGCCCGAAGCTCTTGATCCCTTGAATCCCTGCAATTCCAACTCAAACGAGCCTCCATTGGCGCTGCCTTGGAGGCTTTCTGGTTTCACGACTTGTAAAGTCCCGCGCCATCGATTCCACGGCGCTCAGGAAAGGCCGGGCAGGAGCTTGAGAATCTTCTGCCATCGCGACTCTCGTTCCTGCTGCAAGACCGCCATTCGTTGATGAAGCCAGACGATGACATCGCGATCCGACTCCAGGTTTGATTCCCCGGATCGAGGCAGAGGCTGTTTGACCTCGAGGCGCTCGAAACCAGAGGGACTGAGCGGAGCCTGGGAAGAAGCAGCGACCCCAAAACCATCGCCCGCAGACAGAATCGGCGGGACCGATGCGACACCTGGAGCGGTTCGAGCGGCCGCCGGGGTCACCGTGGCATCAGTTTCAGACTCGATCCGTTCCTGAACTTTCGATCCCACTCCCGAAATCTGAGGATCGCTTGACGCTGTCGAAGCGATGGCCGGAACCACGGGGGTCTGATCTTGGGAACGTGCGGCTAACTCAAGCTTTATCGCGTGGAATTCACGGGTGAGATCACGGAGTTGATCGAGCTCCTCACGAATTGTTGCCATTTGATCACGGTGCAAGGTGCCAAACATCTGAACTATCATCGAGATTGCCTGCTGGAATTGATCGAACATTTGCTGTTGCATCTGACCGAACTGATTCATCAGCGGTACCAGCAGCGTTTCCGCAATTTCTCCCTTCTCCAGCCGGGTCGGCACGTTGACGGCGGGGGAGATGCATTCGCTGCCGGTTGCCTGCCCACTGAAGTCTCGTGGCGCAAGGACCTCTGAAGCCAGCATCTGCCATGAGTGCACGGGAAGGGACGGCGAGCCGGCTGAGTCGCCGTTGGACAAAACAGGAGTGAGCGGAAGTTGACTTGTAGGGCGAGTCTCTGCAATCGTGGCGCGCCGGCCCTCCTCGGAAGCAGACCCGTCGGAATCCAGGCTGGCAAAGCGGATCCGCATACGAATGCGGTATCGACCAACTCTCAGCACATCATTGTCGGCAAGCAGCGCATAACGTACCAGAGCTTCATTGACACCAATACCATCCGGCCCGAGCAGATCAACAATCCATAAGCCCAGAGGGGTCCGCAGCAAACTGCAGTGGAAAGGTGAAACGCTGGAGTCAGCGAGGCGGAACTTGCACCCACTGGCCGAGCCTATCAATGACATCACCCGGTTCATCGGCCAGCACGCTGAACGTGAAGGCCCGTTCAGAAACTCCAGGGAGACCTCAGGTAGGGCTTGATCGTCGTAGGACCGGGCTACCAGCGGTGAGACGTGCAGTCCCGGCCTGGTTTCGCGATTCCCCGAAGCCGAACCGCTATCTGCCAGCCGTTGAAGCCCGAACGGCCCGATCCGGATCGACTTTCCAGCCTCAAGCCAGCCGAACTTCCGCAATTGCCCCTCGGCAGACGTTCCTGACCGACTATCCAGATCGAGCCAGAACGCCTGACCCTCGACGATTTGCAAATACACGTGTCGCCGACTGACGAGCTTGTGATCGAGAGGCACATCCGCACGCTGATCACGACCAACCAGTGCAAATGGCTGGTGCAAGAGCCGTACTCCACTTTCGTTCGGGCTAGGACCTCGAACGGCAAGCTGAACCGGTCCTGCAATTTCACAGGCTTTCATAAATTCATTCATATGATAATCGAATCCCGACGGTGCGGTCGCGGAAAACTCTGGGGGACGACCACCTTGATTGGGCAGAAGGTCAGTTTAACGTGTCGTTGGATCGAGGTTGTCGGTTTTCTAGCGATGCCAGGAACATCTTGACTGCTGGCGGGCAGCGAACTCATGCACAGATTGCTGTCTTCATGCACAGATTGCTGTCATGATCCATCACTGGAGACCGCGCATTTCCTGTCCATGACAGAATGGAGAAATCTGATGCCACGAGCTTGCTGTCTACCCAAAGCAACGGAATAGCCTCGGATGACTTGCCAGTTGGTACAATGCTGAGGCATGGTGCAAGGCGCACAGCCCATGGTACTCCAAGACCTGGAGATCCATCTAATTTTGTAGGAACCTTCAAGCATGTTTCGCAAAGGCATCATTCTGGCCGGTGGTTCGGGTTCGCGGCTCTATCCGATTACCCGAGCCGTCAGCAAGCAGCTCCTGCCTATCTACGACAAGCCGATGATTTACTATCCCCTCTCGACGTTGATGTTTGCCGGCATTCGCGAGATTCTCCTGATATCCACGCCAGACGACATCAAGAATTTTGAGCGGATCTTGGGGGATGGACAACAGGTCGGTCTTACCATCAGGTACGCCGTGCAGCCGAGTCCCGGTGGACTGGCCCAGGCATTTCTCATTGGCCGGGAGTTCGTCGGTGAGGACAACGTCGCCTTGATCCTGGGAGATAACATCTTCTACGGCCAAGGATTCCAGGGGATGCTGAAGCGCGCGAGCGACCAAACCAACGGAGCAACGGTCTTCGCCTATCCGGTCAAGGATCCCGAGCGCTATGGCGTTGTCGAGTTCGATGTCAAAGGCCACGTTCTTTCGATCGAGGAAAAACCGGCTCGTCCGAGATCGCACTACGCGGTAACCGGGTTGTACTTCTATGATAATGAGGTCCTTGATATCGCCGCTGCAATGCGACCCTCGCCCCGCGGTGAACTGGAGATCACCGATGTCAATCGGGTTTATCTCGAACGCCAGCAACTCCGGGTTGAAGTCTTCAGCCGAGGATTCGCCTGGCTTGACACCGGCACTGTGGAGTCGCTGATCCAAGCCGCGAACTACGTCGAGACCATCGAATCCCGGCAAGGCCTCAAGATCGCCTGTATCGAGGAGGTTGCTTACCGAATGGGATTCATTACCGCCTCTCAGGTCGAACTGCTCGCCCAGAAGCTTCCCAATGACTATGGCCGCTATCTCAAGGACTTGATCCGGGAAACTCAGAGCACCCCGGACCAGCCCGGGCCTCTGGTCTGAGACCAGCCGCCGAACGTGACCCGAACGCTCGGGTTCCCGAAGATCACCTCAACGTGTTCCAAGGTCTTTAAGAAACTGCTGGTACCCGGGGACTTCCAGAGCATGAAGCCCATCCGGCGTCAACCCTTTGGAACGTGCCTTGGCCCAAGACTCTGCGGCGGCCGGCGTGTCGCCGGCTTGAAGATAGGCCTGCGCCAGATGGAAGTACTTCGGGCCGGAGGGATCAAGTTTGGTCGCCTTGATGAGGTCCGTGATGGCATCCTGGCTTCTGCGCAGCTTCGTGTAGACGACTCCGCGAGTATCGAGCAGTTCGGGAACCTCTCCGCCAAGTTTGATCGCGCTGTTGATATAGCCAAGGGCCACGTTCTCATCATCATTCCTGAGCGCCATCAGCCAGGCGAGGTTGTTCAGCACGATCGCGTTATCCGGCCTTTTCTCAACGCACTGCGCGTACAGCGTCTCGGCTTCCTGGAACCGTCCCTGACGCTCGCGAAGGCCGGCCAGAGCGATCGCGAGACGAAGGGACTTGGGTTGTTTTTCCAGCCATTTTTCCATCCACCCGGCAACCCGTTCAAACTGAGTCTTATCGCTGTCGGGATTAGAGGAAGAAAGCACTTCCATGGTGCCCACGACGAGCTCTTCGGGGTTGGTCGTCGCGTTCCAGCGTTGCTCGCACAGGTCGATCGCTTCCTTGACCCGGCCGTGGCGACCCAGGAATTTGGCCAGTGCCAGACGGCTCTGAGGCCGATCTGACTTCTCCACCAACTGTCGCAACAACGTCTCGGCGAGTTTGGTCTCGCCCAGTTGGTCGGCCAGCGTGGCCAGGAGCTGCCACACCGGGTCAGGGTCAGACAGGTCGGGACGGTTGGCGGTTGCCTGGATTAGCTTGACTGCCTTGTCGATGTGGTTTTGAGCCTTGTAGAGCCGAGCCTCGAGTGCCACGCCGTTGAACGCGTTGGGGCGAAGAGCCTTGTATTTCTCGATCAGATCCTGGGCTTCACTCAACACCTCCTGGCTCTGGTCGCGCTGGTATTGCTTGAGCAACTCTTCAATGAATTGCGCGATGTAGTCGGGGCGGCGCTTGAAGACTTCAAGATCGATGGAATTCTCCGTCTGTGCCAGGAGTTTCCTGTATTGCTCTTGAGCTTTGCCCCAATCGCCGTCGTTGCTGTACTTCAAGGCCAGATTGAAGCGGTCTTCGGGGTCGGCCACGTCGGTGCGATCCATTCCCTCCAGAACATCTCGCGCCTTCTTATGGTAGGCAGGGGTCCCCTGAGCCTCGTAAACCCTGACCAGGACTCTCAAGTCTTCTGGTTTGGGTAGTCTGTCCCCCTTTTGTTGCGCGACCGTGGCCTGGTCACTTGGTTCGAGGAGACTCAGCGCCTCACGGCGTTTCTCGGCGACCTTGCTCGCCGCCAGCGTCAAGGCCAGGGTGCGTCTGGCCCAGGCCCTCTCCTCGTCGTTCCCCGGGTCTTTGTTGTCTAGGATCGCCTTCAGCCGGTCCTCCACTTCCTCAAGCTGCCCGGAGCGCAACAGGAAATCGATAAACTGACGGATCACAATGAGGTCTTTGGGCTGGGCGTTCCGAGCCGCTCTGTACCAGCGGGTTGCCAAGTTGTTCCAGGTTTTGGATTCCTGGTCCTGGCCGGCAGTCTTGTACCCTTGCCCCAACACATCGCAGCACTGAGCAAGTCTCAAGGGCTTATCCTTGATGACTGACTCGGCATCGTGGACCGCCGTCTCGGCCTTCTCCAACTGCTTGGTCAGGGTGAGGAACTGGAGCAAGACGAACCACCGGTCGGGATCGGATGGATTTGCGTTGACAGCCGCGCGAAGCACTTTCTCGGCTTCAACCTGTTGCTGGTTGGCTATCAGCATCCGGACCAACAAGAGAGACGCCCGAAAATCGTCAGGATTGGCCTCTTTCGCTTTTTGCGCCAGTTTCAGTGCTTGCTCATTGTCACGCTTACGGAGCGCCTCGAACGAGCCTTGCCGCAGCAGATCGCTGCCCGCGGTAGTGTTCGTAAAAAGCTGAGTCCAGAGCTGGACAACTTCGTCGTCTTTCGTGGCGTAGACCAAATCGGTGGCTCGGCGGATGGTGTCCAGATCCCTTTGCCCCAGCTCGATGGCCTGAAGATACAGTTTGGCGGCCTCAACCTGCCTGCGCTTTTTTTGGTCGTCGCTGAGGTTGGGCTGGAACTGGTCGGCCAGCGTCAGATCGGCCAGCATGCGAGTAGCCCGCGGCCAGTCCTGACGCCGCGACATCAGGTCTTTGAGCAGCGACTGTGCTGTGCTACGGAGCTTTGCCTGCTCCGACGGGTCGGTGGTGTTCGCGGCCTGCCAGATCGTATACCGAGCCTCTCCGAATTTCCCGTTTGACCCATCGGCCCCCTCGATCCGTTTGATTTCATTGAGCCGATTCTCGACGTCGGCCTTGCTCCTTCCTTGAAGAGCCAGTTCAAGAAGGCGTAATTGAGGCTCGAGATCATTGGGAGCGAGCTTTGCCACTTGCGACCAGAGATCGGTGACCAGGGTGCGATCGTCCAGGCGATCGGCTTCCTGCGCTAGCACCTCGAGCAGCCGCCGGCGCTCGGCGCCGGAAAACGAGTCAGCTTTTTCGGCCAGCGCGCCAAGGGTCTTGGGAAGATCGGCGCCTCCCTGCAACGCCAGTAGCTGCGATCGCTCAATCCGCAGCGCGACGCTGTCGCCGAGCAACTTTTGAGCTTGATCCAGCAACTTCCGGGCATCATCGAATTTTCGCTGCCGACGCAGCATCTCGGCCGACTTGACCCACAACTCAACGTCGCGTGGAGTTCGCGAGCGCGCCTCATTCAACCGGACTTGGGCTTCGGCAATATTGTCTTGGGCTGCGAGCAATTCGGTCTGGAGAATCACCCAACCGCTTGACTGAGGAGCGGATTCCTTGACTGTGTTGATCAGCTTTTCCACCTCATTCCAGTCTCGCTGCGCCACCGCCCGTTGTTGATTTCGCGCAATCAACAATTCGACCAGCCGTCCGCGGATCGTGAGTAGCTCCGCCTCACGTTGCCTTTCCTGTAACTGATCCAACAGCAGTTGATATTCTTTGATCGCAGGGTCAATTTCACCCCGAGCCACTAAGCTCGTGGCCAGTGCTAACCGTGCCTGCACATCCTTCGGGTTGGCCCGGATGGAACGCTGGTACGCATCGCGCTCACGATCACGATCACTGAGATGGTGGTAACACTGGGCCAAGAGATCCTGGACCTGAGCTTTGGACTCCTCCGACTGCTCCCCGAGCTGCTGGAGTTTGACCAGGGATAGAATTGCCTTTTTCCATTCGGTGCAATTCATCAGATACATCGCTTCGAGTAACCCGATCTCGATCGGCGAGAGGTTCACTCGTTTCAGTTCCCCGATTTGCGTCAAGAGCTCGGAAGTATCTCCACGTCGTGCCAGAAGTCTGGCCAGATTCAGACGGAGCAATGGCTGGTCGGGAAGGGGAAGGAGATCCACGCTGTGGCGCAGACTCGTGATCGCCTTGTCGATCGAGCCAGACGAGCCAGACATTTCCAGCATGGCCCGCTCCAGATGAAGCGTGGGATCGTTGGGTAAGACCTTGAGACCCTCTTCGATAACCCGGCGCGCTTCGTCGTCGTTTTTTGCTAATCGCGCGAGCGCGGCCAGCTCCGCGTACACTTTGGGATCGTTGGGGGCCATCTCGAGCGCGCGCTGGAGATCGTCCTTGGCGGATTTCCGATCCTGAGTCTGACCGAATCGACGAAGATAGCTCCCACGTTCCAGGTAAACCCGGTAGTTCTTCGGATCGTCTTTCACCATCTTTTCGATGACATTCTTCGCGTCATTCCGCCTGTCGAGCCGGACTAGAAGAGCGGCAAGCCGCGAGTCGGCCTCTGGGCGCTGAGGTGCGTCATACTCGATGGCATGCTCGAAAGATTTCACCGCCTGAGCGGGTTCATTCGCCTCCTGGCATCGTCCGAGCAGGAAGCAGAGGGCACCGTCGTCTGACTCGGATTTCAAGAGGATCTCAAGGTGGGGGCGAGCCTTGTCGTATCGGCCCGTCTCGACGTTCAACTCCGCCAGGCGGCGGCGAGCACTATTGTTGGCCGGAAACCGAGCGACGTACTGATCATAGAGCTGAGCGGCCTGCTCGTGACGAGCGGGATTCTTGGGGCCCTTCCGAAGGACGTCGGCGTACTTCAATTTCGCTTCTTGGTCGTCGGGTGCGACCTCGAGGTGCTCCTGATAAAACCGCGCTGCCTCCTCGAAGTTCCCATCCTTCTCCGCCCGCGCTGCCTGAGCAAGCACCGACCGATCCATCTTCTCAACTTGATATCTCTGGATGAAGAAAATCGACAACCCCGCAACGAGGATCGTCGTGAGCAGAATCGCCAACCGCTTAACAGTCTTCGCACCCATCCGTTTTGGTCCTTAACGTAGGTTGCACATCAGGTGTAGGCTGTGGCCTGCGATGTCACGCGTCGCTGAACTCGGTAACTCTAGAGCTTACGATTCGTCCCCCTAAACATCAACCGGACGTGATGACCAGCCGCGTTCCGCGATGATTGAGAACCACGAACCGGTCTGAAGCAGGTCACGCTTTGAAGAGCATCTTCTGGGCATGACGCCAGTGGCTGCCGAGACGGTTTATCGACTACCGATTAACCGGACATAGATTGCCTCAGGTCCTACGTGTCGCCTGCTGCACCTACATGGACTTTACCAAAGCGCCCAACCCACGATTTTTGCGGGAAACGCGATACCGATGAACTGGACATGGTTTATCCCGGGCAGGCCGACTCCTGAATCTGAGCGCAGGCGTACATAACGATTAACCGGACATACTTCCTCCATGCTTTGCCGGGTTCCTTCTATTTGCAGGGTGCATCCGTTCACACCGATGTACCAGGCATACTTTCTCCTGATCCTCACGCAGAACCTGTGCCTCAAAGCACACCGATGCACCAGACATACTTTGCCAAGTTCACCAAACAATGAGTTGCACCTCAGTGCCAGCCACCTGGCGGCTTCTGGCCGCCCTTTTGATTTCACGCAATCTACCTGATCGGATATATATAACGATTAACTGGACATGCCAGGATTCGTTCGTGGTGCACCGTTTGTCCACTACCGATACTTCGATCTTACGATACACGTGTTTACTAAGATAAACGGAGCATAGAATCGAGGCGGTTTAGCGATTAACGGGGCATACTTTGGGCGATTGTCCGGACATACTTTGCCGATGCATTCACGATGTTTGAAACATACCAGTACCGATTAACCGGACATACTTACCATGTGTAAGTTCTTTTTTTCTAACCTCTTGCGTTGCGGAGAATTTGCTTTAGACTCTTGCTTAAGACAAAGAGGCAACAACACGGCAGGAGCCTTTCTGTTGTTGTTTTCTTGATTTCTCACTCAGGGCAAACGGCAGACGGTACGGATCGCC
>Ga0116221_1002916_pt1 | contig 11128 bp, 8 predicted proteins | sample Sb_taG_5_FD_88965 | JGI IMG/M metagenome (GOLD analysis project Ga0116221, IMG submission 88965) | Peat soil microbial communities from Weissenstadt, Germany - Sb_50d_8_FC metaG | ecosystem: Environmental > Terrestrial > Soil > Wetlands > Peat | place: Germany: Weissenstadt | collected 2010-09-21 | reverse complement strand
TAGACCTGGGTGTTGATGAGAAGCAGAAGAGCGGTCGTTCCGATCAGGATGCCCAGGATCCAGAGGCAAAGCCGCACGGCGTGGATCCAGATACGGGGCCATGACTCGGGGCGCGAGGCGGAGTAGACCAGGCTGATCGCAACCACCAGGGGAAGAACCAACCAGTAGCAATTCGCAGGTGCCATGGTCATGCGGAACCCCCGGCCTTGACCGCTTCGCCCGCGGAGAGCGCGCTCACAATCGCAGTGGCATCGCCCGGGTTCTCCGCGTCGAGATACGCAGGCCCTTCGAACGCGTCGTAGATGGCCAGAATGTTCAGGAGCCCCGCGACGGTCGTGTAGATCGTGCCGATCTCAACCAGCTTGCTGAGTCGAGGCTGAAGCCCGTTCAGGACATTCTGTGACGGCTCCGCCATGAACCCCCAGAACAGAGGGTTCAGATCGGGCGCGAGGTAATGAATTGTTCCCTGGATCAAGGCGGGCAGCGCAGGCAAACCTACGAAGAACTGACCCAGGTAGTAGAGGCAGAACTTCTCGGGATTGTTGAGCGGGTTGACCCACCGCCAGTAAACGATCTTACCTTCTCCAAGCAGGAAGCCTGTCAGATAGAGGCTGAGGATGCAAATCGCGTAAAGCCAGCCCTTGCCGGTCCGACCCTGGTAAAAGTGGCCGAGGCCCGGAACCAGCCAGGCCAGAAAAGCGGCCCGATAGGGATGTCGCAGGGGAACCATCGCTTGGCTCATGAAGGGAGTCTTTGGCTAGAATAACACGGGATGAACGCAGAACCGTCTCTCGTGATGCTAGCACGAACCCGGGGCGGGAATCTACCCCGAGCCTGGTACCGCCCAGGGCCGTTTCATTTTCCGAAAGCTGCCGCACCCGGGAGGGCGAGGCCTGCGACTCCAAACGCCTACCGTCTCACCCGACGCCGCCCCGTGATCGGTGGGTTCGTTCGTCGTCGCACAAACGAACCCGTTGGTAACTTCTCAAAAATATCGGGAAGAATGGCATGGCAGTTGGTAAAATGTGGCTATGCCATCGACTCTGCCCAAGATTCCTGAAGGCAGAAAATACCGCCCTGGTGCGGCAGTTGCTTGAGATCATCCGCACCCAGCAGGATCGCATCCAACAACTCGAAGACGAAATCCTCCGTCTCAAGGGGCTCAAGACCCGGCCGGTCATCGCGCCTAGGAAAGCCTCCTCAATGTCTTACTGATTTCCCGGTTGAGGATCCACCTGAGGACGATCCCGACGGTCTCGCGCGTGAGGAACCTTGGAAGATGGAGTTCTTGGTTGAGCCAGTTCTCGACGTACACTTCGATCCGTTGTGAAAGCTGGCCGGAAAGCTTGGCCCGGTTGGCGTCGTCAAGATCTTCGTTCGGGAAATCCTTCCAGGCGTCGGGGATGTCGTATTGCTGATAGGGCTGGTCCCCTTGTTCCTGGGGGTAGGGGCCAAGGATGTCCTCTTGGGAGAGGATCTCGTGGGCCAGGCTGCGGCCCCGGCGGAAGTTGTACTGGCGATATTCGAGCTTGAAGAACCCTCCGAACCACGCCAGTTGTTCGCCCGCCAATCGCTCGCCGGGCCCAGGGGCGATCGTGAAGAGATCGATGTGGATGCGCTGGTTGAGATCGGCGATGTGATCGATGCTGAAGACGATGAGGGTGAAGACTTCCTGGCCCGCCGCGGCCGGAATCTGCTGGAGCCAGGCCGCGTACTTGCTCCGGGTTCGCTGAAGCAGATCCTCCAGTGAGGTTTGACCGACGCGCTGGCCCGGCCGAGCCCGGCTCGACTCGACCATCGATCCGGCCAGGTCGCGAAGCCGCTGGATAAAAATAGGCTGATCGGTGACAGAGACCGTTTGGATCAGGCCGACCAGGGTGTCGAGGAACTGTTGCCGCCAGACGATCTGTTCATTGATTTGCAGGGCCTGGAGCAAGTCGGAGACGCGGGCTTGATTGAAGATGATCTGGGCCACTCGTTCCAAGAGATGGAGGAAATCGCCCGTGATCGCCTTCATGACGTCGTGGTCGCGGAAAACCGAGTTGTCCGAATTTGCATTGACGAAGATATACTTTCGTGGCTCATCGAAATCGAAGCCAGCGGTCTGCCGGCTGAGCCGGACCGCCTCGCCGATCGGTTGGTTGTTGAACGTCCCTCCGTCGATGTACGAAGGCTGGGATTCGAACCGAGCGATCGGGGGCTGGGATTCGTATTCGTCCTTGGTCCTGGGAATGAGGTAAGGAGGAAACGCCAGAGGGAACGAACCCGAAGCGATCGCGCACTGCCGGACGAGGTCCCAGGTTGCCGGATCCTGGACGCTCCGCACCTTGGGGTCGGGACCTGTCGCGGCGGCGAGCAGAAAATCGGCCCGATCGTCAAAGAAAGTCGAAACCAAGGGAAGGGAATCATCGTCTACCACCTTGAGCTCGCGGTCCAGTCCGTTGAGGTTCGAGAGGGTGAGCGTCATTCGCAGAAGTGGGGGGGCGAACCGGGCGGCCTGATTCACGGAAAATGGAGGCGCTAGGCATGTCTGGGCGATCCGCTCGATCGGGCTCCGGGAAAGGAGGCTGTTGCCGGGAGGGTCGGCCAACAGGTCGTCAATCGTGACCATTTCGACCCAGGCTTTGTAGAGGTTGCTCAGCCGCGTGAAGTCGTTCATCACGATGTTGGCGACGAGGCCCGCGGTCATCGCGCCCGCCGAGGCACCGGTAATCACGTCAAGCTCGTACTCCCTGCCATTCTTCGTGAAGTGATCGAGCGCGTAGAGCAGCTCGGTGATCGCCCCGGCCTCGAATGAGCCGAGCGAGACGGCCCCGGTCATGATCAGCGAGACCTTGTTCTTGGGCATCGGTTTGGCTCCGCAATTCAGGGGGTTTTCAGATATTCGACGAGCGCCGTCTTGTCGTCCGCGCTGAGCTCCGTGCCATACGTCGCACCGGCGTGGCCGGCATTCGAGTTGGCTTTTAGGCTAGTGTCGTACTTGAAGAAGCGGCGCCCCTTTTCCTCAGCCACGTCGGAGACGAAGCCGACCTTCGTGGGGTCGTAACGGTTGTTGCCCCGATAGAAGACCTTGGGGCGCTTCGCAGGGGGCTCGAGCAGGTCGCTGAGGGACGGCACCGAGCCGTTATGAAGGAACGGTGCCCGGATCCAAACTCCGTCGAGCGGGACCGACGCGTAGCCGTCGGTCGCGCGGAAGTTGTTGAACTTCCAGGGATAATCCTTGGCGTAATTGTTGTACCGCCGGGCGGCCTCCTCGCGCCAGAGCTTGTGGCGCTCAGGATCGGTTCCCACCTCGGCGACCGGGATCACTGTGCCGGTTCGCTTGGCGCCGAAGTCGTGGCACTCGGCGCAGCCGGTCCTTTGATAGATCTCCTTCCCCCTGGCCGCCAGTTTCTGATCGACCGGGAACGGATACTCGGGCGCAGGGAGCTTGCGGAGATAGTTCTCGAGACGTTCCAGGGTGGCCAGCGGGAGCGTCGGCGCCCGGGCCCCGTCGCCAATCGCCGAGCTGAGGACGACCTCGCGGATCGACGTGTTCAGGCCGTCCCAGTGCAGCGCCATGCCTTCGCGGGGCTGAAGGTTCCAGATCGGCTCCATGTCGGAGTTGCCCACGGTGTCATCGGTGGCGGAGTCCATCCCCAGGACATTGAACTTCACCGGATTGAAGGGGTCGATCTCGCCGATGCTCCAGTCCGTTCGTGTGTTCATGAACGCATAACGCTTTTCCTGCTCGAGCAGGGCCTTGCGGGTCTGCGGGATGAGCAGGTAACGGTAGAGGAGCTGATCGACCAGCGAGAGCTTGACGTTATACTGGATCTCGGGCATCAGGATGTCGGCGGTGAACCGGGGATCGTTGGCGCAGGCGAAGAGGAACCGTAAATATCCCTGCGTGTTCATCTGGTTGCCCGTGCCGCCGGGATAGAGCGTGGCAACGTTCTCGTCCGGTTTGCGGACCACCGACAGATGGCAGATCGCGCAGTTCATGGCGATCCGGGGGAAGCCGATCGTCTTTTTTGAGAACCCGATCGGAACCTCGCCCGAAGGCTTCCAGGAGCCGTCCGGCAGCGTATGTCCTTCTTCCCAAACCATGCCGAGCGCGGCATAACCCCCGTTGCCAGGTAAGTGCTCGGGGAAGACACGTGGCAATACAAGCCAGAGCCAGTAAGGAATACCGTCGTAAGCCTCGTTGCCGATCGAGCCATACTTGAAGAGGTCGGCGTCGTCGGCGTAGGTGGTGGGGACTTCGCGGAACAGCTTGTACCAGACCAGTCCGCCGATCGCTCCAGCCAGCACCAGCACCACCAGAAGGGACACGAGTTTTCGTTGCCGCCGGGCGCGGCGTTCCTGTTCGGACTGGGTTGCAGGAGTCGTCTCAGGGGATGGCATGGCTTCCTTTCGTTCGAGAAGGCGGCCTTACCCAGGATGGGAAAGGGTTCTTCCGGCCACCGCTACCGCTGGCGGAGTGCGAGTATCAACAGAGGTGTTTCAATGATCAAGAAAAACAGGTCGATATAACCGATGAGGGGGAACTCATTGCGCCAGTAGATCAGGAAGAACGTGGCCCCGGACGCACGGGCCAACAGCGACATCCAAGCGGTCGCCGTGTACCGGTAGGGGTCGATGGCGCCGGGGATGTAGAAGACTGAGAGCAGGATCAAAAGCATCGACGCGGCCGCGGGCCAGATCGGGTGCTCGAGGTCGGGCGCCGCGCCGACCAGGTGGAGCACCGTGTTGGGCCAGATCATCCCGGGGACGGCCAGCACGCAGTTGGCCGCGATGCCCAGCGCCACGGCGAAACCGAACCAGGCGGCATAGTCTCGTCTCATGAGGCGGGCCTTTCCTGACAATTCATAGTTTTTTCATAAATTCGATTAAAGCATTCTTGTCGGCCGGCGCCAGGTCGGTTCCGTATTCGTGGCCACCGTTGCCGTTGCCCTTCACTGACGTGTCGAACCGGGAGAAATGACGCCCCCCTTCCTCGGCCACGGTGCAGACGAATCCGACCTTTTCCTGGTCGAGCACGTCGTAACCCCGGTAGAAGGTCTTGGGGCGCTTGGCCGGGGGTTCGAGCAGGTCGCGCAGGGTGGGTACCGCGCCGTTATGAAGGTAAGGCGCACGCGCCCAGATCCCGTCGAGCGGCTGGTTGGCGTAGCCGTTGGTCTTGCGGAAGAACTTGAACCGCCAATCCTGTCCCGCGCCCAGGGTGAACTGGTTCATCATCAAGTCCAGGCTATACGAATCGAGCCGTTCTCGATCCGTCCCAATGCGGTCGATGGGATCGACCTTGCCGACGAGCTCACCCTCGAACTTGCCGTCTTTCAGGATGCCGTGGCAGGTGGCGCAGTGGGTACGGTAAAGGGCTTCACCCTTGTTCGCCAAGGCCTCGTCGATCTTGCCGGGATAGGAGGGAGCCGGAAAAGTTCGGAGCCAGTCCTCGATCCGTTTCAGGCGGGGGAAGTCGAGCGAGGTCGGGGTCGCCCCAGCACCCATGGCAGCGCTGATGTTCCGCTCGTGGACCGACGTGTTGTTACCGTCCCAGTGGAGCTGCAACCCCTCGCGGGCGCCCTGGTTCCAGATCGAAGGGAAATCGACGTTACCGACCGCGAAATAACGGCTATCGGGAAAGTGGAAGATGAGCCCCTTGTAAGGGGTGAATGTGTCGATTCGACCAGTCCCGGACGGGTGCTGGAGCAAGAACTCGGTGCGGGGGCGAAGTCGGACGAGCTCCTGCTTCACAAGGGGGATCGCGATCTCGTAAATGATCCGCTCCAGCGGGCCCAGCCGCGTCCTGGCATCGATCCGCGCCATGACCTCGCCGGTGTTGAACCGGGGATCGCCGGCGCAGCGAAACAGGAAGTCGAAGTATCCGAGCAGGTTCAGCCGGTGCGCGGGCATTCCCAGCACGAGTGTCGGGTCGCTTTTCGGGGTCTCGCGGTAGGTCGAGGAGTGGCAGGCCGCACAGTTGATGCTCACCCGGTCGACGCCTTCGATCCGCCGGATCGCGAAGCCGACGGGGGTATCGCACGGCTTGCCTGAGGCATCTTTCTCGATGATGAACCCCAGTGACGCGTATCCCTCCTTGCCGCCGTCGAGCAGGTACTCGGAAAACATCTCGGGGAGGACTTTCCAGATCCAGTAGGGAACTCCGTTGGACATCTCGGTGCCGATCGAGCCGTACTTGAAGTGTTCCCCGATGTCGGTGTAATCCCGGGTGATCTCCGGGACGAAACGCCAGTAGACGATCCCCGCCAGGATGAGGATCAGTCCCAGGACCAAGAGTGTGCGCCACAATTTCCGCCGCCGCGAGAGGATCTCGGCCGGGGTCGCAGGGTCTTCGTGCCACGTCACGTCGGGGACGACCCGCCCCCCGTGATACATCCGCGTGTGAAATCGTCGGTGGCTCATGGGTGTCTCGGTCGTTCGTTGAGAGAAGCAGGATGGATCGGTTCGATCCGTACACGATCGGCTCGCGGCTTTTCAAAACCGGGCCGGCGGGGGAGGAATCGGTGGATCCGTCGGCAAGGGAGACAGCGGAGGCGGAGGTTGCTTGGGACTCAGCGGCGAAGGATAGTAGACCGACATAACATGCTCCATCATCAGCTCGTAATTCCCGTCGTAGCGGTCGATCTCGTAGCAGCCCAGCGGGTTTTCCAGGTCGTTGACCAGGCACTTGTTGCAGAAGGTGCAGGGCCGGGGGGGAAGGTCCCACCCATGGGCGTAGTATTCCACGAGGTTGTTGTTGGCGACCAGCGGCCGGGCCATCGAGACGCCGTCGATCGCGGGGAGCGTGCCCTTGGGGGCCAGCGCCTCGCGGATCAACGCGGCATTCTGAAACCCCCCCGTGCAGAGCACCGGCAGGTCGCCGACAGCCTGCTTGATCTTCCGCGCGTTTTCCAGGTTGATCCCCTCGATGACCGGCCCGGCGCGGTGGGTCCACCACCAGCGGAAGAGGGGCCGACCGAGAGAGTTGGTCAGTAAGAAATATACCCAGCGCGTGTAGATTCCCTGCGAGAGCATCGAGTCGTACCACCGTGCCGCTTGCTCGACCGGCCAGCCCCCCGGCGGGTTGGTCGGGTGCGGAAATGTGTTGCCGGAGGAGACGTGGATCGCGTCCACGCCGTCCTCCTTGGCCCACTTGCAGAGTTGCACCGATTCGTCGATGGTGTTGCCCTTCCGCTCCCAAGGATAAAGGGCGTTGCCGTGGTCCTCGGCGCTGATTTTGAACTGGAGGTGAAACGTGGGACCGACCTTATCGCGGATCGCCCTGATGATCTCCTGGACGAACCGATACCGGTTCCGGAGCGGGCCGCCGTAATCGTCCTTGCGGTTGTTGATCCCCGAGCTGAGGAACTGGGTGATCAGATAGCCGTTGGCGCCGTGCAGCTCAACGCCGTCGAGCCCCGCCGCTTTCGCTCGGCGGGCCCCCTCGGCGAAATGCTGGACCGTCTCTTTAATCTCCTGGTGGGTCATCGCCTTGCAGACGATCCCGTGGAACGTGTCGGGAGTGCTGGTCGAGCTCTGGGCGTACTTGTATTCGTTCTCGACTCCTCCCTGGTCTTGCTGCCGGCCCGAATGGCTAAGCTGCATAATGAACTTGCAGCCGTACTGGTGGACCCGCTCGCCGAGCTGCTTCCAGAACTCGATCTTGTCGTCGTTGTCGATCATGGCGTAGTGAACCATGATCCGGCCGCGAACGGACACCGGGGTGTAAGACGACATGATGCCCCCGACACCGCCGCGCGCGAATTTCTCCTCCCAGTTGATTCGCGCATAACTTCCCGAGCCGTCGTAGTTGTCGAACCGGCCCGAGATGTTCGAGCGGAAGATCCGGTTCTTGACTTCCAGCCCACTCGGAAACCTGAGCGGCCGGAAGATCGGCGCATTGATGTTGGCTACGGTGCCGGCCGCCGTGGGAGTCCCAGTGTTCTCCATGAACTCGGGTCCTTGGTCGCGCTGGAGGTGTGAGTTGTTTGCTCCTTGGCGAGCCGCCCACCCGAGGGGCGGCCGCTCGGTGTTCGGCTACAGCTTCTTGAGGTATTCGATCAGGGCTTTCTTGTCGTCGTCGTTCAGATCGGCGCCGTATTCGTGTCCGTGGTCCTCGACCAGGTCGGGGCATTCGCTCAGCTTGAGCAGTTCGTTCATCCCATCCTTCGCCAACTGCTGGGGGATCTTCGCCAGCTCCTTACCGACGACCGGCACCTTGCTTACTTCCGCCGCGATATCGGTCTGCCACGCATAAGTCAGATACGCCACAACGGCCGCGATCCGTTTCTCCGGGTCCGACACATTGATGTTGGCCAGTAGATTGATCGGCATCCCCTCCGGGATGGCGATCCGGATTGACAGGCGGTCGAGCTCGCCGATGCCCGGCACGTCTTTCAAGGTCTCGTCTTCTACGAGCTGGAAGACCTCGGGGAGTTTCAAACCCGGCAAATCGGGCAGCTTCGGTTTATAGACCCTGATCTTCTCGAGCGCGGCGCTTCCCAGAACGGCAAGCCGGATGTTCAGATAAGTCCGGGTCGAGGCTCGCTTGATCGACTTGAGCCCGTCGCGGTCTTGGGGATAAAGCAGTTTGTGGACGGCGTCGTTGAAGACGGCGATCCGACCGCGGACCGAGGGGTCGCCATTAAACGTACCGACGGAGTTGTTATGCAGGAACGGCGCCGTCGCCCAGATGCTCACCAGCGAGGCCGTGCGATAATACCCCCGCCCGCCTCCGGGAGGTTGGAACGTCCGGTCGTTGTTGCCGGTGATTGGATTGTAGAGTGTGAGCTGGCGGGCCGTCGGCTGGCCCTTGTATTCGGGCGACGAGAACTGTTCCCAGATATGTCCCTGGATCGCGTTGGTGGCCAGGGCCCGCGCTGCATTTTCCTTGAGCTCGCTGACCGGATAGCGAACATCGTCGGTCAAAGTGTTGTTGTCAAGAAAGCCGTCTTGCACCACCGCGGTGCGGTAGTAAGCCTTGACCGTCGTTCGCGCCTGCTTGGTGGCCTCGTCTTCCTGACCGTTGCCCGAGGTGAAGTACGTCTTCAGCGTATCGAGAGCTTGCTTGGCGTCGCCGCTTTCCGGCTGCTTGCTCGAGTGGCAGAATGCGCAGTTCTCGGCGAAGACGATCTGGCCGCGCTCGACGATCTTCCACCTGGCCTTCTGGTCATCGGTCCCGTTCTTGTACGAATCGGGTATCACGAGCTCACCCTGGTATTTGCCTCCCTCGGCCTTTTCCAGCCGCATGGGCGTGTAAGTGGCTAGGTAGGCCTCGAGGGCGGGCATGCGCTTCAAGGTCTCGTCCCATTCCGGGAAGTTCTGGCTCGCCAGCGCCATGTCGAACGGCTTTTGAGGCACGTCCGGATTGAACGGGTTCCATAACTGCTCAATCCAATAACTTCCGCACATTCCGATGTTAACATGCACTCGGATCGACGCGATCGGGATGCCCTGACTGTCGGACCCGTCTTTGAGGACGTGGTGAATGGGCATTGTGTCGGGGTCGAGCAGTTTGGTGAGTTGCTGCCGCGCCGGCGGGTTGAGCGACTCCTTGAACGCCGGACGGTTCTCCAGGTAGAAGATCGAATTGATCACGTTGGGGTTATTGATGAAGTCGTACGACAAGCGCGACGTTTCCGACGTGCCGCGTTGTTGGGTCTCGCCGAGATGGTAAAGGATGTCTTCATTGCCGAGGCCCTTGCCGCCGTTCTCGCCGCCATAGACGACCTTGCCGTCGCCGAAGAAGATCCCCCCTTCCTTCAAGAACTGGTTGCCGAGGTTGGCGGCCAGGTTTTCCCACAGCGGGTTTTCGGGATCGGCGGGCGGCTTCAAGGGGTTGAACCCCATGTGGCAGAAGCCGCACGACATGCCGACCAAGTAGGGAGGCTCGATCGTGTGGGGTTTCTGGAAATACTGCTCAACGTTCCACCGGGACTTATCAAACTTGGGGTTGGGGAACTTTCGCAAGCCGACGACGCCGGTCGGCTCGCCGTAGATTTTGGTGTCGGGGTAGGTGTCGTCGCCCAGCCACTCGTCGAGCCAGAGGCCGTACTCGTCCGGCTGGGTGGCCTGCCGGAAGTTAGGCTCGTTGACCAGGCCCAGACGCTGGAAACGAGTCGGGCGGCCGCGCGAGTCGAGCAGGCGGAAATACTCCAAGGGGATGCCCAGACGTCCCGCCTTCTCGGACCCAAGCCTGAAGAATTTCTGGTTGCCCCCGGTCCACATGATCCAAGTGTCGCGTCCGGTCTGCTGCAGAGGAGTGTAGCCGTCCCCCTTACCGTAGTATGCATATTTGTCTTTACCTTTGGAGTCCGCAACCTGGGGCGCTACCCCTGTCTGGGGCCCCTGTGCCTTGGCGGGCGCCGCCGCCGGTTTTGCGATCGGCGTTGCGGCGGGGTTGTTCTCGCTCTGCCCGCATCCCACGACCAAGAGCGGCAGGATCATCGCGGACCAGATCGCCGTCGTCGGTATTCGCAAACATATCGCCATGTCTGTCACTCCTTTGAGTGATATCATTGATTTGTGACGTGCCGATAGCGCTTGGAGCACAGTGCGGGGACGCATTGGGGGCCTTATCGTCGATGTGGGTCGGTCGAACCCTACTCCCCTGCCTTCGGCCAAATCCACTGTCGCAGGGAACGACAAGGCCCCGACGTGGCGAATTGACGTTCCCCGCCGCTTGCAAAGATGTCTCGAGCGGACATTCCGCACATCTCCCGTGATTCTCGCGCTGTAAGTCATTACGCCACTTGAGATATCAGTGCCAAGTTTGCGCGTTGAAATCGAAAAAGCCGCTCATCACAACCCCTTTGGCACCAAAATCTTGTGGCGATGTGCGGAAGATGGGCTCGAGCAAGCTCAGCGGCCGACCGATCTCGGCGACTTAACCAATTGCTGCGCAACCGCGTCTCTCGAAACTAGCCCGCTTATAAGGCAACTTGATACGGAACGCAACACAATTCCCATGCTTTTTTCTTCTTCGAGACTGGAGCATCGCTACCGGGGCCGCTTCGAAGATCGCTCGGCAGGAACAGGGAGAATCGACTTGGGACCCGCTCAATGCCTCCGAGTTGGCCCCCAACTCGGCGAACGGCTTGATCCCAAGCCTAATTGCGTGGGCCAAGTCCCAATCGCCCGGTAATCT
>Ga0116221_1002911_pt1 | contig 11134 bp, 9 predicted proteins | sample Sb_taG_5_FD_88965 | JGI IMG/M metagenome (GOLD analysis project Ga0116221, IMG submission 88965) | Peat soil microbial communities from Weissenstadt, Germany - Sb_50d_8_FC metaG | ecosystem: Environmental > Terrestrial > Soil > Wetlands > Peat | place: Germany: Weissenstadt | collected 2010-09-21 | reverse complement strand
TCTACGACCGCGATGTACTTGCCCTTTTGTTCCTTCACCACGCGCTCCAGCGTCGCCTCCGCTTGTTTCCCGGCCCCGGCCATGATGGTCTCGTGGTACTCCCAGGAAAACAGGTCGAGAACGACCTCCAGCACCGTGGGGTGGCTGCTGCGCAGGATTGACTCGGTATTCCCGGCGCAATCCTGGAATTCGAGCCAGACCAGCACAGGACGCTTGGTCTGTTCGAGGGCCTTGGCCACCTGCGCGACGTACCGCGGAGGCAGCGCGAGGATTGCTGTCATCGCGGCGCAGAATTTGACGAACTTCCGGCGAGTGATTCCACGTTGTTCGAGTGCGCCGATGACCGACTCTTCGGGTAGCAGCATGGACGCCCTCCTGTTTAAGATCGGGGCCGCGTGCAACCGGCTGGGTTGGATTTGGGTTCATTACAGCAACGCTACCCCGAAAGCGGTGACCTAGATCACAGCCTCCTGTGACCATGCCGGACATTGCGCCTTGCGAGCCGCAAACAACAAGGTTTGGCGTAGAATCTGCCCATTCTTCCGCTGTCCGGGTTCTGATGGCACAAGTCGCATCAGCTTCGAGCGCTGCGGCAGCAGCATCCAACTCTTCCCTTCGCCGGCTCCGCACGGTCATCCGCGGCGCGGTTCAGGGGGTTGGATTTCGTCCCTTCGTGTACCGCCTGGCAACCGAACTAGGTCTGCGCGGCTGGATCACGAATTCCGGGCAGGGCGTGTTCATCGAGGTAGACGGGCACGAGCCTGCGCTGCGCCAATTTCTCACTCGGCTGGAGCGCGACAAGCCGGCAATTTCCTACATTCAGAGTATTGAGTCGTCATTCCTCGACCCCGGCGGCTTCACGCGATTCGAGATTCGCGAGAGCATCGTAGGAGAGAAAACCGCCCTCATCCTTCCTGACCTCGCAACCTGTCCAGATTGCCTGCGCGAGATCAATGATCCGCGCGACCGGCGTTACCGCTATCCCTTTACCAACTGCACCAACTGCGGACCACGCTTCTCGATCATTGAATCGCTGCCTTACGATCGACCCAATACCACGATGAAGAAATTCGTGATGTGCGTGCAGTGTTCGCGGGAATACCACACGCCCGAGGACCGGCGCTTCCATGCACAGCCGAACGCATGCCCGGAATGCGGTCCTCACCTGGAATTGTGGAGTGCTGCAGGGGACGTGCTCGCGGTACATGATGATGCCTTGGTGGCGGCTGCAGAAGCCATCCGGCGCGAGCAGGTTGTGGCTGTCAAAGGTCTGGGCGGCTTTCACCTCATGGTGGACGCGCGCAACGAAGATGCTGTGAAGCGGTTACGGCAGCGCAAGGGCCGGGAGGAGAAGCCGTTTGCGCTCATGTACCCCTCATTCGCCGTTGTGCGGGCGCATTGCGAACTCTCACCCTGCGAGCAGCGCCTGTTGCGCTCCCCGGAATCGCCGATCGTTCTGCTGCGCCGGCGAAGCACTGGCGTGAATCTGGCACAGTCAATTGCTCCGCGCAACGCCTACTTGGGCGTGATGCTGCCCTACACGCCGCTCCATCACCTGCTGATGGCGAAGCTGCACTTCCCGGTCGTCGCTACCAGCGGCAATCTCTCCGACGAACCCATCTGTACTGACGAGCATGAGGCACTTCGACGCCTGCACGGGATAGCGGACCTATTTCTGGTTCACGACCGGCCCATCCTGCGACACGTGGATGATTCGATTGTGCGTGAAATCGCCGGACGTGAACTCGTGCTGCGTCGCGCTCGTGGATTTGCCCCCTTACCGGTCCAGTTGCCTGGCGACTGCCCGTCGCTGCTCGCAGTGGGCGCACACCAGAAGAACACGGTTGCCAGCTCGGTGGAACGGCAAGTGTTCATCAGCCAACACATCGGCGACCTGGAGACTTCCCAGTCGTCGGAGGCGTTTCAGCACGTCATTGCCAGTTTTCGCGAGCTTTACGAACTCCGGCCTCAAGCCATCGCTTGCGATCTGCATCCCGGTTATTCATCTACGCAGTACGCTTTGGAGAGCGGCGAGCCGGTTATTGCAGTGCAGCACCACTATGCCCATGTGCTTTCCTGCATGGCGGAAAACGACTTGCCACCTCCCGTCCTCGGTATCTCCTGGGACGGCACCGGGTACGGCACCGATGGCACGATCTGGGGCGGGGAGTTCCTGCGCGTGGGTGAGCGATCGTTTACGCGTGTGGCACATCTCCGCACCTTCGCCTTGCCGGGCGGCGACAAGGCTGTGCGGGAGCCTCGAAGAGTGGCGCTGGCGCTGTTGTACGAGGTCTTTGGCACCATAGCGTTCGACATGGGCCACCTCGAGCCTGTGCGCGCGTTTTCCCCCGGCGAGCTACGCGTCCTCCGCGGCATGCTGGAAAAACAGGTGAATACACCGATCACCTCCAGCGCGGGACGCCTGTTCGACGCAGTCGCATCGCTGATCGGATTACGACAGGTGTGCAGCTTCGAAGGCCAAGCCGCTATGGAGCTGGAGTTCGCCATCGGCGGGACATTCTGCGAGGAAAGTTACCCCTTCGAAGTGCATGACCGGGATGGTCATCTCATCTTGGATTGGGAGCCGATGCTGCGCGCCATCGTGGAAGATCCTGGCGACGGCTCGGTCCCGCGAAAATTCCACAACACGTTGGTATGCATGATGGTGGCAGTCGCCGAGCGACTCGGCGAACCTAAGATAGTGCTGACCGGAGGCTGCTTCCAGAACAAGTACCTGACGGAAACTGCGGTCCGGCACTTGTCATCTGCCGGGTTTCAGCCATACTGGCACCAACGCGTACCCCCCAACGATGGTGGTATCAGTCTGGGCCAGATCGCGGCGGCAGCCATTCAGATCGCTCAGGAGTAGCCTCATGTGTCTCGCAGTACCGGGCAAGGTTCTCACCGTTACGGGCAACGACATTGACCGCGCTGGACGCGTCAGCTTTGGCGGCATCGTCAAGGAAGTCAGCCTGGCCTACGTTCCTGCAGCGATGGTGGGCGACTACGTCCTTGTGCATGTTGGCTTCGCCATTAGCGTCATGGATGAGGCCGAAGCAACCCAGGTATTCAAATACCTCAAGCAGATCGGTGAACTGACCGACCTCGAGGAGCGGCAGCCATGAAGTTCGTGAACGAATACCGCGACCCTGCTGCCGCTGAAGAGTATGCCCGCGCTATTGCCAGGATCACCACGCGGCCGTGGATGATCATGGAGGTCTGTGGAGGCCAGACGTACGCCATCGTCAAGTTCGGCATCGATGAGCTGTTGCCCAAGCAGATCGCCCTTTTGCACGGTCCCGGATGCCCGGTGTGCGTGACTCCGGTTGAGCTGGTCGATAAGGCTACGCAGATCGCCGCCCGTCCCGAGGTGATCTTCTGTTCGTTTGGCGACATGTTGCGCGTGCCCGGCAGCGAGCGCGACCTGTTCGCGGTCAAGGCCAGCGGCGGCGACGTGCGTACCGTCTATTCCCCGCTGGACGCGCTGAAGCTTGCACGCGAGAACCCCGCCAGGCAGGTCGTATTTTTTGCCGTCGGCTTCGAGACCACGGCCCCGGCGAATGCCATGGCGATCCACCAGGCGAAGCAGGCCGGCATCGGAAACTTCTCTGTGCTGGTTTCGCACGTCCTGGTACCGCCGGCCATCGAGGCGCTCTTGAGCTCGCCGGACAACCGTGTGCAGGGTTTTCTTGCGGCCGGCCATGTCTGCACGGTTATGGGGTACAACGAGTACCCTCCTATCGCCGCCAAGTATCACGTGCCCATCGTGGTCACCGGGTTTGAGCCGCTGGATATCCTGCAAGGGATTTACATGTGCGTCCGGCAACTGGAAGAGGGGCGCGCCGAAGTGGAGAACCAGTACAGCCGTTCTGTGCGGCGCGATGGCAACCGGCCGGCGCAGGAACTGGTGGCGAAGGTTTTTCGGGTGGTGCCGCGCAAATGGCGGGGCGTCGGGGAAATCCCGCAGAGCGGCCTCGGCCTCGCGCCCGAATATGCGGCCTATGACGCCGAACGGCGTTTCGGCCTGGAAAGTTATACAGCCGAAGAAGACTCTGAGTGCATCAGCGGACCGGTGTTGCGCGGCATCAAGAAGCCGCACGAATGCCCCGCATTCGGCACGCGTTGCACCCCGGAACATCCACTTGGCGCCACCATGGTATCCAACGAAGGCGCCTGCGCTGCGTACTACCACTATCGCCGCCGCGACCGGAAACAGGAGGCCGCGGCTGCGTCTGCTTCCCGAGGCCGTGCCGATGCCTGAATCCAGGCCATTTATGGTCAGCTGCCCTGTCCCCGTCAGCAGCCGGGAGCACGTCCAACTGGCGCACGGCGGGGGAGGCAAGCTGATGCATGACCTGCTCGAGCAAATGGTCTTGCCTGTGATCGGCAATCCGATCCTTGAAACCCGGCACGATGGGGCAATGCTGGGGTTTAAAGGAACCCGGGTGGCGTTCACAACCGATTCCTACGTCGTCCGACCTTTATTCTTCCCCGGCGGCGACATCGGTACGCTGGCTGTGAATGGTACGGTGAATGACCTTGCCATGTGCGGCGCACGGCCGCTATACCTCAGCGCGGCTCTCATCCTGGAGGAGGGGCTTCCGCTGGAGACGCTTGCGCGAATCCTGGATTCCATGCGCCATTCGGCCGATGCGGCCGGCGTGCAGTTCGTCACCGGTGACACCAAGGTAGTCGATAAGGGCAAAGGCGACGGCATCTTCGTCAACACTGCCGGCATCGGCGTTGTCGAGCATGCGCTCACGATCTCCCCCGGCAGCGTACGAACCGGAGACGCCATCTTGCTCAGTGGCGACATCGGGCGGCACGGGATCGCAATCATGGCCGTGCGCGAGGGCCTCCAATTTGAGACCACGATCAAGAGCGACTGCGCACCCGTCGTCCAGCCGGTCCACGCGTTGCTCGACGCAGGATTGGAGGTCCATTGTCTTCGCGACCTGACGCGCGGGGGACTGGCCACCGCCCTGATTGAAATCGCTGAAGCTGCGCGGCTGAGCATCACGCTTCACGAGCGGGCGATACCGGTCGAGGAGGATGTCAACGGCGCGTGCGAGATCCTTGGATTCGATCCTCTCTACCTTGCCAACGAAGGCAGGTTTGTGGCTTTTGTGCCGCGTGGCCAGGTGCCCGCCGCGCTCGACACGTTGCGGCGTCATGCCGTGTCTTCGGGGGCAGTACTGGTCGGAGAGGTCGGCGCGAGTCCCGCTGGAATGGTGACTCTAAGAAGCGGAATTGGGACCACGCGGATCATGGATATGCTCACCGGCGAGCAACTGCCGCGCATCTGTTGATGAACCAGTGCGACGCTCCGTGCCGAATGGCGCTCGGCCGCCGCTGTGGGCCCGCCGGCACTTTGCAATGAGCCGTTTAGCATCGCGTGCGCCCCACCCGCCCTCGGTGTCCAATACGCTATACGTCGAGTGACAAACGAGCGGTCCAACTCCTAATCCCGTCTCCTGGGCCACAAAATACAGCAGCTGAGCGAGGCCGCGAACCCAGCCGCGTAGTCGCACAGGTGGCGGGACCGAGTTCTCAAGCAGAAATAACCGGCCCAACTGAGCCTAAACAGAGCTGAGCCGGGCCGACCCCGCCCGGCTCTTGACGCTCGGGAGTAGAACGCTCGTGGTGAGCAAAACCCGTCCCAGAGCGGCGCGGGGCGGAGACGCCACGCGGCAGCGGCGAGCGCGGCAGGTGAATGCGTAAGGATGTGTAGTTCCTATGCCTCCGCCGTAGCGGACCTAGCGTAGGTCTTTTCGGTAAAGAAGATCACCCCACAGGAACACCGCATGTACCACTTCCATCTTGAGTCCGCCCGGCTGATGGGTAGAGCAGGTACAAAGTTGTCACACGCTGGGCAATCCGCACCGAGAATCGATTGGCCGTCATCCATGCCAGAGTGTGCCTGTATCCAGGCAAACCCGCGGTGATCCCAGTCACATCACACGGTGCGGTAACGCAAAAAACCATTGATAGCTCCAATCGGAAATTTGAATTAGTCTTCTTCCAAGCGAAGGCTTTTTTTCATCCCCGCCAAAAGGCAGGTATACCCATCCGGCAACAAGCAGGCATTCATCCACCCCCGCGCTGCACGGCTGTGTCCAGGTTGACTCGGTTGGATTTGCGCTACCAGCTTCTTTCAGCTTTTCTTCGACGTCACTGCAAAGAATTCGGCAGCCTCTTGATGCACGTGTTTACCGCCGCATTTCGGGCACGTGATCTTGCCCTTTTCGTATTCCGTAAGCGTGAGGATGATCTCGAAGGGCTTCCGGCAGTCTTCGCAGAAGAATTCGTATCGAGGCATGGCGACCTCCAATCGAAGCACCGTTAGCAGATTCTACACCTTTTACGCCGCGATCAGCGTTTTTAGCACGGCAAGGTTGCGGATGACCACGGTGGAGCCGTTCCGCTGGATTAACTCTTTCTTCTTGAAGTCAGCGAAGAGGCGGGTCACGGTTTCGCGCGAGGTGCCAATCATTTGTGCGATCTCTTCGTGGCTCAGCCCCAATGTGAACCGGCCTGGATGCCGGGCGTCCCCGGTCTTAACCGACCGCTCCAGGAGCAGCCTGGCGAATCTCTCAGCTGCGGAGCGGGAAAGCACGAGAGCCCGGATCTCCCGACACGCAGTGTTATACGTTTCGCTCAGATGTTCGGCCACTTGCAGGGCAAGCTCGCTATGCTCCCGCATCAGGCGCGCCAACCCCTCTCGTTTGATGAAGGTGACCTGGCAAGGCTCCTGCGTCTCCGCGGTTGCCTCGTAGGGTATTCCGGAAACAGCCGCCCCAAGACCAAGCACTTCTCCCGCCTCGGCTATTCTGAGGATCAGGGTCTTGCCATCGCTGGCGCAGATAGAAAGCTTGACACGCCCTTGGCAAAGCACAAAAAGTCCCCTCGGCTCCTGCCCTTCCACAAACAACACTGCGCGCTTGGGATAGGCCGTCGTGTACTTCAGCTTGTCCAAGGATCCGAGCGTGGCGGCTGACAGGCTGCAGAACGCCCTCTGTCCCCGCAATCTGCAGGTCGCACAGCTCTCGACGATGTTCATGCCATAAGATGAGAGCATACCGGGTACCCCGCCATCAGAGGAGAAGCGCGCCCCGCGCGGTCTAGGCTAGGAAGGGCATTTACTGGACCAAATCGGGACTTCTGGGGAAGCGGCTGTCCGCTTTGACGATTAAAGACTTACCTAGCTATAGAAAAACCCACCCGCGGCAATTCCCGCAGCGGCGACGCGGAATCACGCAGGATAACCAGGCCCGGTGGGAGAGGCCCGCTTCTGCCCTCCGAAAAGTTGCCTAAACAATTGTGCAGATCAATTTGCAAATCTGCACCAATTTTAGGCAATTGAACCTCGCCCTCCGTCGGCATACAGTCGGAACCAAATCCCCATATCACTCGGAGGCGACCATGAAACCGGCACAACGCTCGGAACAACCTCGCACAACTCCTGATCCTACAATGTTGGAAGAACGAATGCGCCTACGCGCCTACGAGCTCAACGAAGCGCGCGGCCGGGAAGACGGCCGCGCCCTCGACGACTGGCTCCAAGCCGAAGCGGATTTCCTCGGCACCAAGAAAACAGCAATCGGCACCGGGCGAAAAGCAGCCGCCGCCTAGATCCTGCATTGCTTTTCATTGACTTAGATTAAGCTGCCGCCCTACCATGAGCGCTCTCGTTTCCCCGCTGCATTCATGATCGGCCAGACCATCTCGCACTACCGCATCGTCGAGAAGCTGGGCGGCGGCGGGATGGGTGTTGTGTACAAGGCCGAAGACACGGAACTCGGTCGATTTGTGGCGCTCAAGTTCCTTCCACCTGATGTCGCTCAAGACCCGAGTGCTCTGGAACGCTTCCGCCGCGAGGCCCGTGCCGCGTCCGCGCTGAACCACCCGAACATCTGCACGATTCACGAAATCGGCAAGCACAACGGACAGCCGTTCATCGCGATGGAATTTCTGGACGGCGCGACACTCAAGCACATGATTGGCAATCGCCCGATGGAAATGGAGACACTGCTCTCGGTTGCCATTCATGTCGCCGACGCTCTTGATGCGGCCCACGGCAAGGGAATAGTCCATCGTGACATCAAGCCAGCGAACATCTTCATCACCGAGCGCGGCCACGCGAAAATTCTCGACTTCGGACTGGCGAAGGTAACAACGCCACAGTCACGGAGCATCGGAGTTGAAGCCGGCGCGACGGCAGTGAGCGAAGAACACCTGACCAGTCCCGGCAGCACACTGGGAACAGTCGCCTACATGTCGCCGGAGCAAGCGAAAGGCAAGGAACTGGACGCACGAACCGACCTCTTCTCCTTCGGAGTGGTCTTGTACGAGATGGCGACAGGCACGCTGCCGTTTCGCGGCGATACATCCGCGCTCATCTTCAAAGCGATACTGGATAGTGCTCCGGTGGCTCCCGTGCGCCTGAATCCCGACCTGCCACCAGAGTTGGAGCGGGTCATCAGCCGGGCGCTGGAGAAAGACCGGAACTTACGCTACCAGCACGCTTCCGAGATGCGGGCTGAGTTGCTGCGGCTGAAACGGGACACTGAGAGCGGACGTGTGGCAATTGCGAGTTCGGCAGTTGTCGCAACGCCGGAGCCTGCATCCTCGGCTGCTGCCGCTGCACCAACGCCAGCCTCTGGCTCGGCTCCCGCCGTCACTGCTTCATCTTCGTCGGCATCTGCTGCCGCTCAGGCAGCCGCAATTGCGCCGGTCGGGGGAAGTAGGCTTTGGAAGGTTCTTGTTCCGGCTGTTGCCGTACTTGTCGTGGGACTGGTCGCTGTTGGCCTCTATGTGCGTTCGCGCCCGGCAACGACGACGACGAAGGCTACGCCGCTCACGGAGAAAGATACCGTGGTGCTTGCCGACTTCAACAACAAGACCGGCGATGCCGTCTTTGACGACGCTCTCAAGCAGGCGCTGGCCGTGGAACTTGGGCAATCTCCTTTCCTGAACGTGCTCTCCGACCGGAAAGTCAGCGAGACCTTGCGGATGATGGGCCGCCCCGAGAACGAACGCATCACGGTGAATGTCGGTCGAGAGCTTTGCCTGCGGACGGGAAGCAAGGCCCTGCTGGGCGGGACAATCTCCAGCTTGGGGAGCCATTTCTTGGTTGACCTGAACGCGGTCGCCTGCAACACGGGCGACACCTTGGCCAAAGAACAGGCCGAGGCCACCAGCAAGGAAGATGTTCTGAAAGCTCTGAGCCGGGCCTCCTCCAGCCTGCGTACCAAACTGGGAGAGTCGCTTCCATCAGTTCAAAAGTTTGAGGTTCCGATTGAAGCCACGACGCCCTCTCTCGAAGCCCTGAAGAACTACAGCATGGCTAATACCGTGCTCCGCGAAAAGGGAGATGCACCGAGCATTCCGTTTCTGAAGCGGGCGATTGAACTCGACCGCAATTTCCCCTTGGCTTATGCAGGGCTTGCCGTCCGTTACGGTAATCTCCAACAACCGTCCCTGGCGCTGGAGTATGCCACCAAAGCCTATGGATTGCGCGATCGGGTCAGCGAACGCGAAAAGCTGCGTATTACCGCAACGTACTTCTATGCCACGGGAGAACTGGAGAAGGAAGCGCAGACTTACGAACTGTGGGAGGCAAACTATCCTCGTGATTACGTTCCGCACGCCAACTTGGGAGCAAATTACGCCTCGATGGGGCAATATCAGAAAGCTCTCGCAGAATGTCAGGAGAACCTGCGGCTTGCGCCTGATAACGTCGTCAGCTATGGGAACCTGGGGCTAATGTACCTCTTCCTGAACCGACTGGATGAAGCCAAGGCTACCTTCGACCAAGCATTCGCACACAAGCTGGATGGCGGATTCCTGCGCTGGATGATGTACTACTTTGCCTTTCTGCGAGGGGATGCCACTCAGATGGAGCAGCAGGTAGCTTGGGGCGCAGGCAAACCCGGGGACGAAGACCCGCTGCTGTCGATGCAGTCTGATACTGAGGCTTACTACGGACGGTTGGGCAAGGCGCGGGACTTTTCCCGCCGGGCTGTAGACTCGGCAGTCCGCGCCGATTCCAAAGAAACAGCGGCTTTGTGGCAGGCGAACGCTGCGCTGCGAGAGGCGGAGTTGGGCAACACTGCCTCCGCGAGGCAAGGAGTCACGGCGGCTTTGGCATTGTCTCAGGGACGCGACGTGAAGGTTTTGTCCGCCCTCGCACTGGCTCGCAGCGGCGATGTTCCCCGAGCCAAAGCGATGGCCGAGGAATTGGAGAAAAACTACCCATCGAATACCATATTGAAGCTGTACTGGCTTCCGGCCATCAACGCAGCCATTGAACTAAGCAAGGGCAATTCGTCCCAAGCGACAACGTTACTGGAAGCCGCCGCGCCTTACGAACTCGGCGGGCCACCGCCACTGCAAGAAGGAACTCTCTACCCCGCCTATCTTCGCGGCCAGGCCTACCTGCTGGCGCACAACGGAACGGCCGCGGCTGGCGAGTTCCAGAAGTTGATCGATCACAGAGGTATTGTGATGAACTTCGTGACGGGATCACTGAGCCACTTGCAAATCGGCCGCGCTTACGCGATGGCAGGCGACACCGCTAAAGCCAAAGCGGCGTACCAGGATTTCCTCACGCTCTGGAAAAATGCTGATCCCGACATTCCCATCCTGAGAGAAGCCAAGGCGGAGTACGCCAAGTTGCAGTAAGTCCCTAAATGTATTTCTCGTAAGGCGAAATGCGCTAAAATCGCCGCTCGTGTTGGAGTGTTGTTATGGGATTGGATAGCAAGAGCCTGCAAGAATTGGAGCAATTAGCAGCCAACCTGCGCCAGCAGATCGTGACTCATCCAGAGCATTCTCGGGTGGACACTGCCGAACTGAAGGATGTTGAAGAATGGATTGCGCTCAGGCGACAGGAGGAGACCTCATCGTGATCATGCGACTTGCAGCAACCCCGCACTTCCGCAGCTAGCAAGGCTGAACCCTGAGAGTGAGAATCATCGGGCCGACGTTGCAAGCCCCGTCAGGTGGCGAGTACGGGTTCGTCCGGGTTTTCGAGCGTGGCGGCTGACAGGCTGCAGAACGCCCTCTGTCCCCGCAATCTGCAGGTCGCACAGCTCTCGACGATGTTCATGCCATAAGATGAGAGCATACCGGG
>Ga0116221_1002909_pt1 | contig 11142 bp, 6 predicted proteins | sample Sb_taG_5_FD_88965 | JGI IMG/M metagenome (GOLD analysis project Ga0116221, IMG submission 88965) | Peat soil microbial communities from Weissenstadt, Germany - Sb_50d_8_FC metaG | ecosystem: Environmental > Terrestrial > Soil > Wetlands > Peat | place: Germany: Weissenstadt | collected 2010-09-21 | reverse complement strand
TCAAAACACAAAACCAAAGAAAGGAAGCCGGCCGCTACGCGGCCTCCCCGCTCAATTTCCATGATCATCTTGTATTGGAAACGGCACCCGATTTCATGATCATTCTTCGATTAGAAAATGCTCATGTCAAGGCCTAACTGCGTCGCGAGAATCGAAATGAGCGTACCGGTACCCCGCGCTTGAGATCCCCAAGCTTCCCGGAACGCTGGCCGAGAAGGAGAACTTCGGCAGCTTGGCCCACATCAACCGCGAACCTGTCGGCAGGGCGGAAGCCCTCGATTCCCCGCAGCGCGTCGTGCCGGATATGGTGATACACTGAACAGGAGTTTAGGATCTAAAACGGAAATCCTGGATGGAATTCCTAGATAAAAGGAGCAAGAGATGAAAAACTATTTAAAATCGTATCTGGCGGCCCTCGCGCTGACCCTGTTGAGCCTGGGGAATGCATTCGGCCAAGCCACGGCCAGCGGAACAATCCAGGGTACGGTAGTCGATCAATCCCAAGCGGTGGTGCCCGGAGCCGAAGTGATCATCACCAACAAAGCGACCGGGGACAAGCGCACGGCGGCCACCAACGGCGAGGGCGCTTACCGTGTCGATCTCCTTTCCGCTGGTGCGTACACGGTGAAGGTGTCCAAGGTGGGCTTCGCCTCTCAGATCCAGAACGTCGATTTGCTGGTCGAACAGACGGTGACGGCGAATGCGACTCTGAATCCAGGAGCGGTGACCGAGATTGTGGAAATCACCTCTGCCGCTACGCTGGTGGACCTCGACAAGAGCGGCGTCAGCCAGAATATTACGCCCACCGAGGTGGTGGAAATGCCCATGATCCAACGCGACGTGGCCAATCTTGCTTATCTGGCCCCGGGCGTAAAGGCGGCGGACTCCTATGATCCCACCAAGAATCGCTATGCGATTCTCTCCGTCAACGGAGCGGGTGGCCGCAACGTGAACGTCACGGTCAACGGCATTGATGACAAGGACAACACCGTGGGCGGACCGGTGATGCAGCTCCCGCTGGAAGCCGTCCAGGAATTCCAGATCAGCACGCAGAGGTTCTCGGCCCAGAATGGCCGCTCGGAAGGCGCTGCCATCAACATGATTACCAAACAGGGCGGCAACCTCTATCACGGTTCCGGCTTCGGCTACTTCCGCGACCAGAGGTTTGATACGGATGAGAAGGTGCCGAACGGCACCGGCGGGCAGGTCGCCGAGCACCCCGACTACAGCCGTCAGCAGTTTGGCGGATCGGTCGGCGGTCCGTTCAAGAAAGACAAGCTTTTCGGTTTTTTTGCCATCGAGCGTGAACGTGAAAGCGAGGGGCTGGAAGAAACCGGCACTTCGTTTACGGAGCTAACGCTTGCCAAAGGGGCCGGGCTCGCGGCCCAGCCCTCCGCCGTGATCCCGCGTCCGTTCTACGAGACCCGCTACAATGGCCGGCTGGACTGGACCATCGACAGCAGAAACACCGCCTACGTCAGTTTCAATTCACAGGCGAACAACAGCCTGAACGATCAGTCTAACGGCACCGGCGATCTGACCAATGGCAATTACACCACCAACCACATGCTGTTGGCGAACTTCACCCTGAACTCGGTGCTTACGAATACCACCGTCAACCAGTTCACGGCTGGCTATCAGTATTGGAATAATTTGATCGCCAGCAATATCAGCGCGCCTCTGGTGACCTTTCCGGATGCATCCTTCGGCACCAACACCAACGTTCCGCAACAGTCGTTCCAGCGCAAGTGGCAGTTCAAGGACGACATTTCCACGACCATCGGCAAGCACACGCTGAAGGCCGGGTTGGATTACATCTGGAACCCGGTGGAAGGCGGCTTCTTCGAATTCAGCTCGACTCTCGAGATCGATTTCGCCGCCGACCCAAGCGTAATCCTGAGCGATTCCAAAAACTATCCGAAGGGATTTGCCACTCCCGGCGCTGTCGTTAGCATGGCGCTTGCCAATGGCAATCCATACTTTCTCGTAGCCACCAAGCAGCTTGGCCTGTATTTTCAGGACGACTGGAGAGCCACCCCCCGTCTGACACTCAACCTCGGCCTGCGCTGGGACAAGGACTTCAACATGATCGGCGCGTCGGACGTTAAGAACAGCCGCACCTATCAGGAGCTGGTTGCACTCAACAATCCGTTTTCGAATCCGTATGTCAGCAAGCTGCCGCACGACGACAACAAGGACTTCAGCCCGCGCGTGGGCTTCGCCTACGACCTCACCGGCCAAGGCCGCCACGTATTGCGCGGGGGGTATGGGCTCTATTACGGAAATGTGTTCCAGAACATTCCGCTGTTCATGGAACAGATGGCCAACCCGACCGTTTTTCAGACCGTGATCAGCTTGTCCTCCCCTACCGATATAGTCACGGGAACCGGTATTGCCTTGGGGAACTGGCGCTACGGAGTCGATCCGATGCCGGTGCCTCCCCCTCCGTCCACGCAGCTTGCGTCCGGCAGCGTGGGGCGTTTGATGGACCCCAACTATCGGAACCCCGTCACGGAAGAGTTCAACGTCGGCTATAGTTGGTCGCTGAGTCAAAACTCGGTGATCGAGGCCGAATACACGCACGTTCTCGGTCTGCACGAGAACAAGACCATGAACATCGACCAGAAGGTGCCGGTGGGCGGGGTCTGCTGCTCTCGTCCCTTGGATCCCGCGTTCGCCGCCTCCACGCAGCCGGAGCTGGCCAGCGTCCGCGACGAGCAGTCGATTGGCCGTTCGCATTATGACGGCGTCAATTTCAGCTTCCGCCGGCGGATGAGCCATCATTTTACGGTGAACGCGAATTACACGCTGGCCTGGGCCTACTCCTACAATGGCGGCGGTGGATCCTTCCGCAACTATCCGATGCTTTCGACTAACCCGTTTGCCAGTTGGGCGTGGGGTCCATCACCCAACGATGAGCGTCACCACATCACCCTGAGCGGGATCGTCGACCTGGGGAAGGGAGTTCAGCTCGCTCCCATCATGCAGTTCGGCTCGGCGCGCCCCTACGCTGTTACCAACTCCTCAAATACCCTGAATACCGGCGGCGGCACCGGAACTGCCGTGATTGTTCCCTCCAACAATCCCACCAACTGGTTTGCGTATGCCGGCAATAACACGGGTGCGCAGAACTGCTTCTATGGTCTGAGCGGCGTTACGCAGGCGTGCACCATAGCAGCGTACGACCCGCTCCGCGGGGAGCCATTCTTCCAGCTCGATCTGCGGCTCTCGAAGAACATCAATTTCGGCGAGCGCATGAAGCTGCAACTGGTGGCGCAGGCGTTCAACCTGACCAATCGTGCCAACTACGGCAACGACTTCAACGGCAACATTGCCAGTGCGTCGACGTTCGGCCACCCCGCCGGATTCTTGAACCCGAGCGCCACCACGATTCCGCGCTCGCTCTGGGGCGAGTTCGGCTTCCGCTTTACCTTCTGAGGCCGCTGAGGCGCCCGAGATTTTGAATCGCACGCTTCCGTGGCGCAACGTGTGGGGGCAGGATGTCGCAAACGCCTCGGTGTACACTGATTTGAACCTTGTATGCCTAAAGGGAAGTCTCGCCTCATTCTGGCCAAGCTGCGCTCTTTCTGGCAACGCACCAGCGACGGCCTCAATGCCCAACAGCTCTGGGCCCAGTTCCGGCGCGAAACTCGCAGTACCCTCAACGTCTATTCCGCCGAAACCGGACGCAACCTGCGCGAGGAGTGGTCTGCGCGAAGAGGCCGCCGCCGGGTTTTTGCCGCCGTGGCGGGCGCGATGTTTAAACGCCTCACGCCCGTGCGGCGCTTGTTACTCCTGCTCGCCGTCGTGCTGTTGGTGCTTCCCGCGTTTGAATTCACCACTGACAGCGGCGTGCACTTTTCACCCAATTCGACGCCATCCGCCCTGATCCTCCTGGTGCTGCTGGTGCTCGAGTTGGCCGATCGGGTGGGCCTCAAGCGCGACCTGGAGATCGCGAAGGACATCCAGCGCATGCTCCTCCCCGAGAAGCCTCCCACGCTCCCCGGCCTCGATATCGCTTTCGCCACGAAAGCGGCCAACACCGTCGCCGGCGATTACTATGACGCTTTTCTGCGGCCTGACACAAACGATTCCCGCTTGCTGCTAATCGTCGCCGACGTGGCGGGCAAAGGGATCCCGGCAGGACTGTTGATGGCCGCCGTTCAGACTGGTTTCCACACCCTCGCAGCGGACCCCGTACCACTAATTGAGCTGGCCGCCAGGCTCAATCGCTCCATGTGCGCGCGCAGCGGCGGCGGGCGGCATCTGATCACTGCGTTCATCGCGGAATTGGAGACCTCGACGCGCTCTCTCACCTGGGTGAACGCCGGCCACAACCCGCCAATCCTGGTCAGAAGCGGCGGCGCGCTCGAGCACCTGGAAGATGGCGGACTCCCGCTGGGAGCATTCACTGTGTCCCGGTACGAGAGTGGATCCACCGAGCTCCGTCCCGGCGATGCCCTTTATATCTACACGGATGGTGTCATCGAAGCCCTGGATGAATCGGGCGCCGAGTACGGCGAGGACCGCCTCCGAAGACGGCTTGCCGCGCTTGGAAATACCGATGCGGCGGCCAGCCTGAGCCGCATCTTTGAATCCGTGGATCGCTTTGCCGGCGCTGCCCCCCAATACGACGACATCACCTGCCTCGTTCTGCGCGTCGCGGCCGCCGGGGCGGCCACCGTTTCATAAATACAGTCTCGTATGCTTGCCCGCGTTAGGGGCTGGTCTTGCCGATTTACTCGTTGCGCAGGGTCCGCGCTGGATCCAGGCGCAAGATTCGCAGGGCCGGCACGAGGCTCGCCAGCACCGTCGCCAGCAGCAGGATCCCCGCCGTCGCCACGAACGTGAGGGTATCGGTGGCGCGCACTCCGTACAGCAGGTGTTCCAGGAATCGCACCGCCACTCGCGACAGCACATATCCCGCGCCCACGCCGGCAACCGCCAGTACGATCCCCGGCTTGATCGCTTTCCCCATCGCCTGGCCGGCGGTAGCGCCCAGCGCCATGCGGATTCCCAGCTCGTGCGTGCGCTGCGCGATGGATTGCGAAATCAGCCCGGAAAGTCCGATGGCCGCCAGCAGCAGCCCCAGTCCCGCCAGCATCGAGAAAAGCGCCGCGTCATACCGTTGGCCCCTGGTGATTCGCGCTTGCAGGTCGTCCACGGTCTGAAACTTGGTGATGGGGAGCAGGGGATCCACGCTCGCCACCGCGGCCTGAATCTGTGCCGCCAGGTTCCCGGCCGGGGTAACCCTGGGGTCCGCCCGGATCACCCACTTCGGCGGAAACCAGGTGTGGATTACCTGGAAGTATCCATCGGAAAGTTGCGTAGCCGGCACGTACACCGTCGGCTCTACGGCCAGCGGCCCGAGATCCGCCAGCCCGCTGTGCTGCTCGACGTCGCCCACCACCCCCACGATCTCCCACGGACTCCCCTCGATCTGCAGATGGTGCCCCAGCGCCTCCTGCCCGCGGAAATACTTCGCGGCGAGCGTCTGGCTCACCACGATTACTTTGGTCGTGTCCGCCGTGTCGGAATCGCGGAACGTGCGGCCGCGGTAGAGCGGGATGCGCATCATCTCCAGGTAGCCCGCCGTGGCATAGATCGTCTCGATCCCGTGGTATTCGCGATCGGCGCTCTCCAGCAGCTTGAAGCCGTCGTTCAACGGCCGCTCGAAGGGCAGCGTGAGGGCCACGGCGGCGCCCTCGACGCCGGGGATCAGGTGGATTCGCTCCACGCTCTGGGTGTAAAGCCGGTTTACCGCGCCGGCCGTCTTGTATCGCGCATCCTGCAGCGAGCCCTGCGCGCTGATGATGTTGCGCGTGTCGAAGCCCGGGTTGAGCCCGTTCAAATACGCCAGCGTCCGGACCAGAAGACCCGCGCTCACCAGCAGGACGAGGCTGAGCGCCACCTCGCACGCCACCAGCGCCTGCCGCGACCATCGCCGCCGGCCGCCGGCCACGCCGCGCCCGCCTTCCACCAGCACCGAGCGGATATCCAGCCGGCTGGTGGACAGCGCCGGCATCAGCCCGAATACCAGGCTGGTCAGGACCGAGATGGCAATCATCGCCGCGAGCACGCGCGCGTCGATTCCAATGGGATGCCACAGCTCGAAATGCTCGGCGCCCAGCCGCTTCAGCCACCCGATGGTGAGCGCCCCGATCCCGATTCCCGCCGCACACCCGCCCAGCGCCAATAACAGGCTCTCCACCAGGAGTTGGCGCACGATGGCCGCGCGCCCGCCGCCCAGCGCCATGCGGGTGGCGATCTCGCGGCTGCGGGTGGACGACCGCGCCAGCACCAGTCCTGCGATGTTCACGCAGCCGATCAGCAACACCGCCAGCACCGCCCCCCAGGTGATCAGCAGCTCGCTGCGCACGTCTCCCGTGAGCCCGGTCTGCAGGGGGACGATGCGCTCCTCCCAAACCGCTTTGCGCGGCATATTCGGGTCCACGATGCCGCGGCTTAGGGCTTTGAGCTGCTGGTTCGCCTGCTCCCATGAGACGCCCGGCTTGAGCCGCGCCACCACTTCGTAGTTCGTCCCACTGCCCTCGCCCGTGCGCGTTGGGCGGAGGGGAGTCCACACATCCGCGGGAGCATCGGTCCGGAAGCCTCGCGGCATGATGCCAACCACGGTGTAGGGCTCTCCCCGTAGAGTGATGGCGCGGCCCAGCACCGAGCGATCGCCATTGAAAATGCGCTGCCAGAAGTCATGATTCAGCACGGCGATGGGCGGCCCGCCCCGCACATCTTCGGCGGGCAGGAACTCCCGGCCGTACTGCGGCGCGACGCCCAGGACGCGGAAGAAGCCCGCGGAGACCCGCTGCTGGTGGATGGATTCGATATGCCCCGGAGCCGCAAAGTTGACTTCGCTCACCCCGGAATAGGCCGCCACATCCAGGGCGGCGGCGCCATCGCGAACGCTCTCGAACAGAGTCCCGGTCTGGCTGGTGTGGGTATCTCCCCTGCCGAACACGGTGGTCACCATCGCCAGGCGATCCACCTGCGGGTACGGCGCCGGCCGCAGCAGCACCGCATCCAGCACGCTGTAGATTGCGGTATTCACCCCAATGCAAAGTCCGAGCGTGGCCAAAACCACCAGCGTGAACGCCGGGCTTTTGCGGAGTTGCCGCGAGGCAAAGCGGACGTCCTTCCAGAGTGTCATGTATCCTGAGCATACGACGCCGCCGCCGAAAAAAAGTCGCTCAAATTCTTGAGAATCGGCCGCCAGTCCGCCGACTATTCGATGTGCCGATTCTTGGATTTGGACGGAAGTTGGTACATAAACGCAATGGGGCCGTTCCGCATGCGCGGTTCGGCATTCTGCTGTCTGGTCCAATCGCGTTGCGCTTACGGGCAGGCCGAAACGGGGATTCGGCCTGCCGCTTGTGCAGCGGTGATGCTCCAAGGAGTCGGGTGCCATGAAAACTTCGGCCCGTGAGACTTCTCTGTCCGCCTTATGGGTGGGCCTTTCCAAAACCGATCGTTCGCTTCTGCAAGAAATCTTCCATAAAGCCGGTTGGCGGCTGTTGGCGGCCCGGGAACGGCGGCGCGCCCTGAGCTGCCTGGCGCGCAATCCGGTTCAGGTGGTAATCACCGAGAAGGATCTGCCTGACTGGAATTGGAAAAAGGTGTTGGGCGACATTAGCCTCCTGGCGTCGCCGCCGCAACTCATCGTGACCTCACGCGATGCCGACGATTACCTGTGGGCCGAGGCTCTGAATGTCGGGGCCTACGACGTTCTGGCCCAGCCCTTCGATCGCGACGAGGTAGAGCGCGTCGTGGCCTCCGCGCGCCGCCACTTCGAAGCGCGTCCGCCTCAGGGGAGCGGTGCCGCCGCATCGGCGTGACCGGCAAGCGGTCAACGGTCAGCCTGCAAGTGAGGCCACGGCACGTTGTCCGGCGCGCCCACCGTCGCCATCGAAAGCCGATCGCTTAGTGCGCCGTTTCAGAAGTTCACTAACGTATTGCAAGACCGCTTGCTGACGCGCGGCTCCGTTCAGAGCCGCGACCGTGAGCGGTCTTGCCAGAATACGAGACCGAACTTATGAAACGGTGCACTTAGTGCTGAAAGCTATTTGCTACCGTGTCTGCCACGCGGAGCGGAACCCTTTGGCGACTACTACGCCTTTTCCAACGAACCGGAACAGACCGGCGCGCTCCTCGCCGGGACGGGGACGGGGCGGCATGATCGGCATCGTCCTTCTTCCCCTGATTCTTGCCTCCAGTTCCGAAGTATAATCCCGGGCCGCCGTCAATGGCACTTGGGAACCGCCGATCTCCAGGCTCTCCGGCCGGCGGCCACAACCTTGGCGGTCACGCGCTTCAGCACTTCGGCCGGATCGTGCTCCGCTGGGGTTGCCAGGCAGGCGCCGAAGGTGAGCGCCAGCCAGCGTGGAAACCACTCCCTTAGGAGCCGTGAAAAAATCGGTTGGCAGGCGAAAGCGCCTGCCCCACCAAGACGCCAGCCCTTGCGCACCAATGTGGGACAGACGCTTCCGTCTGTCAACCCGCCGACCTCGGTGATTTTTTCACGGCTCCTTACGGTCGTGGCTCTGACCACAGCCGGGCCCGAGGGCACCCCGTCAGCAAGCGGGCCCGCCCATAGCACCGAATCTCGCGGTCATGGTGCCACGCGCCCGCCGGTGTCCAAAAGTGGCGCGGGCGCCGCAACCGCCGCGTCGCTGGACGCCGCGGCGCCCGGCGTGGTCCGGATGCGGACCGCCATATGCCGGATCGCGTCGGCGAAATCACGCGGAGTCCAGACGGCGATCGTCTCCCCCTTGAAACGCCCGAGCAACTGCTCGACGCGGTCTCGGATGTCGTGCGGAACCTCGGAACCGAATCCGGGGCCGTTCGCAGGCCGCGAAGAAGCGCGCCCCGCCCGGCCGCCGCCTCTGGCCTCTGCCGGACCCGGCCCACGCCCCAGAAGCAGCGACTGCGCTGGCCGGTATTGCACATAGAATACCGGGACGGCAGCCGCTGGATGCGGATCGGACGCCGCCGCCGGAACGCCAACCCCGCGCCAATCGCAGTTTCCGTCCTGGACTTCTGCTCAAAACAGTTATTTTGGGCAGTGCGAAAAGCGGCTGATCGTTGACGACGAAGCTGCGCCGCACGTCAAGCCTGATCATTTAGGCGTTTCAGGTTTCACCTTCCGCCAGATGCCATCGGCAGCCATCCTGTCCCCAATTTCCGATTCAGAGAGGCCATCCTCTTCCAGCTTGATCATCCGCATGGCGGTCCAGATCGGCAATTTTTCGTCGTGCCGCCGATAAAAAGAGTCCATCATGTGCACCGCGTCCCCGTACGTCGGGGCTCGGATTGAGAACTTCTCACGATTTTCAGGGCTTACCACCAAGGCTACGTTCATCGCAGTGTCGAAACCAGTGACGAAGGCCGCTTTCTCCATCAACGAGAGCTTCCGCCAATACCTTCCATTGAGTGCTCCGGCGGTCATGTCCGGCGGATCGTCCGCCGTGATCGATGCCGTGCATGACAGCAGGGCCACCGCGACACCAATAAATTTCAGCTTTTCCATTCTGATTCTTCCATTCTCTAATGTTAGAATATTTACTGTTGGTTGGGCGTAGCCGTGGCGAGCGCAGCGAAAACCAGTCCAGCTTTTTAAAATACGAGAATTCCGCCACCGCCTTCCCACAATCCAGGAAGAAGAGATCCATGCACATAAGACGAACGCTCATGCTGGTAGCACTGGGCCTGATCTTGGCCATTGCGACGTTAGCAGCAGTATGTTCAATTCTGCCAATCAACTGCACAATCCATGATGGCTGGAAGGCAAGTTACACTGGCACTCGGATGATTGATGGGGCAATGGTTGGCATATATCATTGCCCGTTCGTAAGCCCAAACAGCCCGAAGGGGCATGACCTTCTCGTTAGGTGCCAGTGAAGATCGTCTTCACTAGATGCTGACGCCATCGGCCGGAAGAGGGCCACAGCCAGGCGTCAAGGAACTTTTTGCCTCACCGCCCCGGCAGAAGAGTGATAATCTCTCGGTATGCAAGCCGAACCCACACAACCATTTAGTGTAATACCCATTCTCCTGATATGGGCTATCTGGGGAGCCATCGTAGACTGGCGCTGTATTAAGCGGGGTGGTGTCAAACCTACCCGGGAATGACAAAATCGGCGTGGTGGCTGCAATTGCGCTTTGTATCGCCGTTACGGTGTTCCTTGGTGTCTGCCTGAGTGCTTCGGCTGAATCCCTCGGTTCCCTGACTGCGTTATTCGTCGCGCTGATATTTTCCTTATGGGAGTTTGCGCGCTGGCGGGCCAGGCGGAAGAATCCAATATTGAAGTCGGTTGGCTCGAATGTAGGTAAACAAAAGACTTTGCATGGGACGGCACGCAATAGCAGAGAAACTCGCTCCGAAAGTCCAAGAAGCGATCACCACTGAGAGCCAAGTCGTGTATATCATGGTCGAGCTACGGAAACTGCTCGAATACGACCATCTGAAGAGCGAGTACGACATCATTAATTTTTACGGAAACTGGGTTGTACACACGAAACTCGAACAATCTCCGATTGCAGACAAGATCGTGCGCTATTTTGATCGTCTTCAAACAGGCGAACTCGGCAGCCTTGACGGCCAAACCGAAACCGAGCTGTATCAACAGGTAGCCAGTTTCCGCAATGAGCTTGTAGAGCAATCCGTTCCGGCAAAACCGCGCGACGGTATATCGCGTTTGATCGGCCATTTGCCATTTCAAAACCAGTTACGCGATTGCCTAACGCACTTCTCCCTTCCAACGATGCTCTGTGAAGACGCACAATTTGGTGCGTTTCGTGTCCAACTCGGAAAAGTGATTGAAGAATGCCCCTTGTTCATTCTGAAGCGCAAGCGCAATCACCAAGAGGCGACAACCCGCTTGGCTGAGCAAGAGGCGAGAACCCGCTTTGTTGAGAGCGTCACCGTAAAGTCGCGTCACGACGAGCTTGGTCAGGTCGTCTTCGAGTGGGAGCCAGCTTTTCACACGGAGCCAGAAGGTCCATCTGGCTCTATTTCAATGATCTGGCTCTCCGCGAGAATCTGACAAGACGCCCATTTTTCAGGCAACTTTCACCACCCGCTGAACCGCGAGAAACTCGACGTTGGTCACCGCCACCCGCTTGGCTCTG
>Ga0116221_1002908_pt1 | contig 11143 bp, 8 predicted proteins | sample Sb_taG_5_FD_88965 | JGI IMG/M metagenome (GOLD analysis project Ga0116221, IMG submission 88965) | Peat soil microbial communities from Weissenstadt, Germany - Sb_50d_8_FC metaG | ecosystem: Environmental > Terrestrial > Soil > Wetlands > Peat | place: Germany: Weissenstadt | collected 2010-09-21 | reverse complement strand
TACCTGACCAGATGGGGTCTTCAAACTTCTTGGTCCACGCCGTCTTGCCGGTTTTCACATCAATCGCCTTGATGAAGCCTCCGGCCCCCAGCGCACCCGGAGCCACGTGCATGTGGAACTCGGCTTGGACGTACATTTTGCCTGGGGTATAAGGTGCTTCCGGCAAGTCTTTAATGGTCTCGCACCATTCATTTCCGGGCACGTACGCATAGCCGGTGGAGGTGTCATACGAAAGCGGCATATAGTTCGTTCCGCCCAGGAAGGAAGGACACACGTCAACTAAGCCGTTTGAAGGATCCTTTGCCGGATCCGGAATTGGGTGGCCGGTCGTGGGATCAATTCCCTTATCAAAGGTGACCGACATGAATGGTTCGGCATACACAAACTGCATGTTGGTTCGGTTTAGTAGATAGGCGTAACCCTGCTTGTGCGCGGTGAAGATGCCCGGGATGGTCTTGCCATCGCGTTTGACATCGATCAGCATGGGAGTGGTGATATTGTCGTAATCCCACAGGTCGTGGGGGACATATTGGTAATGCATCTTGATCTGGCCCGTATCGGGATCGAAAGCGAGGGTCGAAATGGTGTTGAGATTATCTCCAGGCCGCACCGCACCGGCCCAGGGTCCGGGATTGCCGGTGCCCCAGAAAATCAAGTTCTGCTGCACATCGTAGACACCCGTGGTCCAAGTGGTTCCGCCGCCATGCTTCCAAGCATCGCCGCCACCCCAGGTCTCGTTGCCTGGCTCTCCCGGACCGGGAATGGTGTAGGTGATCCAAGCGATTTTTCCGGTCTCCGCATTCACTGCAATCAGGCGCCCGCGCGAACCGTATTCGCCGCCTGTCATGCCGGTAATAATGTTGCCCTTAACGACAATCGGAGCTCCGGTAATCGTGATTGCATCCGTATATTCTGCGACCTTCGTGTCCCAGGCTACTTTTCCGGTCTTCGCATCCAATGCGACCACATGGGCATCGATGGTTCCAAAGTAAAACTTGTCCCCATAGAGCGCCCCGCCGCGATTGACCACGTCGCAGCAGACTACCGCCAGCGCTTTCTCTGGTATGTCCCGCTCATACTTCCAAAGGAACTTTCCACTCCTGGCGTCCAGGGCAAACACCTTGTTGTACGAGGTGGTGATGAACAGGATTCCGTCGTGTTCCACCGGAACTACCTCGTGGCCGGCGGTTAGGCCTGTCGAAAAGGCCCATATAGGGGTCAGGTTCTTGACGTTTTGTGCATTAATCTGTTTGAGCGGACTGTAACCGTGTCCGTCAAACGTACGGCGATACTGCAGCCAATCGGTGGCAGGGGGATTTAGTAGTTGCTGTTCTGTTACGGCCTGGTACGGCCTGTTTGACGCGTCCTCCTGGCAAAATGCCGGAAGCGTCGCCATCGTCAGAAGGACTACACATGCCGCTAACAACCCACCTAGCATAGACCTCTTCGTGATACCCATATCCATACTCCTCCTCAAGTGTTTGCGTTTTGTATTATGTTAGCTTTTACCTTTTGTAGGTCGCGAGACCATACGGGTGGACAGCCGTCCACCCGTAACTCCGGCGTTTGCGACTCTATATTTGCATGCAGACCGCCTTGGTTTGTGTATAGAGTTCGATGGCCTCGTGACCCATTTCGCGCCCCCAACCGGACTGCTTATATCCGCCAAATGGTAGCGCCGCGTCAAAGATGTTGTAGCAGTTAACCCAAACTGTGCCCGCGCGCAACGCGGCAGCCACCCGGTGAGCTTTGCTGAGATCGCGCGTCCAAATTCCAGCAGCTAAGCCATATACAGAGTCGTTTGCCTTTGGAATCAATTCATCGACTTCTTTGAATGGCATGGCTGTTACCACCGGGCCGAAGATCTCCTCTTGGACGACCTTCATGTCCTGCCGGGTATTCACCAGAACTGTGGGCTCGACGAAGTAGCCGTTCTGCCGGAATCCGGCATCACCTGTCTTGCGCCCGCCAGTAACGGCCTTCGCTCCCTCGGCGATGCCGGATTGCACGTAGCCGTATACGCGGTTGAGTTGCTCGTCGGATACGAGCGGGCCCATCTGGGTTGTTGGATCGAGCCCCGGACCCACTTTGATCTTCTTTGCCTGCTCCGCTACGCCGTCGACGACCTTGTCAAAGATGCTGCTTTCCACATACAGGCGCGAGCCCGCGCAGCAACACTGGCCGTGATTGAAGAAGATTGCGCTAGCCGCACCCGCGACGGCGGTTTCGAGGTCCGAGTCCTTAAAGACCACGTTAGGAGATTTGCCACCCAGTTCGAGGGTCACCTTCTTCAGGTTCCCAGTAGCCGCCTTCACGATGAGCTTGCCAACCTCTGTGGAGCCTGTGAATGCGACTTTGTCGACATCGGGATGAGCCGCGAGCGCCGCACCCGCAGCTCCGAAGCCGGGTACGATATTGACTACGCCTTCTGGGAATCCCGCCTCGCCGATCAACTCGCCCAACCGCAGCGCCGTTAACGGAGTCTGTTCGGCGGGCTTCAGCACCACCGTGCAACCTGCCGCGAGGGCCGGGCCCAGTTTCCAGGCGGCCATGAGCAAAGGGAAGTTCCAGGGGATAATCTGGCCAACGACACCTACAGGTTCCCGGAGTGTATAGACGTGGTAGGAGGCTCCCGGTGTGTACGGCACCGAGATCGGAATTGAGTTTCCTTCGATCTTCGTTGCCCAGCCCGCCATGTAGCGGAACAAGTCGGCTGCCAGCGGGACATCCGCGGCCCGCGCCACGGAAATTGGTTTCCCGTTGTCCAGCGATTCAAGCTCGGCGAACTCTTCCAGATGCTGCTCGAGAAGATCTCCAAGCCTCCAAATGAGGCGTCCTCGCTCTGAGGGGGTCATTCTGCTCCAGGGACCGCTTTCGAACGCGGTACGGGCAGCTTTCACTGCAAGCTCAATGTCCTCTCGATCCCCTTCGGCAACTCGTGCGATTTCCTGTCCGGTCGCCGGATTGTAGACCTGAAATGTTTTTCCCGACTTGGCATCCACCCACTTGCCGCCAATCAAAATCTTCTTAGTACCGTTCAAGAAGTGTGACGCATGCTCCAGCCGCGGAGCTTGCGAGGTCTCATTCGACGATAGCGTTGAAGTAGTCATTTGCGTCTCCTATATGAAATCTGAGCTCAGAACTAGTTGGCGAGAAGGCGAACATCGCTGCCTTTCTGCGGTTATGTTGCGTGAGTACGCTCCTGCACCCTCGCAATTCCGCTGCCACTTGAAGCCACGCACTCAAGCGGGCGTTCCGCGCCCCAATTGCGCCTGGAAACTGTCACACGCAGTCACATGCCGTGACAACTGTCACACGTGCGACTGTCACATCCTGTTACATCGCTGATGACACGCAAGGTGTGCAACGGGAAATTCCAAGCCACATTCTACTCGCTACTCGCCTTGTTACCGGATGGTTCATCGTAAACCCCGAAGATTTTCTGAACGGCCCGTCTCTTGCATGGCATCTCGCAGCTTCGCGTTGAAAAACAACACGTCGCCGAGGACCCATCTTGTCCATACCTCGAGATGAAGAAAGGAAATTCCAAATGAGCAAACGCCAATCAACCGACTCACAGTCCCGCCGGACGCTTCTGGGTTCTTGTTGGGCCCTGCAAGTATTCGCTCTCGTTTTGAGCTTCGCTGTCCTCGTACTGAATCCTGCGCCGGTGCGCGCCGATGATGACCTGCTGGACATTCTTCTAGCCAATGGCACCATCACTCAGAAACAATACGATACTTTGAAGCAACATTATGCGGCAAAGCAAGAAGCTCAAATGCCTGCCCCGCCGGCGACGGCGCCGTCCGAGGCGCCGGCGAAGCTTGTTACCGCCATGGACAACGCAGTTGGGTTTCACAGCGGACCTTTCGATGTGACCATTTCCGGCGAAATCAACGGCTTCTACGTTCACGACCGGCCGGACAACACGCCTAAATCTGCGGTTGGCTGCGTCCTGTGTTTGGCCAGCGGCAACGCCCAGCCCAATTCGTCTGTACGCAACGGTCTGCTGCCGGGGGACTTGTCCTTCAAGATCGCGACGAAGCAAAATGGCTTCGACGTTGCGGTTTTCTTCGGCATCTGGCCGGGAATCCAGAGTCTCATGACCGGCGGGCTAGCAGGGACAACGTTTGGCGGTGTTAACTTGGCTCCCGGCAACCCGACGGGCTTCGGCGTCGCGGGCATCGACTTTCGTCAGCAGTACGTAACGGTGGGCAAAGCCCACATGGGAACTTTCAAAGTTGGCCGCGACCTTGGCTTCTTCGGCCAAGAGGGCATCTTGAATGACTTCACCCTTCTCGGTGCAGGTTCGACGAACGGCAACGCCGGGCCGGGCAGCGTCACGCTGGGCCGTATTGGTCTGGGCTATATCTACACTGACTTCATGCCCCAGATTAGCTGGACTTCACCTTCCTCTCACGGATTTCAGGTTGCAGGCGGAATCTTCGCGCCTCTGAGTGATGTTGTATCCACAACGCTCGGATTCAACGGAGCTGTCACCGCGAATAATCCGACCGGAGCTATATTCTCCGCCCCGCTCACTGGCCATGGGCAGCCGCAACTCCAGGGCAAGCTGACCTACACGGTCCCGACGAAAGGGATGGTAAAGGTCAAGTTCTGGAACAACTACATTACTCAGAGCCTACAGGCTAACCAATCTGACCTGGCCTCTGATCCTTATTTGACTACTCCATTGGGACACAGCGTTCGAGCGTGGGGCCTCGACTACGGCACGAAGATCTCGGTTGGTGCGGCTGATTTCGTGGTCTATGGCTACAACGGTTCGGGTATCGGAACGGAGGGTTTGATGTTCCTCTCTACCAGCCCGACGGGACAAACCCGCAATTCCCAAGGCTATTACGCCCAGGGAACGTACACCTTTGCCAAGAAGTTTACAGTTGGCGCAAGCTACGGCCAGAGCAATCTGAGCCTGGCTAGCGGGGAGCGAACCAGCAGCGCGCCTTGGGCGGCGGATTCGCTGGCGATAACCAGAAACAACGGGTCGTATATCGGCCAGGCTCGCTATGGGCTGACGAAGTGGATGAATCTGGTCGGTGAATATACCCATACTCGTTCCGAGTCGCAGGCGGGCGCGATCGCCACCGAGGACTCCGTTGCATTGGGCACCATTGCGTTCTTTTAGCTGCCCGTCAATTCAGGGGTGACGCAAAATCGCCATTCCTGATTGATTTGCTGTCCCGGGGGTGTGTGTGTTCGCTAGCGGAGATTCGACTGGCTGCTGGAGCATTGTGGGATCCATGCGAGGGCCAGGATGTGCAAACGACTTTCCGCTCCAAGACGCGGGCCACGCTTCTGCTCTGCAAGGGAAGAACGGCGTCCGCTATGGGAGTCCGAACCGAACGCATCCAGATCACAGTCGAGGCGGACCCGGACCTGTGGGGTACGGGGAATATCAACAGACGTGCCGGTCGGCTTCGAAGAGATTCGTCTGCGCTTTGAGGTGGTTGCTCCTGAGGCAAGCACGGATCAACTCCGCGCCTTGCGCGAAAAAACAGAACTATACTGTGTAGTCATGCAAACGTTGATGCGGCTGCCAAACTTTCGCACCGAGTGGGTGCAGGCCAGCGAATCCGAAAAGGAGAGATAGCAATGCCCAAATATGTCATCGAGCGCGAGCTCCCCGGAGCAGGTCGCTTATCGGCAGGCGAATTACAGGCAATCTCGCAGAAGTCTTGCGGTGTATTGAAGGAGCTTGGTCCACAAATCCAATGGGTGGAGAGCTACGTTACCGATGACAAGATCTACTGCGTTTACATCGCACCGAATCAAGAAGTGATTCGTGAGCACGCAAGCCGTGGTGGTTTTCCTGCGAACCGAATCTCGCAGGTGCGAACGGTGATTGATCCTACAACTGCGGGTAGCTGACAGCCTAGCCGAGCGTCCGCACTGGAATGGGGAGCTGTTGCCCGTTAGTACTAAGTTGTAAACTCTGTCTGCAACGCAGGACATCGAGTCAAGCGAGGAGTGGGCTCCATGGAGTCGAAGTTTTGCAAGAGCAGACGCGATCTGCTCAAGTCCACATGCGGTCTTGTTGGGGCAACGGCGCTGGTGTCAATCGGAGGGAGTCTGAGTGCTTTCGCCGGGCCGGGAGCGATGCCCAGACCGAAAGACAATGGAGTGCCGCTTGTGGGCGATACGTTTGTTTTCGGCGACGGCCAGCGTAAGGGCAATGTCGTCTTTCTGGAGGACTTAGTTATCGGTGGACCTCCGGTTGTTGCGCAGGCGAAGGACGCAGCCAGTGGAACTGTTCGTGAGAGCGACCACTCCACCGTCCTTCTTTTGCGGTTGCCTCCGGAGAAAGTTCCGCCGGAGTTGAAGGAAGACGCGGCTCAAGGAGTTTTGGCTTACTCGGCCGTGTGCACCCATCTTGGGTGTATGCTGACCGACTGGGTTGAGAACAAGAAGTTGTTCCGGTGCCCATGTCACGAGGCGATGTTCGATCCGATGCAGGCTGGCAAGTCGACGGGCGAGGGCCCCTCTTCGCGGATGCTCCCGATCCTTCCTTTGAAGGTAGAGGATGGCAAGCTGGTCGTGGCAGACGTGTTCACGGGACCTGTCGGTCCCAAGAGAGGTTAAATCTGCAACTATAGGTTCCACTCGTGGTTGAAAACGGGGCGGTTTAATGGGTGCAACCTCGCTCGTTTTCGTTTCGCCTCAATCGTCTTTTGCAACAGCCACGAGCGTCAAGATTTCCCATTAAAGCCTGCGGCGAGGAGAAGGAAGCCCAGGTTGAGCGGAATCGCCAGAGGAGAAGGGCACCGTTCAAACGGGCTTCCGGTTCATCCGGAAGCCCCCTTTGGATGGCTGCGGTGCAACAGTACATCACTCCGGCTGATCGAACTGTCGCGCATCTTGCGGTAAATAGTCATACGGGAAAGTCCCATGCGGCGCGAAGCTTCCGAAACGTTACCGGAACATTGGCTTAAAATTTCGAGAATGGTTCCCCGCTTTGCGTCTGTAGAAGCGGCTTCCTCCCGCGGTTGTTCAGCCTCCATCAGCGGACCCAGGCAAGGTTCGATCTCCCTCAAGGTCTCGCAATCGATCTGTAAGGCTGGAGCAAGGACGGCAGCGCGTTGCACGAAATTCCTCAATTCTCGGATGTTCCCGGGCCACTCACATCGCGACAGCACATCAAGAACCTGCGGAGTGAAAGACAATCCGCCAGGACCCACTTGGCCGCTGAACTCCGCGAGAAACAACTTCGCCAGCATGATGATGTCTTCGCCACGTTGCCGCAGCGGGGGCAGGTCGATAGTGAGCACAGCCAGGCGGTAATAGAGATCGCGCCGGAACCTGCCAGCGCTGACTTCGTGCAAAAGATTCTTATTGGAGGCGGCGACCACTCTCACGTCCAAGGAAATGGGGGAACTGCTTCCAACACGGGTGATTTCCATTTCCTGTAGCACTCGGAGCAGCGCGACCTGTCCGGCTGGCGGCAGCTCGCTGACTTCGTCCAAAAAAATCGTTCCGCCATCCGCTTGCTCGAACTTGCCCGCGTTGCCTCCGTGTTTGGCGCCCGTGAACGCGCCCGAGACATAGCCGAACAGTTCGGCCTCGAGCAGTTCGCGTGGAATCGAACCGCAGTTCACCGCAATAAACGGGCGTTGCGAGCGAACGCCAGCATTGTGAATCGCTTGCGCAAACATCTCTTTGCCGGTACCAGACTCGCCGAATATCAGGATCGGCATGTCCTGCAGCGCCGCTTGTCGCGCGCGCTTAAAGGCCTGCTGCATCGCGGGAGAGTTTCCCAGCACGTCGTCGAAGCAGTATCTTGTTCGGTACTTGACCATACCGCGAGACTTTACGTTCCTATCTAAATCGCGGGTATCTCCGCCCAGGTTTCTACGCGCGGCAGACTGATTATCGTTGACAGTAACCACTGCCCCAATTAACTGGTTTTCACCGAATACCGCCTGTGCAGCTGCTCTCAGTTGCTGTCCCGAGGCTGCGATATAAGCGACTTCCAAGCTCTGATGCCCCAGCGATTTCGCTCGAATACTCAGCGATGACAGCAGATCACGCAGTTCAGGGACATTCTCGGAGCCGCTCAGCGCGTGGGGAAGACGCAGTAGCCTTTCGGCGGAAGGGCTCATGCGCAGAATCCTGCCGCGATGATCCACGGCGATAACGCCGTCGTTTGGACGCTTAGCCGCCGTCTGCGCGTACTCCTCGATGATGGAGCAGTCTTTCCGTACCTGGCGGCAAGCTAATTCCATCTGAATAGCGCGCGCAACTGAGCTGACAAACAGAAGTATATGCGGGTGAGTGGCGTTCCCATACCCCGTCACGTCCAGCACCGCAAGTGGTTGGCCGGATACAGGGTCGAGTATCGGTGCCGCATAACAGGCCCATTTGTGCCATGCTTCCACGAAATGCTCGGAGGCGATTACTTGAACCGCCTGTCTCCGCGCCAGAGCGGTGCCTGGTCCATTGGTGCCCGCAACCTCTTCCTTCCAACTGCCTCCCGGACAGAAGTTAATCTCCTGAAGGTCATCACACACCTTGGGATCGCCGTCACACTTCAGCATCGAGCCGTCGCTATCGAAAAAGGCCAGAACGAATCCCATCTCATCGAGCGCCTGTTTGACTTCGAGCAGGAACGGCTGGCTGATGCGCAGCACTTCGTTCTCGACGCGATTCACCTCCGGCTGGCCAGACGGTAGCCCGAGCAAAGTGCGACGCATTCCTGGATCGATGTGGTAGACGTCCCGGCACAGACTCCAGGATTCGAGAATTTCCCGCCGGATGCCGTCCGGTTGGGTGTGGGCGATGACGAACTGTGACCACGGACGGTCGAGTTCCCGCCTCACGGACGCTAACTTACGGCTTTGGTCACTCACGCGCTCTGGGCTACCCATTGGCGGGGTTGTATTATATGCCTGCTCGAACACGAGATCAACGGCGAATTCACGCTACTGAAATTCCGATACTGATTGGATTCGTCAACGAATCAGAGCAGTGTCGAAATGCCGCATTTGTCGGGGCGGAAGGAGGAGTTTTTCCCCCGCCTCCCCGCCCCACCCGCTTGGCGGCGCGAAGCCGGGAAGCGGTGTCGCTTCTGGGGAAGTCGGCCGTTTAAGCGACGCATGAGAGCAGGTTTAGCCAGGTCTGCGGGTGTGGCTTGGTGCTTTTCTCAGCCTTCAACGCACATTTCAGACAGTACCAGAATCGATTTCCATATTGACAACTCTAAGACCACTGCTTACGCTTTCGCGACAGCGCTAACAGGCAAGGTTGTCGATTCGCTGCTTGATCTATAGGAAAAACAAAAATCGATTTCGAAGAGAGTATCGTCAGACGGGGCCTTTGCAAGCTGTGACTCAGCGAAACCAAAATCGTGGTGAGCCCAAAATAGGGGAGAAACGCTTGCTTGGGGGAATCGGAGCAAGTGAGAAAAGGATCTGCGCGAACGCCTACCTCGCCACTGGTTTCAGCCGGCGAGCCCAATGCATGGATTGACCGCGGTTATCGACGAGGGGATCTATTCCGAAATACTTGCGCAGTGAATTCCGCCAACTCAATCGCTGTGGACGAAGGCTCTTCTTCTGCCCCAGCAGTAGAAACAGGGCAGCCGAAGTCATACGTTTCGTTCGGGGTGCCAACAGCCCGAAACAACGCATCGCGTGCGTATAGCGGTCTGGCACATGTGAGGCCAGAGCGTCAACGAATTCCTCAATCAAGTAATGGGTCGTCACGACCCGCTTTTGCTTCAGATCTTTCGTCAAAAACTCGACTTCTCGATCCGTGACTGTCGTAAAGCGATGTTGGGCGATCGGCGGTCGTCGAACGTACCGCGCCACGTATCGCAGGAAATGCCATTTCGACCTGATGGGATCTACGTAAACGTTCCACCAGCGTTCATATTGCGTTTTCAGCATCACTCTGAGTTCCTCGGGGCTCGCCTCGGACGCGAGTGAACCTTTTTTCAGAGCCGCTCGAAGGTACGTGATGACGGCATAGCGCCAGATGTGCATGAGTTTGCGCCTGTCGAAGCGCAGCGGAGTAATCCAGCGACCCTCCGGCTCCTTCAGGCCGCCAGCAGAAACCATAACATGAAGATGGGCGTTGAAATTCAAGTGTCGCCCAAACGTGTGGGGCACCACCAAAATGAGCACCCGGACACTGAATGTAATTTGCACCCATTGTTGGATCACCGCCGCCGCGAGTGCGGGCAAGTCGTGAAGGAGTTGGCGATTCTGACGAAAGATTGGCCACAGCACGTCGGGCATCGTAAGGCCAATGCCGGAATAGGGAATGTCGGGAAGGGCGCTCCACTGGTCACGCTGCCAAAGCAGCGTGGCCCGCTGCCCACAGCTCGGGCATGACCTCGATTTGCAAGTATGGTGAACAAGTTTCTCTTCGGTCTCTGACGCAAAGACTTCGGCCCCCAATGCCGGGGTCCGGCAGTTGATCATTTTGCCGAAGTTCTCGCGCACGGCTGGGCGGACCTCGGGACGGTCCCAGTGGGATTGTGTAGCAATCAGGATCTCCTTTAGCGGTTGTCTGTTGTGCATATTGGTATCGACTCCTGATAAGGTGGGAGGGATTGCATTAGCTCTTCAGTCACAAAGATCATCTTGCCTTGGACGCGTATCACGGACACGCTTACCGAACTGCATTCACCTGAACTAAGCCCCGACAAGCGTCTGACCAAGCTTGCTAGGTCTGGTGCGGTCGGCAAGTTTCCTGGTCCGTGCCGTGAAATGAGATCCCGGATGGCCTTGTTAACCCCGTTCTTGTTGCGATAGGTCCTCAGTGCCTCGATCTGCTGATCTGGTGATTCCATGCTCCATTTCCAAGCCCGGTGGATCGAAACCTCACCGCCGCGTAATGCCTCCAACAGTTCCGGATGCCCAGTCCCGACCAGTTGCTTGACCTTGGTTACGTTGCCCACTGAGACCCCTGCGGCAGCGGCAATTTCGGACCGGACATCCAGCCTTTCAGCTTCCGTCAATTTTGACGAACCCTTGTTCTGGCCGCCGGCTTGCTGGTTCGACCGCGCCTTCTCTTTAAATCCCGCTTCAAGGTCCAGTGCCAGAAGTATCCGGCTAAAGGCATTCAGGCCGTCCGATCGGCGATGCCTCTGTAGTAGCCAATGAAGGGCTTCCGACTCGGTCAGTTC
>Ga0116221_1002905_pt1 | contig 11146 bp, 9 predicted proteins | sample Sb_taG_5_FD_88965 | JGI IMG/M metagenome (GOLD analysis project Ga0116221, IMG submission 88965) | Peat soil microbial communities from Weissenstadt, Germany - Sb_50d_8_FC metaG | ecosystem: Environmental > Terrestrial > Soil > Wetlands > Peat | place: Germany: Weissenstadt | collected 2010-09-21 | reverse complement strand
TCGAGCACGGCATCGCTCTCGTTGCGCATGTGCGTGGAGTAGATGCCGCCGAACTTGCCAGCCTCGGTGGCAAGCGCGATTAGCTCGTCTGTCTTGGCATAGGGAGCAGGAGCGTATTCGAGCGATGTCGAGACCCCTGCCGCACCGTCCTTCATGGCATCGCGGACCAGCGTTTTCATCTGCTCAAGCTGTTCGGGCGTGGGTTGTTTGTTGTCGTCGCCGAGCACCATGCGGCGGACCTGCGTGGCTCCCACATAGCTGGCGAGATTGATGCCCATGCCCTGTTTTTCCAGGCGGGCAAAGTACTGGCGAAAAGTGCGCCAGTCGGGAGTGATCTTGTAATGATCGTAAGACGAGCGACCGGCCTGGATGATGGCATCGTTGAGCGGGGCCGCGGAATCTCCCTCGCCTGTAATCTCCGTCGTGATCCCCTAACAAATTTTCGAAGGCAGACGCGGATCGACAAGGATGGTGAGTTCCGACTGGCCGAGCATGTCGATGAAGCCGGGCGCAACGACTTTCCCGCCGGCGTCGATGGTCCGCTTCCGCGACGCTGTGGCCAGGTTACCGATGGCGGCGATTCTTCCGTCGCGGATGCCAATGTCGCCGGAATACCATGGAGAGCCCGTACCGTCCATGATGTGACCATTGGTGATCACGAGGTCGAATGCAGCCGGCGTTTGCGCCAATAACGGGCATACGGATGCAACCACAATCAGCAGGACGAACGTACGACGCAGTCCGAAACTAGCTTCCATCGATTCTCCTTCGGTGTGAGATTGCCCCCAACACAATCCAGATCCCCAGCGCGAGCCACTCGTACGCCGTAAAGTGGCCGGGCACGAGCGGCACAACTTTCATCAGCAACATCGCGATTCCCACTAGCAGTCCAAACACGGGCACACCCCGCTCAACCGCCGAAAGTTGAATACGGTTGGGGTGCGCTCCGGCTCGCCCCAGGAAAATGCATGCCGCGCACGTCGCAGACCACCCGATTGCACAGGCAACGGAGCCGACCTCGGTAATCGGCACCAGGATGGCGTCTCCGAGCAGCATACACGCGCCCGTGGCCAGGCCTATGCACAGAACTGCAACGGATGGCGTTTGAAATCGGGAGTGAATCTGGCCGGCTCGCGGGTCGACTGTGCCCCGGCGGCCCATGGCAAACAGCAAGCGGCTGGCGGCCACAAAGTTTCCGTTAAAGCACTTGAATAGCGACAACAGGGCAGCCGCTAAAATGATGTTGACGATCCAGCGCGAGCCCACGGCCCGCTGGAAGGCGACCGCGGTCATGAACTTTTCGCCGAGCAAATCATGCCACGGAGCCACGAAACCTACGGCAGCGACGATCAGTGTGTAAAACAAAATCCCGACAACGATGGCAATCCAGATCGCGCGATAAAAGCCGCGCGCACGCAAATCAGGACTGGCCTCTTCCGCCGCCTTGCCTACGGATTCGAATCCGGTCATGAAGTAGGGGACGATCTGCATGACCAGCAGAATGGAAACGAAAGGAGCATGGGTAAAGAGCGGCGGAAAATTACGCGGCGATCCCCGGCTGACTCCCATGGCCACGAACACAACAAAGAGCGCGAGGGTGCCGAAGCTGGTCCAATTTTGAAAGGTGGCGCTGAGTCGGATGCCGCGGTAGTTCAGCACCGTAAGCAGCGCGGTGAGGCCCAACCCGATCGCCAGGTGCGGAAGATACACCGGGCGGCCGGCAATTCGATACAGCTCCACTGAATCGAGCGCGGGAAAAATGTAGCCGGCGATGCGGCCGACCGCCACGGCCTCCCAGGGGCAGACGATGAAGTAGGCCAGCATCATCATCCAGCCGGTGGCGAAACTGATTGGCCGGGAAAAAGCCGCCGAAGTGTAGGCGATCTCGCCGGCGGCATCGGGCATGGCCATGACCAGCCTGCCGTAAACCCAGCCAATGGGCAGCAACAGCGCCCCTCCGATGGCGAAGCCCAGCAGCGCGCCCAGAGCGCCTCCGCGCGAGAGCCAGTCGTCCATGACTACCAGCCAGCCGACACCCACCATAGTGCCCCAGCCCAGCGTGAAGTAGTCGGTGACGCGCAGTTTGCGGGCGAGCGTGGTCACGGGTTCGATGAAATGCCTTAGTTGCCGATCGAGAAGCGGCGCGAATTATAAAACATCTAGGCCAGAAGGGAGCCGCATTATCATGGGATTCCAGCCAAGCTGGTCGAAGCGAAGTTGTCTTGCGGGGAAAGTTGCAGTGCGAGACCTGGTTTCTGGGTGCAGGTTTCCGCGTGTTAGTATCGAAACCAGCTCTGCGTGATACTTCAACCTGCCAACATGGGTGCCGTTCCGCTGACCGTGCCTCGGCTGTTGTCATCCGGTCCCGTTGAGAATAGATGACATCTTCCACCAAATTGCGGAAACGCGTGCTCAGCGGTAAGCGTCCCACTGGGAAACTGCACCTGGGCAACTATGTGGGCGCGCTGGACAACTGGGTGCGCATGCAGGACGAGTATCAATGCTTCTTCTGCGTGGTCGACTGGCACGCGCTCACGACGGATTATGCCGACACCTCGCGCGTGGAGGAGAATTCGCTGGAGGTGACCCTCGATTGGTTGGCGGCGGGGCTCGATCCGGAAAAGTCCGTGATCTTCCTGCAGTCGCACGTCCGGGCGCACGCCGAACTGCATCTGCTCCTTTCGATGATTACGCCCCTGGGCTGGCTGGAACGGGTTCCGACCTACAAGGAGCAACGGGAGAACATTAAGGACAAAGACCTGGGGACCTATGGCTTTCTGGGATATCCCGTGCTGCAAGCTGCCGACATCTTGATCTACAAAGCTGATGTCGTGCCGGTAGGTGAAGATCAGGTTGCGCATGTGGAGCTTACGCGGGAAATCGCCCGGCGGTTCAACACATTCTACGGATCACCGAAGCAAGTCTTCCCCGAGCCGCAAGTTCTGCTCACGCGCGCGCCTAAGTTGCCTGGCACCGATGGCCGCAAAATGTCGAAGTCGTACGGAAACACGATCCTGCTCACCGATCCCGAGCCGGTGGTGCGGCAGAAGTTGAAGACCATGGTCACAGACCCGGCTCGCGTGCGGCGTTCGGATCCCGGCAACCCCGATGTTTGTCCGGTCGGCGATTTGCACAGAATCTTCAGCAGCCAGCAAACGATGGCCAAGGTAAATGAAGGCTGCCGCTCGGCGGGCATTGGCTGCATCGAGTGCAAAGGCTGGGCCGCCGACGCCCTGGTGCAATTGCTGAATCCCATGCAGGAGCGGCGCAAGAAATTTGAAGAGAATCCGAGGCTGGCCTGGGATATTCTGGAAGCAGGCTCGGAGCGGGCAAGCAAGGCGGCAGAGGAAACCATGGCGGACGTGCGGCAGGCTATGGGTATGTCGCTCGATTATGAGCCACCCACGGCGTCAGAGGGTTCTTAGGGTCCATGATGGAAGAGACAAAAGTTGTTGCTTCTGCGGCAAACGTCGAGGATTCCATCCCCGCGATGGTCGGAGCCCGGCCCACGGGTACGAAGCTGAGCGTGATTGATGGCAAGTCGCAGAAAAAAGAAGAGAGCGACTTTCCGTTTGCCGTCTCCGTGGGAGACGTCTACGAAGGCCCGCTCGACCTGCTGCTCGACCTGATCCGCAAGCAGGATATCGACATTTACGATATTCCCATCGCCCGCATCACGGCCCAGTATCTGGCTTACGTGGAAAAGATTCGCGAGCTGGATGTGAATGTGGCTGCCGATTTTATCTACATGGCCGCGGTCCTGATTCACATCAAGTCGAAGATGCTGCTGCCGCGCGATCCATTGGCAGCGCCGGAGGAACCGGAAGATCCGCGGACGGAACTGGTGAACCGCCTGCTGGAGCATGAGAAGTTCAAGTCGGCAGCGCAGATGCTCCTCCAAAAGCAGCAGATCGAAGATGCGGTGCTCTCGAATCCGGCGCTGCGGGAATTCATGGACGCCGAAGGCACCGAGCAGGAAATTGCCGCCGACGTGATCGATCTGGTCAAGACGTTTCAGCAGGTGCTGGAGCGGGTGCGCACGCGGCCGGTCATCAACGTCGACGAGGAAACCGTTACCGTGGGCCAGATGATTGACTATTTGCGGCGGCGGCTGTCGCTGGAAGACCGGCCGATCCGGCTGAAGCAACTTTTGACGCGGGTGCCTTCCCGTCCGGCGCTGGTCTGTATGTTCCTCGCGCTGCTCGAGTTGGTGCGGCTGCAAGCCATCCAGGTGCGGCAAGACCGGCTGTTCGGCGAGATCGCGGTGCGCAAGCACACGCACTTCGACGAAATCATGAATGAGCGCGCGGCGATAAGAGATGATTGGAGATAGAAAAGCAGTTGCCAGTTGTCAGTTGCCGGTCAAGACTGCCGACTTTCTGCTGGCACCTGGTAACTGGCAGCTGAAACTGATCTTATGAGTTTAAAAGCCCAACTCGAAGCCATCATTTACGCGGCGGAGACGCCCATCACGCTGGAGCAGATGGTCCTGCTCGTCAAAGAATCGGTGACTGCGGCGGGCGCGGCGGACGACGCCGAGGTCAAGTCGCGCGTGCGCTCCAGCCTGGAAGAACTCGTCGGCGAATACGGCAGCCCCGATCACGGGATCGAGATTCGGCAGGTCGCGGGCGGCTATCGCATGTCCACCAAGCCCGAGCAGCACGAAGTGGTGCGCGCGTACGCCAAGGCCCTGAAGCCGCCGATCCGGCTGTCACTGCCGGCGCTCGAGACGCTGGCTGTGATTGCCTACAAGCAGCCGGTCACGGTGCCGGAGATCAACGACATTCGCGGCGTGGATTCCGGCGGCGTGATTGGAACGCTGCTCGATCGCAAGCTGATCACGACCGCGGGGCGCAAGCAGGTGATCGGGCGACCGATTCTCTACAAGACGACCCGGGAATTCCTGATGCGTTTTGGGCTGAAGGATGTCAATGAACTGCCCAGCATGGAAGAGTTCGAAAAGTTGGTCGCGGAATCGTTCCAGGCGGAGCTGATTCCGGCGGAGAGCTCCGAAGGTGAAATCGCTGGCACGTCCGAAGCACCCGCACCCGCTTCGGAAGAAGACGAATCCACCGTGGAGGCAAGCGCCCGCACGCAAGAAGCCGATGCGAACCAGCCACGAGAAGAAGAAATAGAAAAGTCCGCAGCTCCTCGGCAAGACTGACCACCGCGAATCGCCTTCACAGATCGGATGTTGTCCACCATGCCTACGGAACGCCTGCAGAAAATCATCGCCGCGGCCGGAATTGCCTCCCGGCGCAAGGCTGAGGAACTGATTTCCTCTGGCCACGTGCAGGTGAACGGGCAGGTTGTCAGCGAACTGGGAAGCAAGGCCGATCCGGAGACGGACCACATCCGCGTGAACGGCAAGCTGCTCCACGGAGGCCAGCGGCACGTCTATCTCCTTCTGAACAAACCCAAGGGATACGTCACCACCATGAGCGATCCCGAGAAGCGCCCCACGGTGATGGAGTTGATCCGCGGCGTCAAGGAACGCGTGTATCCGGTGGGACGCCTCGACTATGCCAGCGAAGGTCTGCTGCTGCTCACCAACGATGGCGAACTGGCGCACGGACTGATGAAGGCAGCCTCGCACGTGGCGAAAACTTACGTAGTCAAAGTGGCGGGCACGCCGAGCGAGGATGCGATCGCGAAATTGCGAGAGGGAGTTTTCATTGCCACCGATGACGGCAAGCGAGTCAAGACTGGCCCCGCCGGGGTTCGAATCGTGAAGGAGGCGGCGAATCCCTGGTACGAGATCACGCTGATCGAAGGCCGGAACCGGCAAATCCGCCGCATGTTTGAAAAAGTTGGTCACCACGTGGAAAAGATCAAGCGTGTGCGCTACGGACCACTCACCCTGGACGTGCCGCCCGGCAAATTTCGCCCGCTCACCCTTCACGAAGTGAGCCGGCTGAAATTGGCGTGCACTACTGGGATGGCGAGCGCGAAGCGTTTCATGGCATGATGGGCCAGCCAGATGAGTCGTTTCTTTGATCTAGTCGCCAAGCCGGCTCGGGAAATGGGCGATTATTATCCGACTCCAGCATCGGTGTCGGAATACCGCGGGCCGCTGATCAGGCTCGATTCCAACGAGAATCCATTCGGCCCCTCGCCGCGGGCCATCGACGCCATGCGCGTCGCGCTGGCTGGCGTAAATTTCTATCCCGAAGACGATTGCGGCAGGTTGCGCAGCAAGCTGGCCATTTCTCACGAACTTCAACCCGACCAGGTGCTGGTCACCGCCGGATCGACCGCCCTGCTCAGCCTGCTTTGCCAGACACTGCTGGCGCCGGGTCTGAATGCCGTGACGAGTGCGCGCTCCTTCATCGTGTATTCGCTCGCAGTTCACGCCACGGGCGCCAGTTTGATCGAGACACCCACCCTCAACGACGGCTTCGATCTGGGCGCGATTCTGGCGGTGATCGACGCGAACACGCGCATCGTGTTCCTGGCCAATCCAAACAATCCGACAGGGACCGTGCTGGAGGCTCCGGTCATCGAGCGCTTCCTCGCGGAAGTTCCCGGCCACGTGGTGATCGTCCTGGACGAGGCTTACTACGAGTTCGCCAAGCTTTTCGCGGCCCTGCGTGGAATGACCTACTCGAGATCGCTGGATTACGTCCGCCACGGCGCGAGCGTGGTGGTGTTGCGCACGTTTTCCAAGGTTCATGGGCTGGCCGGTTTGCGGGTGGGATACGGCCTTGGGCCCGCTGAATTGCTGGGGTATTGCGCCCGCATGCGCAACACGTTTTCGGTTTCGTCCGTAGCGCAGGCGGCGGCGCTCGCGGCTATGGACCAACACGAGTATGTGGACAGCGTGGTCGAAAACAACGCAGCGCAGGCGGAAGTGCTCACGCACGCGCTGTCGAACCTCGGATATCGCGTGGTTCCGACCTGGGCCAACTTTTTGTATTGCGATCTGGGGGAGGATGCCGCAGCGGTGGCAGCGCGCTTGAGGGATGAAGGCGTCAGCGTGCGCCCGCTGGGATCCTGGGGAGCGCCAACCTGCATCCGCGTGACGATTGGCACGCCTGAGCAAAACCAGTTTTTTCTGGCGGCGGTGCAGCGCATCGCATTGGGCGATTCCGCCATCGGGCAATCCGGAGCAGGCCCAGGGCTGGATGCTAAGGAGCCATAAGCGGCGTGCGAGCTGCTCCGAATAGTCCGGCGTCACTCCCTAACAAGGCACGCGTGATGATGGTCTTTCTCGCGGTTCGGCTGTCGACCTGGGCCGAAGCGCCCTCGGCATCTTCCTTGCCGAGAGGGTCAGCAGGGGCAGTCGCGGCGTAGACCAGTGAGCGCTCCCGTATCTCCTCAAACATGGTGGGAGCAAACGCATCCCAGGCGCTCGACACGCCCCCGCCAATCACGTACATGTCGAGATTCAGCACGTTGATGACATCCGCCAAGAGGATGCCCAGATACCGGCCAAAGCGCCGGAAGATGCGCCGGGCATCTTCATTGCCCTGAATGGTGAGGTTGTAAATCGACTTGGCGCTGAACTCTGCGTCCGAACCGGAAGCCTTCGCCAGTTCCGGCGCTTCTCCACTGGCGATGGCTTCGCGGGTCATGCGGACGACGGCGGTAGCGGACGCGTATTGCTCCGCGCATCCGCGGTTTCCGCAGCCGCAGGGATGGCCCCCTGGTTCGACCGTGACATGGCCGAATTCTCCCGCCATGCCGTGCATTCCGTGCCAGATTTTTCCGTCGAGCACAATGCCGCCGCCGATTCCCGTGCCGAGCGTAACGATGGCCATGTTCGGAACCTCGCGGGCCGCGCCCATCCACTTCTCTCCCAGGGCTGCGACGTTGGCGTCGTTTTCCAAAATGACGCGCGCTCCCAGGCGTTGCTCAATCTCGGCCCGCACCGGATAGTCCGCCCAGCCCGGCAGATTGGCCGACTTCCGCAGCATTCCGGTTTGCATGTCGATGATGCCGGGCACGCCGATGCCAGCCCCGAGGAACGTTCCCGAAGCACGGTACTTGCCGGAAAGATGGCGGATCGAATCGCACATCTCGTTGATTACGTGATCGCGACCGAGGGCGACCTTGGTCCCGAGCGTGACCTTTTCGAGCAGCTGCCCCTCGCTGTTGACGGCGGCGATACGAAGATTGGTGCCACCAAGATCGACTCCGATGGAAAAGTCAGGCATGGCGAGAGAAGATTAACAGAACGTTAGAGGAGGTTTCTCATTGTTGATTGCTGAATTTGTGATTGTTGATTGAGTAATGACAAATTCACGGAAGAGGAGGGTCAATCAGCAATCAGGAAATCAACAATCAACAATTGGCCCAGGCCTCTGGTTACTTCTGGCACTTCGGGCAATAGTGGCTGCTGCGGCCCGCGATCACCACCCGCTTGATGGGCGTCTTGCACACCAGGCAGGGTTCCCCCGCACGGCCATAGACGCGGTGCTGCGACTGGAAGAGGCCTTCTTCCCCGTCGGCATCGACATAGTCCGAGATGGAGGAGCCGCCGAGGGCAATCGCCTCTTGCAGGACTTCTTTCACCGCAGCCAGCAACTTGGCCAGCTTTTCGCGTGGAATGGTCGAGGCGCGGCGGCGTGGCCGAATTCCGGCGCGGAACAGAGATTCATCGGCATAAATGTTTCCCACGCCGCGAAGCAGTTTCTGATTCAGCAAGGCGCTCTTGATCGGAGTCTTACGCCCATGAAACAGGGCGACGAAGCGATCGAGGCCGGCTTCCAACGGCTCGATTCCACCCGCATCGAAGTCGCCGGCTGGGGCAACGCTCAACCGCCCGAAGCGGCGTGGGTCGACAAAGCGGAGCTCCCTGCCCGAGGCCAGCTTGAGAATGGCGTGAGTGTGGCTCAGCACCTCGGCGTGCGGCTCACACACCTGCAGGCGGCCGGTCATTCCCAGGTGGACAATCCATTGCGCTCTGGTTTGGGCGGGACTTGTTTGTGTGGGGCGGACACTCCTGTCCGCCTCTGCGTGCGCCGTCGATGAAGACTGCCGCGGCCTCACCGTGGTTCCCGCACGCACTGCGTCAGACTTCCTGCCTTTCGCGGACAAAGCCTGCCCTGAGCCTTCCGAAGGGAATGTCCGCGCCACCCCGTTCCGGTCCAGGTCGAAGACAATGTGCTTGCCCATGCGCCGGACCGTCAGGATGCGGCTGCTTTCCAGCGTGGCGGCAATCTCGCGCGCCGGAGACTTCAGCGGCTCCGGCTTCTGGCCCAGCCAGACTGATTCCACGATCTCTCCGCTGACGCGCTTGGCGAGTCCCCGGGCAATCGTTTCGACTTCAGGAAGTTCAGGCATGCTCTACCAGTGTACTAAGATCGCCGGGTGACTTCCTGCCTTGGGCCAGCCCCTCGCAGCACTGACAAGCAGACTGATCCTCACCGGGTCGGGCTATTGACACTCCCCCACGAGGATGAAAAAATCTGCGGCGGCACCGTAGTTCTCCGAACCTCCCCGCGGTGTTTTCCAAAAGTCATGCGCGACTCGGCGTAATAGACTACCCAGGTTGTGCGCCGGGCTTCGCCACAACTAGAGCAGGAGACGATGGGCAACTACGCAGCAACGACAGGCCGGGCGACACGCGCGCCGGAGGTAATGGTCAGCTACTCCAGCCAGGACCGCGATCGGGTGATGCAGTTTGTGCGCGCGCTGCGGGCGGCTGGCGTCGCTGTCTGGATTGACCAGGGCGGCATCGACGGCGCCCAGCGCTGGAGCGAAGAAATCGTCAATGCCATCGAAGCCTGCCGCACCGTGATGCTGTTCATCTCGCGTACTTCGATGGAATCGCAAAACATCTCCAGAGAAGTGGCGCTGGCCTGGGAAAGCGGCAAGCATTTTCTGCCGGTCGCACTGGAAGAAGCGAAAATCCCCAAGAGCATGCAGTACCAGCTGGCGGGAATTCAATACGTCAAGCTGTATGAGGGAGACGCCGACGCAAAGTTTGAATCAGTCCTGCGCGCGCTAGTGCGTCTGGGAGTAAGGGTCTCGCCGTATTCCATGGCGGTGATCAGCGCGGGCCTCGGCGACCGCGAGGAGACCCTGGAATGGCTCGCCAAGTCTTGCGAAGAGCGTTCGGCGGGCCTGGCCAGACTGAAGACAGAGGCGCGATTCCATCCCATGCGCTCGGACCCGCGCTTCGCCGAGCTGGCGAAACGCGCTGAATCGATCGCGCTGGACTCCGAGGATGTGAGCGCGGAAATCGTGTTACCGCAGCCTTTCTCAGCGGGCCACCAGGTGACAGCGCCCTCAGGCCCGACGCCTGTCTGGAAGCGGCTCCTCTGGCCGGACATCGTCGACGCAAAGTCGACGCGGGAGGCTGCAGCGCTGGCGGTCTGGGCGTCGGCCGCGATCATTGCATCCCGGTGGCTGGTTTCCTTTCTTGTTGCCACACCGGCCATCACCGGCGCGGGCTGGTGGAACGATCCCATCGTGCTGACCATCATTTTTGTGTTCATTGGCTTTGGCGTACAGAAGATGGGAAGACCTGCTGCCGTTATCGGCACGGTACTGTGCGCGCTGGGAGCGCTGTTCAACTTGAATATGCTCTCGCCGTTGAAAAACGCGATGCAGCTGCAGGAGACCTATCGCCAGCAGTTCGCCGGACAACCAGACTATGCCGCGCTATATTACGCGGCGTTGTTCGGCGGAGTCGCTGGCATCGTGTTCGTGCTGGCTTTCGTGAATGCCTGGCGCGGCACTTTTGCCTATCGCGCCATGGTGCAGGCCCGGCAGACGCAGGATAAGCAGGACGCGCTGAGCCCGGAGGATCTGCTGGCGGTGCGGCGCAGGGTCATGGGCGTAATCCAGCGTGTGTGGGGAACCGGACCGCTGTCTACGGCGAAGACGGCGCCCGAGACCGCGCCTGCCGCCGCGACGACAACCGCAATCGCAATGCCTGTTCAATTTCGGGCGCCGTTGGAGGCCCCGGCGGTAGCGGCGCACCCCGCGACGGAGACCCTGTCCAGCTTGGAACCATCGGACGACGAAACCCAGTCAGCTCTAACGTTGCAGCCCGACTTGCGGAGTTCTGTTGTCGCATCCGCTTCGGTCGAAATTTCAAATGGGGCTCCCGTGGCGCTCGATCAATTCCCGGAGATCGACGACGCGCCCGATGTGCACACGCTCGCCGACCTGGTAGGCAGCAATCCTTTCCGGCTCG
>Ga0116221_1002902_pt1 | contig 11154 bp, 9 predicted proteins | sample Sb_taG_5_FD_88965 | JGI IMG/M metagenome (GOLD analysis project Ga0116221, IMG submission 88965) | Peat soil microbial communities from Weissenstadt, Germany - Sb_50d_8_FC metaG | ecosystem: Environmental > Terrestrial > Soil > Wetlands > Peat | place: Germany: Weissenstadt | collected 2010-09-21 | reverse complement strand
CGGCGGCGAGGTCCTGGTCCGACGCGCGGAGGGCCGGCAGTAGGCCGGAGAGCAACACGCTGGCGCTGGATAGCGCCAGCGTGAAAGCCAGAACATGCGCGTCGATCCCGTGTTCGAAACGAAACCCGCCGCTGATCGACCGGGGCAAAAGACCGGCCAGAGCGTCGCCCGCGGAGTAAGCGAGGAGAACTCCCACCGCGGCGCCCAAGAGGCCCAGCAGCAAGCTTTCGGTGAGCAACTGGCGGATGAGTCGTTTGCGGCCGGCGCCCAGCGAAAGGCGGATGAGAATCTCCCGGCGGCGCGCCAGGGCGCGTGCCATAAGCAGGCCAGCGACGTTGGCGCAAGCGATCAGGAAGATGATCCCGACCACGGTCATGAGGAGCGCGGCCATGAAGGTGAACACACTCCACACCGGCGAGCCCGAGAGCCCGCCGCGGCGCTGGACGGTAAGTGGGTCGCGCGGCCGCCCTTGCGGATCGGGGTGCTGGCGCGCCAACTCGGCATCCAGGCTGTTCATGGCGCCCTCGGCTTGGCGCGCGGTGACGCCGCTGGCGAGGCGCGCGGCAGGCATCATCCAACCCATGCGGCGATCGGCCAGGGCATCGCGATGGAGGTAGGGAGTGACCCAGACATCGGTGCTCCAGGGAGCCAACATGCCGTGAAACGCACGGGATGCGACGCCGGCGACGGTGAAGGGCTCGCGGTTGATCCAGATGGTTTTGCCGACGATGGCGGGATCGGCGGAGAAACGGTCGCGCCAGAACTCGTAACCCATGACGGCCAGCGGATACGATTCGTCGCCGGGCGCAAGCAGGCGGCCGGCAGCGGGCAGCACGCCGAGCGCCTGGAAGTAGGCGGCAGTGACGGTTTCGCCGAGGACGTGTTGGCTCGAGACCCCGCGGCCGATGGTGAAGCGTTCGCCCGGCGTGTAGGCGAACACGCTGTCGAAGACGCGGCTGAGGCGCTGCCAATCCTGGAGCTCGGGATACGAGACGGGCCCGGAGACGCGACGGACCATCACCACGCCAGGCGGAAGCGGCTGGAGCAGAAAGGCGTTGACGAAGCTGAAAATGGCGGCATTGGCGCCAATCCCCAGGGCCATGCAGGCCGCGGCGGCGGCCGTGAATCCCGGGTTTTTGCGCATGTTGCGCGCGGCGTAGCGAAGGTCCTGGCCCAGTGCGGGGACCCAGGTGAAAGTGGATTGGTCGCGGCACGCTTCCTTGGCGCGCGTCAGGCTTCCGAAGCGCTCGAGCGCCTGGCGGCGAGCCTCTTCCGCGGTCGCGGCGTTGGAGGTCCGCGCCCGCATCTCGAGGTGAAACTCGAGCTCCTTTTCCAGTTCCTCTTCCCGTTTCCGCGTGCGCAGCGACGAAGCCAGACGTTTGATCCAGGACATAGACTCCCTTTCAGGCGAAGCGCAAGACCTTCGAGACTCCGCTGGTGAGCTTTTGCCAGCGTTCCTCTTCCGCCAGCAGTTGTTTCAGGCCGGTGCGGGTGAGGCGGTAGAACCTGGCTTGACGCCCGTTTTCAGAGAGTTTCCATTCGGCCCGGATCCAGCCGGTCTGCTCGATGCGGTGCAGCGCGGGATACAGCGAACCCTCTTCGACGCGTAGCAGCTCCTCGCTGATGCGCTGGATGTGGGAAGCGATCCCATAGCCGTGCATGGGTCCCTTCGCGAGAGTTTTGAGAATGAGAAGATCGAGCGTGCCTTGCAGAACATCGGTTTTCGGCTTGGCCATGGTAGCACCTAGACAGCTAGGGATACTATGCACCGGGAACGGACCGCCTGTCAAGCGGAGGTGCGACTGGCCTGACTCGAGGCATCCATCAGCATCTGGCGAAAGGCGCCAAACACTTTCCGCATCTGGGGCTGTTTGTAGGGAAAGATGTCGGCGGGATCCATCGCGTGAACGGTCATTCCGCTATCCACCTCGAAAATCAACAGCTCTCCATCGGGGGTCTCACCGCAATCGATGCCCACATATTCCAGCTCCAGCCGCTTGGCAATGGCGAGTAGGGCATCCCGATGGCGGCGCGCGAAGCCATCCTCGAAGCCCGCAAAGAACCGGGCCTCCTCGGCGCGCTTGGCAGCGCTTTCCCCCATGCCCGCACTCATATAGTGGACCACCCAATGATCGGAAATGGCCATGTGGCAGGCATAGGGGCGCCCGTCGATGAGAACGATGCGATACTTGCGGAATTGGCCGTCCGGCCCGCGATACTCGACGTAGCGCGCCACATAGAATGCGTTCTCCGGCCTCGTTTGGAGATAGCGGGCAACGGCATCCGGGCGATCCAGCTTCCTCAGGCCGCGGCCTTTTTGCGAGTCGACCGGCCGCACGATGAGGGGAACTTCGGAACGGCCGATACTTTCCAGCGTTTCCCGATCGATTCGTGTGGTGACTGGCACCACCATGCCCGGCGACGATTGCAGTAATCGGCAAGCACCATCGCGCGACAAGCGGGCAATGCGATCCGGCGCACAAAGCACGGGGCGGGGCCACGATTTCACAAGCGTCTCGATGTGCTTTAACAGCGGACGGTTCCGATCGGTTTCGCAAACGGCGACTATCGCCAGGTCATGGTCCGGCAGGGTTGCCGGGAACGGCATATCCGGCGTCACATACAGCATCTCGAGGGTGATGTCCGATCCCTCGACCAGAAATTCCAGTGCATTGTTCTCCGCCAGATCGCCCGGAGTGAGGATTGCCAGCAAGCGGATTCCGGCGGAATCCGTGGAGCCCCGGAGACGATATAGTTGCTGGATCTCGAGGGCCATCGCCTGTACGGATAGCCCGCATTGGCGCTGCCCCATGAGCTGCAAAACGGTCGACAGATCCATCAATGCGCTCGCGTCGTTCACATTGTGCGCCAGACGATCCAGCAGACGCGCCTTCAACGGTCCCAGATCGGCGCCGCCAAAGGCCATCCTTGCGAGCGGGGCAAGGCCCATGAGTTGCTCGCCTGCGTCGTTGGCGGGACTGTTGGAAAGGCCGGGTGCCGGTGCGGGTAGATTCATGCTTGGCAGGCTTTCGAATGGCGCTCGACATGGGCGGAGCCAAATGCAATCGCCGCTTGTACCAACGCGTCGATATCGCTTCTGTTGGTGCGGTGATTCACGATCGCGGCGCGAATCGCGAGACAACCATTCACGGTGGTGGTGGACGGTGCGGCGATGCCCGACTCCTGCAGATCGGCCACTATGTTCCGGTTGAGATCGTCGTCGCGGTTGACCTCGCCGGCGCGCTCCGAACGGTAGCGGAAACAAACGATATTCAGCGCCACCGGCGCCAGCAGTTCCAGTGCCGGTTCCTTTTCAATGCATTGCTTCAAATATTGGGCGAGGACGCAGGTTTTGGATATCGCGGCGCCGAGCTTCCCGGCGCCATAGGCTTGGATGGTGAACCACGTCTTGAGCGCCCGGAAGCCTCGTGACAGGTCTGGCCCAAAATCACAGGGCCACGGCGAGCCGGCCGCCATCCCGCGGGTTTCCCGTCTTAAATAGGCGGCCGGTGAGGCAAACGTGCTGTGATGCAGCGTGCCGTCCCTGACCAGGACAAACCCCGCGTCGTAGGGCACTTGCCCCCATTTATTGAAATCGAAAGCCAGGGAGTCCGCGCGCTCGATCCCCGCCAGGCGAGGCGCAAGGTCCGGCGCCAGCATGGCGAGGGCGCCATAAGCGCCATCCACGTGGAACCAGACCTTTTCCCGCCGGGCGATACCGGCAACGGCAGTAAGATTATCGATCGCCCCGACATCCACCGTGCCGGCAGTCGCGGCAATGAAGAAGGGCGTCAGGCCGGCGCTCCGATCCCTGGCTATGGCTTCTCCTAGTGCCTGGATATCGATCTGGTGTTGCGCGTTCACCGGGATGATGCGCAGTACATCGCTTCCCAGCCCAGCCAGGTCCATGGCTTGAGCGATCGAACCGTGGGCGCCGGCCGATGTGTAGGCGGTCAGGCGCTGGCCGCCGGCGGCGATACCCTGGCGGCGCACGCTGCTACCGATCGCAGCCGTGCGCGCGACCAGCACGGCGATCAGGTTCGCCATGGATGTGCCGGTTACGAACAGGCCGCTGGCAGTGTCCGGAAAACGGAACAGTTCGCGCACCCACCGTACCACCTGCCGCTCTACCTCTATGGGAATCTGGTCGCGCCCGCCCAGGTTGGCATTCAGACCGGCCGCCAGCATCTCTGCCAGCATGCCGACCGGCGTCCCGCCGCCATGGACCCATCCCATAAAGCCGGGATGCGCGTTACCCACGGAGTACGGGAGAATATCCCGCATGAAGGTGTTATGAATCGACGCCAGATTAGCCGGTTTTTGCGGAAGCGGTTGGCGGAATCGGTCGCGCACCGATCGCGGAATGGGCTGCCAGACCGGACGCTCGCGTATATGTTCGGTGTAGTCCAGAATATCGTCGAGCATGCGATGTGCCTGGGCCCGGAAATCGTGCCAATCGCAAGGGTCGAGCGTGTCCCGGTTGGACGACGGAGATTTCGGCTCGTCCGGAGTCTTCCGGAGGCCGGAGCCGGTCTCGCTCCGTGCAACGGAGTCGATGCAGGACGTGTCTGGTGGCGCGAACATATCCGACGTATCTTTTATCGGCTGGATGCTCCGAAAACTTCAGGATGCGCCGGCGGAATCCACGGCATGGGTTTCAACCGGATCTAGCCGATCTTGACGCAAGTTGCAGTCCCCTGTTGCGGATTCAGTCCTTCGGCCAGACTCAGCACATACTCCGGCGGGATCTGTGAGACTACTTCCTGGGTTTTTGAATTGATCACCCGGACCAGCATGCGCCGCGAGCCCGGATCCCACTGGAATGTCAGTTGGTTGTCCTGCCCGAACATCTCGGTTCCATTCAAGGCTTTGACCGCCTGCACGATGGAGCGATTCTCTGCCGCCTTGTCCGGCGGAACCTCGGGTGCCGCGGCAACCGGAACATTCATGGTGCGATTTACTGCGGTAATGTCCATTAACACCTCCGGGGAAGACCGCCGGCGCGCCGTCACCTATGGCTCGCTGGAAGCCCCGCACTATCCTTATCGTCCGGCGGCTGAAAATCTACAGAGCAAGTTTCGCTGCACTGGCCGTTACCCCAGGGTAAAGAGGTGAATCTCATGAGGTGTAAAGCTTTCCTTCCCGCTTCCCGATATGTTCTACGTGAGTCGCACGGATTTCAACGAGATCCGCCATAGTGGCGGCGAGAAGGAGAATCGGGCATGCCGGCCGCAACTACCATAGGCACACGAATCTGGCTGGTGGTCGGATTGTGCGTGGGGGTCGGCGGAAGTGCCATCGGCGTCCTGACGTACGAGTTGAAAGCCACCAGCGCGAGCTACGAGGACACGCTGCGGAACCTGCAGGAGCGCGTTCGACAGCAGGACGCCGCGCGGGTGATGCAGGTCACGTTCAAGAAGCAGGTTCAGGAGTGGAAGGATGTACTGCTTCGCGGGTACAATCCGGAGGACCTGGCCAAATACTCCGGACAGTTCCGCACGGCGGCAGCCAAAGTGAGCGAGATGGGCTCTGCCCTCCAGGCGTCGGTGGCCGATTCGGAGGCGCGGCAGGCGGTCCTGGAGTTCCTTCACGCCCACGCTGCCATGCAGAACCAATACGAGTCCGCTTTGCAGGTCTTCACCGCGGGCAAGGGGGGAAACGCGCACGAAGTCGATGCGCTGGTGAAGGGGCAGGACCGGGCCGCCACCGACCTGATCGATAAGGTCGTGGATGTGTTGGTCAAGCGGGCCAACGCCGCCGTGGCCTCCGAGAAGGAGGTTGTCGCCACTAAAATCTGGGTGGTTAGTCTCGCGGTCCTGGCCGCGTTTGCCGCGGTCGGCGCGGCGGCAGGTCTCATCATCCGCAAGATTTCCAGCGCCTTGCGGAGTGCCGTTGCGGATTTGAGTGAAACCGCCGGGCAGTTGGCCAGCGCGGCGTCGCAGGTTTCCTCCTCCAGCCAGTCGCTTGCTCAGGGCTCGTCCGAGCAGGCGGCCTCACTCCAGGAGACCTCGGCTTCGAGCGAGGAGATCAACTCCATGGCCCGCAAGAACACCGAGAATTCCCGCAGTGCGGCCGACCTGGTGACGCAGTCGCAGCAGAAGTTCGTTCAGACCGAACAGTCGCTGGACCAGATGGTCGCGGCCATGGGTGAGATCGACACGCAGAGCGGCCAGATCTCCAAAATCATCAAGGTCATTGACGGGATCGCCTTCCAGACCAACATCCTGGCGCTGAACGCGGCGGTGGAAGCGGCGCGCGCCGGCGAGGCGGGAATGGGTTTCGGTGTAGTGGCCGATGAGGTGCGCAACCTGGCGCAACGCTGTGCACAGGCTGCCAGGGATACGGCGGCGTTGATCGAGGAGTCGATTGCCAGCTCCCACGGCGGCAAGGTGAAGGTGGATGAGGTGGCTGCCGCGATCCGGGAGATCAACCGGGAAACGGCCACGGTGAAGACGCTGGTGGATGAAGTGAACCTGGGCAGCCAGGAGCAGGCCCGGGGCATCGAACAGATCGGCAAGGCCATCGCGCAGATGGAGCAGGTGACGCAGAGGTCGGCGGCCAACGGCCAAGAGAGCGCCGCGGCGGCCGAGCAGCTCTACGCGCAGTCCGGGACGCTCAAAGAGGTGGTGGAACGCCTGGCGGCCATGGTTGGTGCCGGCGCCATGCTCAGGTAGCGGCGTCCGCAGCAGTTTTTGCGTGGGGCAGCCAATCCTGGCTGCAGCCGCCTTTCAGGCGGCCTCTTCGTGGCGCCCGATTGTCCAGGTATTTCGTGGACAGTGCACTACCGAATCACGTGCGCCGCCACCAACGCCCCCGCGTACGCCAGGGCGCTCATGTACCCGAACTGCGCCGCCGGCCACTTCCACCCGCCCGTCTCGCGGCGCACCACCGCGATCGTCGAGATGCACTGCATGGCGAATGCGAAAAACACCAGCAGCGCAAACGCCCCGCCCGGCGTCAGATCGTCGTGGATCGCCTTCTGCAGGCCCTCGTTCTGCGTTTTCGGATCCATTCCGTAAATCGTCCCCAGCGTGGCGATGATGGTCTCTCTCGCGGCCACCGCCGTCAGCAGTCCGATCCCCACCTTCCAGTTGAAGCCCAGCGGCTTGATGGCCGGCTCGATGGTGCGGCCGATGGTCCCCGCCAGGCTGTCCTCCAGCACCGGAGGCTTGCCGTGCACGTACGGAATGTTCATCGTGACCCACAGCAGCACCGTCACCAGCAGAATCACCGTTCCGGCGCGCCGCAGAAAAACCTTCGTCCGGTCGTACAGCCGCAGCCCGATCGACTGCCACGTCGGCCACCGGTACGAAGGCATCTCCAGCAAAAATGGCGAGCGCCCGCTCTTCAGGATCGACGACTTCAGCAACCGCGCCGTCACTACCGCCGCCACGAATCCCAGGATGTAGAGCCCCAGCATCGCCGCCGTGCGTTGGCTCAGCAGCCTCCCCAGCACGTGGCGGTCGGGAATGAACGCCGCGATGATCAGGCTGTATACCGGCAGCCGCGCCGAGCACGTCATGAACGGCGCAATCAGAATGGTGGCGAAGCGGTCGCGCTTGTTTTCGATGGTGCGCGTCGACATGATGGCCGGCACCGCGCAGGCGTATGCGGAAAGCAGCGGAATGAACGATTTGCCCTGCAGCCCCACCTTCGCCATCGTCCGGTCGGCGATTAGCGCCGCGCGCGCCAGGTACCCCGAGTCTTCCAGGATCCCGATGAACAGGAACAGCAGCAGCACCTGCGGCAGGAACACGATCACCGAGCCCACGCCCTTCCACACGCCGTCCACCAGCAGCGACTTCCAAAGCCCGGCCGGCAGCACAGATGCAACCCAGTTGCCGGAAACCCGGATCAGCCAGTCTACCGCGTCCTTGGACGGATCGGCGATGCTGAAGATGGTTTGAAACACCGCGACCACCACGCACAGAAACACCAGCGGTCCCAGCACCGGGTGCAGGAATACGGCATCCAGGCGGCGCGTCCACTGGGGCGCGATGGGCGGCCGATATGCCGCCTGGCCGCTCACCCGGCCGGCCCACGCCCGGCATTTCGGCACGTCCTGCAGGATGGGCAGTTCCTTGGGCGAAGGCTTGGGCATCACTCCGGCCAGGAAATCCGTCACCTGCTCTATGCCCTCGCCCTGCCGCGCGTTGATCAGTGCCACCGGCGCCCCCAGTTCCTTGGAGAGTGCCGCCAGGTCGATCCGCCCGCCGCGCTTGCGCAGGTCGTCCGCCATGTTCAAAACGATCAGCGTCGGAACGCCCAGCGCCAGGATCGGCGCCGCCAGCATCAGGTGCCGGCCCAGGTTGGTCGAATCCAGCACTAGCAGGATGGCTTCCGGCTGGGGAGTGTCGGCCCGCTGGCCGGTCAGCACATCGTGCGCAATCTGCTCGTCTTCCGAGCGCGGCGAAAGGCTGTAGACCCCGGGCAGATCGATGATTTGCAACACCCGGCCGTCTGCAAGTTCGGCCATGCCGGTGTGCTGCTCCACCGTGACCCCGGGGAAGTTGGCGACCTTTTGCCGCAGGCCGGTCAGACGATTGAACAGCGTCGTCTTACCGGAGTTCGGCGGACCGATCAGGGCCACCGCCTTCGGGGCCGTGGCTCTTACCGGGAACTCGACCAAGGTCCGCAGCGGTAGCGGAGGGTGGCTTGCCGTGCTGCCGCACGCGTGGCAATCGCTGCACTCGCTCATTACGCCCTCGGCGTCTTCTTCTTCTCCAATCTCACCTTAAGACGCCTCGCGGTTTCACGCCGCAAGGCGACTTCCGAACCATCCACCTGGAATACCTGCGGATCGCCGCCCGGAGCACTCCGTCCCGCGGTCACCCGTGTGCCGGGCAGAAAACCCATTTCCATGAGACGGCGCGCATCGTCGCCCGGCAGATCGATGCGATCGAGGATCGCTGCGTCGCCCCGGCGCAGGTCCATCAGGGTTGCGGCCAGGGCTTCCGGCTGGATCTTGTTGACACTGAGTTGCATCTTGATTCCAGTATGCGCGTGTCCGAAATCCTTGTCAAGAGACGGCCTGCTTTTCTTGCGTTTTTTTGCCGCCAACTGTTTCCGGGTGCCTCCGAAATGCACCAAAATAAAGGATACCAGAATGGCTAAGCGATATTCCGTCCGTAAACTAAGGCCCTCGGACCTGGACCGCATCCTCGAAATTGAACACGCCAGCTTCGGAAAAGATGCATATGATCGCAACTTGTTTGCAGAGTTCTTCCACAAATGCGGGGATCTGTTTCTGGTGGCCGGGACCAGCTCGGACATTTGCGGGTATATGATTACCTGCATTGGGGGGAGGGGACCGGATGACCGCGCCGAACTCGTGTCGGTCGCGGTCGACCCCGGGCATCGCGGCCACGGCGCGGCTTCCGCCTTGATGGACAGCACGTTGCGCCGTTTGCGCCTCCGCGGCGTCGGGCGCCTCGGCCTCATGGTGAGAGCGGCCAACCGCAAAGCTCTGGCGTTCTACGAAAAGTACGGCTTTCAGAAGGTGCGAATCGTGCGCGGGTACTACGAAGACCACGCCGACGGCCTCCTGATGGCTAAGAATCTCCACCACTGATAAACCCGGTCACAAGGGCACACGTTAAAATCCCTTAATCTCCGGTGTTGATTCTAAACAAACTCCCTCTTCCCAGACCCCCGAAACTATGTAAAGGGCTATTGACACGATCTGCCACAATTGAATTAGGAAGAGAGTTACGCTCCACCGAGCCTCTTCTAACGGTAATTTTCCAGGCCTGGAAACGTTGCACTACGGTGGTGCTGATCTCCTCGTAGGGCCTTCAGAAAGCCCGAACGGTTGAACATCGGCGGGGAGACAGTTGGGATCGCGGTCCCACAATACCCGGTGCCCGGAAAGCCCGGGTCATCAGAGAGTCAGGCATTCTTCGAGGTCGCGCTGCTCCGAAGCCGTGTAATTCCTCGAAGATGCGGCTCAAACCATTGGCGGCCGGACAACGCACGGTGATAAACCGGTCCCGGAAACTCCGCAACACGGAGAGCGACTCCGCAACACGGAGCGACGGGACTAGCCCCGGCCGCCGCAACGAATTTTTTTCACCCCAACGATAACCCGTAGTGTCTCTCGACGGCAATCGACGAAACGTATCCCCGAGGGGCGAACGTCCAACTCTACTGGAGTACAATTCATGCTCGAAGGCAGTCCGCGGATTTTGACCCGGCGTAGCGCGTTGTGGATCGCGGCTTCCGGTATCGCCAGCTTTGGACGGCTGTACGCCGGCGATTTCTGGGACAAGAAAGCGCCCACGGAGTGGGACTCCGAAGAGATCGAGAAAATCCTGCACAAGTCGCCCTGGGCCAAGGAAGTGACCGCCCAGATCGCGCCCGGCGAGGGCGGATACGGGTCCGGCAATCCCAACGGCGGCGGATACCCGGGTGGTGGTGGCGGCATGGGCGGTCCCCGTGGCGGCATGGGCATTCCCGGAATTGGCGGCATCGGCATGCCGCGCGGCCGCAACCGGGGCGGTGGCTACCCGCCGCGCCAGGCCGGCAGCTTCGAGAAGGGGACGGTCCGTTGGGAAAGCGCCCAGCCGGTTCTCGATGCGCAGAAGAAACCCCTGCCCGAGGCCTTCGCCAACCACTACGTGATCAGCGTCAGCGGCATTCCCCTGCGCGATCGTCGCCGCAACTCCCAAACCTCCCAAACCGGCGACGACGACAACCGGCAATCCCAGCAATCCCAGGATGACTCACTGGACAACCTGAAGCAGCTCACCAGTCTCGAACCCAAGGGCAAGTCCATGATTCAGGCAGGCGTGGTGCAACGCGGAACCGCCGAATATTCCACCTTTCTGTTCGGCTTCTCCAAAGAGATGCTGCAGTTCACCAAGCACGACAACGAGGTGGCATTCTCCACGCAACTCGGCTCGGCGGTCGTGAAAACCAAGTTCTACCTGAAGTGGATGGTCTACCACAAGCAACTGGCCGTCTAGCCCCAATACTGTTCACTTAACTTCGTGGCGCAGGCTGTCGAGCCTGCTGAGCCGAGATTCATCTCGGCTCTGGAGTTTGTACTTTTTTTAGGCGTCTGCGGCGGCGTTGATGCCGCGATCGGTGGGATTTAGGCCGAGATGGGCGACCATTTCCGGGTTTTCGGTGATTTCCTTGCGCAATAAAGTGATG
>Ga0116221_1002894_pt1 | contig 11162 bp, 10 predicted proteins | sample Sb_taG_5_FD_88965 | JGI IMG/M metagenome (GOLD analysis project Ga0116221, IMG submission 88965) | Peat soil microbial communities from Weissenstadt, Germany - Sb_50d_8_FC metaG | ecosystem: Environmental > Terrestrial > Soil > Wetlands > Peat | place: Germany: Weissenstadt | collected 2010-09-21 | reverse complement strand
GCGCCATTTCGCGGCCGCGAAAGCGCAGCGTGACCTTAACCTTGTCGCCTTCCTCGAAGAATCGCTGGATCGACCGCATCTTCACTTCATAATCGTGATCGTCGATCATCGGCCGCAGCTTGATCTCCTTGATCTCGACGACCTTCTGCTTTTTGCGCGCCTCGGCGGCTTTCTTCTGCGCCTGATATTTGTATTTGCCGTAATCGAGAATTTTTGCGACCGGCGGCACCGAGTTCGGCGCTATCTCGACCAAATCGAGGCCGGCCTCCTGCGCCATGGCAATCGCTGCCTCAATCTCGGTGACGCCTTTGTTGGCGCCGTCTTTGTCGATGAGTTGGACCTCGCGGACGCGGATCTCCTCGTTGATGCGCGGACCCTCCTTGGCGGCGGGTTGCGGCGCTCTGCTGGGGCGACGAATGGGTTTTGTCTCCTTCGGTGGTTGCAGTAAACGCGGAGAATCGGGAGTTTCCGGGCATAAGTCAACGACAATGCGCGTTGCATGCCTGGCGTGATTGATGTTTCGTCACCTGCCTCAGGATGACGGAATAGGCGATGAACGATAACAGCCTGAAATTCCTGCACATTGGCGACGGCGCCGGGCGGCGCGGCATCGCCGTGCGCGCGCAGGCCGGCGCCGTGCCCGGGCTGTTCTGGCTCGGCGGCTACAAGTCCGACATGAAGGGCACCAAGGCGGCGGCGCTGGCCGATTGGGCGGCGGGGGCGGGACGCGCCTGCGTGCGGTTCGACTATTCCGGCCACGGCGAGTCGGAAGGCGCGTTCACCGACGGCACTATCGGCCGCTGGCTCGCCGACAGCCTGGCCGTGTTCGATGCCTGCTGTGCGGGGCCGCAAATCCTGATCGGTTCGTCCATGGGCGGCTGGCTGGCGCTGCTCTTGGCGCGGGAATTGAAGCGGCGCGGGCACAACGGTGCCGCATCCGTAGCCGGCATGGTGCTGATCGCGCCGGCGGTGGATTTCACCGAAGAGCTGATGTGGAAACGCTTCACGCCCGAGATCAAGCGCGAGCTCGAGGAAACAGGCATCTGGGCGCGGCCGTCGCAATATTCGGCGGAGCCCTATCTGGTGACGCGGCAATTGATCGAGGAGGGCCGCAAGCATCTCCTGCTCGGAGGCTTGATCGAGACCGGCTGCCCGGTGCGCATTTTGCAAGGCGTCGAGGATCCCGACGTGCCGTGGCAGCATGCCGTCGAGCTGACCTCGCGGCTGGCCAGCGACGACGTCGTGCTCACTTTGGTCAAGGACGGCGATCACCGCCTGTCGCGGCCCGAGGATATCGAACGCATGATCACAGCGGTGAAGGAATTTTAGCGCATGATCCCGAAAAGTGGATACCGGTTTTCGGAAAAGATCATGCTCCACTAAAATGCTAGAGCAATCGTTTCAATATGAACGATTGCTCTAGCTCGCCGGCTCGGCTTCCTCGAACGCCACGCCGAGCTCGTCGTTTCTGCGCCAGACCACGCGGCAGGCGCGCCGCGTGCGGCCTTGCTCGAAGGTCAGCTCGAAGGTTTCCGGCACGCCATAAGTGTTGGCGAGCTTCAGGCAGGCTCCGCTCGAGGTAATGTTCTGCACTGTGCAGTGAATCATCGATCCGCGGCGCGGCGGGATGATCTTGGCGCCGCGCGACACGCGGGTGCGGGTGACGTCTCTGCGTTCCTTGTCGTTGTTGTCGTTGTTCATGACGCGGTGGTGCCAGCGTGACGGCGCGAGCTCGAGCGCCGGTGCGCGTTGTAGCGCGCAAGTCTTACGGATCGTCGAATGTTCGGGTGCGCAGAAGGTTAACGGCGCGGAAGGAATTCGACGAAATTTTTGCCGCCTGCGCCGCGAACGCAAAGCGGGAGGCTCGAAGCCTCCCGCTCTTACGCAACGCGTGCTCAACTGACGCACACGCACTCAACCGGCAAAGCCTCAGCTTCTGCCGACGACGTCCACCGTCACCGAGGCCAGCCCGGAAAAGCCGATAGCGTGGGCCGCGGCCGGCGTCAGGTCGATGATGCGGCCGTTCACGAACGGCCCGCGATCGTTGATGCGCACCACCACGGATTGGCCGGTGCTGGTATTGGTCACCCGTACCATTGTACCGAACGGCAATGAGCGGTGCGCCGCGGTCAGGCCGGAGGCCGCGGCCACTTCGCCGTTGGCAGTCCGCCCTCCAGAATATACCGAAGCAATTCCGCTTTGCGCCGATGCAATCGTTGGCGCAGAGATAGTAGAAACAACAAGAGATGAAAGTACAAAAAGCTTCGTCAGGCTATTGCCAGCCATGATCTTCCTATTCAGTTATTGATGGGATGGGTGAAGTGGCTCGTTTCTCTTGAGCCAGGGCCGCTAAGACAGGCCAAATATGGTCATTGTGCGACGCAGCAATCTTGCATGATCTTTAGGCGGTAACGGGTTCCTGCCCCTGTCGTGGGCAAATCACGTAAGTTATTGTTTTAAAATATGGAAAGGTGAGGCGCCGGCGGCCGGAATACGACGCCATGCATGAGCGGGATTCTGCTCTGCGTGCAGTGCAGCATCGAAACGGTGCTGTTAGCCGTTTATGTACTCCGAGTTGCCAGTTTTCTTGGTGCTTGAATCACGAGCCCACGGTCGGTCCAACATTGGGTCGTATGTCGCGTGTCGGCAGCCATGAGACCGACGCGGGCGGACTGAATGGGTCACCACGGCGCCGAGCCGGCCTGCGCTTGCCCGGCGCACCTCATCGAGCAGCGCTAACGGTATGTGAGCGGGTTCGGCGGCTCGGTGTTGATGTTCTGATTGCCGTCGATGTTGTTATCGCCGTAGCTCAACACCGTCCCAGAATTATTTTCCCACGCGGTCATATTGCCCGTAATCGTTGATCGCGTGACGCGAATGATGGCGCCGGCACCATCAGCCTCCAATCCCCTCGCGGCATTATTGGCGATTGTCGAGTTTCGCACCACGATGCTTATCGGCGTCGTTCCACCGCCGGTCGATGCGGCGCCGATGCCGTGGGTTCCGTTGTTTGCGATCACGCTGTCGCTGACGGTGACGTCGATGGTCTGGGTAGGGCTAAAAACGTTTAGCCCATCCCAATCATTGTTTTGCAACTGAACGTGGTCGAGAACACCGGTCGTCGTCCCCGTACCTAAGGGGTTAATGAGGATTCCATCATTGCCGTTATCCGAAACCAGTGTGTTCGACACAAAAAGCTGGCTCGGGTTCGAGGTGTTCGGGTCGAAGGTGATGACACCAAACGTGAAATTTCTGATCACGCTATCGCGAACAGTCAAGGTCCCGCCGGAGTTGAATGCGATGCCGTGGGTTTCGAAGAGGCCGGTCCCATCGAGTACCACCCCGATGATGTTGATCTTGTCGTCCGGGCCCGCATTGATGGCGATTGCCGAGCTCTCGGTCCCTGGTGGCGCGATTGAAGCCCAGCCATGACCTTCGATGCTGACCGGACCGGTGATAATCAGCGAGCCGTAATTGGCCGGATCGAGCACGTAGATCTCGCCGTTGGGGGCCGTAGCGGCATAGGCGGTCGCGAGGTGTCGGCAGGGCGAAGCGACGTTGATGCAGTTGTTGCTGTCACTGCCTGCTGCCGAAACGAAGGTGCGGCCCGCCAGAGCATGCGCCGGCACGCCCGACAGCGAACAAATGAATACAGATACGAAGAGTGTAGTAGCAATTTTCATGATGGCGGAAGTCCCGTTGGGACTGGATCAAACCTCTAGGCAGGCGCGGCCGCGGCCGTCGGCAGCACGTAGCTTTTGAATTGGTCGCGCAGCGCGGTCTTGAGAATCTTTCCGGTGGCGGTGTGCGGAATTTCGGGCACGAAGGCGACGTCGTCGGGCATCCACCACTTGGCGATCTTGCCCTCGAGAAACGCCAACAGCTCCGCTTTGGTCGCCGTCTGCCCCGGCTTGAGCACGACGATGAGCAGCGGCCGCTCGTCCCATTTCGGGTGGCGCACGCCGATCACCGCGGCCTCCGCCACTTTGGGATGGCCGACCGCGAAGTTCTCGATGTCGATCGAGGAAATCCATTCGCCGCCCGACTTGATCACGTCCTTGGAGCGGTCGGTGATCTGCATGTAGCCGTAAGCGTCCAGCGTGGCGACATCGCCGGTATCGAAATAGCCGTTGGCGTCGAGGATCGAGCCTTCTTCCTTGAAATAGGCGCGCGCCACCGACGGCCCGCGCACCTTCAGCCGGCCGAACGTCTTGCCGTCGCGCGGCAACTCCTTGTCGTTGTCGTCGGTGATCTTCATGTCGACCGCGAACGGCGGGTGGCCTTGCTTCATCTGCACGTCGAGCCGCGCTTCGCCGGACAGCAGCGCATATTCCGGCTTGATCGAGCCCAGCGTGCCCAGCGGGCTCATCTCGGTCATGCCCCAGGCGTGCAGCACCTCGACGTCGTAGACCTCCTGAAATTTTTGCGTGATGGCGCGCGGGCAGGCCGAGCCGCCGATCACCACTTTTTTCAGATGAGGCAGCTTCAGATTATTGGCTTCGAGATGTTGCAGCAGCATCAGCCACACCGTGGGCACCGCGGCGGTGAAGCTGACCCGATAGCTGTCGAGCAATTCGTAGATCGAGGCGCCGTCGAGCTTGGCGCCGGGCATCACCATGGCGGCGCCGACCATCGGCGAGGTCAAGGCGAGCCCCCAGCAATTGGCGTGGAACATCGGCACCACCGGCATGATCACGTCGCGCGAGGCGACGCCCATGGCATCGAGCTGCGCCGCCATCATCGAATGCAGAACGTTGGAGCGGTGCGAATAGACCACGCCCTTGGGATTGCCCGTCGTGCCCGACGTGTAGCACATGCCGGCCGCGGTATTTTCGTCGAAAGTTTTCCAGTCGAAGTCGCCGTCGGCATCGGCGATCCATTCCTCGTAGGGCACGGCATTCTTTAATGTGGTCGCCGGCATGTGCGCGGCGTCGGTCAGCACCACGTATTGCTCGATGGATTTCAGCTTGTCGGCGATCTTCTCCAGAAGCGGCACGAAGGTGAGATCGACCATGACGATGCGGTCTTCGGCATGATTGACGATCCAGACGATCTGCTCGGGGAACAGCCGCGGATTGACGGTGTGATAGATGGCGCCGATGCCCATGATGCCGTACCAGGCCTCGAGATGCCGCCATGTGTTCCAGGCCAGCGTCGCCACCCGATCGCCGAGCTTGATGCCGTCCTTGTCGAGCCGCTGCGACACCCGTAGCGCCCGCTTGCGCAGATCGGCGTAGTTCGTGGTGTGGAACGGGCCTTCGATGGAGCGCGTGATGATCTGCCGCTCGGCATTATAGGTCGCGGCGTGGTCGAGGATGCGATTGCAAAGCAGCGGCCAGTCCTGCATCAGCCCGAACATGATGTCGCCTCCCACGGGTCGTGCTCTATCGCGTTAGGCCGTGGCGGGCGCCGGCGGCCGGCTTTAAGTTAACCTCGTGCGCCGCCAAGGCAAATACCGATTGCCTTGAATGCCGGCCTGCGGTCGGCTTAAAGCATATCCAGCGGCGGCGCACGGGTGGGAGAGCTGTGGCGTGAGGATTTGCGGCGCGAAAGCTGCCTTTGCGCTTGGCCTTTTGCTGTGCGCCGGCAATGCGGCATGGGCACAATTGGCGCTGGTCCCGCAGGCCAAGCACGCCCGCGCCGAGCGCGGCCCGCCGGCCCCGGTGGCGCTACCGCAGGAATTTGCCCCGCCGCAGGAAGCCTATGCGGCATTCCCGGAAGAACCCGCCGCCGCGGCCGCGCCGGCGGCGCCGTCGGCCTGCCAGGTGCGGCTTGCCAAGATCGCGGTGTTCCAGCCGCTGCCGACTTTGGTCGGAGCCGGCGAATGCGGCGCCGTCGATGCCGTGCATCTGGACGCGGTGATCCTGGCCGACCAGAGCAAGGTGGCGGTCACGCCGGCGGGGGTGTTGCGCTGTCCGATGGCGGAAGAGCTCGCGCACTGGGTGCGCGAAGACGTGGCGCCGACGGCGACAAAGCTCGGCTCGCCGCTGCGCGTGCTCGACAATTTCGATTCTTACGAATGCCGCGGCCGCAACCGGGTGCGGGGCGCCATGCTCAGCGAGCACGGCCGCGCCGACGCCATCGACGTGCGCCTGTTCAAGCTCGCCGACGGCCGCTCGCTGACCTTGACTGACGTGAACGTCGACAAGGCCTGGCGCGAGACCATCAAGACGAGCGTCTGCGCGCGGTTCTCCACCGTGCTCGGCCCCGGCTCCGACGGCAATCACGAGGAGCACATCCATCTCGATCTCGCCGAGCGGCGCAACAATTACAAAGTCTGCGAATGGGACGTCCGCGAACCGCCGCCCCCGCCGGCGGTCGCGCAGGCGGAAGACGCCGCGCCGCCGGCGCCGCCGGCCGAGGCTGCGGCAACCGAGGGCGACGACGACACCGCGCCGATCCCGCTCGACATGGTGCCGCTGCCGCGTGCGCGGCCGAAGCTTGCCGAGGACGCTTCGGCGCGGGCGAGAAAATCCGATCGCAACTAACAGATACTGCGAAGATGCAACACTTCGCGTCAACTGATCGGTAGATTTGCGCGACAGTCTAGAAAAAAGCTAGCGACCGTCGCAATGAAGCCCTAGGAGATTTGCGCGCATGGTTCCAGCGCGGGCGATTTCTGCTGGGCCGCGCTCATGCAGGATTGGATGCTCATAACGGCGCCGCTGGCGCTCACGCTTTATTTCCTGGCCTTCCAAGACCAGTTCAGAGCGGTGTTGTCCTGGCTGAGCGCGCTGGTCAATTAGGCCGCCGGCTTACGCCCGCGCCACGGCCAGGAACTTTTCCAGCAATCGCGGCATGGCTCTGGCGTATGACGGCGGCAGGCCGATGGCGTGAATGAGCTGGCCTGCGGCCGCCGATCCATTCCCCTTGCTCAGGAACCACCGTATCCGCTCGTTGACCGCATAGGGGATCGGTTCGAATTTTTGTTCCGTCACGACGAGCTTGTCGCCAAGCGAAATAGTTCCGGCATTGAGGAAGCACCCGAATACGCCGCGCCGGTGCACGATGCGGTCGAACGCGATCAATTTCAGGATCTGCTTGCAGGGTTCGCAATGAAAGGTCAGGCGGATCAACGCTTGGCCGATTCTGACGACTGTGCCCGATGGCAAGCCGTAAAGCCTGTCATCCTCGAGGAGGACATTTTCCCGCAAGTCTCCGGGCTTTAGCCCGCAATCGACCAGGATCGGCCGCGATGCGATCAAGACTTGGCGAAACGGCGCGCAGGCGACCCCGGTACCGATGCCGTCGTTGTCAAAGGCAAACGACGTGACCTCATCGAGTGCCGCGCCGTGTTTGTGTTTGATGTACAAATTTGTGACGGTCAAAATTTCCTCACGCTCGTTATTGAAACGCGGCGAATGGCCTGCGCCAATGATGAGGCGAAAGATTGGCGCTGCTAAGTGCTTCTGGCGGCGCGGCCCTGGCCTGCGCCCGTCTCATTGCAATTCGCCGAGGCGCTCGTGACCAAGCGCAAGGGGGGGCCGCGCCGGGCAATCGTTGGTGTCCAACGAACACGCCCGACGCGGCGGGGGACGCTGAGAGGCTCAGCGCATCATTCATTTATCACCGGGCCGGGCAGTGGTTTTGATCTGGATCAATTGCAATCCGCGTCCTCGCAGCCGGTCGGCCTACGGGTAATCCCTGAGTTGAAGAACCTACTTGGCCTGACTACTGAGGCCGATGGTTCCTTTCATATATCGATGCCCCAATACCGGTCTTAGCGTTCAAGGATTGTTCGCCGGCACTGTGTCGCCGGCGAATACCGAAATTTATGAGACCGTCACCTGCCCGGTATGCACGCGGGTGCATCTGGTCAACCGATCGACCGGCAGAACGCTGGGTGACGATGGCGAATGAATTGCGTCGCTCTCGTTGCGCCACGCCAAGGGCATCGAGCAGGTTGCTTTAAAGCCCACGGGCGCAATCCGACTTGAGCGATTTTGACACTTCGCCCGCGGCGGGACAGCCATGCAATTCCGCCAATTTTGATTCAGATCAAAAGTCGCGCCGCCGCACACGGCAAGGCTAGTTGCATCTGTAACCAAATTCCGGGGGGCCAGTATGCTCAGGAAAGAACAGAACGATCTGGTGACGCGGACCGGACCCCACAGCGCGATGGGCCGGCTGTTTCGCAGTTACTGGACGCCGGTCCTCCTGGCCGAGGAACTTCCCGAAAACGACTGCCCGCCGGTGCGGGTGAAGGTGCTTTCCGAGCGCCTCATTGCCTTTCGCGACAGTCTTGGACGCTACGGCCTGATCGACGAGTTCTGTCCGCACCGCGGCGCGTCATTATGGTTCGGCCGCAACGAGGAATGCGGGCTGCGCTGCCCCTATCATGGCTGGAAGTTCGACGTCGCCGGCCAATGCGTCGAAGTGCCTTCCGAGCCGGCCGAGAGCGGCTTCGCCAAGAAGATCAAGGTCACCTCCTATCCGCTGGTCGCCCGCGGCGGCATCCTGTGGACCTATATGGGACCACAGGAAGCGCGGCCGCCGCTGCCGGAGTGGGAGTTTGCCCTGGTGCCGAGCGGGCAGCGCTTCGTCTCGAAGCGGCTGCAGGAGTGCAACTGGCTGCAGGCCATGGAAGGCGGCATCGATTCCAGTCACGTCTCCTTCCTGCACCGCGGCAACATCAACTCCGACCCGCTGTTCAAGGGCGCCAAGGGCAACCAATACAATCTCAACGACGCACAGCCGGTGTTCGAAGTCGTCGAAAGCGCAGGCGGTCTATATATCGGCGCCCGCCGCAATGCCGAGGACGGCAACTATTACTGGCGCATCACTCAATACGTGCTGCCGTCGTTCACCATGATCGCGCCGCGCGGCGGCCATACCATTCACGGCCATTTCTGGATTCCGATCGACGACGAGAACTGCTGGGCCTGGAGCTACGACTACCATCCAACGCGCAAAATCACCGACGCCGAGCGCCGCGCCATGCAGGACGGCAAGGGCGTGCATTGCAAATTGGAGCCGGGAAGCTACCGGCCGTTGGCCAACAAGGACAACGACTATCTGATGGATCGCGGCGCGCAACGGCGCGGCGACAGCTACAGCGGCATCGAAGGCATCGCCATCCAGGATGGCTCGCTGCAGGAGAGCATGGGACCGATCGTCGATCGCACCAAGGAAAACCTGGTCTCGACCGACAACGGCATCATCATGGCGCGGCATCGGCTGATGCGCGCCGCGCGAGAACTGGCCGAGAAAGGCATCGCGCCGCCCGGCGTCGATGTCGCCCATCAGCAGGTGCGCTCCGCCTCGGTGATCCTGCCGCCCGATCAGCCGTTCAAGGACGCCGCCAGGGAAGCGCTCAAGGTCCGTGCCGGTCTTGCACCGGCAACGGTGTGAGGTGGCACGCTTGCTGCGTCAAAAAAACTGGGAGAGAACACAATGACGGCCAATCGTGGATACGTCCCCGCAACCGAACAGCCCGGGCTTGGCGTTCATTCGCTCGACCATTTCGTGCTCGCCGTGCCGGATCTCGAGCCGGCGCAGCAATTCTATTCGGATTTCGGTCTCGACGTTGCCGTGAGCGGCGGCGCGCTCAAGCTGAAAACTTTCGGCCAGGATCAATGCTGGGGGACGGTCGTCGAGGGCAAACGCAAGAAGCTGCACCACCTCTCGTTTGGCTGTTTTGCCGACAACTTGCCTTACCTGCAGGAGCGCGCGGAAGCCAACGGCTGCGAGCCGCTCGATCCGCCGCAAAATTTTGCCAGCAACGGCTTTTGGTTGCGCGATCCGGCCGGCCTTTTGATCGAGATCGCGGTCGCCGCCAAAACCTCGCCCGCCCGCAAGACCTCCGGCACCTGGTCGTCATCGCCGGAAGGCGTCGCCGGCGCGCCGGTCCGGGCCAAAGCGCCGATGGTGCGGCCGCGGCGGCTGTCGCACGTGTTGGTATTCACCACCGACATCGACCGGGCGGTGGCGTTCTATTCGAACGTGGTCGGCTTGCGTTTGTCGGATCGCTCCGACCGTGTCGCCTTCATGCACGCGATGCACGGCAGCGATCATCACATTCTGGCTTTTGCGCAATCGCAAGCGCCCGGCCTGCACCATTGCAGCTGGGATATGAGCGGCATCGACGACATCGGCCTTGGCGCCATGCACATGGCCGGCAAAGGCCATACCGCCGGCTGGGGTCTCGGCCGTCATGTGCTGGGCTCGAACTATTTCCACTACGTGCAAGATCCGTGGGGCAGCTACGCCGAATATTCCTGCGACATCGACTACATCCCGGCGGCGCAGCGCTGGGAGGCCGGACATCACGCGCCGGAAGATTCCTTCTTCCTGTGGGGACCGGAACCGCCGGCCGATTTCACACTCAATCGCGAAGCCTGACGACGGCAGATTGACCCAGATCAATTCAGAAATCGCCGCAGACGATAAGCTTGTAGCACCTCGGCGATCGCATTCAAGGAGCGCCTCATGAAGCAGGACATACCCGGCACGATCATGTTCGACGGCGATCAGGCGCAAAAAGGCTTGGCGCTGAACCGGATGTGTTTCTCGTTCAACAGCCCGCAAAACCGGGCGGCGTTTCTCAAGGACGAGGACGGCTATTGCGAAAAGTTCGGCCTCAACGCGCAGCAGCGCGCCGCGGTGAAGGACCGCGACGTGCTGCGCATGATCGAGGCCGGCGGCAACGTCTACTACCTGGCGAAGCTTGCGGGAATATTCGGTCTCAACGTCCAGGACATCGGCGCGCAGCAGACCGGCACGACGGTGGACGCGTTCAAGGCGAAGCTCGCCGCGGCAGGGAGGTGACCATGGCCAGAATCATCGGTGGCGTCGCCACCACCCACGTGCCTTCGATCGGCAAGGCGATCGCCGAGAACAAGCAGAACGATCCGTACTGGAAGCCGTTCTTCAAGGGCTTCGATTTCGTCCACTCCTGGCTGGCCCGCGAGAAGCCCGACGTCGCCGTGGTGTTCTACAACGACCACGGCCTCAATTTCTTTCTCGACAAGCTGCCGACCTTCGCGGTGGGGGCGGCGGCCGAATACCGCAACGAGGATGAAGGCTGGGGCATTCCGGTGTCGCGTTCGATCGCCGGCGATCCGGCCTTGTCGTGGCATCTGATCAACGCCCTCGTTGCCGACGAATTCGACATCACCATGTGCCAGGAGATGCTAGTCGATCACGCGGTGACCATTCCGATG